>Ga0209009_1000490_pt1 | contig 13543 bp, 9 predicted proteins | sample BlaSpr_A8_OM3_M2_FD_187979 | JGI IMG/M metagenome (GOLD analysis project Ga0209009, IMG submission 187979) | Forest soil microbial communities from Thunder Bay, Ontario, Canada - Black Spruce, Ontario site 2_A8_OM3_M2 (SPAdes) (version 2) | ecosystem: Environmental > Terrestrial > Soil > Boreal... | reverse complement strand
GATAAGCGGCCGTCCGAAATCTCCGGCGGAATGAAGCAGCGCGTCGGATTGGCCCGCGCTCTCGCCATGCAACCCAAGGTGCTTCTGCTCGACGAGCCGTTCGGGGCGCTCGATGCGCGCGTCCGCGTGGAGCTGCGGTCTTGGCTGCTTCGCCTCCACGATGAGATGCACGTGACGACGATCTTCGTCACGCACGACCAGGAGGAGGCGCTCGCGATCGCGGACCGCGTCGGCGTCATGAATGCAGGCCATCTCGAACAGCTCGACTCGCCGACGGCGATCTACTCGAGGCCGGCCACCCCCTTCGTCGCCGAGTTCGTCGGCCTGACGAACCGCCTGCCGGGCGAGGTCAAGTTCGGGATGGTCGAGGTCAGAGGAACCCAGCTGCCGCTCGTCCAACCAAACGTCCCGACTGGTCCCGCGATCGCGCTCGTGCGACCCGAGGCAGTGTCGCTGGCGACCGACAGCGAGATGCGCGACGGCCCGTTGGTGGGCACCGTTATTGCGGTTGCATTCCTCGGCGCCACGAGCCGCATCACGGTTGACCTCGGTGGCGGGGTGACGGTGCTGGCCCAGATGCCGACGTCAGCAGCTGCCGCGACTCCGGCGGGCACACGTGTCCGCCTTGCCTTGCGTGACGATCCGGTCCTCATCGCGAGGGAAGAGAAAGCCGCGGTCGACGCGTGACAGCGGGTGCCGTGGGCCTCACCACGCGCCGCACGCTCGGGGCGGGTGCGGTGCTTGGCTCGGGCTCGCGCGGCGCGTATCGGTCAGTCGCTGAGATGGACGGCGAGCGGCATGTCGTAAGGCGAGAGCTCGTCGGCGATTCGGCTCCGGATCAGGTTGAGCCAAAAGGATCGATCATGGCCATCGCGCACATCACGGACCTTCACGTCACCGACGTGCAGTCGCCCGCCCGTTTCGAGTTCGTCAACAGCGAGTGGGAGGACGCACGCTTTCGAGAGCTGCTGACGATGCAGCGGCCCCAGGAAGCTCTCAACGTTCACGCGATCGACGCGATGGTGCGGACGCTGAACGCGATCGAAGCAGGCCCGCTCACCGGCGGCCTCATCACCCTGGTGGCGATGACCGGCGATTCGATCGACAACACGCAGCGCAACGAGTTGGACAACTTCCTGGCCTTGTTCGATGGAGGCACGGTTCAACCCAACTCGGGTGGCCCTGGATATGAAGGAGTGCAGGCCGCCGGCTGGCCCAGCGAAATCTGCTGGAAGCCCGACGGCCCAGACGACGGGGACATCTTCCGCCGGGACCTTGGCTTCCCCCAGGTGCCAGGCTTGCTGGAGCGGGCGATCCAGCCCCTGGAGACCCCCGGCTTGAAACGCCGCTGGCTCGGGTGCTACGGAAACCACGAAGAGGTCTGCCAGGGGGTGGGCGTCGTCAACCCCGGGTTGGCGCGCGGGATGGCCGGATCGCATAAGCCGATCGCGCTGCCGGCCGGACTCGATCGCGAGACCGCCCTCGAGACCTTCGTCATGCGCCCCGAGTACTTCATGACCGGCGCGTTCCTGGAGGTGACGCCCGACTCTTCGAGGCGGCCGATCTCGCGGCTGGAGTTTGTCGACGCGCATCACGAGTCAGGACGGCACGGCTTCACGGACAAGAATCGCGGCGAGGGAACGACCTACTACGTTCACGACACCAGGTTCGTTCGATTCATAACGCTCGACACCGTTTGCAGCGCCGGAGGCGCCGACGGGACCATCGACCCGCCTCAGCTGCACTGGCTGGAGCGACGGCTGGAGGAGGCCCACTCTTCGTTCATGTCCCGCGACGGTTCGACCGCGCGGACTCAATACGATGACCGCCTCGTGATGGTGCTCTCGCATCATGGATTCGACACGCTCGCCAACCCTAGGGCGGAGGTCCGCCGGGATGAGTTGCTCGCGCTGCTGCTCCGCTTCCGGAACGTCGTGTTGTGGCTCAACGGCCACATTCACGCGAACCGGATCACTCCTCGCACGGGCCCGCCTGGTGGCCACGGGTTCTGGGAGGTGACCACCAGCTCGTTGGTGGATTGGCCCTGCCAGGCCCGGCTCGTTGAGGTCTTCGATGCCGGCGACGGGTTGCTCGGCATCGCGTGCACCATGGTCGACCACGACGGGGCCGACATCGCCGGGCTGCATCGCGAGCTGGCCGGCAACGCTCCGTTCAACGGCTTCGATTCGTGGCGGCCCGGGACGCCGGAGGACCGCAACGCGATCCTCCTGCTGCGCAAGCCGTTCTAGGCAATCTGTTGCGCATGGCGCTACAGATGCGTATAGTGCTACACGACAGGGTGGTCGCGTGCTAAGGCCGCTGGTGCGAAGAGAAAGTGGTAGTCGGACGGCGCTTGTGGGTTATCTACGGGCTCCGCGCTACGAGGTGCTGCCAACCGAGGACGTCGAAGGACTCGTGGTCACGCACGTCCCGCACGAAGTGACGATCACCATCACCGCCTCGCCCCGACGCGGCATGGAGGCGACGATCAACCTGGCCGAGCGCCTTTCCAGCCAGGGCTACAGCGTCGTCCCGCACCTTTCCGCGCGTCTGATCCGCGACAGCTCTCATCTAAGCGAGATCCTGGGCGCGGTCAAGCAGATGGGGATTCGCGACGTTTTCGTCATCGCCGGCGACGCGCGAGAGCCGGCTGGAGAGTTCCCAGATTCGGTGTCGCTGCTCGAGGCGATGATGCGGGCAGGCAATGACATAGACGACGTCGGCGTCTCCGGCTATCCCGAAAGTCACAGCTTCATCGACGACGATATGACCATCCAGGCCATGTGGGACAAGCGGAGGATCGCGACCTACATCGTGAGCAACCTGTGCTTCGACCCGCGGATCGTGAAGCAGTGGGTGGGACGCGTCCGACGGCGCAAGGTCGAGCTCCCTGTTCACATCGGAATGGCGGGCGTCGCCGACCCGGCGAAGCTGCTTCGAATCTCGACCCGAATTGGCGTCGTGGATTCCGCGCGGTTCTTGCGCGGTCATTCCAACTGGTTCCTGCGCATGATGCAGCCTGGCGGTTATAGCCCGGAGCGATTCGTGAGAGGACTCCTGCCGGACATCGCGGCGCCGGAACGAAAGGTTGCCGGCCTGCACGTGTTCACGTTCAACGAGATCGAGCCGACCGAGCGGTGGCGCCAGCAGATGCTGGCGCGCGCGGCTTAAACCTTTAGTAGGAGGAAGCATGGCCGTCACGTTCCCTACCGACCTCGACATCGCGCGGAAAGCGCGCCTGGTGCCGATGCCTGACATCGCGGCGCGCATGGGCATCGGACCTCACCTGCTCGAGCCGTACGGACACGACGTCGCGAAGATCAAGCTGGACGCGATCAACGAGCTGGCAGACCGCCCGAATGCCAAGTACGTCGTGGTCTCGGCAATCACCCCCACTCCCCTCGGTGAAGGAAAGACGACTACCACCGTCGGGCTGGGCGACGCGCTGGGCCGCATCGGCAAGCGCGCGACGGTCGCGATCCGCCAGCCGTCGATGGGACCGACCTTCGGGATCAAAGGCGGAGCCGCGGGCGGCGGCTACAGCCAGGTGGTGCCGATGGAGCGCCTCAACCTCCACCTCACGGGTGACTTCCACGCGGTCACCTCCGCGCACAACCTGCTCGCGGCGATGATCGACAACTACATCCACCACAGCCTGCGTGACTTTCCCATCGACCTTCACAGCATCACGTGGCGGCGGGTGCTGGACGTGAGCGACCGGGTGCTGCGCAGCGTCGTCGTCGGCCTCGGGGCGCCCGAAGACGGCGTGACGCGCCAGACGGGCTTCGACATTACCGCCGCGTCAGAGGTCATGGCGGTGCTGGCGCTCTCGACCTCCCTCCAGGACATGCGCCAGCGTCTCGGCCGCATGGTGATCGGCCTCGCGCGGGACGGGAAGCCGATCACGGCGGACTTCCTTCACGCGGGCGGTGCGATGACCGTGATCATGCTCGACGCCATCAAGCCCAACCTGCTGCAGACGCTGGAGAACACGCCGGTCCTGGTGCATGCCGGACCGTTCGGGAACATCGCGAACGGGGCCTCGTCGGTGCTGGCCGATCTCATCGGCATCCACAGCGGCGACTTCCTCGTCACCGAGGCGGGCTTTGGCGCCGACATGGGCGCCGAGCGGTTCTTCAACATCAAATGCCGGACCTCGGGCCTGGCTCCGGATGCGGCGGTGATCGTGGCCACCGTGCGCGCCTTGAAGGTTCACTCAGGCAAGTACAGGGTCGTCGCCGGGAGGCCACTGCCGCCCGAGCTGCTGATGGAGAACCCCGACGACGTGCTCGCCGGTGCCGCCAACCTCCGCAAGCAGGTGGAGAACATCCAGATTCACGGCGTAACCCCGGTCGTCGCCATCAACGCGTTTCCGGGTGACCACCCGTCAGAGCACCGGTCGATCATGGAGCTGGCAGAGCATCTCGGCGTGAGGTCGGCCGTCTGCAACAACTTCGTCGAGGGCGGAAAGGGCGCCACCCAGCTGGCTGAGATGGTGGCCGAGGCGGCCGAGGAGCCGAGCACCTTCAAATTTCTGTATCCCGACGCGGCGACCCTGCGCGAAAAGATCGAGGCCGTCGCGATGCGAATCTACGGGGCGCGCGGCGTCGAGTACGACCCGACGGCCGTCAAGCAGCTCGACGCCTTCGAGGCGAACGGATTCGGCCGCCTGCCCGTCTGCATCGCCAAGACGCACCTCTCGATCTCGTCCGACCCGAAGCTCAAGGGAGCGCCGACCGGGTGGGTGCTGCCAGTGCGCGAGGTGCGGGCCTCTGTCGGAGCGGGATTCATCTATCCGATCTGCGGCGACATGCGAACGATGCCCGGTCTGCCGACTACGCCGATCGCGGCGAGCATCGACATCGACGAGAACGGCGAGATCGTCGGCCTGAGCTAGGGCGTCTCGTTCGCTCGGCGTCGCTCGACTGCCTCAGCGAGCAGCGTGGCCAGGTCGATGACCTGCAGCTTGGCCCCGGTCTCGCGGACGCCGTCGTCGAGCATCACCGTGCAGAACGGGCACGCCACGGCCAGCGTCTGGGCGCCGGTCTCGGCCGCCTCGCGCACGCGTTCGTGGTTGATGGGGCGGCCGCGCTTCTCCTCCATCCACATCCTCGCGCCCCCTGCGCCGCAGCAAAAGGTTCGTTCGCGATTGCGCGGCATCTCGATCGCCGTGCCGACCGCGGCCACCAGCTCGCGCGGCTGCGAGCGAACCTCGTTGTGCCGGGCGAGATAGCACGAATCGTGGTACGTGATCTTTTGCTCGCCCGCGAGCGGGTTCAGCTTGCCCTCGCGAACCAGCTCGGCCAGAAACTCCGTGTGATGCACGACCTCGTACCGGCCGCCGAAGTCCGGGTACTCGTTGCCGATGGAGTTGAAGCAGTGCGGGCAGGTCGTCACGATCTTCTTGACGCCGGCTTCGTTCAGGGTACTGACGTTCTGGCCGGCCAGGCGCTGGAAGGTGTACTCGTCGCCCATCCGCCGCGCCGGATCACCGGTGCACGCTTCCCGCGGGCCGAGAATCGCGAAATCGACGCCGGCGGCGAGCATCAGCTTGGCGGTCGAGACGGCGCCCTTGCGCGCGCGCTCGTCGAAGGCGGGAGCGCAGCCCACCCAGAACAGGACGTCCGGTGCGGGATCTCCGAGCTGCAGCACGCGGACTCCAAGACCGTCGGCCCAGTGGGTGCGGTCGGCCTGCGGCTTGCCCCAGGGATTGGATGAGCGGTCGACGTCGCGCAGCATCGTTCCGGCTTCCTCCGGGAATCGCGACTCGACCATGACGAGGTTGCGGCGCAGGTCGATGACGTGGTCGATGTGCTCGATGCCGACGGGGCATTCGCGCACGCAGGCGCCGCAGGTCACGCAGTCCCACACGATGTCGTCGGTGACGGCGTTCGGCACGATGGGCGGCGGAGTGTAGGAGCCGTCAGCCAGCGCCTTCGGGCCTTCCGCCATCGCCTGGTCGCGGATCGCCATGATCAGCAGCTTTGGCGACAGCGCCTTGCCTGTGGCGTAGGCGGGGCAAACGTCCTGGCAGCGCCCGCACTCGGTGCACGACATGGTGTCGAGGGTCTGCTTCCACGTCATGTCTTTCACAGTGGCGGAGCCGAACCGCACCTCCGCTTCGGGCTGCTCGAAGTCGATCGGTTCGAGGCGGCCGCGGGCGCCAGTGCGGCCGAAGTAAACGTTGACCGCAGCGACGACGATGTGCAGGTGCTTGGAGTAAGGCAGGTAAACGAGGAAGCTCAGGATGATCAGGACGTGGGCCCAGACGGCGGCGCGCTCCAGGTAAGGGACGAGCGCGCCGGGCAGCACCTTCGCGAGCGAGCCTGAGATCGGCGCCCAGCCGGCCGGGTAGTCGTTGAGCCCCAGCGAAATCTGCGAGGCATGCCAGAAAAACAGCGTGGCGACGATGCCGGCGATCATCGCCAGGATCAGATCGGCCTCCCCGATGTGGCTGCCCACAAAGCGCTTCGGCCGCTGCACCTTGCGGATGACGAATGCCGTGATGACGCCGGCGAGGACCAGCAGCGCGAACACGTCGACGAGGACCGCATACCAGCCCTGCGCTCCGAGCCAGGGCAGGGTTGCGTGCGGATCGACCGCACCGATCATCGCGATGAGGATCGTCGGGAACAGGACCAGGAATCCCCAGAAGATGGCGGCGTGCATCAATCCCGGCAAGAGGCGCTGCAGCAGCTTGCTCTGGCCGATCACCACGACTGCTTCCGTCTTCGCCCGGGCCGGCACATCGCCGAAACGGGCAGCCGGTTGGCCCGACCGGACCAATCGGTAGAGCAGCAGGGCTCGGCGGCTGAAGAGGAAGCCCGAGATGACGAGCGCAGCGGCGAGCGCGACGGCGTCGATCGCGATCATCGCCGACATTTAAATGCGCCCTGCGCGCGCCCGGCGGATCTCCGCCGAGATCGCGGGCACGATCTCCTTCAGGTCTCCGACCACGATGTAGTCGGCGTTCTGCATCATCGGCGCCTGTGCGTCGGAGTTGATCGCGATGATGCGCTTGGCCCCTTTCAGGCCGGCCATGTGTTGGGTCGCGCCAGAGATGCCGCAGGCGATGTAGACCTCGGGCGCGACCTTGGTCCCGGTCTGTCCCACCTGGTCGGTGTGCGGCCGCCAGCCCGCGCTGGTCACCGCGCGAGAGCATCCCACCGCCGCGCCGAGCAGCCCGGCGAGCTCCTCGATGATGGCGAAGCCTTCCTTCGAACCGACGCCACGGCCTCCACTGACGATCACCTTCGCCGTGGTCAGCGACACGCCGCCGGTGGACGGCGCGACGTGGTCGGACACGCGGACCAAGAGGTCGCGTTTGTCAAGGCCAGCGACCAGATGCCTGACATCCATGTCAGCGGGTTCCGGGCCTCCTTCGATCGGGACCGTGTGCGGCGCGACGGTGATGAGAGGCCGTGCGCTGTGCAGGAGCGCGTCTTCGAGCAGGCTGCCACCCCAACGAAGCCGTGCCACTGTCACCGGCGGAATGGGAGTGACCGCGACACAGTTCGCCGCGAGTGGCAGACCGCTGCGAGCTGCCAGCCGTGCCATCACCTCGTGGCCGCGCTCGGTGCCCGCCGCAAGCACGGCTGAGGCCTGCAGCTCGTCCGCCGCGCCCTGCAGGATCGCCGCCACGGCGTCGGGAGCGAAAGGCTCCACCGCGTTCATCTGCACGGCGTGCATCGGTTCGCCGAACTTTCGAGCGAGCGTGAGCGTCTGCCGCGAAGCGTCACCCGGCTCCATCAGGACCAGGACGCTCACAACACCCCCGCCTTGCGCAGCACCTCGACCACCGCCGGCGCCGCCGTGGCGCCGGTGCCGAGCGACTCGGCGCGACGGCCCTGACCGCCCGGCACCGCGAGACTCACCAGCTCAAGGCGTGGGGCAGGACGCATAGGCGCGCTGACCGCCACGGGCTTGCTGCGCGCGCGCATCTTGCCGGGCACCGATGGATATCGCGGCAGGTTGAGGCCCTCCTTCACCGTCAGCACGGCGGGCAGCGGAACGACGTAGACGTCGCGGCCGCCCTCGACCTCTTGCTCGCACCGCACGTTAGTGCCTTCGACGGTGACCTTCTTCAAACCAGTGACGCAGGGCCGCCCGAGCGCGTACGCGACACGGATCCCGACCTGGAAGCCTCCCGAGTCGGCGGACTCGTTGCCGAAGAAGATCAGGTCGAAAGGACCGTTGGCGGCCTCGTCGGCTCGGATCGCATCAGTGATCGCGTCGGCGGTAGCCTCGCCATCCCATTCCTGGCCGTCCGTTTCAAGGTGAATCGCGCGGTCGACGCCCAGCGCCATCGCGTCGCGCAGCTGCTCCACCGCCTCAACCGGGCCGAGCGTGAGCACGACGGAATCGCCCTTGTTCGCCTCGATGATCCGCACCGCCTCTTCGACGCCGCACTCCTCGTGCGGGCTCATCGTGAAGCCGAGGTGGCGCGTGTCGATCGCGCGGGCATCTTCCGTGAGCACGATCCGGCCTCCGGTGATCGGAACCCGCTTGATGGTCGCGAGAATCCTCACGACGCCGCGAGCAGCGCCCTCATGACGCCGCGCGCAGCGCCCTCATGACTTGACACGTGTGTTATCGGGGTCGAACAGCGGCGTCGCGCCGGCCACGGCAACGGTCACCGGATAGCGCTCGCCCATGTACTCGACCGCCAGCTTCTCGCCCACGACCGCGTGCTCCGGCGGAAGGTAGGACATGAGGATGTGCTTGCCCACCGACGGCCCGGCGCCCGCGCTCGTCACGTATGACCCACGTCCACGGCGATCGACGATCCGCTTGCCACCGCGCGTGAGAATGGGCTCGCGGCCCAGCATGTAGCGCTTCTCACCCGAGCGCGATCGGTGGTCGTCCACCGTCAGCGAGCACATGATGGCCGCGGGCTCCTCCTCGCGATGCCTCAGGTGAGCCGCCTTGCCGATGAAGTCCTCCTCCTTGACGCGCGGCGCGGTCATGCCGGCCTCGACCACGTTGTATTCGGTCTCGAGCTCATTGCCGTGGGCGCGGTACGACTTCTCCAGCCGTCCGGTTGTCCCGTACACGCCGATGCCGCAAGGGGCGAGGCCCTGTGGCTTGCCGGCCTCCCAGAGCACGTCCCAGAGCTTCAATCCCTGGTCGATCGGGATGTAGAGCTCCCAACCCAGGTCGCCGACGTAGGAGATGCGAGAGGCCAGCACGCGCAGCGTGTCCACCTCGATCGTCTTGCACGTGCCGAACTTGAAGCCTTCATTGCTGACGTCGTCAGACGTCACGCTCGCGAGGATGTCGCGCGCCCGCGGGCCCCACAGCCCGACGGTCGTCATCGAGGACGTCAGGTCCGCAAGCTGCGCGGATCCATCGGCAGGCAGGTTGTCCCGAAACCATTTGCGGTCCGACATCCCCGCTGCGCCGCCGGTCACAACCCGAAACCGATCCTCGCCCAGCCGCATGATGGTCAGGTCCGATTTGAACCCGCCGTTCGAGCTCAACACCGGCGTGTAGACGACGCGCCCGACAGGCGCGTCCATCTGCCGCAGAGCCACGCACTGTACGGACTGGAGCGCGCCAGGACCGACGATGTCGAAGATCGTGAAAGCCGAGAGGTCGAAGATTCCCGCGCGCTCCCGCATGGCCAGGTGCTCCGCATTGATGATCGGAGACCACCAGCGCGATTCCCATTCCGCGGTGCGGCGCGTCACCCGGTCGCCGAACTCATCCAGCAGCGGGGCATTCGACTCGTACCACTGCGGCCTCTCCCATCCGGCCGCTTCGAAGAACGTCGCTCCGAGCTCCTTCTCGCGGACGTGGAACGGAGCCAGCCGGACCTTGCGGTTGGAGGCCCACTGCTCGCTGGGGTGGACGATGCCGTAGGTTTTGTTGAATCCCTCCGCGGCTCGCGCGCGCACGTGCGCGCGAGTCTTCTGGTGTTCGTGAAAACGAGCGATGTCGGACGAGTGAAGGTCGATCTCCGATTCTCCGTGGACCATCCACTCGGCCATCGCCTTGCCTGTGCCGGGGCCTTCCTTGACCCACACCGCCGCGGCTGCCCACAGGCCCTTCACATCCGGCGACTCGCCGAGCACCGGCATGCCGTCTGGGGTGAGCGACAGGATGCCGTTGATGGCGTACTTCACTCCGACCGATTCGTCGCCCACGATCTCCGGCATCAGCTCGAGCGCGTGCTGCATCTGCTGCTCGAAGTCAGCCTGTGTGAAGGGAAACTCGGTCGGGGAAAGAGCCGCCTGCTCGATTGGCGGGATGTCCTCGGGGTCGTAAAGGATCGGCCGATGCGCGTAGGAGCCGATCTCCAGGTCTCCGCCGGCCTGGCGCTCGTACATGTTGGTGTCCATGTCACGGACGATCGGGTGCTCGATGTCGCTCTTAGCGCCTTTGAATCGCGGCACCGGGCCGACATCGATCATCTGGTGGACCGCGGGGGTGAGCGGGATGTGGGCGCCGGCCATCCGGGCGATGCGCGGGCTCCAGACCCCGCAGGTGATCACCACCGTTTCGGCCTCAATGTCCCCATCGGTCGTGCGCACGCGGCGGACGCGCCCATGCTCGACGTCGATGCCCGTCACCTCAGTCTTCGGTGCGACGTGAAGCGCCCCGGAGCCCTGGCAGTGCTCGCGCATCAACGTGCCCATGCGAAGCGAGTCGACCACTCCGACCCCGGGCGTGTAGAACCCACCGAGGATGATCGACTCGTCGATATAAGGAACGAGCTGCTTCACCTCGGCTGGAGTTACGAGCGAGACGGGCGCGATGCCCCACGACTCGGCCGAGGCCATCCGGCGGGTAAGCTCCTGCATCCGTTCTTTCGTGCGAGCCACTTCGATACCGCCCGACTCGGTGAAGACCCCGTTCTCCCTGTACTGGCGGACGCTGTCCATCGTGAGCGCCGTCATCTCCTTGGAGTGGTCCACCAGGTAAATGAAGTTCGACGCGTGGCCGGTGGATCCGCCCGGGTTGGGAAGAGGACCCTTGTCGAGCAGCACGATGTCGCGCCAGCCGAGAAGGCCGAGGTGATAGGCGACGCTGTTGCCCACGATGCCGCATCCGATGACGACGCACCGCGCGTGGGTCGGAAGGCCAGCCATCGCTCTTACTCCGGCTGGTAAGGGGATCGGACCTCTTCCGGCAGCTCGTACCACTGCATGCGGTCGCCCACCTGCGCGCGCAGCCTCCACTTGAGCGGCTTCGGCTGCGCCTCCACCGCGGTCCACAGCTCATCGAGCCGCGAGCTCACGAGCTCGCGATCGACGTCCAGCTCAGGAAGCGTCGCCCGCAGCTTCTCGGTGTTGACCTGGAGTGTGCGGTACATGCCCCAGTCGTCGGCCGCCACGCGCGCGACATAGCCGGAATCGATGACCTCGTCGCCCCAACCGGCCTCGACCGGGTGGTCGAGCACCAGCGCGACCAGGTCCACGAGGTCCTTGCGGTTCATCTCGTAGATCTGCAGCTTGCTAAGCAGCAGGTCCGAAGGGCTCGCGCACGGTCCATCGTGGTCGAGGCGTCCGCGGAGATCGATGACGTGCGACATCCTGAAAACGTCGATGAACACGTCGACCTGGCGGCCGTTGTCCGGATCGAAGAAGTACAGCCGGCGATCTCCCTGCATCAGGTTGAAGCGCTCGTTCGCCTCGTAGCCCAGCTCGGGAAAGAAGTCGAGAGCTGCTTTTCGGTCGCGCTTCGCCATCGCGTAATCGAGGTCGCCGTACTTCCGCTTCAGGGGCGGCTTGTGCGCGCTGGGTGAGTGGATGTGAATTCCCGCGCCGCCCAGGAGCTTGAGGCCCAGCTTCTTGCTCTTCGCCGCCTCGGCGATTCGCCCGGCCTCCTCGATGGGATCTTTCAGGGGACGCCGGGTCACAAGGCCTCGATCTCGATCACGATCGTCTTGAGGTCGGTCATCTGCTCGAGCGCGAACCGTCCGCCGACGCGTCCGATGCCGCTCTTCTTGCCCGCGCGGCCGCCGAACGGCAGGTGCGCCTCCCAGTAGTTGGTCGACTCGTTGATGTTGACCCACCCGGTCTCCAGCCCATCAGCGAAGCGCAGCGCGCGCGAGAGGTCTTTCGTGTACACCGCGCCGAGCAGCCCGTACGGCGAGTCGTTGGCCAGGGCCAGGGCCTGTTTCTCATCGCGGAACTTGATGATCGGCGCGATCGGGCCGAACGTCTCCTCCTGGCTCACCCGCATTGACGGTTCGACGCCGTCGAGGATGGTCGCGTGATAGTAGAGGCGGGTCGGAAAACCCGTGGCGCGCTCGCCGCCGAGGATCAGCTTCGCGCCGTGCTTTACCGCATCGGCCACGTGCTCGTCCATCTTGGTCGCAACGCCCTCGTTGTTCAGTGGTCCGAGGGTCGTATCCGGCGCGAACGGGTCGCCGAGGCGCAGCGCGCGTGCGGCGTCAGCCAGGCGCGCCACGAACTCGTCGCGGACGGATTCCTCGACGAGGATTCGCTCGCCGGCCGTGCAGCTCTGACCCGCGCACAGGTAGCAGCCGACGATAGCGCCTTCCACGGCGTGGCCGATGTCAGCGTCGGCGAACACCACCATCGGGCCGTTCCCCCCGAGCTCGAGCATCACGTGCTTGCCGGCCGCCCGGCGCGCGACCGATGCCCCTGTCTCCGTCGATCCGACGAAGCCGACTCCGTCGACCAGCGGATGTCCCGCGACCTCATCGCCCACCTCGGCGCCCGGACCTGTCACCAGGTTGACTGCGCCGGCCGGAAAATCCGCCTCCGCGAGGCATTCCATCAACGCGACCGAGATGACGCTCGTGGACGTGGCCGGCGTCCAGACCACCGTGTTGCCCGCGGCGAGCGCCGGGGCGATCAGCTCCGCCGCCATGGTGAGCGGCCAGTTCCAGGGTGTGATGATTCCGTACACACCCCGCGGGTAATGGCGAGCGAGCACGAGCTTGCTCGGGCTGGCGGACGGCAAGACGCGGCCTTCGAGCCGCTTCAGGTCCTCGGCCGCGATCCGGAAGTACTCGGCCGCCTCGTCGACCTCGCCCAGCGCCTCGGCAAACATCGGCTTGCCCTGGTCGAGCGTCAGCAGGTGGCCGAGCTCTTCGCGTCGCCTCTCGATCGCCTCCGCGATGCGATGCAGCCGCTTCGAGCGCTCGAAGCCCCTGAGCGCGGCCATCGCCGCGCGAGCACGGTGAGCGGCTTCGACCGCCCGCTTCGCGTCGGCGCGCGTTCCCTTCGGGACCTGGGCGATCACCTCGCCAGTCGCCGGGCTTGTGGCTTCGAAGAGCTGGCCGCTCTCCGACTCGGTCCACTTACCGTCGACGAACATCTTCTTGACTGAGCGGGCGACGTCGATGGTCACTTGTTCCTGTCTCCATTCGGATGGGCATCAAAAGCCTGCCTGTAGATCCGCCGGTATGCGGCAGCATCGACATCGCGCGGATTGCCGATGGTCTGCGGGTCGGCGAAAGCCTTGTCGGCGAGCATCGGGATCTCGTCCTCTCCGAAGCCAAGCTCCTGCATGCCCGGGATCTCGACGTCTTTGGTGAGCTGGTGCACGTATTCGACCGCCATCTCGGCGG
>Ga0209009_1000489_pt1 | contig 13555 bp, 10 predicted proteins | sample BlaSpr_A8_OM3_M2_FD_187979 | JGI IMG/M metagenome (GOLD analysis project Ga0209009, IMG submission 187979) | Forest soil microbial communities from Thunder Bay, Ontario, Canada - Black Spruce, Ontario site 2_A8_OM3_M2 (SPAdes) (version 2) | ecosystem: Environmental > Terrestrial > Soil > Boreal... | reverse complement strand
TCGAGTGGGCGGGCGCCGGTCTCACCGGCCCGGCGTCCTGGGCCCGTGCGGCGATCGGCGCCCCTCTCTTTCATGCTGCCTTCACGAGCTGGAGCTCTTGGCGTAGAGGATCCACGCGGCGTCGAGCGCAGCTCCGTCCATGCTGCCCCAGCCGGTCGCGAAATCCCAACCGGTGCCGGCGTCATAAGCCAGGTTGTTTCCCGTCGTGACGTCGTGGAACGGCTTCGCGGGTAGGGAGGAGGCGTTCTGGCCCATCCAGTAAATAGCCGGGTTGGCGAAGCCGGCCTCGTGCAGCCCCTTCTTGACCAGGTCCTGGTTGATCAGAGCGATCGTCCCCGCCCAGAGCGGGGTCGCCGCCGACGTCCCGCCCGCCTGTCCCTCCTGCCCGTTGAACACGATATGGAAGCCGGTCGCGGGGTCGGCGTCGGCCGAGACGTCGGGGACCTGCCGCAGACCGTGACCCAGAGACGAGAGGATGCTCTTCTGGTAGTCGGGCACGGCGTAGAACTGGCTCGGGCCGCCGCCGCCGCCGCTCTCATCGATCGGGGCGCCCCAGGCCATCTCCTTGTAATAGATGCCCTGCTGGGATTCGAACACGGTGGTTCCCCCAACCGCCGTCACCGTGGGCAGTGTCGCAGGGAAGCTTCCCGCGGGGGGCTGGTCCTCGCCGCACGTGTAGGCGCCGTTGTCGCCGCTGGCCACGAAGTGCGACATTCCCACAGCCACGGCGCGGTCCTGGATGCTCGCGTAAGCGTTGCGATGGCCGCCAGACGTGTCCGGCTCGCACGCGCCAAGGCTTTCCGAGATGATCGAGCCGAGGTGGTCGGTGACCATCTGATCGAAGGCCCGGTCGCCGTGCCCGAAGTCGGCCGCCGAAAGGTAGATCACCAGCTTGGCCTGGGGAGCGATCTGGTGGAGGATCTCGAGGTCCAGCGCGGTCTCGCCCTGGGGTTTTTCAGGCGTGCCCCAGCTGGGATCGCGCTTGATCGTGAGGTAGGAGTCGAAGGGCGGGAGCCCGAACTCCGCCGCGAACTTGTTCACGTCGTTGAGGTTCGGCAGGTCGTCGATCTCGGGCAGCACGATCGTCTGGCCGGTTCCGTCGAGGCCGGCGTCTCGCAGCGGCTTCAGGTTGTAGAAGGCGAGGACGTCGGTCGGCGTGAGGCCGCCCCGGCGAACGGCAAGGATGTGCGCCGCCCGGTAGTTGTCGAGGCCGCTGACGCTGCTCGAAGCGGCGGCCAGCTGCGGCGGGATGTGAGGCTCATCGAGCGGTGCATAGAAGGTCGCGCCGTTGGGAAGACGAAAGCTTTCGATGTCGATCTGCAGCAGCGCCGCCGCGAGCGGGGCCGGCCCGTCGGCGGCGATCAGCCCTGATCCGGTTCCCCACGAGGTGTTGAAGCCAAGGTGCTGCAGCCACGCCACCGCAGCCTTCGCGGCAACTGGGTCCGGTCCGAACTCCGCGGCGTAAGCCTCGGGCGTCACCGTCTTCCCGGAGGCGATCAGGCCGGCCAGGCGCTGCGGGTCACGAACCTTCAGCGCAAAGCTGAGCGACACGGTGGTCGCTTCGCCGGCGGGACCGAGGCGAACGGAATTCCGGATGGCCGCCGCAAGGGTTGGCGGTGGAGGCGCCGGCCGAGAGACGCCGGCGGGCTGTCCGGGTGATGAACCTGCGCCAGGCGGTCCGCAAGCGAACAGAGGCAGCAGGAAGGCGAACACGCAGGCCACGACAACACTGGTTTTCACCTGAAGCTAGCTTCCCAGACCTCAGCTTCGAACGCCAACTCAAAGCCAAGCTTGCGATAGGCGTCGAAGGCGCGGGTCTCGTTGAGGCCGTCCACGTAGAGCGAGAAGTGCCGCGCGCCCGCGCTGCGAAGCCGGATCAGCCCCTCGGTCACCAACCAGGTGGCGAGGCCTCGGCGCCTGTGCTCCGGCACGGTTGCGACGGAGCTCACCAGCCCGACGGGCTGAGGCCGCGAGTCCTCGAGATAGGTCTCCAGCTGGCAGAGCGTCACCGCCGCCGGTTCGCCTGAGGTGGCGGTGACCGTCATCAGGCACAGCTCCGGAAGTTTCCCGGCAATCAGCTCTTCCTCGCTCCGCGGAGAGAAGCGCCAGTGGTCGGCGAACGAGAGGTTGTGCATCCGGGCCCAGGATCCTTGCGTCACGCTTGATCCGTCGAGGAGCTCGTAGCCGTCGACCGGAACCGGCGCCGGGAGATCGCCTTGGGCCTGGGTACGATCCATCCTCCACCACGGCCGCACCATCTCGAGTCCCAGCCCTTCGAGCACGGCGTCCTGTCCGGGGCCGACCCAGACCTGCGCGGCTGCCGCGCCAGCCGCACGAGATAGCTGCAGGCCCCAATTCACCAGCTCTCGCATTGCAGGTCGTGCGTCGCCGAGGGCCACCGCCGGGTCGATGCGCGCGACCGTTCCCTCGGGCGACTCGCGGCTGGTCACCACGACCGCGCCCGCAAGAGCTCCCGCACCGTCCTCCACCACGCGAGACCGCGCTCCCCAATCGAACTGCGCGAGCATTCCCTGCACCTGAGTCTCTGGCGGCGCGCTGTCGCGGCGCCCCGCGCGCACCTCTGATCGCCACAGCTCAACGACGGCGGGAAGGTCAGCCGCCCGGCCGGGCCTCATCTAAACGGGGTCCCCGCGAAATCACGGCGAAGCCTCGGATTTCGTGGGGATCCCCTGATTGTCATGCGATCGTGCGCGCCACGACCTCGTGCACTTCCGGCAGGGCCCGGCGGATCATCTCTTCTAGCCCGGTCTCGATGCGGTGGGCGTCCTCGAGGCTGATGTCGCCCGCGACCTCTGCCACGACGTGAGCGTGGATCCTTTGATGGCGGTCGCTGAGCTCAACGTCGATCAGGCGACGCACCTCGGGGTGCGATTCCACGATCTCACGCATGCGAGCGGCAAGCTGGACCCGCCTGGCGGTCACATCCTCTCCGCTCACCACGTGCGGCTCCATGGGCTCGAGGTGAACGTCGATCCGTGTCGCATCCGGCAGCTCGGTGCGAAGCGCCTCCTCGAGCGCCGCGCTTGACCGAGACGCCGTGGCCAGCGTCATGTCGCCAGGAAGCTTCGCGTGCATCGTGAGGTGTAGCGAGCCATCTGCTTCGCGTTCGACCGTCACGTTGTGCAGGTCTCGAACGTCGCCGCTGCGCGCGGCGGCCGCGTGGATGCGCTCGACGAGGTCGCCCTGCCGCTCCTGGCCTTCCACCAGCACCGAGAGCTCCAGAGTCGGCAAGACCGAGCGAGCGTGGCGTTTGATCTCGTCCGCGAGCGCTCCCGCGGCCTCGACCGAAAGCATTCGCCGGGTTGCGATGCTTGCATCGCCGATCAGGTTGGGACCCGACCGGCGCACGCGCACGGAGCGGACCTCACGCACCCCATCGATGTTCTGGATGGCCGATCGCAGCTGTCGCTCGGCGCCCGCCGCCGCGCGGTCGATGAGGATGTCGCCCGAACGCCAGACGAGCATCGCCGCGGCCCGGACGATGATGCCTGCGACGAGAAGAGCTGCCACCGAGTCGGCTCCCGCAACGCCCATCCGGACGCCCAGGAGGCCGGCGAGCACGGCGACGGTGGAAAGCACGTCGGACAAACGATCCGTGGCGTCGGCAAGCAAAGCGTCGCTCGAGGCGAGGCGCCCGACTCGCCTCAGGACCACAGCTCGACCGACCTCGATCAACAGGGTTCCGATCAGCAATGCAAAGGCGTAGCCGGCTGGATTCACATTGTGAACGCCGGTGATCAGGCGGCGGACGGCTTCGAACGCGATCCCGGCTGCCGTCACAAGCAGGAGGATGCCCTGCGCAAAAGCGGCAAGGTTCTCGGCGCGACCGTGGCCGTAAGGATGTTCCTTGTCGGCAGGCTTACGGGACGTACGCACCGCGAAGAGCGTGAAGATGCTTGCGGCCAGGTCGAAGGTTGAGTGAACCGCCTCGCTGAGGATGCCCAGGCTGCCGGTGAACAACCCGACCACCAGCTTGCCGAGCACGATGGCCAGGCCGATGAAAACAGAGACGAAGGCGACGCGCTCCGGGTGCCGCCCGAGGGACCTCACTCGCCCACTCTAGTTGGCCGCCCGCCGGGCCTGGCGCCGGTTTATTTCAGGAGCGAGGTCGACTTGAGCAGCTGCGTCTCGGTGCCCAGGGCGATCAAGAGGTCGCCCTCCTCGAGTCGCAGCTCAGGGCTTGGACTGACGAACAGTGTCCCGTCACGGCGCCTGAGCGCGAGCAGCTTCGCCGCCGCCTGGTCGAGCAAGCCGGCTTCCTCGATGGTCTTGCCGAGCGAGGCCATACCCGCTCCGACCAGCAGCTCTTCGACCCCTATCCCTGCTTCGCCATGGTGGAGCGTGTCCAGCACGTCAACGAGCGCGGGGCGAACGGCGAGCTCGGCCATCCGGTGGCCGGCCATCCCATAGGGGGAGACCGCCCTGGTGGCGCCCGCCAGCTCGAGGCGCCGGATCGATTCCGGCCGGCCGGCTCTCGCGATGATGTAGAGGTTCGAATTGAGGGCGCGCGCGGCCAGCACGATGTAGACCGCGCGCTCGTCTGAGTCGACCGCCGAGATCAAGCCCCGGGCGCGCTCGATGCCCGCCTGCTTGAGGAGCTCCTCACTCGACGCGTCGCCTTCGATGTGCAGCCGGCCCTCGGCGCGAAGGCGCCCGACCGCCTCTTCGGTCTGGTCGATCACTGCGTATGGGACCTTGTGGTCCTCGAACTCGGCCACGATCTGCGTCCCGATGCGGCCGTATCCGCAGATGATGAAGTGGTCGCGGAGCTGGTTCAGGTTGCGCTCCAACTGTCGCCCTCTCCTGTAGTTTCCAAATGCATTGTCAGCGAGCGTCTCGGCGAAGACGCCGAAGCCATACAGCATGGTAGCCACGCCGGTGACGATCAGCGTCGAGGTGAAGATCCGCCCGGCCGCGGATTGTGGATGGATCTCCGTGTAGCCGACGGTGCTGATGGTGATGATCACCATGTAGAAGGAGTCGAGCAGGTTCCACCCGTCGATCAGCATGTAGCCGGCAACGCCGTAAACGATGATCACCACGAGAAGGACTACGGGAAGCCGAAACCGCGTGAGCGGGTTGCGCAGCCGAGCCTTCTTCAATTCTCTGCCCGGCGTCGCGTCTCCATTCCGTCGACAGCCTTCCTCACTGCTAGCGTGGCCGGGGCGACCGGGCTTAGCCCGGTCGCGACTTTGTCTTCTGTCTCCTCGCCTAGTTTGGCTTCAGATTCTCAGATAAGTCCCATCGATATTCCGGAATGGGAGCAGCACCTGCGGCGTAGCCGCACGTGCGATGAGGGAAAACCATTCGGGTCTTCCCTTATATCTCATCCGCCTCCGCCCGGTCCCTCAAGACCCGGCTTGGTCATCTTGCCGAGGTCCAGCACCTTGTTCAACGACGCCTCGCTGATTCCTTTGGCCCGCGCGAGCTGCCTGATGCTCTTACCGGTGCGGATCGACTCCTTCGCGATCTTGGCGGACTCGTCGTATCCGATGAGGGGAGTGAGCGCTGTCGCCAGCATCGGGCTGCGCTCCACAAGCTCGGGCCCGCGGTCGGTTGCCTGAAGGCCTTCGACGCAGCGCTCCGAGAAGTTGCGGACCGAGGTGGCGAGGAGGGTGATGGATTCGAGAGTTGTCACAGCGGCCACGGGCATCATTACGTTCAGCTCGAAGAAGCTGCCCGACTGTCCGCTGATCGCCACCGTCAGGTCGTTTCCGTAGACGCGCGCGATCACCATCAGCAGCGACTCGACGATGACGGGGTTGACCTTGCCCGGCATGATGCTCGAGCCGGGCTGAGTCTCGGGGAGCCGGAGCTCGCCAAGGCCGGCGATGGGACCCGTGCCCATCAGCCGGATGTCCGAGCCGATCTTCCAGAGGCTTGTCGCGATGGTGCGCAGGCCGCCGTGAGCCGCCACGAGCGCATCGAGTGTGGCCTGCGCGTGGAAGTGATTCGGTGTCTCGCGAACCGCGACTCCCGTGGCCTTGGCCAGCCTGGCGGCGGCAATCCGGGCGAACTGCGGGTGGGTGTTGATGCCGGTGCCGACAGCCGTGCCGCCGAGCGGAATGCGCGCGAGCTCATCGACGGCCGCTCTCGCTCTCCGCATCGATTCCTCGATCTGCCCGGCGTAGCCCTTGAACTCCTGCCCGAGCCGGATCGGGGTGGCGTCCTGGAGGTGCGTGCGTCCGGTCTTGATCACCGGCCAGAACTCCTTGCTCTTGGCTTCGAGCGCCTTGTGCAGCCGCTCCAGCGACGGGATGAGCTCATCCTGGATCGCCATCGCAGAGGCAAGCTGGATCGCGGTCGGAATGACGTCGTTGGAGGACTGGCCGAGGTTCACGTGGTCGTTGGGGTGGACGAGGCGCGAACCTCTCTCCCCGCCGAGAATCTCCGTCGCGCGTGTCGCTATGACCTCGTTCGCGTTGGTGTTGGTCGAGGTGCCCGAACCGGTCTGATAAACGTCGATCGGGAACTGTTCGTCGAGCTCGCCGTCGATCACCTGCTGGGCCGCGGCGGCGATCGCGCGTGCCCGGCGGCGCGAGAGCAGGCCGAGCTCGAGGTTGGTCTGAGCCGCCGCCCTCTTGACCAGGCCGAGAGCGCGGATGAAACGGCGTGGCAGCGGCTCGCCGGAGATCGGGAAGTTGAGTACGGCGCGCTGGGTCGAGGCGCCGTAGTAGGCGTCGGCCGGCACCTCCATCTCACCCATTGAGTCCTTCTCGATGCGCGTCCCCCTCTTCTTGCCCACTGCGAAATTCTAGAGTGAGCTCAAATGCGCCTTGCAGCGGTCGACATCGGAAGCAACACCGTGCACTCCCTGGTCGCCGACGTCGTGCGAGGGAAGCTCGAGGACGTCGCCCACTACGTGGAAGAACCGGAGCTAGGGCCCTACGTCGCGCGTACCGGCGCCATCGGCTCCCGGTCCAAAGTCGCGATCCAGGCGCTGCGTTCGGTAGTCGCGCGAGCGCGCAGTCACGACTTCGAGGTCCTCATCGCGGGCGCCACGCAGGCGGTTCGGCAGGCGACCGACCGAGACGCCTTCGTACGCGAGGCGAGTCGCGCGATTGGTGTCCCCGTGCACATCATCCCGGCTCAGAGGGAGGCCGAGCTGAGCTTTCTCGGCGTGGCAAGCCGGCATGCGGTGCGCCGGGAGTGGGCGATGGTCGACCTCGGCGGCGGCTCGACCGAGGTCGTGATCGGTCGCGGGCGCGCGACGGTCCGCTCGGCGACGCTGCCGATAGGTTCGGGGGTGCTGGCCAGCACCTACCTTTCCGACCCGCCCAAACCGGAGGAACGCGCGCGCCTGAGGAAGGCCGCGTTGCGCGAGCTCACCCGCGCTCCCGAAGGAGAGGTCGAGAGGCTGGTAGCCACTGGCGGGACGGCCTCGAACCTACCCCTGGTGCTCACTCGTCGCAACCCGCCGCCGGTCCTGACGACGGCCGACCTGCTCAGGTGCGAGGCACGCCTGGACGGGGAGCGGGCAGCCGAGGTTGCCAGGTCGGTCCAGCTGCCGCCCAGCCGGGTCAAGGCGATGCGGGCGGGGGTGGAGGCGCTGCTGCTGCTCCTGGACTGGTACGGGCTCGCCGTGCTGCAAATCAGCCACCAGGGCCTGCGCCACGGGATGCTCCTGGCCTACCTGGAACGAGGCAATGATTGGTGGCGCTAGAACGTTGAACCTCTGGGTAGGATGAGTTCATGGAACAGTTGAGATCGCGGGGATCCGCGCTGAAGCTGGCGCTTGCGCTCACCTGCGTCGTGCTTGCAGTCGAGCTGGTCGGCGGCTTGATCTCCCACTCCCTGGCCCTGCTTTCAGACGCCGGGCACGTGCTGACGGATGTCTTCGCCCTGGGTCTAGCCTGGTTCGCCGTCGCGCAGGCGAGCCGTCCCGCTGACTCGCGGCGCAGCTACGGCTACCACCGCGTGAGCATTCTTGCTGCGCTCGTCAACTCGGTCACGCTGATCGTCATCGTGCTGGCAATCGGCTTCGAAGCCGTGCGCCGGCTGGCCAACCCGGAACCTGTCCAGGGGGGCGTCGTGGTCGTCGCGGCGCTCGCCGGCATCGCCATCAACACCTTCGTGGCATTCGGCCTGCGCGAACACACACATGGTCTGAACGTGCGGGCCGCAATGCTCCACGTCGTCGGGGACATCGGCGCCTCGGTGGGAGTGGTTGTGGCCGGGTTCGTGATCCTGCTCACCGGGTGGCTCTACATCGACCCGCTGCTCTCGCTGGGCATCGCCGTCCTCATCGCCTTCGGCGCCTGGAGAATCGTGCGCGAGACGGTCAACCTCCTGATGGAGGGCACCCCGGCGGAGATCGACCTGGATGCAGTGACGAAGGAGATCACTGGCACCGAGCTGGTGTCGGGCATGCATGACCTCCACGTCTGGGCTCTCTCATCTGATCAGGTCGCGCTGAGCTGCCACGTGGTGGTGGGCGATTGCCCGCTCAGAGACGCGGAGCACATGGTGCGCGACCTGGAGCAAAGGTTGTGCGAGAGGTTCGCGATCGGCCACACCACGATCCAGGTCGAGAGCTGTCATCCGTGCGGCGATATCGAGCACGGCGCCGGCGAGCACAACCACCCGCACGAGCACCTGCTCCTCGTCAGTACTCTGGCTGCGCCGGCGGGTGTTCCTGCGCCTGCGGCTGCGGGCGATCCTGAGGCAGCAACACGTCCTCGCGCTGCAGGATCCTCCGCGCGACCGCGATAGCCGATGCGTATGTCGAGTCCATCCCTCGGTAGCTGAGCCCGCGCGCGCCCAGCGTGCGCGCCTGCGTGTACGGAGTGTCCGACGCGTAGTGGACGATGCCCAGGTCGAAGTTGACCTGGGCCATGTTGACGCTCTCGTTCAGCGGGTAGCGATCGGGCTGGATGATCTCGTAGCAGGCGTCGAGGTAAGGCCCCGCCTCCATCTCGACCACGGTGTAGCGGCCCTGGTAGTAGAAGTCGAGGTAGTCGCGGTTCTGCAGGAACGTTCCGCGCACCGTGACCGCGCGCTGGTTGTCGAGCGCAGAGCCGTACACGAGGTTCGGCTGCACATCGGCCGCAGTGAAGCAGTTCGCTAGCCAGTAGGTATTGCCCGAGTGCTCGTTGTGCACGACGTTGGGGATCATTACGTCGCCAACGTCAGCGTTCAGCGTGGCCGCCTTGCCCAGCACGTAGAGGCCTCTCATCCACGACGCCTGTTCGGCGACCTGCCGGAGGATGTGATACGCGGCCTCGCCAAGCGGGTAGTCGACGTTGAGGATGCATGCATCGGACGCGCGCAGCTTCTTTTCGTCGACGGGTCCGACCCGCGGATCGATGGCGGCAGGGTCGAGCCTGGAGAGCATGAAGACCTGGGCCGCGGAATCGACGCCGGTTCCTTTGGCCGGTATGTGCCTCACGCCGTTCGCCGCCTCCATATCGGCTCGCCGCCGCCGCATCCTGTCGCGATCAGGATGCTGGTCGAACACCTGGCGCGCGCCGTAGTACATCCAGTTGTGGCGCGAGGCGCGGATGTGGCCGGCCTCCAGCTTGCGACGTTCCTCATCGAGCTCGGGATGATGATTCCCGATCCAATCGACGATGTCGCTTTCAAACTCCCGCGCGACTCCGGTCAGGACGTTGACGAGGCTGTGCGAGTTGGACGACACGAAGTAAATCGGCGCGTCCCGCGCGCCCATCTCGCCCATCGCGGACGCAATCGGAAGCCACCACCGGCTCGCGTTTCGCGCATAACCAATGTGACTCCCGCCGATGAGCCGCAAGACGATGCGGCATTCCTCGCGCTTGATGGCCGCCAGGTTGGAATCGAACGAGTCTCCCCACGCCTCATGCAAGCGGCGCCAGTCATCCTCGGTCGCGCCGGCCGCCTGCCGGGCCTGTTCGTCCGAGAGCTCCACGTCCTCGAGGGCGCGGTGGAGCTTGTTCCACTCGATCTGATAGGCGACGAGTGTCGGGATGAGGTCGTCGATGTCGGACGCGGACGCGATTAGCACGGCGAGCATGTCCTTGCCGTCGTGGTACCAGCGACGCCGCCGGGCGGGTGCCTTTACCCTCTGCCAGCTCAGGATGTCGGCGTGGAGGACGGCCCGGAACCCCTGGGGGCTCTGGCCCATCACGACGTGCCGGCAGCGGCTGATCGCCTCCGGAAGACGCCGGATTGCATAGAGAAGGGCTCCCATGTCGGTCTGGGGCTCCGCGGCGAGAGGGTGCAGCACCGAGCCCATGCCCAGGTGCGCCTGCACGAGCGACTCGACCTTGATCTCGCCGGAGCTCTGCAGCATCGTGGTGTAGGTGCGTACGTAGAGCTCGACGGCGTGCTTTCCGGACCAGCCCGAGCTGGGGGGTGATTCCATCCGCCGAATATAGAGGGAGGGGCGCCTTACAAAACCTTGACGTTCAGGGTGAGGATCGTGAGGAGGCACGGTTGTGATACTCAGGAGGTGATGACAAGCCTTGCCAAGCTCCGCTACCTGAGAGTCGTAGGTTTCGCCGGGGGCGCCGTCCTGGTCGCGGGTGCCGCCGTCCTGGTCACAGCCTCAGCCGGCGGCCTGAATGTCGGCTTCCGCCCCTCGGCGTCGCAACCCGCCCCGGCCGACACCGCCTCGATCAGCCAGAAGGCGGACGCGTCAGCGGTTTGCAATGACTTCCTCTCGCACCTGTCGAGCGACCTCGGCAAGAGCCAGAGCCAGGTGAACGCCGCCGTCCAGAAGGCGATCGGCGAGACGCTGGCCGACGAGGTGAAGAACAAAGATCTGACCCAGGCGCAGGCGGACGCCATCAAGCAGAAGCTGACGAGCCAGCCTCCGTGCGCCCTCGCGGGAAATCTCGGTAAGGCACCGGCACCCCCGAGCGGCGCCCCGAGCGGTGCCACGATCGGCGCTTACACCCAGCAGCTGATCAGCGCCGCCGCCTCCGCGCTCGGCATCACCGACACGCAGCTGAAGGCCGACCTCGCGAAAGGGATGACGCTTTCGCAGATCGCCGCCTCGCAGAACCCGCCGGTCACCGAGGCCCAGTTCCGCACCCGGCTGATCGCCAAGCTGAAGCCCCTGCTAGACACCGCGGTCACGAACAAGAAGCTGACCTCGGCTCAGGAGCAGATGATTCTCCAGCGGTTGCAGACGGGCCCGATCCCGTTCTGGAACACGCCGATGCGCCGGCCCAAGCCAGCTGCACCCGCAAGCCCCGCCACCGCGACCACCTGACGCCTTCGCGGGTTTCGCTAAGATCGAACGCCTTACGGCGCGATGAGGCTCGCTCCTTGAACCGCTAGGGCGCAAGGCTCCGGCTGATGGCCTCTACCAACGATCACGCCCAGTTGGCAGAGGAGAGAAGCCTGATGAATGTCTACGCGATCGCGGCGGCGCAGGCGCCCGGACCTCGCAGGAATCGGGCTCCCACGTCTTACTGTGGCGGCTACCAGACGCTTTTCATCCCTCGAGGGGGGTTATTCCTCGGGTGGGGTCCCAAGGCGGCGCATCAGCTCCTCGAGGAGCTGGCGGGTCTCGGGGTCGGCCATCAGGCGCTCCTGCATCTGCTCGGCAGAGCGCCGGATGTCCGGGTCCGCCATCAGCCGCTCGGACATGGCCTGGAAGCGGGTCGTCATGTCATTCATCGAGGATTCCTGGGCCACCTGCATGAGGATGGGCTGGCTTGCCGCAGCGACCACTGCCTCTGCTTGCGCGCGCACCATCTCGATGCCTTTGCAGCCCAGGCACTCGCCTCTGAACCCGCAGTGGCAGAGCTGAGGGCGCAGGCGGTCGAGCGCCAGGTGGAGCTCGGACATGTCGGTGGGACCGGCCATGGCGACAAATCTACAAGGGTCAGACCCTAGGGTTTCGTTTTCGCTGTGTACATCGATTCGATCTCGTCCTGGTAGCGCTGCGTCACGACCTTTCGCTTGACGTCCAGCTTCAGGGAGAGCTCCCCCGACTGCTCCGTGAAGTCGTGGGGCAGCAAGGTGAAGTACTTGATCGTCTCCCAGCTCCCCAGTTTTGAGTTGACCTCGTCCACCGTCTTCTGGATGTGAGCCCTGATGCCCGCTTCGTCCAGTCCCTGCTTGGCCGCCGCCTCGCGGTCGGGGACTATCAGCGCGGTGACGTAAGGCCGACCCTCCCCGACCACCACCGGACGGCTGATCAGAGGGTCCGCTTTCAACGCGAACTCCAGCTGCAGGGGCGCGATGTATTTGCCGCCGGCGGTCTTGAACATCGATTTCTTGCGGTCCGTGATCTTGAGGAAACCGTCCCCGTCGATCTCCCCGATGTCCCCGGTGTAGATCCAGCCGTCCTTCAACATCTCGGCTGTCGCGGCTGGATTCTTGTGGTAGCCCAGCATGTTGCCGGGACTCTTGACGAGGATCTCGCCGTCGCCGGCGATCTTCAGCTCGACACCCGGGAATGGCTTGCCCACGGTGAGGAAGCGGTGCTCGTGCAGGGTGTTCGAGCAAGCGCCGGACGACGTCTCGGTCATGCCCCAACCGTTGAGAATCGGCACTCCGATCGCCCAGAAGAACTCCTCGATCTCCTGCGCAAGGCCGGCGCCGCCGCTTATGAAGAACCGCAGCTTGCCGCCCGTCAGCCGGCGGCGAAGGGGCGCCAGGACCAGCCGGTCCGCCAGCGCGCGCTCGGCCGAGAGCAGCGGACCTCGGCTCGATTCGTGCGCGAACCGCGCGCCGACTCGAATGGCCCAGCGGAACAGAGCCTGGCGGGGAGCGCTAGCCTCGCGCACGGCACCCATCACGGCGGCATACATCTTTTCGTACATGCGCGGGACGCTGCACATGAGGGTCGGCTGAACCTCCGCCAGCTCCTCGGTGAGGTGCTCTGCTCCGCGTGAGATCCAGGCCTGGCCGCCGAACATGATGCCTGTGAAGATGCAGTTGATGCGCTCGAAAACGTGCGCATAGGGCAGGAACGAGAGCGTCGAATCGTTTTCGCTGAGCGGATGCACTTTCAGGACGGCGCGGCAAATGTCGACCAGGTTGCGGTGGGCGAGCTCGGCACCCTTGGGATCGCCTGTCGTGCCGGACGTATAGACGACGGTGCAGACGTCGTCGGGCTCGATCGCAGCCAGGCGCGCGGTGATCTCGGCGAGTCGTGCGGGCGGCTGGCCGACCCACCTGGCAACGTCAACCTCGATGAGGGCCAGCGCGCGGAGCTGGCCCTGGATCTTGCTCAGTGCGTCTTTCGTCTTCTCGGAGGTGATCGCCATGGTCGCTTCGCAGTCGATGGCGATCTTCTCTGCGATCTCGTCGCTGACGTTGGGATAGATCGGCACGGTAATCGCGCCGGCAGCCTGGATCGCGAGGTCGCAGTAGAGCCACTCCAGCCGGTTCTCTGACATGAGGAGCACGTGATCGCCCGCCTGTACGCCTGAGTCGATCAGGCCGGAAGCCACCGCGACAACATCGCGTCGCATGTCCGCCCAGGTCTCGATATGCCACCGGTTGTCACGCAGGTGGTGGATGAGCGCTCGATCCCCGAATCGCGCGGCCTGGCGGAAGAACACTCCGACCGTGGTGCGGTCAGCGATCGCCTCTGGAT
>Ga0209009_1000488_pt1 | contig 13588 bp, 18 predicted proteins | sample BlaSpr_A8_OM3_M2_FD_187979 | JGI IMG/M metagenome (GOLD analysis project Ga0209009, IMG submission 187979) | Forest soil microbial communities from Thunder Bay, Ontario, Canada - Black Spruce, Ontario site 2_A8_OM3_M2 (SPAdes) (version 2) | ecosystem: Environmental > Terrestrial > Soil > Boreal... | reverse complement strand
GGTTCGCGGACGGCGAATCGCGATCGTGGACGACGTCATGAGCGCCGGGTCCGCCGCGCGTGGAACGTATTCGGAGCTGAGACTCCACGACGCGGTGCCAGCCGTGGCCGGCGCGCTTCTGGTCCTGGGATCGACGGGAGCGGACTTCTTCCTGCAGAACGGCGTGGCCGTTGAAGCGGTGGCCCGAAGGCCCTACCGGCTGTGGCTGCCGGCTGGATGCCCGCTGTGCGCGTCCGGCGTACCGCTCGAAGCGGTTTCACAGCCCGCCATCTGACCGCAAAGCGCCGAAATCCTGCCGGGAGGCTCAACGCACGCACTGCCCGCTTGGGGGGTTAATCCCCAGAGCGTATCGTGCCGCGCGTGGCTCACGTATTGAGGCTGGCGGCCAAACCGCGCGCGCACGTCAGCCGAATTGAACCGATCCGGCGCGGAGTCGGCGAGTCGCCGGCTTGAGAGACCTGTTGAGACGCGGAGGTTCCACGGCCGGAGCGGCTCTTCTGGCGCTCGCCGTCATGGCCGGCTCGATCGGCTGCCGGCGGACCAGTCACCCCGGGCCATCGGGGTCGGCCGAGGCCCACGCATTGGATGTCCGGGTTCGGCAGACACTCGCGAGACACGCGGACGAGGTGTGGTCGGTGGCCTTCAGCCCCGACGGGCAGATGCTGGCGAGCGGGAGCGTGGACGGCACCGTGCGGCTGTGGCGCGTGAGCGATGGCGCGCTGGTTCGGACTCTCAAACATCCGGGAGGCGTCACCTCCGTGGAGTTCAGCCCGGACGGGCGATGGGTGGCCTGCGGCAGTTACGACAGGGCCGTGCGGCTCTGGCGCGTCAGCGATGGAGCGCTGGTGCATACGCTTTCGGGGCACTCGGACACGGTGTGGTCCCTGGCCTTCAGTCCCGACGGCCGGTACCTCGCCAGCGGAAGCCGGGACCGCGCCGCGCTCGGAGGTCTCATGAAACAACTCTTCGGCGCCAGGCTGGCCCGCAGCCGGGGCAGGACCATTCGGCTCTGGCGGGTGCAGGACGGCGCGCTTCTGCAGACGCTCTCGGGACATTCGGACGATGTCCATTGCGTCCGCTTCAGCCCTGACGGGCGGTTGCTCGCGAGCAGCGGCTCGGATAAGACTGTCGTTCTCTGGCAGCTCGAGCGGGCGAAGACCTGAGGCGGGCGGATGTCCGACTCTTTGAAAGGAGAGGAAGGATGACAAAGTCCACGACGAATGGCTGGAAGAGCTGCAGTCGCGGCCACAAGCACAGGGGGAGCCGATGTCCGACCTGTTGGAAGCGAAATCGGTCCGGCAATTCCATGCGGGTGGGTTGATGCGGCCGCGTCTGCTTGTAACCCGAACTCCTGTTTTCGCGGCCATTTGTCTGTGCCTCGGCTTTTGCGTTCCGGCGCCCGCGCAGACTCCGTTGCCGACCGCCGGGACGGCTCCGAAAGGAAAGATGATGACGCTTCGCGCCAGTGGAACGTTTGACGCCAAACTGACCGCTCAGGAGTGGGACGACAAGGCCGAGAAAGCGACGCTCGGCAGAATGTCCATCGACAAGCGCTTCCACGGAGATCTCGAAGCGACCAGCAAGGGCGAGATGCTGACGGCCGGCACCTCCGTCAAGGGCTCGGCCGGTTACGTCGCGCTCGAGCGTGTCAGCGGGACGCTGCAGGACCGCAACGGCGCCTTCGTGCTCCAGCACAGCGGCACCATGACGCGCGGCGCGCCGCAACTGATGATCACCGTCGTGCCGGATTCCGGCACGGGCCAGCTCGCGGGTCTTGCCGGCAAGATGACGATCACCGTCGCCGACGGCAAGCACTCGTACGATTTCGAGTACTCGCTCGGCGAGACTCCGTGAAACCCGCGCGCCTCGTCATTCCTGGCGCCGGCTGTCGAATTCGCGGACGAGCGGCTTCGGGGCGCGGCCTCTCCACGCGGCGGCGAGACCGTCGCGGGCGATGGTCCTGGTGCAACGGGCCAGCCGGACACTGGTCGCGCCACCGCGCCCCCACGCGCCGTTCTCAGGGGCAAACACGGCGGGCGCCGCCTGCACGAAGACTTCCTGTTCCTCGGGCGTCAGCTTCACCATCGCCCAACCGTCCTTCGGCGACAGCGTGGCGAAGATCTTCCCGCCCACTCGGAAATCCGGGTGGCCCATGTGCGCGCTCTCGATCGTCCCCGGCAGCTCGAGAGCAAGCCGGCGGAAATCCTCTTTGGTCATGGACGGTCCTGCATTCTCTTCTCTACCAGAATTCGACCCTCTTGCGAAACGACTCCTTTTCTGCGGCCTGCTAGAGTCTTCAGTCGGAGATCCGCCCGGGGTCAGCTCCCCTGCCCTGTCATCCCGAGGAGCGGAGCGACGAGGGACCTGCTCCGGAAATGTTGGAAGCGCTAGAGCAGATCTTTCGCGGAGCCTGTCCCGAGCGGACGGGCGACGCTAAGCGACGAGAGCAGATCCCTCGCTTCGCTCGGGATGACAGGGGGGGGCGAGGGGCTCGGGATGACAGGGGGGGCGAGGGGCTCAGGATGACAGAATGTATTTGACTTGCGCTTCAGGACACTATGAGTGAAATCGTGGCCGCGGGCGGCGTTCCGGGGCTTGAACGTCGAGCGAACAGGAGGTGTCGGGATGCCGGTATCGGCCGCCACCGCTGAGAGCAATCGATCGCAGACGGAGCGTTTGCGCGGGCTGGTTCAACGGCTGGACGCGTCCATGCTGGCCGTGCGTCTTCCGAACGGTTGGACAGCGGCGGGAGCCCTCGCTCACCTCGCATTCTGGGATCGGCAGCGGCTCTGCCTGATGCGCCGGTGGGCGGCCGGCGACTTCTGCAGCGGCGCTTATGACGGAGACCTGTTCAACGCCACGGCGCAGCCCCTGCTCGAAATGATTCCGCTGGAGCGCGTGGCGGCGGCGGCCGTGGAGGCTGCCGAGGAGGTCGACGCGCTGCTCCTGGAAGTGTCCGATGAGGTGGTCGAAGCCGCCCTGGCTCGTCCCGACGCGCCGAACCTTGATCGCGGCTCGCACCGGCAGCACCACCTGGACGCTGTGGAGCGGGCGCTCGCCGAGGCCGGCTACGCCTGATCCGGAACGCGCCGTCCGAGCGATCGGTCCGGCGGGGCGCCAATGAGACCGCTGTGGCGTTGCGGGAAGTGCGGGCACCGGTTCGTCACGAAGAATCTGTGGCATTCCTGCGGCCGGCATCGCCTCGCCGACCACTTCAAGGGGAAGCCGCCAGAGCTCCGTCAATGATCCTGCTGGGCGGCCCCGCGGATGAAGGTCACTTTCTTCCGGTCGCCCTCCGATCTGCGGAAGTGGTTCGAGAAGCATCACGCGACGGTCCGGGAACTGTTGGTCGGCTATTACAAGAAGAGCTCGGGAAAGCCGAGCATCACGTGGCCGGAGTCCGTGGATGAAGCCCTTTGTGTCGGTTGGATTGACGGCATTCGCAGGAGCGTTGATGAATCCCGCTATACGATCCGCTTTACCCCCAGAAAGCCGCGCAGCATCTGGAGTGCGGTCAACATCCGGCGAGCCCGGGCGCTTGACGCGGAGCAACGAATGCAGCCCGCCGGCCTGGCGGCTTTTGCCGCGCGGCGGGAAAACAGGTCAGGCATCTACTCGTATGAACAACGGCAAGCGGAGCTCGAGGAGCCCTACGCCGGCATCCTGAGAGAGAACCGGGCCGCATGGGCCTTCTTCCGGGCGCAGCCGCCGGGGTTCCGCAAGCAGGTCATCTGGTGGGTGGTCAGCGCCAGGAAGGAAGAGACGCGGCTCAAACGTTTGAAGAAGCTCGTGGATGAGTCGGCGCGCGGAAAACGCGTCTTGCAATAATTGTGAATTGTGAATTGTGAATTGAAGACTCGGGCAACCAATGACGCGCGGCTTGGCCGCCGCGCCGGGGAGACTCCATGAAGCTGTTCCAACAGGTTCGCTTGCTGACTCTGCTCGCGCCGGCGCTTTGCGCCCTGTCGTTCGCGGACCTCGCCGCGGCACAGCCCGCCGCGCCGCCTGCGAAATATCCCGGCCTGCCGAGCGAAACGCCGGCCAGGCTCGAATCCTCGACCGACGGCTTCGATTACGTCCGCAGGGATGTGATGATCCCCATGCGCGACGGCGTGAAACTGCATACGGTGATCCTCGTGCCCAACGGCGCGAGCGGCGCGCCGATCCTCCTGACGCGCACGCCCTACGACGCCACGAAGTTGACGACTCACGCCGAAAGCGCTCACCTCGGCCCGATCCTGACCGGCTACGACAACGCCACCGACGTGATCGTTGAGGGCGGATACATCCGGGTGGTGCAGGACGTGCGTGGCAAGCACGGCTCAGAGGGCGACTACGTGATGAACCGTCCCCTGCACGGGCCGCAGAACCCGACTCCGGTGGATCACTCGACCGACACCTACGACACCATCGACTGGCTCGTGAAGAACGTCAAAGAGAGCAACGGGAAAGTCGGCATCCTCGGCATCTCCTACGACGGGTTCCTGCCCCTGATGGCGCTCGTCAATCCGCATCCGGCGCTGAAAGTGTCCGTCCCGATGAACCCCATGGTGGACGGCTGGATGGGCGACGACTGGTTCCACAACGGCGCCTTCCGCGAGCAGGGTATTTCCTACATCTACGAGCAGGAGGCGACGCGCAAGTCGGAGGCCAAATTTCCGCGGACTCACTTCGACGATTACGACATGTTCCTGCAGGCGGGCTCGGCAGGCGAGCTCGGACGCAGCCGAGGGGTCGAACAGGTCGGCTTCTGGAGAAAATTGCTCGAGCATCCGAGCTACGACGCCTTCTGGCGGGACCAGGCAGTCGACCGCGTGCTGGCGGCGCAGCCGCTGAAAGTGCCGGTGATGCTCGTACACAGCCTCTGGGACCAGGAGGACATCTACGGAGCCATCGCCGTTTACAAGGCCATCAAGCCGAAGGACACGGGCAACGACAAGGTGTTCCTGGTCCTCGGTCCCTGGCATCACGGCCAGGCGATCGGGGACGGCAGCACATTGGGCGCTTTGAAATTCGGGAGCGACACGGCGCTCACCTTCCGCCGGGAGGTCCTGCGCCCGTTCCTCGACCAGTACCTCAAAGACGGCGCGCCGAAGTCCGGCGTCGCGCCCGTCACAGCTTTCGAGACCGGGACGAACGTGTGGAGGCGCCTGCCCGCGTGGCCGGCGGGCTGCGCCGATGAAGGCGGCTGCAAGGTCCGGCCGACGCCTCTCTATCTCGCCGCGGGCCTCAAGCTCGACCTTGCCGCGCCGCAGCAGGGCGGCCCGGAGTTCGAAGAATATGTCTCCGACCCCGCGAAGCCCGTGCCCTTCCGCTCGCGCCCGATTGACGAAACGGGCACCGGCTGGTCCCGATGGCTCGTGGACGACCAGCGGGAGGCCTCCGGCCGCCCGGATGTCCTGGTTTTCGTCTCCGACGTGTTACGCGCGCCGGTGAAGATCGCCGGGCAGCCGGTCGCGAACCTGGTCGCATCCACGAGCGGGACCGACTCCGACTGGGTGGTGAAGGTCATCGACGTCTATCCCGACGAGGTCGCCGCGGATCCCGGCATGGGCGGCTACCAGTTGATGATCTCGGCCGACATCTTCCGCGGGCGTTACCGCGAGAGCCTCGAGAAGGCCGCGCCGCTGGCGCCCGACAAGCCCCTGCTCTACCGCTTCGCGCTGCCCACGGCGAACCACGTCTTCCTCCCGGGCCACAGGCTGATGGTTCAGGTGCAATCGAGCTGGTTCCCGCTCTACGACCGAAATCCGCAGACCTTCGTGCCCAACATCTTCCGGGCAAAGCCGGGGGATTACCGAAAGGCCGTTCAGAGGATGTATCACGCGCCGGACCGGGCGAGTTTCATCGAGCTGCCGCTGGTCGCGACGCCGTAGGGGAGGTTGAGGGTTAAGGGTTGAGAGTTGAGGTATCGGGCTGCGGCTCTCGACTGTGTTTCCCACTGGTTGAGACTTTCGAATCGTTCGCGGCCGTGGCCTGGTTGAGCGGGGAACCGCTGGTGGCGTATCGTGATCGCCCGGGGGATATCGAACAGGGAGGAGAATCCATGAGATACCGTCACATTCTCGCGGTCGGGCTCTGGACGTTTCTGGGATTCGGGGTCCTGCCCTCGGCGGTTCTCGCCGAGTCGAAGACTCCCACAAAGGCCTATCTCGAATATCAGGCCGCCGTTCAAAAGGCCACGTCACTCGCGGAAGTCCTGCCGCGCCTGTCGAAGGCCTACCGCACAATGCTCGAGTCCCACCCGAAGAAAGAGCATCCTGTGTGGCTCGAGCGGCTGAAAGAGTCCTCGAACATCAAGGATCTGAAGATCACGAAGGAGACGATTTCCGGCGACAAGTGCACGCTCGATGGGAGCGGCACGAGCGCGCGCGGGAACGCGGTGAAGGGGAAGGTCAACCTGGTGAAGGAAGGCGGCGCCTGGAAACTGGACGAGGAGTTCTGGGCAACCTGAGGACAGCGCCGCGGAACTTCGGACCGACGAATTCCGGGTCGCCGCGTGCCAGGCATCGCGTTGTCGCGGACGCCCCTTCGCCCGGCCTTGTCGCGGCGCACGACGCACGGCTCGGGAGCGGACCGGCGACCTATGTTCGGCTGCCTCATCCCTCCGACGCGGATGCGGTTGTGGCCCTCGCTCAGCAGAGCGTGGCGTTCCACCGAGGGCTCGTCTCTCCGCCGCGGACCGCCGCGGAGTTTTCGAAATACCTGCAGCGGTGTGAGCGGCCGGACCTGGTGGCGCTCTTCGTCCTGCGGCGACAGGACGACGCTCTCCTCGGCGCGATCGAGTTCAGCCAGATCGTTTTCGGGCCTTTTCAGAGCGCCTACCTCGGCTATTTCCTCGGCGCTCCATTCACCGGGCGCGGCTTTATGACGGAGGCGCTCGGCCTGGCGCTTCGGCACGCGTTTCACGGAATCCGACTCCACCGCGTCGAGGCCAATGTCCAGCCGGCGAACGCCAGCTCGATCCGGCTACTCCGGCGCCTCGGCTTCAAGAAGGAGGGGCTTTCCCGGCGCTATTTGAAGATCGGCGGCCGATGGCGCGATCACGAGCGCTGGGCCCTTCTTGCGGAGGATTGCCGTGGACGGCTATGGGGCTGACACGGGCTCCCGCGGCTACGGCCTGCCATGAAGCGGCCGCCCGCAATTCGAATCGACTTGAACGATCGCGAGACAGTTTCCGCATATGACGAGATCCCGCTCTGGTCGGCGATGTTCGGCCTTCTGCTGCTGAAGCATCTCCCCCTGCGCCGTTATGCGACCGTCCTGGATGTGGGTTGCGGCACCGGGTTTCCGTTGCTGGAGCTGGCCGAGCGGCTGGGCATCAGGCTCGGCTTTCTCGATGGGTGGAAGGAAGTGTTGCGTCCCGAGGAACAAGAGGAAGCGTTCTCCCTTCTCGAATCGAATCTCAACGCGATCTCCGAGAGCCGCGGGGAATTGGCCCTGACGATTCCGATGGCTTATGTGGAAGCTGTTCGGATGGAAGACTCGAGAGTCGAGAGTTGAGAGTTCCGGCTCCGGGTTTCCGAGCTTTCGGCCGCAGGCATTCGCTTCGCGAACGGCGGCCGAGAGAGTCAAGACCCGAGCCAGGCTACCCGGGGGCTCCTAAGATCTCTCGACTGCTGTTCGTCGCGGCTTTTCTGATCGGGGTCGGACAGGGTCTTGGCGCGGGCGAACCGGCCCCCGCTCTGCGGGTGCTGTTCATCGGCAACAGCCTGACGTACGTCAACGATCTGCCCGCTCTCGTGGCGGCGTTCGCGGAGGCGGCGGGAGAAACGCCTCCGGAATTCCGGGCGGTGGTGGCCGGCGGTTTTAGCCTCGAGGATCACTGGCAGCAGGGAGAGGCGCGCAAGGCGATCGAGCGGGAGAAGTGGGACGTCGTCGTGCTCCAGCAGGGGCCCTCGGCGTCGGCGGAGGGACGCGCTCTGCTGCTTCGCTATGCCCGACGGTTCGCCCCGGAGATCCGGCGCGCCGGAGCGAGGCCCGCTCTGTACATGGTGTGGCCTTCGGCGGGGCGGAGACAGGACTTCGGAGCGGTGAGCGATTCGTACCGGCTGGCGGCCGAAGATATCCGGGGGATGCTCCTCCCGGCCGGGGAAGCGTGGCGGCGCGTCGAAAAGAAAGTCCCGAAGCTCGCGCTCTACTCGAGCGACGGGCTGCATCCGACCGTTGCGGGATCCTACGTCGCGGGCGCCGTGATCTATGGGCAGCTCTACGGGCGGTCCCCGATCGGGCTTCCCGCCCGTCTGACTTTGCGCTCGGGAACCACGATGGAAGTGCCGGCAGGGGACGCGAGGCTGTTGCAGGAAGCCGCGGCGGAGGCGATCGAGAAATCCGGGGGCCTATCTTCGCAGGCGTCCGGCGCGCGGTGACAGGCCTGAAACATCCGGTCCAGGCCGAGGCGGATGACTGGTCCGACGCCGTTGGGAGACAATACGGCGGCGAAAACCGCCGGCACGCCTTGCTCGACGCAGGGCGTGACAACTTCACAAGGGGGCTTCTCCCATGAGGCCGCGACACGTGTATCTCGTCCTGTGCGTCGTGGGGTTTCTCCTGCCCTACTCGCAGTTCGTGCCGTGGTTGCTCGAGCACGGCCTCAATCTCTCTCTGTTCTGCCGCGAGCTCTTCGCGAACCGGATCGGAGCTTTCTTCGGCATGGATGTCCTCGTGTCCGCAGTTGTGCTCTGTATTTTTGCCGGCAGGGAAAGCGGGCGCCTCGGCATGGGCCCGGCAAGTTCCTGGCTGACGTTGGCGGCGGTTCTTTCCGTCGGCGTCTCCCTCGGGCTGCCGCTCTTCCTCTACCTTCGCCAGGCCCGCATCGACCGAACGACCGCCGGAAAATCGTTAGACTCACTGCCGTGAATCTTTCCGAAGCGAGGTCTCGCGCGTTCGCGCTTCTCTTTGCGAGGCTCGTTCTGGGGCTGATCTTCTTCATGGCGGGCGTGTACAAGGTCTGGAGCCTCACTCCCGCCGGGCATGTGCGGAAGTGGTTTCTTCCGTACCGGGACACCTTCCTTCCCGACTGGTCTCTCTGGGCCACCGGCCTCACGATTCCGTTTGTGGAGCTCCTGGCCGGCGCGGCTCTTCTCGTGGGCTGGCGCGTCCGAGAGGCGCTGCTCGCCCTCGGAGCAGTGCTCGTGATCGTGACGTTCGGTCATCTCGTCAAGGAGCCTCTGTATCCTTTCCACGAGCACGTCGTCCCGCGGCTGGCGCTGCTTCTCTTCCTCCTCGTCATGCCCCGCCAGGATGACCGTTTCTCCGTTGACCACCTTCTCCGGTCGCGGGGCGGCCACGCAAGCGCCGCGAGCTCTTGAAAATGAGAAACGACACCCGGGTCGAGGTCGCCGCCTGGCCGGTCACCTCTCTGGGTCCCGCAATCCGTCGCGAGCGGACTCCCCGGCGCGAGGGTCTTCGAGGGCGGCGTCCCGACGGGGGCTCCCAACCATGACGAGAACCTTGTCCCTCGCCGCGCTGCTTCTCACGATGGCTGGAATGCTGGGCCTCCTCTTCGGCAAGGCGCTCTTTTCGCCGTCGCCGGCTGTGATTGCCGCGCAGTGCGCCGCGGTTGCGTTGATGGCCTGGGCCCGCCTGACGCTGGGCCGCCGCAGTTTCCACGCCGCGGCGGATCCCACGGCCGGGGGCCTCATCACGGGCGGCCCCTACCGCTTCATCCGGCATCCGATCTACACGGCCGCGTGCCTCTTCGGCTGGGCCGGCATGCTGGGGAACTGGTCCTGGCGCGCGGGCCTGTTTGGCGCGCTCCTGTTCATCGGCGCCCTGAGCCGGATGTTGTGCGAGGAAATACTGGTGACCGAGCAGTATCCCGAGTACCGTCAGTACGCGAAATCCACGAAACGCATGGTGCCGGGGGTGTTCTGACTAGAATGCGGCAGGAGGTCAAGGACATGGCGTTGAAGAGGTCTCGCGGCGCCGGCGCCGCCCGTACCGGTTCGCCGGCCGCTTCCTACTCCGTTCCGGAGCACTTCCGGGGTCGCGCGCCGGAGGTCAAGGGGACGTACGCCGAGATTCTCGAGGCGGCGAGGAATCTCGGTCCGGTCCGCGAGGAAGCGAAGAAGATGTCGATCCATCTCGTCAGGAAGACCGCGTTTGCCGGCGTCGCCACTCGCAAGACGGCCCTGATCCTCACTCTCAAGTCCGGATCGGACCTTCCGAGCAGCCGCGTGACGAAACGGGAGCGCGCGTCCGCCAATCGGTGGCACCTGGAGATTCGTCTCGACGCTCCGGATCAGGTCGACCGCGAGCTCGTCGGGTGGCTGAAGAACGCCTACGATCTGGCCGGGTAGTCCGCGGAAGCTGGTCCCCGGCTCCGGAGAAAACATGATCGGCGAAGTCGCGTCCTTCGTGGAGTACTGGCGAAAGGTGAGAGGCCGGACTTCCCGGCTCCTCGATCTCGTCCCGACGGGAGACCTGGAATGGTCTTACTCGGCGGGCAAGTACACCTTCGGGGACATCTTCCGGCATCTGCCGGGCATCGAGCGTTACATGTACGCCGAGAATGTCCGGCACCGCAAAAGCGCGTACCCGGGGCACGCGATCGAGCTCGCCCGCGGGCACGAGGGCATCCGGGCCTGGATGGAGCGCTGCCACGCCGAGAGCCTGGAAGTCTTCGGCTCACTGACTCCCTCCGACCTCGCGTCGAAGTGCCTGACCCCGGCGGGCACGCCGATCACGGTCTGGAAATGGCTTCGGGCCATGGTCGAGCACGAAGCGCACCACCGCGGCCAGCTCTACATGATGGCGGGCATGCGAGGTCTCAAGACGCCCCCGCTCTACGGCGTCACGGAAGAGGAGGTTGCCGCGCTGTCGCGACCCGAGCCGGAGCATTGAGAGGCGCGCGCACGGCGCCGAGGCCGGCGGCGCGGCCTGTGGCCCACGCCCAGAGAAAGTTGTAACCCCCGATTGGCCCGAAGGCGTCGAGCGCCTCGCCACAAATGAAGAGTCCCGGGAGCTTGCGGCTTTCGAGCGTTCGCGGGTCGACTTCCGCGAGGCTGACGCCGCCCCCGGTGACCTCGGCTTTCGCGTAGCCTTCGTGCCCGCTCCAGGGCAACTCTCCGCGCACGAGGGTCTCGATCAGGCGGAGCCGCTCTTGCCGCGGGAGCCGCGCCAGCGGACGCGCCGGATCGACGCCGGCGAGGCGCGCGAGCGCGTCGGCGAGCCGGTCCGGAAGCTCGCCGCGGAGCGCGCCGGCGACCGTGCGCGCGCCGCTTCCCTTGAGCGCCGCTTCCCATGCGGCCGCGTCGTGGCGGGTCCAGCGCACGGTCAGGCGGGCCGAGGACTTCTCCTCGAGCGATCGCACGGCGACGTGGGAGACATCGAGGACCGCCGGTCCGCTGTAGCCGCGATGGGTAAAGAGGAAGCCTCCCGTCGCCGCGGCACCGCGCCCGGCGCCGCGAGCCGTGATCGTCACGGGGAGCGATATCCCGGCGAGTTCCGACAGGGACGAGGCGGTCCCGACGAGGGGCGTGAGCGCCGGGTACGTGGCGTGCACGGTGTGGCCGAGACCGGCGAGAACCGCCAGGCCCAGCCCGTCGCTTCCGGACTTCGGCACGGACAGCCCGCCCGTCGCGACGATGACGGCGTCCGTCTCGAGAGGCGGAGCCCCTTCCCGCTCGACCAGCCAACGATGTCCGAGCGGCGCGAACCCGGTCACCAGCGTGTTCGTCAGCAGCTGGACATTGCGCCGGCGGGCGAGAGCGAGCAAACCGTCGCGCACGTCGCGGGCGCGGTTGGACGCCGGGAAGAGCTTGCTCGATTCCTTCTCCTCGATGAGGGCGAGGCCGACGTCGCGCTCGAAAAAGGAAATCTGCTCCCGCAAGGGCCAGGAGCGAAGCATCTTCTTCAGCGTGTTGGGGGAGGAGTCGGTGACGAATCGCGACTCTTCAAACCGCGCGGGCAAGATGTTGCAGCGTCCGCCGCCGCTGATGAGGATCTTGCGCCCGCCATCCGGCGTTCTTTCGAGAAGCAGAGTCTCGGCGTCCGCGGACGCGGCGAAGATCGCCGCCATCGTCCCGGCGGCTCCCGCTCCGATCACGGCCACGCGCCGCGGACGAATTGCCATGGCCTGAAGATAAACCCCGCGCCTTGAGCAGGCACGCCCGAAGGCGTATGGTGGCGCCCAATCGCGACTTTTTGGATGAAGACCGTCGGGATCCTTGGAGGCATCGGGCCGGAATCGACGGTCGAGTATTACCGCCGGATGATCGCGGTGTATCGCGAACGCCGGCGGGACGGAAGCTACCCTTCGATCCTCATCAACAGCATCGATCTGAAGAGGCTGATCGATCTGGTCGAGGCGAAGGATTACGACGGCATGGTCGAGTACCTGGCCGGGGGGATTCAAGCGCTGGCAAGGGCGGGCGCGGAGCTGGCGCTCATAGCGGCCAACACGCCGCACATCGTGTTCGAAGGCGTCCACCGGGAGTCTCCGATTCCCCTGATCAGCATCGTCGAGGCCGCGCGGGACGCGGCAAGGTCTCTCGGGCTGCACCGGCCGGGGCTGTTCGGCACGCGTTTCACCATGCAGGGGGGCTTCTATCAGAAGGTCTTCGCCGGGGCGGGCATGACGATCGTCGTCCCCTCGGAGGAGGAGCAGGCGGTCATTCACGAGAGGTACATGAACGAGCTGGTCAAAGGCGTTTTTCTTCCGGAAACGCGGGAGAGGCTTGCGGCGATCGCAGGCGACTTGAAGGCGCGCACCGGCATGGACGGGCTCATCCTCGGCGGAACGGAGCTGCCGCTGATCCTTCGAGACCCGACGGTCCGCGGCGTCCCGGTCCTCGACACGACCCGCATTCACGTCGATGCCGCGATGGAGCAACTCCTGACAGAGGAGCTTTGAGCGATGAACCCCGCACCGATCAAGCCGACCGTTTCCGTTTCCGCGCTCGACGCGATGGACGTCCGCGTCGGAACGATCGAGGCCGTGGAGGATGTTCCGCATTTCAGGAAGCTTCTGCGCCTGATCGTGAACTTCGGAGACCACAGGCGGACGATCCTGTCCGGGATGAAGGGCGAGCGGGCGAACCCGCTCGAAATCCAGGGCCGGCAGGCGCTCTTCGTCGTCAACCTCGAGCCCCGGAAAATGGCGGGCGAGACATCCGAAGGCATGCTCCTCGACCTCGGCTTCGCCGACGGAATCGCGCCGGCCCTGGCGGTTCCTGAGCGCGCCGTCCCCGATGGGACGAGAGCGGGTTGAAAGTCGAAACCTCGGTGTGGCCCAGGCGCAGCGGGAGTTCGCGGCCTTCTGCCGGACGCTCTCCTCTCCTTCCTCCCGGCGCGCGCCGGCTGTGCGCGCGCTCCGCGCGGAGATCGACTCCCTGGAGGCGGAGATCCTCGCGGCCTACCGGCCGCCGGCGTCGATCGAGAAATACGGCGAGTTCATCGCCGCGAGCGCCGCGCTCAAGGAAGCGCGGGAGCTCGCCCGGCGCTTCGGCGTGACGCGTTATCCCGCCATGTTCGTGGACGACGTCCTGGTGGCGACGCCGAAGGATTTCGGTTTCTACGGCAAGGGGGAGGGGGGCGGCGAGGGCCGCTACGCGCCCTTGAAGAGCGCGGCGAGCCACGAGCGGTT
>Ga0209009_1000487_pt1 | contig 13612 bp, 9 predicted proteins | sample BlaSpr_A8_OM3_M2_FD_187979 | JGI IMG/M metagenome (GOLD analysis project Ga0209009, IMG submission 187979) | Forest soil microbial communities from Thunder Bay, Ontario, Canada - Black Spruce, Ontario site 2_A8_OM3_M2 (SPAdes) (version 2) | ecosystem: Environmental > Terrestrial > Soil > Boreal... | reverse complement strand
CCGGTGCCGTAGCAACTTCCGGCAGCGCCAGGTTTTCGTCTCCGAGCGCGACAATCTTTTTGACCACGTTTGCCAACTGCCGTATGTTTCCGGGCCAGGAATAATCCAAAAACCTCCGTAGCGTGCGCGGACTCAATGTAGGACGCGCGCGGTTGAATTCCGCGGCATATTTCGTCAAAAAAGATTCCACTAGCAGAGGTATATCTTCTTTGCGGTTTCGCAGCGGAGGTAGTCGCAGGCACGCGCCGGTCATACGGTAATAAAGCTCGCTCCGGAAACGTCCGGTCCGCATTTCTTCATCAAGATTCCGACTGGTTGTAGAAATCACGCGCGCTCCTAGCAAGCCGCGCCGGGGTCTGGCATCACCATCCGGCAAGGCATATAGAAGGCTGCGCTGGCAGGTTGGATCAAGTTCGCTGATTTCATCGAAGAAAACAGTCCCGAACCTTTCATTAGAACTATCACCGTTGCTATCTAACCCCAGCTCGCTCGCAAAGTTCGCCACGTTCAACGATGCGCAGGCGATTTTCGCAAGCGGCGCCTCGACATTCGACGAAAGGCAGTGAATCCTCTGAGCGAACATTTCCTTGCCTGTCCCGCTCTCTCCGACAAGCAAAACCGGAATGTTTGTTAGGGCGATCTCCGCGACAACGTTCTCAAGCGTTTGCATGGCGGCCGACATCCCGCTAACAAAGCCCGAGTCCCCTCTTACAGGGGCGATAACAATGTCATGGCTTGCCATAGTACCTATTCCTAATCCTCGGTGACGGTCGCCCGTGTGTACATAGGACTACCGTTCGCTGACGTACTAAATGCACGGCTACTGCCAAGACCAAGTACCATGGATAGGTCTGCCTTGAAGACCTAAGTCATTACTTATCTGCTGCTTACGTGAATTCCAGCGCAGATCTAGAGCCGGAGGTGCTGCCGTAAAAATCCGCGCAAACTTCCATGTTTGGGTAAAACGCTTCCTCTTAGTCCTCAGTAAAGAGATTGCTGCCCACCAACCAAAGACTTGTGTAGGAAACGCAAGGTTACACGATTCGGAGCCGATTTCATTAAAATGTTAAACCTTGTGTTATCTTAACCCTATCAAGGGATTGGGAACTGGCGATCAAAACACTTCTATGGATTGGCTCAAAGTCGCTGGGTAGAATCACCGATTGCTGTCACCAAGTCGTTTAGGACACCAATGCGGAAGGCTCAGATAAAAGTCGCAAAAGTCCTCCTTGTATTCGCTGTGATGGCGCTGGCTCTGGTGGCCGGGTGCTCCCGCGATCCGCAGGTGCGAAAGAAGGCGTACCTCGATAAGGGCGCGGCCTATTTCGAGAAAGGCAAATATGACGCCGCAATTATCGAATACCAAAATGCCATTCAAATCGATCCGGACTTCGCTGCTGCTCACTATGAGATGGCGCGCTCCTTTTCAAAACAGGGCGATTGGATACATGCTTTCCAAGAACTTCAGCGCACAGTTCAACTCGATCCAAAGAATTTTAAGGCCCAGCTCGACCTCGCAGATTTCTATCTTGCCGGCCGTAAGTTTCAAGAAGCGCGCGATCATGCTGCCTTGGTTTTGCAGAGCGAGCCAAAAAACGTGCAAGCCCAGGTGATTCTTTCCAATGCGGACGCCGCGTCGGGCGATTTCCAAAAAGCGCTGGGCGAAGCTCAGCAAGCGGTACAAACAGATCCGAACCGTTCTCTGTCTTATTTGAATCTCGCTTTGATGTATGAACGATCGAGCGACGTACAAGCCGCGGAACAAAACTACTTGAAAGCTGTCTCACTGGATCCAAAGTCCGTGCCCGCACTGATTTCGTTGGGAAGTTTTTATCAGCGGCAAAAGCGTTGGGCGGATGCGGAAAAGGAATTTCAAGCTGCTATCGCTTTGGATCCCCAGAATCCGTCTCCACGTGTGGCTCTGGCAAATCTTTATCTCGGACAAGGAAACAAGTCCGCGGCAGAACAAACCATGCAGCAAGCCAAGAGTGCGCTGAAGGATAAGCCGGCAGGTTATCGATTGCTCGGGGACTTTTACCTAAGCCAGAGAGAACTCGAGAAGGCAGCCAGTGAGTTCAGTACGCTTTATTCCCACCTTCCCAAAGATAAGGCGATTGCCGAAACTTACGTTCAACTCTTGCTGCAGCAGAATCGCCTGGATGAGGCAGCCAAAGTGAACGACGCCGTTCTGAAAAATTTCCCATCGGATCCCGCCGCCATGATTCTGGAGGGCGCGATCTTGAATCGTCAGCAGAAACAGTCCGACGCTGTTCACGTTCTTGAACAAGCCGTAAAAAGCGCGCCGGATAATGCCGTCGGCCATTTCCAACTCGGACTCGCTTACGCGGGCACCAAAAACTTCGGACAAGCCGAAGGTCAATGGCGAGAGGCTGTCCGACTGCAACCCACTATGATCGATGCGCATCGAGCGCTAGCGAGCTTGGCGTTGCCTAAGCACGATGCGAAGCTGCTGGCTGAAAGTGGCGCAGCTTTAGAGTCCATCGAGCCCGGCGCAGTCGATGGGTATATTTACGAAGCGCAAGCGGCGTTCTGGCAAGGGAATCAAGCTAACGCGGAAGCCGAACTTAAAAAGGCCATCGAAGTGGCTCCACAGAATCCGGCCGGTTTCAACCAGATGGGCAATCTTCGCCTCGGCCAAAAGAAATCGGACGACGCCGAGAGATATTTTGCTCAAGCGCTAAAGCTCGATCCATCGTCGTCCGACGCGCTCACCGGGCTCGTGAACATCGCCGTTGAACGCAAAGACCCAGCGAAAGCTCTGCGCCTGGTGCAAGATCAGGTCGCGCTGGTACCCAACAGCAGCAACTTTTATTTCTTGTTGGGACAAATTGAGCTTCGCAACCAGGATCAGGCAAAAGCGGAAGCGGCCCTCCAGAAAGCTGTTGAGCTCGATAAGAATAATGTAGCGGCTGTTCTGCTGCTTGGCAGCATCCAAGTGGCCCGCGGCTCTGTGGATCAGGCGATTGCAAGCTATCAGAACGCTATCAAGAACAACCCTGGCGACGCTCGCCTTTACGCGGGCTTAGGCGGTGCGTACGAAGCGCACCAGGATTGGCAGCAGGCCCAGGATGCTTACAAGAAGGCTCTTGAAATCCAGCCGGATTATTCTCTTGCGGCAAATAATCTCGCATACGTAATGCTTGAGCACGGCGGCAACGTCAACGTAGCACTTTCGCTCGCGCAAACCGCGCGCAAAGGTTTGCCCAACGAAGCTTTCTCCGCCGACACTTTGGGCTGGGCTTATTACAAGCAAGGTGTCTATAACGCGGCGATCGAAACGTTGCAGGAAGCTGTTACTGCAAATCCAATTAATCCGACCTATCACTATCACCTCGGCTTGGCCTACCAGAAATCAAATAATGTTCCGATGGCGAAAAAAGAACTCGCGGCTGCACTGAAACTCAATCCCAAACCGGATCAAGCGGAAGAAATCAAGAAAACTCTGGCGACGTACTAGAGCGCAGAGCGAGGTTCAGCAATACCTGTGTTTGTCCTTTCGCCGCAAACTGCTCATTTTAGTGAGGAACAATCGCCGACACGGGTGTGGACGCTATGCGAAACCCGTCATGAGTGCAACGGCTCAGGGAAGGAAGAGAAGTTCTTCGAATTGGAAAGATTCTTCCTCAACGGTAGTCTCAAGATAAAATAACGCACTAGATACCTATGCTTGGCATGTGTTGGCATCAAACGTGCTCTTCCTTAAGTCACAAACTCGATTCTGAACGAGTGTCGTTCGGGTTCGAGTGTACGCGCTAATGCGGAATTGCGAATCACACTCTCCATTGGAATTTCGTTTAGCCTCAGAGTACTGGAGCGATGAACCAAGATTCGGGCAAAGAGATCCTTAAGCGAATAAAAGCAGCTCTCGAAGCGGCTGTCGAGACTTTTTCGTCCTTTATGCTGAGCTCCCTGACGATCGAATTCAAAGCTGGAGACGACCCTGTTACCGAGGCGGATAGGACAGTAAATCGTGTCTTGTACCAGATTTTAAAACGGGACGACGAGGGCTGGCTCTCCGAAGAAAGTTTCGATGACTCAGAACGTCTCAAGAAAGAACGAATCTGGGTAGTAGATCCTTTGGATGGGACACGGGAATTCGTTGCCGGAATTCCAGAGTGGTGTATCTCCGTCGGCTATGTTGAAAATGGCAAGGCGGTAGCGGGGGGCGTCTGTAATCCATCGACTAAGGAACTCTTCCTGGGAGCTGTGGATCAAGGAATTACACTGAATGGCAAAGTTGTCAGCACTAGAACCAGTTCCGATCTCACTGGAGCAGTAATTCTTGCCAGCCGTAGTGAGGTAAAACGGGGGGAGTGGGACTGCTACAAACAAGCCTCTTTTATCACGAGGCCTATGGGGTCCGTCGCATATAAGCTCGCCCTGGTAGCGGCTGGTCTCGCCGATGCTACTTGGACGTTAACTCCCAAGAATGAATGGGATATTGCTGCCGGAGTAGCTTTGGTTGAATGCGCTGGCGGCATCGCGCGTAAGATTGACAATTTCCGTTTAAACTTCAACCAGAAAACGACTCGTCTTCCCGGTCTCTTAGCGTGCGGTCCTAACCTTTTTGAACAAGTGACGTCATTGCTCGGGCAAGGAAAATCGGTCTCCGAAGAGAAGCCAAAATCCTAAAATATTGTTCGTAAGGTGCCACTTGAACGGACAGATCTAAATCTTAAATATTAACAATCTGTGACTGGAGTGTTACAGTCAGTTTACAATTTCCTGCGAAATAATTTCTTATGTTAACCCCGATCAAAAAGCTAGTCGCTCAGTCTGGAGGCGATCCCAAAGCTAAACCCGGTCGCGTTTTCTGGATAACAGGACTATCTGGCGCGGGCAAGACAACTGTTGGACGGGAATTGTCCGTTCGACTACGTCTCGCCGGTTATCCGGTTATTTTCCTCGATGGTGACGCTCTCCGAGCTGAAATCGCAGAAGATCTCGGCCACAGCGCAAACGACCGGAGGCGTTCGGCGATGCGAAATGCGCGCCTATGCCGGTTGCTCGCAGCCCAAGGCGCTGATGTTGTCTGCTCGACCATTTCTCTTTTCCATGAGGTCCAGCGTTGGAACCGGAAAAACATCCCCGGGTATCGCGAAATTTATCTCCGGGTGCCTATGGACGAGCTAAGACGCCGCGACAGCAAGGGACTCTACGGAAATGGCGAACGCAAGGTCGTCGGAATTGACGTGCCAGCAGAAGTTCCGGAAATGCCCGATTTGGTGCTCGATAATTATGGCGCACTCGATGCTGTTACAGCGGTTGAGCGAATTCTGGCGGTTTGTTTAAGTCCGGATAATGTGTCGACGCCCGCAGATACAGCACAATCCGAGCGCCGAATCGTTTTCAAAACAAAGGCAGAATCTCTTGAAATCCTGGCACCGCTGCTGCAAACGGCGCGCGTTTTGCCGCAGGTTCGATTTTCGGTTGGCGAGTGGCGCTCAAATGCAACTGGTGTGCTTGCGACAATTTCCGCGTCGCCGTGGGGTTTAAAACGAGTTATCGTGCGTAGCAGTGCGCAGTGCGAGGACACCGCCGCCAGCTCCCAAGCGGGAAGATATGATTCCGTCCTAGGTGTCGTCGGTAGCGCCGCACTTTCCAACGCAATCGATCAAGTGATCGACTCATTTGCGAGTGACGTAAACTCCGAAGACCAGATTTTCGTCCAACCCATGCTTGATAACGTGGCGATGGCCGGAGTGGCGTTCTCACGTGCTCCCAGCGGTAGTCCTTATTTCATTATCAATTACGATGACCGTTCCGGACTGACCGACCGCGTGACCTCCGGTGTCGACAACAATCTTAAGACTTTCCTTTGTCTCAAAGCACGGTCTGATGATTGCCCGCCACCGCTCGCCTCGGTTATCGCTCTCGTCAAAGAACTGGAAAACCTGTTTGCATCCGATTCGATTGATGTGGAATTTGCTGTCGGTGGTGACGGGCAACTATACCTTCTTCAAGTTCGGCCTCTAAGCGTTGATTGCTGGGGCCGGGTGGCCGACGCGAAAGTCGAAGCTGCGCTCTCCGATATAGCTCGTAAGGTTGAACTCCTCAGCCGACCCCACCCTTACCTGCACGGCAGCCGAGCAGTATTCGGCGTCATGCCAGATTGGAATCCGGCCGAAATCATCGGTGTGCGCCCGTGGCCGCTCTCCCTCTCGCTCTATCGCGAGCTCATTACCGATGCGATATGGGCCTATCAGCGGGATAATTACGGTTACAAGAATCTTCGCAGCTTTCCGTTGCTGGTTAGTTTTTACGGTCTCCCCTACATTGACGTGCGAGTCAGCTTCAACTCCTTCGTACCGCGCGACGTTCCCGACGACCTGGCCGACCGTTTAGTAAATTACTATATTGATCGTCTCCTGTCTGAACCACATCTCCACGATAAGGTCGAGTTTGAAATCATCTTTTCGTGTTACACGCTGGATTTGCCGAAGCGAATGAGCAAGCTCGCCGAGCACGGATTTTCTCCAAGCGATCTCGAAGAGCTTTCTGGGGCCTTGCGACGGCTTACCAATCGCATAATTCATGGCGAGGCCGCGCTGTGGCGCCGTGATCGCGCAAAGATTGATCTCTTGGCACGCCGCTTGCCGACGATATTCAACGCAAAGATTGACAAGATCAGCCGCATCTATTGGCTGATAGAAGACTGCAAACGCTATGGCACGTTGCCGTTTGCAGGCCTGGCTAGAGCTGGTTTTATAGCAGTTCAGTTGCTCCAATCGTTTGTCGCAGTGGGTGTCCTTACTGCCGAAGAGAGTGCCACATTTATGGCCAGCGTCGACACCGTTGGGTCGCGAATCGGTCAAGATTTTGCGCAGCTTCCGAAGGCAGACTTCCTTGCACGCTACGGCCACCTGCGGCCAGGCACGTACGACATTTTGTCGCCGCGCTATGACGAAGCGCCGGATCTTTATTTCGATTGGTCCTGTTCTCGAACGCCTTCAGTCGCGCCGCCACGCTTCGCGCTTTCGATCTCGCAGTTACGCCGTATAGAGCAGCTGATTAAGGAGCATGAACTCGATATTGATGTTTTGAGTTTGATGGAGTTCATTAAGGCTGGCATTGAGGGCCGTGAATACGCGAAGTTCGTGTTTACGCGAAGCCTAAGCGACGCTTTGTCGCTCATTAGGCAACTGGGCGCGGACCACGATCTTTCAGTGGAGGATTGCGCTTTTCTGAACTATGACGTCATCCGCACGCTCTATAGTGAGAGCGGTGTGGTACGCGAGGTTTTGCGGGAGAGTGTTGCGCACGGGAGAGAGCGTCATGCGCTTACGCGCAATCTCGTGCTCCCACCAATGATCGCTTCGCCCGACGAAGTGTTTGCATTTCACCTCCCCCCCAGCCAGCCTAATTTCATTACGCGAAAGAGCATTACCGCCCCAGTTGCCTCAATCGGCGATCCGCCGGAGAGCTTCGCGGGCAGGATTCTTTTTGTCCCGAGCGCGGATCCAGGGTTTGACTGGATTTTCAGTCGCGGTATCAGTGGCTTCGTGACCCAGTTCGGCGGCGCAAATTCGCATATGGCCATCCGCGCCGGTGAACTTGGCATGCCCGCCGTGATCGGTGCCGGCGAGACGCTTTTCCGGCAATGGCAGAGCGCTCGTAAGTTGTGCCTTGATTGCACGAACCAAAGGGTTTTGTTCATCGAATGAAAGCTATCGCGATCACCCAGCGAGTGTCAGTCATTGCGGCCTATGGTGAACGGCGCGATTGCCTGGATCAGTCGTGGACCAAGTTCCTGACCGCCTGCGGGCTGCTTGCGGTACCGATCCCCAACGTGATTGAGGTGGCTCTCAACCTATGCGAGAAATTCGCAATTGCTGGTTTGGTTTTGACCGGCGGTAACGATCTTGCTGAGCTCGGCGGCGATGCCCCAGAGCGTGACACCGTCGAAAACGCCCTGCTCGATTTGGCAGAAAAGCGCCGCCTGCCGGTTCTAGGCGTTTGTCGCGGAATGCAAGTAATTCAGCGGCGTTTTGCTATTCCGCTAGGTCGCGTCGAAGATCATGTCGCGAACAATCAAATAATTAAAATCAACGGCAAGCCAAAACAGGTCAACAGCTATCATCACTTTGCAGCCCGCGAGTCACGGGCGCCAATCGATGTCTGGGCAGTTGCTGATGACGGCGTCGTCAAAGCGATTCGCCATTCCAGTCAGCCAGTAACAGGGATTATGTGGCACCCTGAGCGCAATACTCCGTTCTCGCAGGATGACATTACATTGTTCCGCGAAGTCTTTAGGGCCGAATGATGCGTGCCATTATTCTCGCTGCTGGTCGTGGAAGTCGGATGGGGCATCTCGGTGACGATCGTCCGAAATGTTTTGTCCAACTCCAGGGCAAGCCCCTGATCCACTACCAAATTTTGGCGCTCCGGCGTGCTGGAGTAGAAGAAATTGGTATTGTTCGCGGTTATCGCGCCAGCATGATTGATTTTCCTTCGATTTCATATTTTAACAATGAAAGATGGGCGGAAACTAATATGGTGAGTTCGCTCGCAACGGCCGCTTCGTGGTTGCGCTCGGGCCCTGTAATCGCGAGCTATGCGGACATTTTCTACCGTAGCGATTTGATACAACGTCTGGCAAGCGCTCCGGGAGAATTGGTCATAAGTTATGATCGCGCCTGGCTTCGCCTGTGGAGCAGGCGATTCGCCGATCCCTTGGCCGATGCCGAAACATTCCGCATCGACGATGCAGGCCAATTGCTGGAAATCGGCGGCAAGACCACGCGGATAGAAGACATCCAGGGACAATATATGGGTCTCCTGAAGTTCACACCAGCGGCGTGGGCGGTCATCGAAACGCTTCTCGCTAAACTTGACGCGCCAACCCGTGATCGCCTTGATATGACCGGATTGCTGCGCCGGCTCTTAATCGCTAACGAAGTTCGCGTCAGCACTTTAGGCACAGAGGGCCAATGGGGCGAGATCGATAATCCCGATGACGTGGCGCTTTACCAGAAAATGGTAGCAGATGGAGAGCTCTTGCTGGAGGATACGTCCGGTGGAGAGTTTTTAACGGATAACAGTAGTTAATTTTGCTATTCGAGCTTCTATGTCGCACGGTAAAGAACAACTGTCGACTTAAGGGAGATATCAGATGAGCACGGTGAAATGGGACTACACTGACCGAGCTGAACATTATGATAAGAGAGCGGACTACTCGAAGGAGGCAGTGGAGAAAGTACTTCGAGAAATCGGCGCCGTGCCCCCGAAACCAGTGGCCGACATTGGCGCTGGTACTGGCAAGCTAACAAAGCTTCTGGCTTCAAATGGGCTTACTGTTCATGCGGTTGAGCCAAATGACTCAATGATGGCTTTCGGAGTTAGAAATACAGCGGGCCTGCCGGTTACTTGGACGAAGGGGGTCGGCGAAAAAACCGGTCTGCCCGACTCATCTGTTTATGCCGCATTTTTTGGATCTTCCTTTAATGTTCTCGATCAGAAAGCCACGCTCTCGGAAGTTGCCAGGATTCTTTTTCCGAATGGATATTTTGTTTGTATGTGGAACCATCGGAATCTTGATGATCATTTGCAGAACGAAATTGAAGCGACCATTCAGCGAATGATACCCGACTATAATTACGGCAGTCGGCGCGAAGACCCAACCTCAATAATTAATGAAAGCAAATTGTTTGGGAAGGTAGGCAACGTTGAACAAAGCTTTAGAATAAAAACGCCTTCGAGTGCATTTTTTGAGGGCTGGAAATCGCACGCAACTCTGGAAAGACAGGCGGGGCCAAAATTTCCCTCGGTTTTGGAACGTATCCAAGAACTCCTAAAGCCACACGAAATGATCGAAGTCCCGTTTACTACCCGAATATGGTTTGCTCGCAAAAAAATGTAAAGTCACGTCCCCAGATCGTAGCCAATTTTCTTAATCCGTCTTTTAGTCTCTGCGTCCAGTTCGTTGATGTATTTCCTGAATTGAGGAACTTTTTGTTGAATAGTCAAGTAGCCGTACGGCTTGGCCCTTGGAGGAGCTATAGATAAACGGTTTGGATCGAGAGCGAGGGACATGACTTTTACAATTTTCGAAAACTCCTTCAACGGATCCGCCGTGAAGTCTTCAAGGCGCAACGCGAGCGTGTCTGCTTCGAGATAAAGCTCGGTTTCCTCAACAAATTCCGGAAAAGACAAAAACCGTGGACCTGGAGAGGACGCGAAAAATTCAGGTTCCCCATCAGCAAAGGCTTTGAATTCAGCGAAGTTCTTATCCAAATCGGCACATAGATCATCTGTGTTCTTATAAAGCTTTGAAATAGTAGTATCGACACTTGAGTCGCGAAGGTAAGTTCGCCACCAAACCCAATTTGACAGCAATGAATCTAGCGGATGCCGATAGATGAAAATCAAATCGGCCGACCTTGACTTGACCGCTTGCAATATTCGGCTCGTTACCGATGGCAACGCCTGATAGCGCGAAGGGTACTTAATGGTGGCATGGCCCGTGTAGATCAAAGACGTTGGACCCGGGTGAAAGCGGATTTCGTGCCTAAAATATTTTGTTCGCTTTCCAAAGTTTTGCAGCATCATTTCACTGATATACCAACGCCCGGTGCCGAACAGGCCAATAACATAAGCAGTTCTATCGTTGCCAGGCTTGCGGATTTTCCAATACCAATCTCTTTCTTCCAAATGGTACCGAATGCCGAGCAATTGCTCTCGACGGGGCTTCTGCGCGAATTTGATAACTCTCTGAAGTATCGATATCTGTATCTGCTGTGGGAAAGCTACCCAAGAATCGCCGGCTGCTTTATTCTTGCGATGTTTCAACCAATTTGATTGCATCAAAATGCACACCTGCATGAGTGCAGCGTTGCCAACATTCTTCCCTTCCGTATTGAGCATTTCATAATCGCGCAATTCCTGGGCCGGCGGATTCACGACATCGAAGTCGCCGTTTTCCGAGGCGATAACAATGTTCGCATTGGAACTTGAAGCTTCCTGTACCAGACATCAAGAGCCGCCAATTCTCCGTCAGGAGTTGTGATCAAAGACAAGTTTTATAAACAATCCCATTCGACAACAGCATCTTGGATGATTCAAGTGATGGACTGCGTTGAAACTCACCGTGGTCTAGCCGAGCGCGTCGTCGGACCGGCGACTTTTCGGCGCCTGTCGCAATATCGATCTCGCATGATCGGCGAACAACGTCTCCATTTCTCCGAACTTTTGCTTCACGTACATCTACGTCTCGAACAACTAGTCAAGGATTCAGTTTGGATAAAGTCAATGTTGCATATCTCGGTTTTCATCAGATTCTGCTGCCTGAAGAAATCGGGCGGCTGGGAGGTCCTGCGTTTGTATTCAGTTATGAATATTCCCCTCGAAGAAGCTTCTTTGATGCCTTTAGAACAAATCCAAGGGGACTCCATATTGTTTCTCGAACAACAGCAACCTTTCTGATTTGCTCAGTCACACGCCACACGCAACTCGTTCCGGCAGCGAAGAAAGCGATATCGCCCGCGCCAAACCGATGCTCCTCTTTTTTTCCATCCGTCATAAACGCTTCGCCGGACAGAAAAAATATTGTCTCGTCCTTGCTGTAATGCCACTTGAAGGAGCCCGGTGTGCACTCCCAACCGATAACAGTGCAGGTCCAGTCATGGCTATTTACTAGTTTAGTGACACGAGCTTGAGGCGTGCCATCCAACACCCACGCAGCTGGAATAGGTTCGGGCCGCAGGTCTACAAAGTCCGGGTTAATCCTCAAGATACTGTTCTTCTTTGAGCCTCTGCTTCGTGGCATTGTAGTTACGACGAGTTGGTTCTCGGTCAAACACCTTTCAGAGATAGAAGTTTCCAGCGGTTCCGATATCTCCATAGAAACCCTAGGGCGTGCTGTCTCCTGTCTTAGATCGGAGCTGGGAGTCACTTGTGAACCTCCGCGGTGACCCGGGGAGCGCTCTCCGGACCCCGGCCCATCTTCTCTGCTCTAGAATAGCGGCGTTTTTTGACGTCATGGTCGTATCCTTTACGCCTTGATGTCAATTAGTAATAGCGATGCTTCGAGGGGGAAAGAAGTCACGAAAAAAACAAAATTTCCATTCTACGGATACAACTCGGCGCCACGACTTGTACTGTAAGTACTTATGGCAATGAGCACACGAAGTGATGAGATTTTCTAAGCAATCAGCTCCCAGTCGACTTCGTCACTTCAGGTGATGGACCTCAAGCTGTGTGTGGCGCCACAATTTTGGCAACGTCATCTGTCTCGGGACTCGCCGACACTATGATCATTGACGGCATATCTGCTGTTTCTTTTTGGGACCCTTGCGTCCCGTAAGTTTTTGGGCAGTCCAAACCAGGAGGCTGCGATCAAAGTTGTTCATCTTCGACAATCGGAGTGGTCAAATCGTTTTCGACTCGTGACGTGTAGGATCGCTTTAAGCCAGTACGTACTTCTATATCACCTTGGGTCAGTTTTTTTTTGCCATGCGAAACTTTCGAAGTTTGCGTCCAAATTTCATAAGAAGTTGAAATCCTAACATACGATTGAACGTCTCGAGTCCCTGTAGCGGCGCGGTACGAGGATTCGTTTAGTTTTTTCAGGGCTCGTACGGCTAATGATCGGAGGTTTTAAGCTGAACCCTGAAGATCGCTAGTACTGGCGGGCTGGATCGGGGCTCTTCCTATGTAAGAGATCGTGGCATTGGGCGCACAAAGTGATGAGATTCCCCAAGCGATCATCTCCGAGTCGACTTCGCCAAGTAATGTGATGAATCTGTAAGTGATCGGCGGCTCCACAATTCTGGCAACGCCATCCATCCCGTTTGAGGACTTGCTTACTTAACCTAGCATATGCATCCGGTTCCAATCGCAAATGTGGTCGTTTTTGTCTTACTACCGTCACGGGATTTCTCGAACTTGCTGGAGGAATTCGCGTCGGTGAGAATCCGGCATTGATTCATATAGCGTGCGGAGAGACATAAGCAAGGTCTCCGGATTTGCATCTTGTAAATGTGCGCCCGCTAAAAAATCAGCGCAGATCATTTCCAAGCAATATCCCCGGGATTTGTCAGATCCGAGCATAAGGGCCGCAGTCTCCAGTGCTCGCTCGAGCACTGGCAGCTGACTTTTGTAGAGTTTGAAGTAAATGATTTCCCAAGCTTCGGTTTCCCGGCCGGTAAGATGGCGTTCAACTTCTCGCTTGAAAGCTTCTTTCGGTAGTTCCTTGGCTTTGTGCACCCAGGGTGCACAATTGAACTCGTTTCCCTCGCGGCGCGCCACTTTGACCAACTCCCTGGCCTTGGTCCAGCCCACTTCACGAAGCAGCTGTTTCGGAATTCGAGTCAAATGCTCATGAATCGCCATTAGGTAATAGGCTTTTCGACGTGAATCCGGGAAACGCTTTTCTAAGAAATCATCGAACGATTTCAGATTCTCGAGTCGCCAATACTGGCCTGCGCGCACTTCGCACAAGTGTTGGCCGAGTTCGACGAAACGCTCATCGCACTCTCGTTCCCTGGTTTGCTCCCAGGACAAGATCTCGTCGATCTTGCCGAGAACGGCTAAAGCTCGTCGCCGATTAAGCTCTGGGGACATAAGCGGTCGTCCATTAATCAAACCCGTCAAG
>Ga0209009_1000486_pt1 | contig 13692 bp, 13 predicted proteins | sample BlaSpr_A8_OM3_M2_FD_187979 | JGI IMG/M metagenome (GOLD analysis project Ga0209009, IMG submission 187979) | Forest soil microbial communities from Thunder Bay, Ontario, Canada - Black Spruce, Ontario site 2_A8_OM3_M2 (SPAdes) (version 2) | ecosystem: Environmental > Terrestrial > Soil > Boreal... | reverse complement strand
CCGCCTGCGATCCCTTCGAAGACAACGACCGCTCCAAAAGGAGGACACCTATCGAGAAAGGCTAATCACCATCTGAGGGCTTGACAGCGGGAGCGTCATGGAAGGCCTACCATGCTGTGAATTTCGGAAGGGAGACGCCATTCTTGGTAGCAACACTCTTCAGCCGCTCCAAGACACCCACGTACTCAGAACGAGAGCGAATGAGCGCGAACCGCGAGCGAATATTCGCTCGCTCCGGTTCTGTCAAGAATGGGAGGCAGATTGTGTAGCTCTGCTCAAAGTGAGTGACCGCACTGCTGATGTAGCCAAGAGTAAATGACCGGAAGACGAGAACAGAAAGGAAAAAGACACCAAAAAGCACCGTAGCGCGCTCGAGCCACTTCAGCTCGCGGTCCAATCGGCCGATGCGCTGTTGGAGTACTGCGAGACTGGATGCCTCTTCGCTGATCTTCTGCCGGGCGTGCTTCCGACCAGTCAAGCCACCTACATAAAAGCCAAGAGCGCCAAAGAAGGGGAGCGTGCTAAAGAAGACGAGCCACAGACTCGCTCGGTCCGTATGGCCTTTTGCAACCTCGATGTAGTAGCCATCTCGAAGAGAAGAGTAGCCAAAGGTGATGCCGGTGAGAATTGCGCGTCCGATGGTTACGAACCATGCCTTGAGAGCTACGTCCCAAAGCCCGCTACCCAGTGCTCCGAGGATGATCGTTCCGAGAATCCACAACGTCCATTTAGCAGCTCGTGACTTCATATTGCTTTCTGATAGTGGCCTAACGGCTTGCGGCTCAGCGGCGAGCGTAGCGGAGCGGAGCGAGTCCGCTGAAGCCGCGGGTTCGGCGCGCGATGGCTAGACGAGCTGGATGCCACGAGTGGCACGATACGCCTTGGCGGTTAGCCCCTCAAAGTGCCATTGCGTGCAAAGAGCACATTGGGGCCGGCCGTTGAAGCGGGATGGGACGGTGAACGCATGGCCTGTGCTGCGCGGAGCCCCACGCGCCGACGTGCCGACGGCCGACCCGGATCTTGACCGCCGCGCCGAACGTCTGAAAGCTCACCGGCGACGGCGGCGCAGCCGCCGGCGTCCGGTGCAGCGCCGTGTTCGGCGAGACAATCTTCAATTGGGAGTCTCGCCGGGTGCGCTGACTCTCCGAAACGCAAGGCCGAAATCAGGCGAATCGACCAACCGAATGGTGCCAAGCACCCCACGTTCGACCGTCAGGACCCAAAGACCGCCTCGCTCGATCACCGTGTAATCCCGGTATTGCGGATCGCCAAAGGAATGGCCCGGAAGTATCGCACCATCGAGCGTCACGGTCGACTGTCTCGAGTTGAAGGACCAATGCCCGCGGGCGACCGTAGGGGTGCGGCCGCGAGGCTCTACGCGTTCCAAGAATGTCTGATCTGGCGCCAGAGTAAGGACTATCTTGCCCTTCTCGTGGCGTTCTACGTAATGGCCAGCAAGGGATGATTGGGAACTGCGCAGACAACCAACCATGAGACACGCGTACGCAAACACAAGACTCAGGTAAGCCCCAGGCTGGCGAGGAGGAACCCGCCCGCTTATCCGGCCCGGGTGTGGGTTACGAATCACGATACCCATTCCTTCTTATCGCCGAACATCATTTAGACAGCCCAAGGGGAAGGGGTAAACGAAGCTCTGATCGCTGCCTATTTCGCCACCGGTTGGAAGATAGGCTGCGATGTGCGCTGCCTAGATCCCCGCGAACCAATCGGAAGGGGCCTTTAGAGGGCATCGGCAGGACTCCGCACTCCGCGACCGCCGGAACGGTTGAGAACATGCGTGTAAACCATGGTTTTCTTAAAGTACTTGTGGCTAAGGAGATCTTGAACCGCTCGAACATCATATCCGTCCTCGATCACGTGCGTCGCTTCCGGCCCCGTGAGCTGGTAGGCCTTTTCGATCTGAAGCTACGCCCGGGTGGTCCGGACTTCGATCTTGCCGTTTCGGGTGCGTGTCTGGAGGCACGGCTGCGGGAAGGCGGAGGGGTCCGTCCACGGCCTCTCCGGAACGGAGCGAGAAACGCGAGGCGTGCCAGGGGCAGACGACGGTATCGCCCTCGAGCTTCCCCTGCGCGAGCGGGCCTCCCAGGTGGGCGCAGGTCTCCGCGAGGCAGGAGACGCGAGTGCCGCGCCGGACGAGCAGCAGCGGGGTTTCCTTGAACAGGACGCGCTTCAACTCTCCTTCCGGGAGCTCCGATTCTTCGAGCACCGGGGTGAACTTCTCCGGCAGCTCGCGACCCGAGCTGTGGTCCACACCGATCTGCTCGTGATAGACGAGCTCGCCGCCGAGATACGCGGCGGCAAGCGCCGCCAGGTAGCCCGTGATCGCGAGCCCGCGCCCGGCTCCGCGACTCCCGCGGCCGCGGCAGAGGAGCGACCCCGCGAAGAGCAGCGTCGCGCCCACGTTCAAGGCGGCGTGGGCCACTCCCACGCGGCGAGGCCGGCCGTCGGTCTCGCTCCAGTCCGTCAACCCCGTGACGGCCGAGCCCAGAGCTCCGGCAAGGCCGAGAGCCAGGCTCGCGTCGGCGGCGCGCGCGACGCCCGGCCGCCCGCGCCGATCTCCCATCACGTCGAGCAGCAGTGTCGCCGTCCAGGCGCCGAGCGGGATGTCGGTCATAACGGGGTGGAGGGGGTGTCCGAGCCAGGTGCCGTGCAGGAAGTTCTTGACGTCGCGCGTCGCGGGCCCGAGCGCGCCGAAGATCCCCTTCACGGCGGGTTGCAGCGCGTCCGCGGCGCCGTCGAGCCAGCCCTGCCGGTCGAGCCAGGAAGTCAACCCTCGAAGATCCATCGCGCTCCTCCCTGCTTTCATCCCGGTTTCCGCTTTCGATGCAGGACACGCGCCTTCGGCCGCGCGACGATAATGAGCCTTCTCATCCCCGGGCGGAAGGGGCGGCGGCCGAAATCTCCCCAGAGATTTTCGACGGCAAGGCCGCAGGACGCGAAGAGCGTTCGAACCTCTCGGGGATTCCACGCCCGCGCGGTAAAAGACGCCTCGAGCGTCCGGTCTTCCTCGCCGGCGCGGCTTTCGCGGTAGCGGTACCGCGCGCGCCAGAGATCTCTGGTTCCGAGAGGCTTCCACTCCTCGGCGACGCGCAGCACGCCGCCCGGGTGCTCGATCCGCCGTTCCGGATACTTGAAATCGGACCTCCGGCAGAGCCCTTCCAGGACAAAACGCCCCCGGGGCGAAAGCTGGCCCGCCACGCGCCGGAGGGCCCGCCGCCGGTCCCGCATCGCCGTCAGATGGGAGAAGGGATCGGCCGGCGCCACTATCAGGTCGAACCGGCAGCCGAAGACGGCTTCCCGCATGTCGGCCGCGACAAACCGGGCCCCCGACGCCGCGGAAGGCCGGCGCACGGCTCGCCCGAGCATCTCGAACGAGATGTCGATTCCGATCGCGGGCGCCAGGCGGGAGAGTGCGGCGGTGATTCGCCCGAGTCCGCTGCCGAGTTCCAGGATTCTGCCGGGCGCCAGACGCCGGGCGAGGCCCTGCCAGAACGCGAGGTGGGCCCGCGCGATCGCTTCCTTTTCGTAGCAGGGAAGGATCTTCCTGTAGTACGCCCGGACGTCCTCGACATCCGCGTGGGACGAGCCCGCGTCGTTCACGAACGACTCCGGCCGCCGCTCCGATCTTTTCCGCCGACACTTTGTCAGCGCTCCTCTGCGATGCGCCCCGGCATCGCCGTCGTCGCGCTTCCTCATTTCGACGAAAAATCTCTGTCGCGGACAATCGCGGACAAAGTGTCGATTTCCAATCCCATGCTCTTAGCGGGCTGCTGAAAAAGGGTGTGAGGCGGCGTTGCGAGCGCCGCGGGGTCGGATGCAAGGAGCCGCGACGAAGGCGATGCCTCTGTGCATCGAGCAGGAGCGGCGACGCCGCAGACGGCCCCGCGCCGCCGCAACCGCTTGCGGTGGCTGGCCTTTTGCCCGCGACACCTTTGAAGCGAGAAACTCTCTGATCAAGTCAGACTCCATAACACTATGAATTGCAAAAGGCCAGACACGACGCCCGCATCCATTTTTCAGCAGCCTGCTAGACCCTCTCGGCGCGGTCATGTGCCGTCGTCTCGGCCGGGTGTCCGTGAACGATCCGGGCTGGGGCCCGGTATATACCATCCGCATGGCGCGCCTTCTCTTTGTCACCGGCACGCCGCCCGACGTGCGCGGCGGCAGCGGGACGTTCGTGGGGATCTCGGTGCTGCGCCGCGCGCTCGCCGTCCAAGGACATGACGTCGATCTCCTCGCCCCGGCGCCGGGGCGGCCGCTCTCATTGGCTGGCCGTCTGCTCTTCAACCTTCGCGCGCGAGCGGCGGTCGGAAGGATGCCTCCCGCCGAGGCCGTCATCGGCTTCGACCTCGACGGCCTCTTTTTGCGCCGCGGCGGCGCGTTTCGCGTGGCTTCCCTCAAGGGAGTCCTGGCGGACGAGGCGCGCTACGAGCGCGGCGCGGCGCGCGCGCGGCTCTGGATCGAGGCCGTCTTCGAGAGGATCCACGTCCGCCGCGTGGAACGAGTCCTCGCGACGAGCGCTCATTCGGCGTCGCGAGTCGTCGAGGACTACGGAGTGGCCGCCGCCCGCGTCGTCGTCGTTCCGGAAGCGATCGAGCTCGAGCGGTGGACGGACGCGCTCCGGTCGGCGCAGGAGCTCCCGCGCGAGGTGCCGTCCCTCCTCTGCGTGGCGCACCTGTACCCGCGCAAGGACGTGGCGACGCTGCTCGCGGCGATGGCCCGCCTCGAGCGCGACGCCGTCCTTCGCGTCGCCGGCGCCGGCCCCGAGCTCCCCCGCCTCCGGAGGATCGCGCGCCGACTGCGGCTCGGGAGCCGTGTCGAGTTCCTCGGACACGTCCCCTTCGCGCGTCTTGCGGCCGAGTATCGCCGAGCGGACGTGTTCTGCCTGCCCTCGCAACAGGAGGGATTCGGGATCGTGTTCCTCGAGGCGATGGCGGCGGGGATTCCGATCGTGGCCGGGCGTGCCCCGGCGGTCGTGGAGCTCCTGGGCAATGGCCAATACGGAGTCCTCGTGACGCCCGGCGACGCGCCCGCCCTCGCGGAGGCTCTCGACAGGCTCCTGGGAGATCCGGAGGAGCGGCGGCGTCTCGCCGACGCGGGCCGCCGGCGCGTCCAGCGCTACGACGCTCCGCGCGTCGCCCTGGAGTTTCTCGACGCGATCAGCCTCTCCAGTATGCCCCTCGGAGAACCGCCGCCCCGGCACGTCTGAAGAGAGTCCCCTCCAAATTGAGGAATCACCCTGATTGGGGAAGAGCGGCCCGCCTCCCGCGCTCGACCCGTGGGAAGGCAAGTCATTCCCATAAGCTTGAGCCCGGGCGCGTCCATCCTTGGCTACAATGCAGGACCGAATGGAGGACAGAGTGAGACGAAAAACAAGGAAGGCCCTGAAACTGTCCGCGCACCACGCCAACATGGCGCTGCAGATGCTCATCGAGGAAGGGAAGATCGCCGCCGGCGATGTCGCCAAAGCCCTCAAGCACCGCGAGAAGCTGATCAAGACCCTGCGAGCGAAGCTCGCCCTTCTCGAGACCGCCGCGCGGCCCGTCGCACGGAAGCTCGCGTCCGCCGGTCGCAAGGCCGTCCGCCGCGCCGTTCCTCGCGTCCGCAAGGCGATCACCCGGGCCCAGAAAACCGCCCGCCAGGCCCAGGGCCGCTACATGGCCGCCATCCGCCGCCTGTCGGCGGAGGCCAGGGTCAGGATCAAGGAGATCCGCAAGCAGTCGGGGGTAGACGCGGCGATCAGGGCCGCGATGAAGATGTAGTTACTCGGCGGCTCCCTTCTCCTTGAGAATGTTCCAGACCTTCTCGGGTGTGATCGGGATGTCGATGTGCCGGACGCCGAGATGGGCGAGGGCGTCCACGACCGCGTTGGCGATGGCCGGCGGCGCGCCGACGGTGGCCGACTCGCCGACGCCCTTGGCGCCGAGGGGATGGTGCGGCGAGGGAGTCACGGTCTTGTCCGTCTCCCAGGCCGGCGTCTCCATCGCCGTCGGCACGAGGTAGTCCATGAAGCTGCCGCCCTGGATGTTGCCGCTCTCGTCGTAGCTGATCTCTTCGAGCAGCGCCGGCGCCATCCCCATGGTCAGGCCGCCGTGGATCTGCCCTTCCACGATCATCGGGTTGATGATGTTGCCGCAATCGTCCACCGCGACGAACCGGCGGATCTTCACTTCTCCCGTGCCGCGGTCGATGTCCACGACGCAGATGTAGCTTCCGAACGGGAACGTCAGGTTCGGCGGATCGTAGTAATTGACCGCCTCGAGCCCCGCCTCCATACCCTGCGGATGGTTCGTGTACGCGGCGAAGGCGATCTCCTGGATCGTCTTGGACCTCTGCGGCGCGCCCTTGACGAAGAACTTCCCGACCTCCCACACCAGGTCATCCTCGCTGACCTCGAGCAGGTGGGCCGCGATCTTCTTCGCCTTTTCGCGGACTTTGCGCGCGGCCATGGCCCCGGCAGCGCCCGCCACCGGGGTCGAGCGGCTGGCATAGGTCCCGAGGCCGTACGGCGCCGTGTCGGTGTCCCCCTCTTCCACTTCCACGTGGGCCGCGGGAATCCCGAGCTCCTCGGCGATGATCTGGGCGTACGTCGTCTCGTGGCCCTGCCCCTGGGATTTCGTCCCGAACCGCGCGGTCGCCTTGCCGGTCGGGTGGACCCGCAGCTCGCACGAATCGAACATCTTGATTCCCAGGATGTCGAAGTGCTTCGACGGCCCGGCGCCCACGATCTCGACGAAGCTCGAGATTCCGATCCCCATCAGCTCTCCGCGCTTGCGTTTCTCGGCCTGCTCCCGGCGCAGGTCGGCATAGCCGATCTTGTCCATCGCCTTCGTCAGGGCGCCCTGGTAGTTGCCGCTGTCGTAGTCCCAGCCGAGCGCCGAGTGGTAGGGGAACTTGTCGGGCGGTATGAAGTTCTTCGATCGCAGGTCTGCCGGATCCATCTTGAGCTCCTGCGCCAGGATGTCGGCCATCCGCTCGATCGTGTGCGCCGCCTCCGTCACGCGGAACGAGCAGCGGTAGGCGATACCGCCCGGCGGCTTGTTCGTGTACACGCCGTCCACCTCCACGAAGGCCTTCTGGAATCCGTACGAGCCCGTGCAGATCGAGAAGAGCCCCGCGGGGAACTTCGACGGGTTGGCCGCGGCGTCGGTGTACCCGTGGTCGGCGATCGTCTTGATCCGGAGCGCCGTCATGGTCCCGTCCTTCTTCGCCGCCAGCTCCGCCGCGATGTGGTAATCGCGCGCGAACGAATCGGCCTGGAGGTTCTCCATCCGGTCTTCCACCCACTTGACCGGCTTGCCGATCACGACGGAGGCCGCGACGGCGATGACGTAGCCCGGGTAGACGGGCACCTTGCCGCCGAAGCCGCCGCCGATGTCCGGCGAGACGATGCGGATCTTCTCCTCCGAGAGGCCGACGTGCCCCGCGACCAGCGCGAAGACGGTGCGGATCGCGTGCGGCGCCTGCGTCGTCATATACACGGTGAGCTTGCCGCGGACCCGGTCGAAGTCGGCCACGCAGCCGCACGTCTCGATCGACGCGACGTGGATGCGAGGGATGTACATGTTCTGCTTGACGACGACGTCGGCCTCGGCGAAGGCCTTGTCCGTGCCCGCCCGGTCCCCCGCCTCCCAATGGAAGATGCGGTTGTCCTTCTTGCCCTCCTTGTCGGTGCGCAGCACCGGCGCCCCGGGCTCGAGAGCCTTGAACGGGTCCACCACGACCGGCAGCGGGTCGTACTCGACCTCGACCGCTTCGACGCCGTCGGCCGCCGTGTAGCGGTCGGTCGCGATCACCGCCGCCACCTCCTGCGACTGGTACATCACCTTCTCGACCGGCAGCACCATCTGCGTGTCCGACATCAGCGTCGGCATCCAGTGCAAATTGAACTGCTTGAGCGTCTCTCCCGTGATCACGGCCAGGACGCCGGGCACCTTGAGCGCCTTCTCCGAGTCGATCTTCACGATCTTCGCGTGCGCGAACGGGCTCCGGACGATGTCCATGTGGAGCATCCCCGGCAACTGGATGTCGTCGACGTAGTTGCCCTTGCCTCGGATGAATCGCGGGTCTTCCTTGCGCTTGATCGAATGACCCATCCCGCCGACTTCGAAAGTCGTCTGCGTTGCCATGGCTCCTCCTTACCGCAGCCTTTCGGCCGCGTACTGGACCGACTTGACGATGTTCACGTACCCGGTGCACCGGCAGAGGTTTCCCGAGATGGCCGCTCGGATCTCGGCCTCGCTCGGGCTCGGGTTGGACTTTAAGAGCGCGCAGCTCGTCATCAGCATACCCGGGGTGCAGAATCCGCACTGCAGCCCGTGCTCTTGAATGAAGCCGTCCTGGATCGCATGCAGCTTGCCGTCCTGTTCGAGGCCCTCGACGGTCGTGACGTCGCGGCCGTCGGCCTGGACCGCCAGCACCGTGCAGGACTTGACGGGATGGCCGTCGAGCAGCACCGTGCAGGCGCCGCAGTGGGTGGTGTCACAGCCGATGTGCGTGCCCGTCAGCCGCAGCCGCTCTCGAAGCAAGTGGACGAGCAGCAGCCGCGACTCGACCTCGGCCTCGTGGGCGGTTCCGTTGACCGTGACGCGGATCCCGTGTTTCGCCATGTCTACGCTTCTCCTTCCGCCCGCGCGATGGCCTTCTTCAACGCGCGCGCCGTCAGCACGCGCGCCATCTGCCGCTTGTACTCAACCGAGCCGCGACGATCGGCCGTCGGCGCGGCGCTCGCGGCGGCCAGGCGCGCGGCCTCGGCCACCGTCGCGGCATCCCCCTTCTTCCCCAGCAGGTACCTCTCCGCCTCCGTCGCCTCGATGGGAACCGGCCCGGCGGCGGTCAGGCCGATCCCGGCGCGTTCGATCGCGCCCGACGCGCCGAGCGTGACCTGCGCCGCGGCGGCCGCGGTGGCGAAATCTCCCACCTTGCGCTCAAGCTTCCTGTAAGCCCCGCCGCTTCTCGCCGGGGGGACGGGAATCCGGATCTCCGTCAGGATCTCGTCCGGCGCGAGCGCGGTCGAAAAGAGCCCGGTGAAGAACTTGCCGATCGGGATCGTCCGCGCCCCCTTCGGCCCCGTCGCGACGACCTCGGCGCCGAGCGCGAGCATCGTCGCCGGATGGTCGTTGGCGGGGTCTCCGTGGGCGAGGTTTCCGCCGACGGTCGCCAGATTCCGCACTATGGGGTCGGCGATCACGGCGGCCGTGTCGGCCAGGATCGGATATTTCGACCGGATCAGGTCGGACGTCTCGAGCGCCGCCTCGCGAGTCCGGCCGCCGATCTTCAAGTACCCCCCCTCTTCCCGGATGTACTCGAGGTCCGGGATTCTCCCGATGTCCACGACGTGCCCGGGAGACCCGAGACGCAGCTTCATGAGGGGCAGCAGGCTCTGACCCCCGGAAAGCACCTTGGCCTCTTCCCCGTACCTCCCGAGCAGTTCGATGGCCTCCGAAAGGGTTTTGGGAGCGTGGTAGTCAAATGGAGCCGGAATCATGAACTCTCCTTTCGACCTCGAGAAACTCTATCGAAACCAGAGCCAATAGATCGCCAGAGCCAGGAGGACCAGGGCCACCCAGAAAGCCGGCCGGCGCGCCGAGCGCCTCGCCGCCCGCCGGAGCACGCCGGCGCCGAAGGAAACGACCTCGATGGGCGCGGCCTCGGGGGCGGGCCCCGGAAGGGCCGCTCCGGGAGCCGCCTTCGAGGACAGCTCCGCTCGCATCGCTTCCGTGAACTTCAGGAACATCTGGTCGGAGACGTCCTGGATCATGCCGCGGCCGAGCTGCGCCAGGATGCCCGTGACGTTCACCTGGGACGTCGCGGTGACCTCCGTCCGCCCCGGGGCGATCTCCGCCATGCGGCTCGTCATGCGCATGTCGGCGCCCCCCTTCCCCCGGATGTCCTGGCCCGACGCGACGATCTCGGCCGTGCCCGCCGCCGGGTCCAGCCGCTCGAAGCGCACCTTCCCCTTGTAGCTGGCCGAGACCGGGCCCACTTTCACGGTGATCGTCCCCGTGTAAGTCTGGTCGTCCACCTTCTCCGTGATCGCGGCCCCCGGCAGGCAGCGCACGACCCGGTACGGATCGGTCAGGAACTCCCAGGCGGCGGCCCGGGGCGCGTCGATCTGGAAGGTCTTCTCGATCTGAAGAGCCATGGTCAGGCGGTCAGGCGGCGAGTCGCGGAATGAGCCGCTCGAGCGACTCCAGGTTGTGAGCGGAAGCGAGGAGATCCACGAACGGCAGCGCGGCCTCCATTCCCCGCGCGGTCGGCTCGAACCGGGGATCTCCCATGAGGGGATTCAACCAGATCACGCGCCGCGCCCGCGACCGGATCGCCCGCATGGCAGCCCCCAGGATCGCCGTGTCGCCGCGGTCGAGGCCGTCGCTGACGACGATCACAACGGTCTTGCCGTCGACCATCTCGTCCAGGTGCCTCGCGGCGAACTCCGCGAGGCTCTCGCCGATCCGCGTGCCGCCCGACCAGTCCGGAACTTCAGCCGCGAGGCGCTCCAGCGTCGGGCCGATTCGGGCCGGCGAGAGCCATGGAGTGAGCCTCGTCAGCGCCGTGTTGAAGACAAAGATCTCGGTCCGCCGCGCGGCCTTTTTCAAAGCCAAAAGAAAGCAGAGCAGGAACCGGGTGTGCGCGTCCATCGATCCGCTCGTGTCACAGAGGACGACCAGGCGCGGCTCCTCAACGGCCCGGGCCCGGCGCGCGAGCCGCAGGAATTCCCCGTCGGTCTCGACCGCCTTGCGGAAGCTGCGCCGCAGGTCCACCGCCCCTCGCCCGCGTGTGGGGACGAGCCGGCGGCTGCGACAGGTCGCGAGCCGGTACGCGGCGCGCTCGAGCAATCGTTCCATCGCCCGGAGGTCCGACTCCGTGCATTCCTCGAACGGCTTCTTCCGCAGAAGCGCCTCGGGGCTATAACCGGGCAGATCCCCCACGGCGACGTCTCTCTCCAGATCCCGGCTCTCGGGCTCGCTGCCCGGGGCGGCGCCCTGCCGGCGAAGGAGGGCGGCGGGGGGCGAGGCCGGCCGGGAAGAACGCCCGGGATCCGCCGCCGCCGGGCCGCTCTCCCAGAAGCGCTTGAACAGCTCGTCGAACGCGCCGGCGTCCCGGGGCCTTATCTTCAGCGCGACGCGCAACGCCTGCCGCACTTCGGCGCGGTCCGACAGATCGACGAGCGTCAGGGCCGTGACCGCGTCCACCTCGTCTGCGGGGCTCACGAGGATCTCCCGCTCCCTGAGCGCCCGCGCAAAACGCGCGACGTGGACGACGAGGCTCTTCTCGCTCATGACGCCGGGACCTCGATGCCGCGCGCCTGCCGGACGAGCGGCGAAAGATCGGAAGGTGTCAGGTCGCGCAGGTCGTTGCGGTCCTTGAGAATGCACCCGAGCGTCTGCTGGACGATCTCCGGATCGAGCTCGTCCCGGTGCAGCCGCACGAGGGCCTGCGCCCAGTCGATCGTCTCGGCGGCGCCCGGCGACTTCAGCAGGCGCCGTTGCCGCAGCGCCTGCAGGAACCGCCCGATCTGCCCGGCCAGGCGCTCGCCGGCTTCGGGAACCCGCGCGCGGATGATCCGGACCTCCTTCTCGAGCGTCGGGTGCTCGATGTAGAGGTAGAGGCAGCGCCGGCGCAGCGCGTCGCCAATTTCCCGGCTGCGGTTGGACGTCAGGATCACGTACGGCACGTGCTCCGCCCGAATCGTGCCGATCTCCGGGATCGTGACCTGGAATTCCGAGAGGACCTCGAGGAGGAATGCCTCAAACCCGTCGTCGGCCCGGTCCACCTCGTCCACGAGCAGGACGGGCGAGCCCTCGCGGCGGGTGATGGCCTTCAAGAGCGGACGCTCGAGCAGGTAGGCGCGAGAGAAGATGACCTGCTCGGTCAGGGAGGGGTCGCTCCCCTCGGCAGCCATTCGGACGCGCAGCATCTGGCGCGGGTAGTCCCATTCGTAGAGCGCCGTCGAGACGTCCAGTCCCTCGTAGCACTGGAGGCGAATCAACTCGGTGTCGAGCAGGCGCGCGAGCACCTTCGCGACCTCGGTCTTCCCGACACCGGCGTCTCCCTCGATCAGGAGGGGCTTCTTCATCTCTCGCGCGAGAAACACCGCCGTCGCGATCGCGGGGTCGGCGATGTAGCCGTGGCGTTCCATCGCCTCCTGCATCGCGCGAATCTCCGCCTTCACGGCGTCGCTCCCGAAGCCAATGCCCCGAGGTAGCGCTGCGGATCTGCGGCGAACCGGTCGCGGCAGCCCGGACAACAGAAGTAATAAGACCGGCCCGCGACCTCGGCCCGATGCTTCGCGCCGGCGACGTCCACGGTCATCCCGCAGACAAGATCGCGCTCTTCCAACGGAAGCGGGAGCTTGAGCGGGAGGCCGGCAACCGCCGGCAGGCTCCGGACCTCCGCCCGGAGCACCTGGACGATCCCGGCCAGGATGCTCACGGCGATCTCTTCGGGCGTCCGCGCTCCGATGTCGAGGCCGGCCGGGCTCTGGATGCGGTCGAGAGACTCCGCCGTGGCGCCGCGCGCCGCGAGCGTCTCGCAGATCTGCCCGAACCGCTTCCGGCTCGCGACCACGCCGAGATAGGCCGGCGACATCGCGAGCGCCGCGAGAGTAGCCTCCTCGTCCCGCTCTCCCATCGTGGCGACCACCGCAACGGCCCTTGCGGCAGGGCCCGCTTCGAGGGCCGGCGCGCCGGTCCAGAGGTGATCGGCCTCGGGGAACGCCTCGCGGTCGGCCTCGGGATCGGCCACGGCCACGCCGTAGCCCATCGCCTTGCCCAGACGCGAGAGCGCCCGCGCCACCGGAGAGCTGCCGAAGATCACGAGCCGCCGGGGCGGCATCACGGGCTCGACGGAGATGTCCACGCTTCCTCCGCTGTGGCAAGTCATCGGAAACACTTCGACCCCCGCCCGGCGGTCCGCTTCGGGATCGGGCGACAGGGCGATGAGCCGCGGCGCGCCGTCCGAGAGAGCACGCAGCGCTTCCCGCACGACCGTCGGCCGCGTGCAGCTGCCGCCGAGCCAGCCGTGAAAACTGCCGTCCGGCGTGATGATCGCCGTGTCCCCCGGCTGCGCGGAACTCGCCGGCTGCCGCCGCACCACCGTCGCGAGGACGAACGGCTCCTCCCGCCGGGCCAGATCGGCCGCGAGAATCAGGAGATCGCGGCGCATGGTTCCCCGGAGGCCCCGAGCTCGGCCCGGATCCTCTCCCAATCCTCAGGCCGGTCAATGTCGGTCAAGGCCGCTGCCGGCCAGCCGATCTCGACCGCTTCGTCACGGTGTCTCCGGATGACCTGTTTGCCGCATCCTTCTCCTTCCATCGCCCCAAGCTCGGCCAGGAGCGACCGGTCGTAGAGATGCGGAGGCGCGTGGACGCCTTCATAGTCGGACACGACGAGCCGGGCGCCGGACTCCCGGTAGCGCTCCACGAGAAGGGCGATCATCCGATCGGTGATAAACGGCATGTCCGCCAGCAGAACGACCACCGCGGCGCAATCAGCGGGAACCGCGGCGACGCCGGCCTTGAGAGACGTATTGATGCCGTGAGGATAGTCGGGATTGATCACCGGGAAGACAGGCAAGCTTGTCAGCTCGGCCCGGGCGCGCTCGGCCTCATGCCCGAGCACGACGATGACCGGATCGAGACCGGAGGCCAGCGCCCGCCCGGCCGTACGC
>Ga0209009_1000484_pt1 | contig 13706 bp, 15 predicted proteins | sample BlaSpr_A8_OM3_M2_FD_187979 | JGI IMG/M metagenome (GOLD analysis project Ga0209009, IMG submission 187979) | Forest soil microbial communities from Thunder Bay, Ontario, Canada - Black Spruce, Ontario site 2_A8_OM3_M2 (SPAdes) (version 2) | ecosystem: Environmental > Terrestrial > Soil > Boreal... | reverse complement strand
CGCGCCGGTCACGGCCGTCGCGCGTAGCGCGCAGTGAATTCGCGCAAGACCACCGGAGGATGTTCGATATCTATTTCTCGCGAAACCGACTTCAGTGACTCAGCCGTCTCGGGGGCGAAATAGCCATAGTTCTTGTAGACGTCGATTCGCGTAGAGAGCCCATCGGCATCGAGTTCGGGGTGGAATTGCGTCGCATACACATTGTTGCCCACACGAAACGCCTGAACCGGGCAGGCGGCCGAGTACGCGAGGCGGACGACATGAGCGGGAAGCGAACTGGCTGCTTCCTTGTGCCCCCCGTACGCGTCAAAGACGTCGGGCAGATCTTCGAAGAGGGGGTCATCGCGGCCGGCGGGTGTCAGTGTGATCCCACCGACCACGCCGACGGGCTCGCTGTAGGTGTCGTCGACAGTAGCGCCGACAACCGAGCCGAGCGTGCCGACCCCGTAACAACAGCCGAGAAATGGAAAGTCGCGATCAACGAGACGACTGATCAGGGGGAGTAGCTCGGATTCGACGCGCCGTTGCGTCGCGGACTTCGATTCCGGGGCGTCGCTGACGTTGTACGGTCCACCGCCCAGGATGATGCCGGACCAGTCGGTGAGGTCGATCGGTCCTAAAGGCTGGTGGGTCAGGCGGATTCGGTGCAGGCCAGCCTCATCTAGCCCGGCGAAGCGCATCATCGCCGAATACTCATCGTCCGCCGCGTCGTCCTCGGCCCGGATCGACAACAGCAGGAATGGGGCGTGGTCGGTGTCTAGGGGCATGTGTTCCGTCGGTGGCGGATGGTTTGCGCCAAATCTATCGACAGTCGTGCGCATCGGAGGAAAAACACGGCACCCCGCGAGCGGTGTCAGCTCGCGGGGTGCCGCAGGAGGTTACCGAGGATCAGAGATCGAACCGATCGTTGTTCATCACCTTGACCCACGCCTTGACGAAGTCCGCCACGAACTTGTCCTTCGCATCGTCGGTGGCGTAAGTCTCGGCCAGCGAACGCAGGATGGAGTTGGAACCGAAGACCAGATCCGCACCGGTCGCGGTCCACTTCGGCGCGCCCGTGGCGCGGTCGCTGCCCCCGTACACGTTCTCCGTCGACTCCGACACCTTCCACGCGGTGCCCATGTCGAGCAGGTTGACGAAGAAGTCGTTGGTCAGCGTCCCCGGACGGTCGGTGAAGACACCATGCTTGGTCTTGCCGTTGCCCAGCACCCGCAAGCCGCCGATGAGAACCGTCATCTCGGGTGCGGTCAGGTTCAACATGTAGGCCCGGTCCACCAGCAAGTGCTCCGCCGGAGCCTTCTCTCCGGCCCGCAGGTAGTTGCGGAAGCCGTCGGCCCGTGGTTCGAGCACCGCGAACGTCTCCACATCGGTCTGTTCCTGCGAGGCGTCCGTGCGCCCCGGCGCAAACGGCACCGTGATGTCGTGCCCGGCGTTCTTGGCCGCTTTCTCGATGGCCGCGGAGCCGCCCAGCACGATGAGGTCGGCGAGCGAGATCTTCTTCCCGCCAGAAGCCGAACCGTTGAAGTCCGACTGGATCTTCTCCAGGGCGGGCAGTACGGCATCCAGGTCGGCGGTCTTGTTGACCTCCCAAGCCTTCTGCGGCGCAAGGCGAATGCGTGCGCCGTTAGCGCCGCCTCGCAGGTCGGTACCCCGGAAACTGGCCGCCGAGGCCCACGCCGCCGAGACCAACTGCGAGACGGAGAGACCTGAGTCGAGGATCTTGGCCTTCAGGGCCTTCACGTCCTCGTCGGTGACCAGTGCATGGTCGACCGCCGGGACGGGATCCTGCCACAGCTGCGGCTCCGCAACCCACGGACCCAGATAGCGCGAGAGCGGTCCCATGTCGCGGTGCAGCAGCTTGTACCAAGCTTTCCCAAATGCCTCGGACAACTCCTCCGGATGATCCAGCCAGCGCCGGGTGATCTCGCCATAGATGGGGTCCACCCGCATCGTGATATCCGTGACCAACATCGTCGGCGTGCGAGCCGGCCCACCGAATGGATCGGGGATCGTGCCCGCGCCTGCGCCGTCTTTCGTGGTGAACTGCCAGGCGCCAGCCGGGCTCTTGGTCAACTCCCACTCGTACCCGTACAGCATCTCCAAGAACGTGTTGTCCCACGTGGTTGGGGTGGCTGTCCATACGACCTCAAGGCCGCTGGTGATGGCGTCCTTGCCCACGCCGGTGCCAAACGAGCTCTTCCAGCCGAGACCCTGCAGTTCGAGCGGGCAGCCCTCGGGCTCTGGACCGACGAGGTCGCCGTCGCCCGCGCCGTGGGTCTTGCCGACCGAGTGGCCGCCGACGATCAGCGCGGCCGTCTCCTCGTCGTTCATCGCCATCCGACCGAACGTCTCGCGGATATCCTTCGCGGCAGCCGCTGGATCGGGTTGTCCTTCAGGACCCTCCGGGTTCACGTAGATCAGGCCCATGGTTGTCGCACCGAATGGATTCGCGAGGTCCCGGTCGCCCGAATAGCGCCTGTCGGTGCCCAGCCAGGCCTCCTCCTCGCCGAAGAAGATTTCCTCGGGTTCCCAAATGTCTTCGCGCCCAAATCCGAAGCCAAACGTTTTCAATCCCATGGATTCGTACGCACAGTTGCCCGCGAAGATGATGAGGTCGGCCCACGAGATCTTCCTGCCGTACTTCTGCTTGAGCGGCCAGAGCAGCCGGCGGGCCTTGTCCAGGCTCACGTTGTCGGGCCAGCTGTTCAACGGGGCGAAGCGCTGCGCGCCTTCACCGCCGCCGCCGCGGCCGTCGGCGATGCGGTAGGTGCCGGCGGCATGCCAGCTCATCCGGATGAAGAGTGGTCCGTAGTGGCCGTAGTCGGCGGGCCACCAGTCCTGGGAATTCGTCATCAGCTCGAACATGTCGCGCTTGAGCGCTTCCACGTCGAGCTTGCTGAATTCCTGCGCGTAGTTGAAGTCATCGCCCATCGGGCTGGCCTGTGGCGCGTGCTTCTTGAGAATCGACAAGTCAACCTGATTGGGCCACCAGTCCTGGTTCGTCAGGGGCCGATGCGCCTTAGGGGTAGGCGAGGCGATAGCCGGGTCTTCGCTTTCGCTGCGGCTCGCCGTGTGTTCCGCGGGGGCAGGCGCTTTGTCAGACACAACATTCCTTCCGGGGGTTGGTGAATAGAGCTGTGATCACGGATGTGACCGAGAACTTTGTGATGCCGAGCAGTCCTGGCATAGACCCCAGTAGATGACCTCGGCCTCATCGAGGGCGAAGCCGTTGTCGTCAGACGGGGTCAAGCAGGGCGCCTCGCCGACGGCGCAGTCCACGTCGGCGATGACACCGCAGACACGGCAGACGACGTGGTGGTGGTTGTCGCCGACCCGAGACTCGTAGCGGGCGACGGAGCCCGACGGCTGTATTCGCCGGACCAGGCCGGCGGTGGTCAGGGCAGCGAGCACGTCGTAGACGGCTTGACGCGACACCTCGGGTAACTGCGCCCGCACGGCACCGAAAATCGCCTCGGTGTCGGCGTGCGGATTCGCCTGCACCGCCTCCAGCACAGCGGTCCGGGGGCGGGTCACACGTAGGTCAGCCATGCGCAGCTGCTCCGCGTAATCCGGCGACGTCACCTCACCACGATTACGCCCTTTTCTGGAATGAGTCAAGACTTCGGGGTGACTCAGCTTCCAGGAGGCCGACGAATGCGCCCTATGCCGATTTTCTGACGAGCGGAAGCAGCAGCTGACGGCGTCTGACGATCACGTCTGAGAATTGGTGGAGTGCATCGGGCACCGATCGTGCAATCGGACACGTGGTCTCATATCCGGAGTCGCGCAGCATCTGGCTGACGTCGGGACCTGCGACCAGCGTCCATTCCACCTCGGCCTGGCGGCAGTCCTCGCCAACCAAGCGCAAAAGCGAAATGCATTCCGCGGCAGAAAATTTCACGTCGCTCAGGTTGAGGACTAGCGGATCTCTCGCCAGAATCAACCGTTGGATATACCCGATGACTCGATCGACGTTGACCGCATCGATCTCGCCGTGGATCGTCACTACCGTCGCCAGGTGACGAAAATGCCATCGCAACTGGGCGCGTCCGCAGTCGAAAGCGGACGTATTGATCGTCGCGGTCATGGGCAGCCTCGTTCTCGGTGATGACGACGGTGGCCGATTAAAGTGGGCCAACCTGCCTCTGACGTTAATGTCAAAACTTAAGGTGACAGAGAGCAGCGTCTAACTGCTTGCTAAGAAATATGTTTCGTACGCGACCGGACAGCCTGGGCACAACCGCAACCTGGGCGCCATCCGATGGCCCGTACGGAGCGACCCGCCGATCACGGCGGCGCGGCCAGCTCGTTGGCCATTCGCCCAATCCGCGCCCATTCGATCTTGAACCACGGTGTGAAAGTCTCTGGCGTACAAGCGATCTCAGATTGCAGTCTCGGCGAACTGCGCGTCGTATTGCGCCTGGTATTGGAACTTGAAAAGGTCCCGGCCGTGTGCAAGGACGGGCGAATAATCGTTGCCGACGCAACTATTGACTTGATACCCGGCAAGGACGGCGAAGGTGCAGACGGCGCTGTGGTCACTTTTGTCGGCGTCGGGGCCCCATGGCAACGGACCGCCTGGCGAGCCGCGCTGGCACCGATCAACCTCGCGCGTCGGATCTGGCAGCGTCGTCCTTCCCGGTGACGCGGGGGAGCCCTTTTAATCCTCCTTGCGAATCAACCGCCAGAGCGCTTTGCGATCCGGCGCCAGCAGTTCCTCGATGCGCGGCTGGTTCACGTCGGCGACGATGATCTCGCCGACCTCCTGGTGGACGTCGCTGAAGATGCCGTGGGACTTCATCTTCTCGGTCTGATAGATGTTGTCCTCCGTGGGGGTGACGTAGTACACCGCGTCGGCCTTGAATCGGTTCACCAGCCAGAGATGTACCAACGTCATCAGGCGCTTCTGGCGCAGCTTCTCGGCGAACGTGTTCTGGTCGCGCACGGTGAGGATGCTGCGTCCATGGCGGTCTTTGATGGGGTCCACGATCACATTCGCGAGCTTCTCCTCGCCGTCGCTGCGTTCGCCATAAATGCCGAGCTCAAGCACGTCCGAGCCGGCGCGTGTCGGCCGCAGCTGCACGCGGAGCTTCTCGCCGAGCTGGTAGTGCTCGCTCCACATCGCCAGCCACTCCTCCAGCAGCTTCTTCGGCACTTCGGTCTGCACGAGATGCTGGTGCTGCGTGGAGCCCTCGCCCATGGCCTTGGTGGTCGCCGTGCGCCCCGAGGAGGCGGCCAGCGCGGCGTCGCTGCGCGGCCCGCCGACCAGGGTCTGCGGCGTGCGGTAAGGCGACTCGACCAGGCGCAGCTTGCGCTGCAAGCGGGCCAGCGACAGCATGCCGTCCTGTTTGAGGGCGGTGGCGAACTCCTCGGCGGCGACGCCGTCGATCTGGTGTCCGCCGTAGGTCATGAAGTTGAAGACGAAGCCCATCTTGGCGAGCTCTTCGGGGAAGGCCCGCATCTCGTCGTCGCTCATCCCGGTGGTGTCCCAGTTGAACGACGGGGAGAGGTTGTAGGCCAGCATCTTGTCGGGGAACTGCGCATGGATCGCGTCGGCGAATTGCCCGGCATCGGCGAGATCCGCGGTCTTCGTCTCCATCCAGAGCAGGTCGGCGAACGGCGCCGCAGCCAACGACTTGGCGATCGCGTACGGGATGCCGCCGCGGAGTTGGTAGTAACCTTCGGGCGTCCTCGCCCGCTCGCAGTCCCATCCGGCGTCGGCGCCCAACTCCCGCGCCTTCTCCCGGGCGTCATAAAGTGGCGCGCGTTCGGCGAACTGCCGCCACTCCGCGGCGCTCATGTCGGGCGGTTCGCCCTCGTTCTCGCGGAATTCGAGCAGCTCCGCCACGGCCGCGCCGTAGGTCTCCAGCCCGGCGTCTGCCTCCCAGGCAGCGACAAAGCGCGACTCGACATCGTCGAACAGTGCGTCAAGCGATTGCTCGCCATCCTTCTGCCACGCGGCGGCCGCCTCGGCGACAGAGCCAAGGATGCCCTGGCGCTCCAACCATGGCGTTGCCGCGGCGTACTCGCCTTCGGGCAGAGAGTAGAGGAGATGCCCGTTGAGCTCTTTGACTCCCAGCTCGTAGAAGCGGCGCAACATCGCCAGGAAGCAGGATTTGTAGGAGGGAATCTTCAGGTTGGTGACACCGAGCAGGAACGGCTGGTCGCGTTCGTCGGCTCGGCTGTCGATGAGGTTGGCCGCCTCGGCGTCCGTGCGCGCGACGATGATGCCGGGCACCCGCATCACGTCGAGCTGGAAGCGGGCGGCGTTGAGGCGCTTGATCTGTTCGTCCGAAGGCACCAACACCTTGCCGCCCTGGTGGCCGCACTTCTTCGTGCCAGGGCGTTGGTCCTCGATGTGGTAGCCCGGCACGCCCACCTCGACGAAGCGGCGGATCAGGTTGCGTACGTGCGGATCGCCGCCGTGGCCGGTGTCGGCGTCGGCGATGATGAACGGGCGGTAGTCGGTAGCCGGGGTCGCGGCGCGTTGCGCTTCTGTCATGCGCAGTCGCAGGTACTGCTGATTGCGGTCCGCTGTGAGCAGGGCGCGCACAAGGCCGGCCGCCTCGTCCGGCACCTGGCTCAGGGGGTAGCTCGCGAGATCGGGTCCCGGATCCTCGCTGATGGAGCCCTTCGCAGACGTCGCCCAGCCGCCCAGGTAGATCCCCTCGATGCCCATCCGCTTCATCGTCACGGCCTGCCCCGGCGAGTATGGGCCGAAGGTGGTGATGCTCTTGCGCTCGGCGAAGAGCTCACGCAGCCGGTCGTAGAAAGCCGCCGCCGCTTCTCGGGCAATGATGTAGTCGGAGGGGATCGTGCCGCGCTGCTCGACGACTTGGCGGGCACTGTAAAGGCGGATGATCCCGTCGAAGCGCGGACTGTCGAAGTATCGCTGCGTTGCCGCGACGTCCTGCTCGAACGGGTTGGTGGTCTCTAGATCCGCTTCGATAATGGCCATGGCGCTCCGTTCAGCGCGGTTCCCGTTGACGATGCGAGTGTATCCCCGGGGCCAACTGGTGCGGCGGGGTAGGCGCAAGCCCACCCGAGATCGAAGCCGGGTAGGCGGGCACCCGACATGACCGGGTTCGCGTTGGGCTAAGCAGGTTCCAGCTAGCAACGACGTGCGAAGCTGCGCTGCGTTCGCTGAATCACTCTGATTGCAGTGATTGCGCCGCGAGGACGTTAGCCTGCTAGGGTCGGTCCGCAATCCGAGCGAAAGGTGATGACGATGAGTGCCGTCCCCCGACAACTGAGCGATACCCCGGTCCGCCGCACGGACGGGACACGGCTCGTTGTGGGCGCCGTCGCCCTTGCCGCTCTCGCCGTGCTGGGTGTCGTCGGCGCAACGCTCGCCGGTAAACCGGCGCCCGGCGGTCCGTCGACGATATCCGTCGAAAACGTCGCCACGACGACCAATTCGAGCACCACATCGACCTCCAGCACCACATCGACATCCGCTAGTGCCACCACATCCACCGGCACATCGACGACCACATCCACGCCAACCCCGACGGTGACGCCTCTGGACAACCTTTACCGCGTGATGCCACCGGGCTATAACGCAACCTCGTGCGGGCCGTCCGACGACCCGACCCCGCAGGCCCTGGCAACAGTGGACTGCGGTGCGCCCCAGGGGGCCAGTGGGCCGACAAACGCGCGCTTCTCACTGTTCGCCGACGCGAACGCGCTGGCCAGCCAATTCCAGGATGGCGTCAACGCCGATGCGGCTTCGCAATGCCCGGGCAGCATCGATTCGCCGCGCTCCTGGAGTTACGAGGCCACCCCGGCCTTCAACGCGGGGTCGCTGGTCTGCGGAACGCACAACAATGCGCCGATCCTGATGTGGACAAAGGACGACGTGCTGCTGCTCGGACAGGTCCAGGGACCGGACCTGTCCAGCCTGTACGGATGGTGGCTGAGCCTCGGCTAACCCGCTTGGTCTGATCAGCGGGCTCTGCCCGTGACGCGGCGGTGCTCTCCACACCGGTATCCGACTCGGTCGTATTTTTACGACCCGATGCGTCGGGCCAGGTCAGGGGAGTGGCCGCCGATCCCACAACCAGGCCGGTCACCATTCGGTCACGGTACGAAAAAATCATCCCTCCCGAGTGACGCAACCAAGCGAGCAACTGGCACCATTGTTGTAGAAGTGATGGGAGTGACTGTTGTGATCCCAAGGGGTCACACGATGAGGACCGGAGAGAAGTGGAATTCGAATGAGACGCATCCTTGCCTTCGTGATGGGTCTGGCCCTGTTGGTGGCGACGCCCGGTCTAGCGACCGCTGACAACTCCTGGACGGGAACACGCCAGCAGGCAATCGACTACGTGGTCCAGCGCGGGCTCTCGCAGCGCGGCGTGCCGTTCTTATACGGAGGCGGCGACACTGCAGGGGCGACCCGCGGCACCGGCCTAGATGCCAACACGGTCGGATTCGACGCTTCGGGTCTGATCTTGTACTCCTTCGCCGGGGTCGGGATCAAGATGCCACGCACATCGACCCAGCAGTACATGGTCGGCCGCAAGATCCCGCCGGCTCAGGCGCTTCGCGGCGACTTGATCTTCTACGGCCCCAATGGCAGCCAAAGCGTCGCACTGTACCTGGGAAACGGGCAGATGCTGGAGGCCACCGATCCCGTCGTCGTGGTTTCGCCGGTGCGCACCAACAACATGACTCCATACCTGGCCCGGATCATCGAGTGGTCATAGGGATTTCGGGTCGGTAGCCGTCGTTGCCGGCATCGTGGAGACGATCAGCATTTCACGGATAGCTTTGGCGCGAATGCTGTTGTGCTGGCTGGTGCTGGGTGCACTGTCCGGGTGTAGCCATGGGTCCGGGGGCGACACCATCGCGCCGTCGCCTCCGGGCGCCGTTGCATCATCCGGGTCGCTGCTCGGTGAAGTGCGACGGGAGTTGGCCGCAATGCGAACCACCCACTACCAACACAAGACCGAGGTTGACGAGGCCAGCGGCACGTTCTTCTACGACTGCTCCGGGCTGCTGGACTACGCGCTGGGACGCGTGCTACCGACTGCCGCTTCGGCGCTGCCGACCAGCACCTCGGCACGACCGCTGGCCGGTGACATCGAGCGCTACCTGCGCCGCGGCCTCGCCGCACCTATCGGCGGGTGGCAGGCGCTGGGCCGCATCGATGCGTTGCAGCCCGGCGACGTCGTGGCCTGGCTGGCCACCGAGGACTCCAAGACCGGCGATACCGGCCACGTCATGATCGCGCTCGCCGCACCCGTCGCCAACCCCGCCCGCGCCGGCGAATGGCTGCTGCCGGTCGCCGACTCCACACTGAACCCGCATGCCTCCGACAGCCGCCACCCCGGCGACACCGGGCTCGGCACGGGCACCATCGGGCTGGTCGCCGACAGCGCGGGCGCCCCAACCGCTTTCTATTGGCAGGGCGGGGTGTCCAAACATCCCAAGCCCACCGAGATCGCGCTGGGCCGGCCGGTCAGCTAACGGCCCGGATGGCGGCCTCGGCCGCCCGCTTGGTCGCCACCTTCGACCCTCTGGCCAGGCGGGCCAGGCGGGGGATGGCCCCGGGGTGCCTGACCAGGAAACGGGCGACGGCAGGCACGTTCGTCGTGCCGTCCTGGTGGCTGAGGCTGAAAACCTCGACGTCCACGCTGCCGTCGCCGGCCCGATCGCTGACCGCACGCACCACCGACCAAGGCACCCCCCGCTCCTCGCACACCGCCGCGATCGCCGCCGTCTCCATGTCGAGCGACACGACGCCCTGGGCCCGAAGGTCGGCGTGTACCTCGGGGTCGAGGAGGAGCTCGTCGGTGGTCCACATCGTCCCGTGGGCGTGCCCGAGTGGGAGCGGCTTGGGCCGGTGCTCGGAGCCGTCGGCGCCGTTGACGACGAGCTCGGGCAGCACCAGCGTGCCGATCGGGATCTCGTTCTCGATAGCGCCGGTGATGCCGACGACAATCACCCACTCGGCCTCCACCGCCGCTAGGAGTTGGACGACCGCCGCGCGGGCCAGGGCAGTGCCCATCCCGGTGACCACCGCGATCACTTCACGTTCGCCCATCCGCCCGACGTAACCGAGGCCGCTCCGTCGCAGGCCGAGGCGCCGTCGCAACGGGCGCAGCTCCATGGGCATCGCGCAGACGAACGCGATCATGGTCGGTCCGCGGCGATCTCGCGCGCGACGTGGAGCTCCGCGATCGCCTCGTGGGCCACGGATATCGCCTCGCGCAGGACGGTGATGTGGCTGTCGAGCATCGCAACTCAGTAGGCCCGGGCAACATAGGCGAGCACACCCGCATCGTGACCGGTTTCGGGCAGCGATCCGTCGCTGCGTTGCAGACATCTCATCGTCAGGCCACTGGCCGCGAGATCCCGTTCGCCCGAGGTGCCGACCAATTCCCAAGGCAGGCGGGCGACGCCCGTCTGCGCCACATCGCGCGCCTGTTCGATCGTGGTGCAGTCGGAGATGAGGGCGTCGCGGCGTGCGGTCGCGCCTTCGAGCATGTCCATCTGGATGCGCCCGGTCAGTCGCTGCACCTCGTCAACGACATGGTCGACGCCCACCTTGTTCTTCTCGCGGGTGTCCCGCCGGTAGAGGAGGGCGGCATTCTCGGCGAGGTCCCGTGGCCCGAGTTCCACCCGGATCGGCACCCCCTGCAAGTCCCAATCGGTGGCCCGCCAGCCGAAGCCCTGCGCAACGTTGTCGTCCAGTCTTACCCGCACGCCCCGCACCTCGAGCTCCTCAACCAGGGCAGAGGCGGTGCGTGTGACCGCACCATCGATGTCCTTGACCACCACGACGACGACTTGTACCGGCGCGAGCGCCGGCGGCAGGACGAGCCCGAAGTCATCGCCGTGACACATGATCAGACCGCCCAGCATCCGTGTCGACGCGCCCCATGAGGTTGTCCAGCACAGCTCGGTCGCACCCTCGGCGCTGGAGTAGCTGATGTCGAAAGCGCGGCTGAACCTCTGGCCGAGCTCGTGCGACGTCGCCATTTGCAGCGCCTTGCCGTCACGCATGATGCCCTCGCAGGTCATGGTGTTCTCCGCGCCGGCGAACCGCTCGTTGACGGTCTTACGGCCAACGATCACGGGCATAGCCAGGACGCTGCGCATGAAATCCAGGTATACGTCGTACAGAATGCGGCGAGCATAGTGCCGCGCGTCAGATTCTCCTGCGTGGGCGGTGTGGCCTTCCTGCCACAAGAACTCCGTTGTGCGCAGGAAGATTCGCGGCCGGAGTTCCCACCGGACGACGTTGGCCCACTGGTTGAGAAGCAGCGGCAGATCGCGGTAGCTATCGATCCACTTGGCCATGTATTCACCGATGACGGCCTCGCTTGTCGGACGGATGGCAAGCGACTCGGTCAACTCCTTGCCGCCGCCGTGCGTCACGACCGCTAGCTCGGGACTGAATCCCTCGACATGCTCAGCCTCACGTTCGAAGAAGTTCATCGGGATCAGCAACGGGAAGTAGGCGTTCTGCGCTCCGGCGGCCTTGATCCGTACGTCCACCTCCGCCTGCATCCGCTCCCATATCGCGTAGCCGTTCGGCCGGATCACCATGGTCCCGCGAGCCGGACCGTTCTCGGCCAGCTTCGCCTTGGTCAGGACATCTTGGTACCACCGCGGAAAATCGTCTTGCTGAGGAGTCAGCACCGGCATCGAATCGCCCTCTCATTGCCGTGATTCGGCGCGTCAGCGGCCCTGCCATTCCGCAGTGCGCTTCTCCCGCAATGCCCGAAGACCTTCGGCCGCGTCCTCGGTCGCGCCGACCACCTTGCGCATGGTCTCACCGAACCGGACCGACTCGATCCAGCCCATGTCCGCGGTTCGCCACGCCACCTCCTTCGTCGCCCGTTGGGCCAGGGGTGCGGCCTGGGTGAGGGTCCGGGCCCACGCCCGAGCCTCGGTCTGCAACTCGTCGGGCTCGACCAGCTTCCACACCAGACCGACTTCCTTGGCCCGCATGGCGCTCATCGGTTTTCCGGTCAGGAGCAGTTCCATGGCGCTAGCCCAGCCCACCCGCCTGGGGAGTCGGATAGCCCCGACGATGGTGGCAACTCCGATCGACACCTCGGGGTAGCAGAACGTGGCCTCGGTACTGGCGATCACAAAGTCGCAGAACAGCACCCCGGTCAGTCCGTAGCCGATACAGGGACCGTGCACGGCGGCGATGGTCGGCTTGAACAGCTCCATCCCGCTCTCAAAAGAGTTGATCGTCGGCTTCTCCCAGAACGTGCCGCCAAAGGTGCCGACCGCGCCCTCGCCGTCCTTCAGGTCGGCACCGGCACAGTAAACGCTGCCGTTTGCCGTCAGGATCCCTACCCAAGCCTCCTCCTCGTCGCGAAACCGGTCGAACGCCGCGTTCAGGTCCTGTCGGAGGGCGCCGTTGATGGCGTTGCGAGCCTCCGGGCGGTTGAGGGTGATGGTGGCGATGTGGTCTTGCAGCTCGTAGGTGACGAGGCTCATGGCTGCACCCTAGTTTGGGTGTACGAGCTCAGTAGCCGGGTTCGTTACCTGGCTTCCACTTGATGCCGCAGCCCATCGCGGGAATTTGATCGGCCGGGACCGGCGTGCCGGCCAGCACCGCGTCGACAGCGGCGCGAATGTCCGCCGCAGTCACCGGCTTGTCGTTGCCTGGCCGCGCTCCGTCGAGCTGACCGCGGTACACCAGTCTGCGCTGGCCGTCGAAGACGAAGGTGTCCGGCGTGCACGCCGCGCTGTAAGCGAGTGCCACCTGTTGGCTCTCGTCATAGAGGTACGGGAACGTCCAGCCGTGCCGAGCAGCCTCCTGGGCCATCTCCTTCGGCCCGTCCTGCGGGTAGCGCGCCACGTCGTTGCTGGATATGCCGACCATCGCCACCCCGCGCTCGGCGAGGTCGGTGCCCAGTCGGGCGAGCCCGGCCGCCACCCGTTGCACGTACGGGCAGTGGTTGCACATGAACACCACGACCAATGCAGGGGCGGCGTCGAAGTCGGCGAGCCGGACGACCCCGCCGCTCGCGTCAGGCAGTTCGAAGGCGGGCGCCGGAGTGCCCAGCGCGATCATGGTTGACTCAACGGCCATAAAACGAGCCTAACTTGCGGCGCGCCTGAGTTCTCTCACGTGCCCGGTATGGCAACGGTATTCGTGGCTACCGGTAATTCTGCAACCGGAACAGCGGACTGACTTAGCGGCGTCGTCGCGAAGCACGGACTACTGGCGGCGCAGCCCCGCGATGACGAGCTGCACCATGCGACGCGCGTCATAGTCGGGGTCGGTGTCCGCGCCGATGCAGATGTTGCCCACGCCACGCATCAGCTCGTACGCCTCGACGTCGGGGACGATTTCACCCGCCGCGGCAGCGGCCTCGAGCAGCTGGGCGCAGACGGGGACGAGGCGGTCGAGGAAGTAGGCGTGCAGTGTCTCGAACGCGGCGGAGTCCGACTGGAATGCGCGGGCGAGACCGCGCTTGGTGATCAGGAAATCAACGAAGAGGTTGATCCAGTCCGTCAGTGCGGCGTGTGGTGAGTTGCTGTCGCTGAGGAGGGCAGGACCGGCATCAGCACATGCCTCGACCTGGTGGCGGTAGACGGCGACGATGAGGTCGGCTCGCGTCGGGAAGTGCCGGTAGATCGTGCCGACGCCGACGCCGGCTGCGGCGGCGATGTCGCGCACGGGCACGTCGACACCGGAGGCAACGAAGGCCGCGGCGGCGGCGCCGAGCAGGGTC
>Ga0209009_1000482_pt1 | contig 13743 bp, 11 predicted proteins | sample BlaSpr_A8_OM3_M2_FD_187979 | JGI IMG/M metagenome (GOLD analysis project Ga0209009, IMG submission 187979) | Forest soil microbial communities from Thunder Bay, Ontario, Canada - Black Spruce, Ontario site 2_A8_OM3_M2 (SPAdes) (version 2) | ecosystem: Environmental > Terrestrial > Soil > Boreal... | reverse complement strand
CCGTGCTTTGATTGACGTGCTGCCTGACGAAGCCAGCCTCGCTACCATGTTGGCCCAGGAACTAGCCGACATTCTTATCGCCAAGCCTTCCACCGACCAGTGGGGATTCAACGACACAACCAAAGTCGACGCGGTCGATGCTTTGTCCCACTTCACCTTCAAGGATAGCCCGGCGCAAATTCAGCAGGCGAACCAGAAAGCTCTGGCACTGCTGAAAAACTCACCCTACAAGGACAAACTCGCCAGTGCCGGCCTTTTCCTGAAACAAGTGGATGCCGATTCCAAAACTCTCCCCGCGTTGATTAACCCTCACCTCGGCAACCGCGTTTTTCTCGCAACTCAATTGATGACCTTGGCTCCAAATCTGGATCCCACAAAACTCGAACAGATTTCAGCTCTTCCCATCGGTGCGCGCGTTAAGGTGGATCCCTGGACCGACCAAGTTGAACTGATTAACGCCAAACCTGTGCACATTACATCGGCGCGCGAAAAAATGCCGTTCGAGATTACGCCGTTTGAGCCTTACTTAACTCGGTTTAATAGCCACAACTGACGTTGGCGCGCGTCATTGGAACATGTATCGGTCGCAGATATCACTTCGTGGACTTATATGCAGATCATGCTCAGCTTGTCGTTCCGCGATAACAACATTTTGCATAAGTAACCAACAATGTATAGGCCGCCGATTATTCCACCAAATTGCGTTTAGCAACGAGGTCAGAGATTCCCTTATCAATCCGCTTCCAGTATGAATGCGATTCGTACTATGAGTCCATGGGAAGTTTAAGCAGCGGGGAGTCTATCTACCTTTTTGATATGCACAATGCTTCCTTCCGTCGATTTGATCATCAACATGCTTTGAGATTTGCAGTAATGCGCGAAGGCGGCAGTGCTTATTTCACCGGCCTTTCGGATTATTTGCGATCATTTACGAAAGACGAAAACGCCGTGAGTTGCGAGCCTAGCCGTGCAGATTTTTTCCGTCAGCGGGTCGATCCAAGCGGAAACCGATGTGGTAATATATCTAAAATGCCAGTAAGTACTTCGTAAAAAAGGATTGGCGTGAGAGGGAGAACTTACGGTCAGTAAATTTGCGTTGGGAGAGGTACGGTTGCCACCGCGTAGAGATTGCGCTAAACGGACAAGAAGCCGGTCGGGCAAAAGAAATTCCTGACCGAACCATCCGATCAGAGTTGCGCCATGTGAAGTGACTTGCTTGATCCAATTCTCCGGCGAGTGCGGAAAAATGTGTGCCCCTCTCCCCCGGATTAGTTCCATAAGTATTAGGCAACCTCCGGGTTTTAGCACGCGCGTCATTTCGCTAAGTGCCCGTGGTTGCAAATCCGAGGGAATATGCTGCACGACCGTGACATCCGCGACACAATCAAATACGCAGTCTGAGAACGGCAACTGACTAGCCTCTCCCGCTATTAGAGGTGTGATTGTGCCGTGTTCGCGCGCAGTGGCGAGCATGTCTGGTGCCGCGTCCACACCGGTAGCGCAAAATCCTAGTTCGGCGTAGCGCCGAACCCAGCGGCCCGTCCCACAGCCTACATCAAGTACCTTGGAACCTGGTGAAATCTGGCCTAGCTGCACGGCGCGCCGAAGAGCCTTAAATTGCAGCTTGTCGATAAGTTGGTTGAACCATAGAGGCGCGCCTGGATGCAGGACCGGCGCGAACCCGAACGGATCGACCGAACGAAAATCGTTCGCGACACCGGACCAATATTCTTTTGGTGAGTATGGAGTCGTATCTTCTGTCCAAATAGCTAATCACAATTCTGGTCTCTTTTAAATCTTCCGAACACAGTGCGCGTTCAACGCCGTTTCTAATTTGCTTTCAATTGTGTAACGCGCATGCTGCTTATCAAAATGGAGCGTAATTCATGATTCTTGAGTCAGAGTTTGCATGCCCGCTTGCGCTTTGCGCCGTACGACTTCTTCGAAAATTGCGCTCAGCTCGCGTCCGTTACGTTCCCAGGTATATTGTCGCGCGGTTTCCGCTGCTTTGATACCCAGCCGATCGCGGAATTCTCGGTCTTCGTAAAGACGCCGAATCATTGCCGCGAGTTTTGTCGCGTCCTTGGGATCATCAAGAATCATTCCATCGACACCGTTCGTGACTATTTCCGATACTCCGGCCGCTGCGGAGACGATTACAGGGAGTCCACAGGCCATTGCCTCTGCTGGAGGAATTCCGTACGCATCCTGAAGCGAAGGCCCGGCATAAGCATCTGCGGCAGCATAATAGAATTCAATATTTCTGCGCGGCGGCAAAAAAAAGACGCGATCCTCCAACGCCTTTTTAGTGACGAGCCGGCGGCAAGTAGATAAATCTTCGCCAGTAACAATTAGCAATCGGATTGGCTGGTCCCGTAAATCCGCAAGTGCATTCAGTAGGACAGGCACGCCCTTATTGCGCCAGTCATTCCCGACGAGAATAAGAACGAACTGATTTTGCGGGATGGCCAGGGCGCTGCGCGCAGTCTCGCGCAGTTTCGCGCGAGTGGCGGTATTGAATACATCATGGTCCAGTCCCACGTGAAGAACTGGAATGTCATCTGTGCGGCCAAACAATTCCCTAAGTTCGCCGGCTGTCTTGCGCGAATTCACGACCAGCGCCGTCGCGCGATTCTTATATGCCCGATCTTCCATGAAGACCGAAATCCTATAATAGAGCTTCCGGTGCAAGAGTCTTGGCCACTCCCAAGTGGGATTGCGCGCAAAATTCATTTCTGAGCTTACCTGCCGCACGTACTTGGCAAAAGTAATGTGCACGCAGATCACATCGGCATCAAGGCAATTCGCGCCTGAGCTGAAAACTAGATTGTGTCGCAACCTGTGGATCCGCTGATCCCAATCGCGCCAAAGGCGGTTGGCGCCAACCCACCACAGGAAGTTCAAAAGATGCGGGCCCGGCAGCTTGGGGATACGATGCCACGTGAATTTTGCCCGATCGAAGTCTTCCACCTGTTGGCTATATACGTGAATCTCGAACTCATCGGACAGATGCGATAGCCATTCGACGACGATTCGCTCGCTGCCATGCCTCTTGTCGAGAAACGGAGTAACCACTGCGATTTTTAGTTTTTGTCTCACCTTTATTTTCAGTTAATCACATTTAGCAGCCACTAGCGTCCTTCTCATCGTCTCGCGATGCGTCTCGTTACGTGAGCTTACCACATGGTTGGCTTTTCAGTTTGCGTGGGTGAGAACCGCTTCTTAATGGCGCATGGTACTTGACTGACAACGGATTGATCCGCTTGGCCAATCGTCGCTGTTGCAGCGGAACAGGCAGCCGACTGATACCGGAGTTTTTGGATCGCGTGGCATGTCGTTGGCTTTTCAGCGCCACGGTTTACAGGTCATCTCGATCGAAAGGCTTTGTCGGCTGGCGACACCGATCCTTCCAACACATCTCCTTTGGTCTCGCTGCGCAGACCTGCGCGTGGCCGAATCTAGAACGGTCAATCGCGCTTTGCGCAAGGCTTACGGAATCGGGCTCTGTTTGGTTGATGAATTAGGTTAATTCTCCAGCTCATCTCAATCTTTAGCGGCTCCGCCGCATTCAAACGGACATCACAGTTGTTTGGCGTCGATCCTGAGATAACGAGATTGTTAGAAGGATTGTTCTGGGATCTCCTCCATCCCGACGATCGCGATGCGGTGCGGACTGTAATCAGCTTCGTTTCACCAGACTTAGTGAGAACCAGATTCTGGACGTAGGAAAAAAGCCCCCAGCCAACAGGCTTTCAAACAGGAGTTCGACCCTATTCGTAATTTCGATTGGGAGACACGTTTTCATCTAGTCGCAGCCCAATAGCTCAGATTCTTTACAGCGTAGGATGGAGCATCCTTTGCGATCAGTTTGAGTACTCCGTCCCGGAGCGTATTGCGGTAATGTTCTTACCTGCTGTAATTTCTAGCCAAAATCTGTAAGTTCGGAGGTAGTGATGCGAAGAATGATGCTGGGCATGTTGATCCTGCTTGTTTCGAGGCCAACGCAGATTATGATTGGCCGAGTTCAGTCAAAGAGTACACTCGGCGAATCAGGCGTCAAAGATGCAGGTAATTCGGATGCGAGTTCCCAGGTTAATGGGGAGCCACGTCCGTATATTTACGTGACCTCCTACGGAGCGAAGGGCGATGGCCGCACAGATGATAGAGCGGCAATTCAGTCTGCCATTACTGCGGCCTGCGCTGCTCAAATCGGTAGATTGAATATATATCCCGAAATTGATTTCCCCGCGGGTTATTACGTGGTGAACCAACCACAGATTCCTTCAACAGCTCCTGTTTTCGAAGTGCCGTGCAATCATTTGACGTTCAGAGGCCTCGGGAGTTCTGCTGGCACCCAACAATTTGCCAGAGCTCCGATGCCGGTTCTAAAATCCATCCCAGGGTCAAGTCCTAACGCTGCCCCGATTTTTGATTGCCGCTATCTGAACTGCAATGCAGGAATCACCTTCCGCGATTTAGAGATTGATGGGTACAACAAGGCCTTATGGTTCTATGCCAGCACGGATAACAAGCTTGAGAATGTCAACTTGTCTGTTCAGAAAACAGGAATGGTCGACAACTCGGCTCTCGAGCTGACCAATTCGTTTTGGTTCGAATGGCATGGCGGCGAGTGCGTTACCGCCGAAGCACCAGGAATGTATTGTGTCTTGATGACGGGAGACACTCGGCTCTCAAGTGAGGATCCGCTCGTGGGACTGGTGGAATTCGATAATTTGCAAGGAATCGGTGGGACATTCCATTACGACCAGCGTGTGAATACCTCTGGCAGCGGACCCGGAACCTTTGTATTCAGAGACATTCGCGGGTGGGAGGTGAACCACACGCCCTTCCTTTACATCACCAATAGTACGGGAAACCCGGGGTCCGCCGCTCTGCCAACCTTATCCAGCGTTACTTTTGATAACGTATCATCGTCGGATTCGCCTGGTAAGCCTGCCCTCATCGAATTGAATTCGTCTGGCACTGTCCTGCAAGGCGTCATAATCGATATGTCCATTGGCGGCAACGGCGGATCGCCTGCAATTCAGTTAGACAATCCAAGCGCCTCCGGCGTTACCAGCTGTAATATCCGGGCTGGTGGAGGCAGCTTCACATCTTGGTGGGTGGTGGATTCGGCTGGCAATCCTCAGGCTGGCTGTTCGATCACCAGCAGAGGCGGCTGGGATTTCATTTTAGGGATGCAAGGTGTCGGAAACGGCGATACACGATTACGTTCCGACATATTCACTGCTTCCGATTCAAGTGGGCCAGCCGTACGTGCTACATTCGCTGGTAAGCGATTTGCCGGCGTCGCTCTAGACCCCGTGCTAGGTTTACTGCTAAATACGGGAAACGATTTCGGATATGGGGCTAGCATTGCGGAAAATGCGCGCGGTAGCATTGACATCCAGTTCCCGAGAACATATCCACCAACTAATGTTGCTCTTTCTCCTATGACCGGCGGCTCGATCAGAGCGGGAACTTATTACGCGACGATGTACTCAACTACCACAAATTGCAATTCAACAGAGTCGGCGCCCTCTATTCAAAGTGACGGTATCATCCTATCCGGTGCGAAAAATGCGATAAGCCTCACTTGGACTCTGCCGATCGCCGGTGTCAAGGATATTTCTGGTTATTGCATCGCCATTTCCACTTCTCCAAATCTGAATAAAGGCATCTGGCAGCCTGATCAGTTTAATTACATATTTGTCCCTGGCGCGAAAACCGTCCGCTATTCTATGTTGGCATTACCGACGGCTGGCGGTCCTGATTCGGTCGTTAGTACGATGGTCGTCGCGCACCGGTTTACCCCTACGTCGCTCGGGGTGAACACCGTTACTCCACAATACAATCTCGATGTAGCGGGAACCGGAAAATTCACCGGCGCGCTGATTATAGGAGGGGGTAGTCCAACAAACAAGATTCTCATGGAACGCAGTATTATCAAATACACGGCGATTGCAGCACATACTTGTCAAGAGCAAAGCTTTAGCTTAACTGGATCGGATGTAACTGGAGTCGCTACGGCATCGCCGTCAGCTCCCCTGGGTAATATTAACCTTTCCTGGTCAGCATGGGTGAGTGGCCCTGGGATAGTTAAGATACGAGTTTGCAATGTTACCGGAACCAGCTTTACGCCAAAGGCAGTTTCGTGGAACGTGAGGGTAGCACAGTGAGCACGCTCATAGATTTTTCTTGGGCGCGTTCGGTTCGTAAACCGACGGTTTATGGGTCTCTATTTTATTACTTGAGCTTTGGTTATTTCACCTAGTAGTTTCAAAATTGGAGCACCTGTCTTTGTTGAGACGACTGAAGTACGTTCGGCGTACTCGCCTGAATTTCCGGCAGACGAAAGAGCATTCCCAACAAAAGCCAGAAGTAAATATTGTCAGTATAATTTTGATAAGCCGATAAACCGCCAAAGGTCATTGGATACAATAGTAGGAATGCGAACCAGAATATTGCGAACGCAAAGGGAAAAAAACGTGTCTGCCGAAGACGCCTCACTACGCGCCAACTGTGGTACAAAAGTGCACCTGTCCAAAGAATCCACAGAACGGGAGCAACAATTCCCATTTCGACGATTAACACCCCGTATCCTTCTTCAACCCAGAGTTGTGGCAGCTGCTGTCCAGTGAATTTGGCTACGTACTGTACGCCAAGGGAGGCGGTACCAATGCCGTTTCCCAAAACCCAGTTCGGCCTAGTGAACGCGGCGAGGAAGTTTTGGAATGGGTAATCCCACGTGCGGTTCTCGAGCTGAGAAGCGGGGCTATCGGGCAAGAGCGTCTCTGTATAATACGCGATTCTTGAACCCGCCTCCTGCGGGAATAGTAATAGAAGTAGCGCGACGGCCATTCCACCAGCCAGGATTGAGCGGCGGATGGCCTTCATAACTTGGTGGACTCGTCGCTGACGCCATGGTGCACCCCATAGAAAAGCGAACACGAGAACCAGGATACTAATGACTACGAACATGACCGCACCTCGATTACCGCTGAGAAGGGTCGCGACTCCCGTAAAGCCGATCGTAGCAAAAGCAATATTGCGGCCCCTCAAGCCGCCCAACAGCAGGTATCCAGCCGCTCCGAATGCTAGGATAAATGCGAGTATTAGGAATAAATCAAATCGCCCTGCGCTGACAAAGACAGAATCAGGCAGAGAAAAGAGCTGATTGCTAATCGGTGTCGACTTTTCAAGATTTCCGAGATCCTGAAGTTCTGGCGCTAGCTTTTCAGGGTTCAGAAAGGAATTTCCAAGGATAGCCTGCGCTATTCCTAATGCCGCTATCAAACTGCTGAGCACAGCATTTAGAACTATAAATCTTCTAAGATCTGCATCACCTCGGACAAGAGAATACCCTGCGTACATTAATGGCATGTAATAGAAATAGGTCTTAAAACCCAGCAGGCCGTATAGGATATGAGGCGAATTTGGATTGAACACTTGGACAATACCCAAAAGAAAGAAAAAGCCGAGATATAACAAGAAAGGCGGTTGAAAACGTTTTTCCCGACCTCGGCGAATGGCCGCAAAAAGCGAAATGTATACTAGCGCGACGAGAATGTCTTTCCCAAAGAAGAGCGCTAACCCGTTGCCCATATATTTCCGGAAGAGATCTTCAAAAAGCATCCAGACTAAGAAGAGATAAAAGCCAGAACGCCAATTTTTTAGTGTTGTCACAGCAGCAACGACGCCAACGAAACCGGCCGCAACAAACGTAAGCGTCCGGGTATCATTGGCAGTGATTTCCCCGGCTAATTGCCACGCAACAAAGATACCAAGTACGAAAACGCTTAACGTGATAAGCATCTGATTTTTAACGGCGGGAACGCGTGCATCTATCATGTTCTCACTGAGAGACCTCGTTCATTTGTCGTAGAATGTTCGTATAGTCTCTGTACCCATAGTTGACGGTCTTGCGCTATTGAGAGTCAGACCCTCGTCGTTGACTGCTCGCCTTTTGGCTATAACTCTGATAATTGGCCTGTCGAGAATAGCATCCTTGTCGATCGCATGCCCGTCTGTTGCGAATATATCGTAATCAAGGTTACGAAGCTCATCGACTGCAATACAAGGATTGCTTCCCATAGCGGCTACCATTTCGTTGTGCAATTCAATAAATAAAATCGGCGAAAATTGCTTCAGTGTGACCGTAGCTCCACGTAGGACCGCCGCCTCGTGACCTTCCACGTCAATCTTGATGTGCGTAGGAGTCCCGAACTTCAGAGTCATGTGATCAATAGTAATCGCCTGAACCCGCGTCAGTTCCCTTTGCGGCCTTTGGCTAACGATTTTGAAATAGCCGTTGGAAAACACACCCGAACTGAGCATAGCTATCACGTCATTTGCATCGCTCACAGCAACGCGAAACATTTGAACTCTGTCGGTGCATTTATTCAAAGCTCTCTCAATTCCTATCATCTTCACCGCTTCAGGTGAAGGATCCACTGCGATCGCTCTTCCACCAAAATGCGCGGCAGTCAAGCTGAAAATCCCGAAATGCGCACCGATGTCGTAAAGCAACATATCGTTAGAACAATAAGAAATGAAACTTCGAAATTCAAGGCTCTGCTCGGGATCGTCGACCTGATCGCGTTGGAAGATCTTATAAGCACGTGGATGACACACTACGGACCAATCCGGTGTAATCGCCAGAGTATCGATGCTCCCAAACAAGTACCGAGTAGCGTCCCATAGCCATTCGATGGATTTTGAGGGCGAACGTAGCCAATTTCGTATGTCTCTGGGTACTACTCTACGCGCAGCATTCCGAAGGCTCTCGGCGGCCCGACGTGTTTCACTATTGTGATGCTCAATTGATCGAGGTTCGCTCAACGGCCGCAGATCTCCCGATAAACTTGCTCGTGTGCCGCAACCATTTGTTCCTGGGTGAACAATGCCGCGATTCGGCGAGAAGCTCTTACCCGAATCTCGTCTGCGAGGTTGGGATTAGCAATAACTTTCTCCATGCAGTGCGCAAGATCGACCGCGTCTCCTGTCACAAATGTCATTCCAGAATCGCCGAGTACTTCAGATAATGCTCCCAAGTTGGATGCGATCACTAATTTCCCCCTTTGCATGTTCTCTGCAGCGACCAAACCAAATACTTCCCCTCCTAACGAAGGCATTACAACAGCGGTGATATCCTGAACTGCCACGTCATACTGCTCATCCGAAACATATCCGAGAAATTGCAGCTGACGTTCGACCCCAAAATCGCGTGCAAGCTTTTCAAGTTCTTGGCGCTGAGGTCCATCGCCAATAACTCGGACTTTAAATTCGTAATTCTTGGCTTTGAGAAAACTGGCGGCCTCAATCAAGATACGAACGCCTTTTGTGCTGACTAACCGGCCGAGAAATACAAAAACAGGTATTGTCGGTGTGACGCGACTCTCGGGCACCGAACCAAGGGGTGGCATTCCATGAACGATCGTTTTCACCCGATTCAGTTGCAGTAGTGATCCAAGCCAAGTCGTTGGCACGATGTTCACAGAGACTCTCTGGGAAAGCCAACGCCGGGGGAACGTAAGCAACAACATTTTGAGACTTGTTAGCCTGCTGAGTTTGGAATTGCAACGGAGACATTCCTTGTATCGCTTGGCCATGAAATAACCTGGACAAGGCGTCTCCGCAGGTTCGTATAAGAGCTGACCGTTGGGACAAACGGCTTGAAAGCCATGGTGTTCGATCACTACTGGCTTTCCCAACATTAAGGCAATCGCGCTCGGGAGCAAGCTCGGGCCTGCCATATGCACCAAGTCCGAGTCTCGAATAAGCCGTACCAATTGTCGCAACCCAGGACGCCGATCAACACGAAACGGAAAGATCGAATCATCCATCCCACTCGCGCGTGTTTGCGTTACCAACGTCACCTTAATCTCCCCACCTCCACCGTTTGCTTTCCATTCGGCAAGTCCTCTGGCGAGTAGCATATTGACCGTCTCGACTCCACCCACCGACGGGGCCCAGCTATGAATGTACATAAGAAGTTTCATGATGGCATCTCGCAGTAGTAGTAGCGGTCGAATGCCTCCACAGGGTTAGCGCGCCGCTATTTTTCTTCCCCCTGTTTCGGCAGAGAAGTCTTGTAGTCCGAAGAGTCTTCATACATACTTTGGCCTTCAGCCAGTGTCTCTATGAATTTTGCGGCAATGGAGTCCCAAGAGAAATACTTTTGCTTCGCCATTAAGCTTTTCTCATGCATTTCCTGCCAATGAGCTCGGTTGGTAAGCACATTAACCAGGGCATTTGCCAACGCATCAGTGTCACGGTAAGGGACCAAGTCAGTGCCGGCTTCGTCAATCGGGCCACCTTGTAATGCTCCCCCATAGCCGACTATCGGAAGACCGTAAATAATCCCTGCCAAAGCGCTTCCACGACGAGGAAATAGCTTGCCCCTGACGCATAGCATCGCGTCGGACTCCCCCAAAATACGGCTGATCTCTTCGGCGGGGCACAAACCGAGATTAAAAACCTCGACCGGGATTTGGTTAAACGCGCGCTCAATTTCTTCTTTGGCTTCTGTCGTCCCCCGGCCCAAAAACACCACCCTAAGTTTCAGGCCGCGCTTGGCCCCACAATTAAGAGCATGCGAGATATCCTCCACTTCCCGACACATGTTGGGGGCATCGCTCAAACAAAAAATGACTACGGTTTTTCGGTTTTGATTCGCGATCCTAGCTTCCACCGGAAGATCAGGGACATTAGCACCAATGGGAATGAAATTTGCTTTTTGACCTTTTTTGGGCAACCAGTCGATCGACTCCAGGGGATCTGCGAAGATACTCTTTTCGGCTTCACGATAGAGCCTATGGACGACCCAGTCTTGACACGCGCCACGAATTCGATCAATCCATCGGTTCGAAACTCCGCTCTGTCGGCACGGCTCGTGAAAGACAACCGCGCAACGGATGCGGCGACGACGAAGAATCTCAATTGTTGCAATAGCTCCAAAAGGGAAACCACGGCGAGACCATGCGAGGGCTGTATATTGAAGAATAACCCATTGCCCATCCCATTCCAAGCTCTGGCGCCGGAGCTGTTGAAGCGCATGCAGCCAACCATCCTCGTTCCAGCGCACGCGCGTCTTTTTCAATTCAATCCCGTGCCGCAGCAAAACGTTGCCTAGAAACGTGCAATAGTCTTCTACACCGTCCGTCGGGAAGTCCCGCTTGCCAAGAATCGCCGTCCACTGCTGCCGTGACTCCATTATTAGCACACCTGATTTGGTACGCTGGCAGGATAGTTGTGCGAAAGATTGGCCAAAGCCAAAGTATCTAGTTTTGAGGAACTACTATTCACGGCAAAACCTCTTCGAGTCGCCCACCCAACTTCTCGGTAGAGTGTGCATAAGCGACCTCCTGACGTAATTTCCGTTTCGGGCTGGTCGCTGGCTCGTTTAACGCATCACAGATCGCACCTGAAAAGCCCTCTGATGTGTCACCAAAATAAATTAAATCTGAAAATTCCCATAACGAGATCGCGGGAGTAGCAACCACCGGAATTCCTGCCAGAAAATAGTCGAATAGTTTCAGCGGCACGCAGTGGAGATTTTTTTCTTCAAAACAGTCATAGGGCATCACTCCCACATCAAGTGCGGCAGTAAATGACGGAATTGCTTCGGGCGGCAGCCATTTGGCATTATGCGCATTCGACAGCCGTAGATCTTCACCGCCGCCAAAACAAATGAATTGCCACTCAGGATGAGTTTGGAGCACTCCTCGGAGGAGGGGCAAATTGACACGGGCAAATATCGGCCCGAGATATCCCAACATGGGCCGAGGCGTTGAGCCAAGCGCGGCGGCTTCACCGAAGAATACGTAGGGACGTGATTTTTCGGCTGGCAAATGGATCGACTGGGGAATCCATTGAATCTTCTCGCCAAATTTCGACCTCAGCTTACAGAATACGGCGCGCGGGATGACAAGCGTCTGATCGGAGACGTCAATTAATTCATATTGATACGGCTCGGGATAATCCATACAGATATGGACCAGCGGGAGCCCTGAGACTTTCATCTCATGGCAGAGAGGTGCCATGCGATCGATATGCGAGAAGAGGAACAAAGGATCTTTCAACCTCAGGGCACTGGCGTGACCCAATATCTGTTTAGCTACCACGTTCCATTGGAGAGCTCCCGCTCCGGGAAAGAACCTGAGTTTCCCTCCAAGATACTCGGGAGCGAACCGGTAAACATTTTTCGCCACTTCATCCAGCGGTTTTACAACGTGCCGAAAACGGGAGGCGGGCATCTCACAATAAAGAACTCGCGCGCATCGCGACGCGAGCGCGAGTGCAACGCGTTCGGGAACATTGAATACGTCCCAGGACCAGGTCGAAAGGACTATCGCGTCGCGCACACTTGCTCCCATTCGAATTTATTGCGGTCTTGCGGACTTTGAAAGAACAGACCGTCTTTGAAACATAGTGGCAGATATGCGCGGTTCAGCGCTTCCGAACGCAACACGCAACCGTCGTAGATTCCAACGTGCGTACAACTGCCGCAAATCGTAAAAATAGCGGGGAGGAAGGACGATTGTGAGCACGCTGACAATGGCCTTAAAAAACCTGTCGGCCGGGCTTAGGTCCTTGTGCGTAGAACGAAACGCCTCCATCTCGGTCTTGAAAGTATTCAAACGTCCACCCTGGCCGAAGCAGAGCTCAAGCCGATGAAGCTCTATAAAGTCGGATTCGAACAGTGCGGATATAATTTCCGGTTTTACGCCAAATTCCGCGAGCATCTGAGGTAAATACCGAAGTAGGAAGGCAAGGGTATCGAATTTTTTCCTCATCCGATTTGCATCTGCACCAGTGGTGGCGAATAAATTCTCCGAATGCTGGCGATAGTAGCAGAGCGGCTTATCGAGCACGATTGCGCCTCCGAGTGCCAAGGCGAAGGTCAGGATAGGAGTGTCGGCGCAGAAGATCAGTTCGGACGGAATTGGCCCGATTTTCTCAAGCAGGTCTTTGCGAACGGCAAGCCTACTAGTTCCCAACAAGGTGCGACCTTGGTCTGCCAGACGCGCGGCATCCACGCTGGATAGGTCGAGCATGCACGTTCTTTCCGGGACAAACATTTCCTGCGGCGGTGCGTCGCCGGGAACTTCGAAGAAGCCGTGGCCCACGGCCGCCACTTCAGGATTCTCTTCAAACGCCTTGAGCACAGCGCGGAGCTTTCCGCTGGCCCACCAATCATCGCCATCCAGGAATGCGACAGTCGAAGCATGCGCTTCGGGGATCGCGGCATTGAACGCGGACGCCTGGCCACCGTTTTCTTTACGCAAATATCTTACGCTAGGAACGAATTTCTGAACGATCGCGGGAGTTTTATCTGTTGAACCATCGTCAACTACGATGATTTCCAATTCCGACGGAGATAGACCCTGGTCCAAAACGCTTAAGAGCGCCTGCTCTATATAGCGCTCTTGGTTGTAGGTATCAATGAGGGCGGTGACGAGCGGCCTGGACACTTAGGTTCTTTGTCTCAAAAACCGATGATATCGATTCCGAAGACGCTTGACATGACGATGATCCATTATAGTCCCCTTCGAGAGAGCTCGGGGCGGACTCCGTTATCGAAACGCCCGAATGAACATGTACGTTAAAGATTATACTGAGTGTTGTGGTTTCAGACTAACCGTATACTCTTAAATCCGAGTGAAGAGGATGGAATGATCGGCGAACAGTTGCGCGCACAAAAAAATAGGCTGGAAGCAGAACTGCGCAAAGTTCTGTTTG
>Ga0209009_1000480_pt1 | contig 13749 bp, 16 predicted proteins | sample BlaSpr_A8_OM3_M2_FD_187979 | JGI IMG/M metagenome (GOLD analysis project Ga0209009, IMG submission 187979) | Forest soil microbial communities from Thunder Bay, Ontario, Canada - Black Spruce, Ontario site 2_A8_OM3_M2 (SPAdes) (version 2) | ecosystem: Environmental > Terrestrial > Soil > Boreal... | reverse complement strand
GGCGAGCTCCTCGGCGGTCACCGGCTCACCGTCGGCCATCGCGCGGTACAGCCCGAGCCGGTCGCCGATCGCGGCCGCTTGCTCTCGAGTGATCGACGTGAGAGGTGAGCCGCCAATCGCGCGGTAGCGGGACTTCAGCTCTTCGAGTGCCTCCGGCGATGGTTTGCGGCCGCCCCGGATGTGCGTGTAGTAAGCCTCGATGCCCTCTTCGCTTGGCGGGCTGCCGTAAGCCATGCAAAGGACCCCCGTCGATTCACGCGACACGCGCGACCTGCCATTCGTGCACGGTTTCGACCAGGATCTGCAGATTCTCGAGCGGAGTCGAAGGGAGGACCCCGTGGCCGAGGTTGAAGATGTGGCCCGGCCTTCCGCCGGCACGGCGGAGGATGTCGCGGGCGCGCTCCCGGACCAGCTCCGGCGGGCCGAGGAGCACTGCCGGATCGAGGTTGCCCTGGATCCCGCGGTCGTGACCGACCCTTTTCCAGCCGGCGTCGAGGGGCACGCGCCAGTCGAGCGAAACGATGTCCGGTCCCGTCGATGCAATCGACTCGAGCAGCGCCGCCGTGTCAGTTCCGAAGTGGATGCGGGGTATGGCAGGCGAGCGCAGCGCTTCGAAGATGGAGCGGGTGTGGGCGAGAACCCGGGTTTCGTAGTCGTCGACCGCGAGTGCGCCGACCCACGAATCGAAGACCTGCACGGCGCTCGCGCCGGCCTCGACTTGCGCCCGGAGGTAGCCCGCCATGGTCGCGGCGAGCTTTGTAAGCAGCGTGTCGAACGCATCAGGTTCCGAATACATGAACGCCTTCACGCGGGCGAAGTCGCGGCTGGGCCGGCCTTCGATCAGGTAGCTCGCCAGCGTGAAAGGAGCGCCCGAAAACGCGATCACCGGCACCGGCGATTGCGCGACCACCTGGCGGACCGCCGTGATCACCTGGGGCGCGGCCTCTTCGCCGGGCGGCACGACCAGCCTGTCGATGTCGGCCGCCGATGCGATGGGCCGCGCGATGACCGGCCCGACGTTCTCCACCAGCTCGAACTCGACGCCCATCCCGCGCAGCGGAAGCATGATGTCGGCGAACATCACGGCGGCGTCCACACCCAGGCGGCGTACAGGCTGGAGCGTGACCTCCGCGCAAAGCTCCGGTTGCGCGACGATGTCGACGAGGGTCCAGCGTTCGCGAAGCTGCCGGTACTCGGGCAGCGATCGACCGGCCTGGCGCATCAGCCACACCGGCGTCACGTCGACAGCCATGTGCCTGGCGGCGTCGAGGAAGCGGCTCACCTGGCGTCGAGCGTCGCGCCGAGCAAAGCGGTTATCTCCTCGATCGGGCGATGGATCCCCGTGAGGATCGGCGTGTCGCGGACTGTGGACCTGCGGCTGTCCGTTCCCCGCAGCGCTCGGACGAGCTCACCGAACTTCGGAAGGTCGTCGGTCTCATACGCGACCAGAAAATCCATGTCGTCCACCCCAAAGCTGTTCGCTAGCAGCTGGCGGACTTCGGGGTACTCGTGGCCGACCCGCATGTGCTCGTTCATGATCCCCTGTCGCGCTTCTTTGCCCAGCAGGTACCAATCCGTGCTCTTGGTGAACGGATAGACGATCAGATAACGCGACCGCTCTCCGCTGAACAGCGACTGTTCCTGCGGCGTCGGCTTCTTGACGTACTGCGAGGGCTGGATCACCCCGAGGAAGCTCTCCTTCACGCTCAACCAGGTCCCCATTCCCGACCTCAGCGCCATCGCTGCTCGCTCTTCGAGGGATTCCAGGGTTGGGCCGAGGCTCCACAGCAGCATGTCCGCACCGGGCTGAAGCCCGACCATCGAATAGCAGTGCGTCACGACCTGCGAGTCCTGGCTGACTGCCGCGGCGAGCTCCTCGGCGGACTCGCAGCGTTGGGTTGCCGGCAGGCGCCTCCACGCCGGATCGAGGCCGAGGGCGAGCGCATGCACGAACCTGGCGTCGCTCACCGGCTTTCTTTCAGCCACACGGCTGTATCGGCGGCGAAATACGTGACGATGACGTTCGCGCCCGCCCTCGCGATCGAGGTCAGGGACTCGAGAACGGCCCCGCGCCGGTCGATCCAGCCACGCTCGGCGGCCGCTTCGATCATTGCCGCCTCGCCGCTGACCTGGTAAGCAGCGAGAGGAACGTCGAAGCGATTCCGGGCCAGCGCGAGCAGGTCGAGGGAAGTGATCGCCGGCTTGACCATCAAGATGTCGGCGCCTTCACTCGCGTCGAGCTCGAGCTCACGCATCGCCTCGCGGCCGTTGGCGGGGTCCATCTGGTAGGACTTGCGATCGCCGAAACCCGGCGCCGAGCCGGCCGCTTCTCGAAAGGGTCCGTAGAGCACCGAGGCGTGTTTGGAGGCGTAGGCGATGATCGCCGTGCCGTGGAAACCACCGGCGTCGAGGCCAGAACGCAGCGCGGCGACCTGGCCGTCCATCATCGCGCTGGGAGCGACCACCTCGGCTCCGGCTTCGGCATAGGCGATGGCCGCGTCCGCCAGCAGTGGCAGCGTCGCATCGTTGTCGATCCGGTCGCCGTCGAGCACCCCGCAGTGACCGTGCGTCGTGTACTCGCACAGGCAGACGTCGGCCGCGAGGACTAGCGGGAGGTTCGCGGCCTTGAGCTTTCGCAGCGTCTCTGGCACCGGGCCGCTGTCGTCCGCCGCCCCTTCACCCCGCGCATCTTTCGAGTCGGGTACGCCGAACAGCAGCACGCCGCCCACGCCGAGCTCGGCCAGCCGCTCCGCCTCGGCTGCGGCGAGATCCGGACTCAGGCGAGCATGGCCTTTGAGGGACGGGATCTCTTCGCGACGCCCGCGTCCCGAGACCACGAAGATCGGCGCGACGAGCTGGGCCGCATGCAGTCTGGTCTCGCGCACCAGCTCGCGAAGCTGGGGGTTGGCCCGCAGCCGTCTTGGTCGATCGTGTCGATCCTGACGGTTTTCCAGCGCAACCTGAACGCTCCGGGTTCGAAGCAGCTCACGCACCGTTTCTTTCCTCCATGGGTAAAGCGTGGACGACCGCGTCGGCAAGGCCCGACACGCTCTGCGCGTCCGCCTGCGCGATGACTGCGAAGCCGCGCCCGCGAGCGCTGCTCGTGGTTCGCGGCCCGATCGTGATGGCGGGCACATGTGCGCTGCCGCCCAGCCCGAGAAATCCTCGCACGGCCGACCCCGAGGCGAAGACAACCGCCTTCAGATCTGGATCGGACAAAGCCGTGCGAAGCTTTTCGGCCGAGGCAGCGGGTCCTTCCACCGTGCGGTAAGCGGTGACCTCCTCGACGTTCGCGCCGCGGCGGCGCAAGCGGTCGGGCAGATCTTCACCTGCAGCCGAGGCTCGCACCAACGCGACTCGTTTGCCTTCGACGTCGGGCAGAGTGTCCCCCAGGTCCGCGCCGTCAGCACGACCGGGCACGTGCGACGGCTCGACGCCCCGCGCACGGAGCGCTCGCGCCGTCTCGGGCCCGACGGCGGCGAATCTCGGTCCGGGAGGGAGGCTGGCGAGAGCCTTCACTCCTCGCGCGCTCGTGAGAACGACCCAGTCGCAATTCGCGAGCGAGGCGGCGTTGAAGTCCACTGGTTCTGTCTGCACCATCGGTACGGCGTGCACTCGATAACCGCGCCGCCGCAACGCGTGCACGAGAGGGTCGGATTCACCGTCGGGCCGGGTGACGAGGACCGCGATCACCGGAGCGCTACCTCAGCAAGGAGGCGCCTGCCGAGCCTGGCCGCAAGTTCCGTGGCTTCGGCCCGATTACCACGCAAGCGCTCGACCAGCTTGCCCGAGCCGTCGGTGTTGACGCCTCCGGCAAGCAATGCGAACTCGTCTCCGCTGACTGACGCGAGCGCTCCGACCGGGGCGCGGCACGTTCCACCCGTCGCCCTGAGCACCTCGCGCTCGGCCTGGACCGCGAGTCGAATGTCCTCGTCGTCGATCGAAGAGACCAGCTCCATGAGCCGGTCGTCGGCTCGCCGCACCTGCACCGCAAGGGCTCCCTGGCCTGGCGCCGGCGCCAGGACATCCGGCTCGAACCTCTCGTCGATGCGCGCTGCCAGGCACAGCCGGTCGATGCCGGCCGCCGCCAGAACGAGTGCGTCCGCCGCGCCCTCGTCCATCCGGCGCAGCCGTGTCACCACGTTGCCGTGCAGCGGAATCACCTTCAAGTCAGGCCGTGCGGCAAGCAGAAAACCGGCTCGGCGAGGGCTGTCCGTGCCGACGATCGCGCCCCGGGGCAGCGATTCGAGAGAGCCTCCGCCGCGCCTGGTGATCAGCGCGTCACGCGGATCGGCGCGTTCGGGATACGCGGCGATCGCCAGGCCGGGATCCTCCTCGAGCGGGACGTCCTTTGCGCTGTGTACGGCGATGTCGATCTCCCCGGCCAGGAGGGCGCGCGCGATCGCGGCGACGAAGACGCCTTCACCGGGCGACATGTCGATGGGCCGCACGTCGCCCTCGGTCACCATTGGGACGAGCTCCACGTCGTGACCGGCCCGGCGAAGCCACTCCGCCACCAGCTCGCTCTGGACAAGAGCCAGCTTCGAGCCCCGCGTTCCGAGCCGTATGGCTGTCACGTCCGCTCTGCCGCGTAGCCGCTGGTCAGAGCCACGAGGAGGCGGTCGACAGCGCCTTCACCTTCGACCAGAAGAGACGTTGCCTCGCGCGTATCAAGTCTTCGCCGGCGAGCGATTCCCGCCAGCTCGGCGATGAAGGCTCCCCGAAACCTGACGAAGGCCTCGAGCGTGGCGGACAGGGATGCCCCCACCGCCGCCGCGCGACTCCCGTACTGCGCGGCCTGGTCCTCTGCCTCCGCCAGCTTGAGCGACGATCTTCGCGGCTCTTCGTTCAGGTGATCCAGTAGCAGCAGCAGCAGCTTGCGGCCGCGATCCTTCAGGTCGGCGCGCTCGGCGTCGGTCAGCGCGGCGATCCCCGGATCGCCGGCCGGACGGCCAGGCCGTTGAGGCCGCAGGTACGCGCGCGTGACGCGAGAAGCGCTGGCCGTGAGGCCCGTTAATACCGGACGGCGGCTTCGAAGCCGTGGCACAAGTGACTCGATCGCGCTGCGAGGGAAGCGCCGGTGACCGCCCGGGGTGACGAAAGCGGCGACATCTCCCTGGTCTGCCCAGCGGCGCAGGGTCCCCGGCGTGATTCCGAGCAGGCGGCTGGCCTCGCCGAGGCTGAGCCATGGCGAGCGAGCGTGCGACGTCAGCGATCCCACCTCGGTTCGAATTATGGCGAAACCTTACGAAAGCTATTGATCCGCAAGCGTCTTCGGTTTCATCCAAGATGGGTCCGTGCCCGCCCTGATCTCAGCCGACGGCCGCTGGTGGTGGGACGGCACGCAGTAGCGATCGCGAGCCGGAGCAGCTGCTCCTCCATCCGTACGAGCTCGTCACAGGCGCCGTGCCAGAACCTCGCCACCTCGACCGACACCGTGGTCAGGTCTTCGCTCTCCAGCCGCGGCTTGGCGATTCGCTGGTCTTCGACGATCCTCGCGAAGAGAGCGCCTACAGCTCCGCAACCTGACGCGCTAGGTCCTGGAGGTCTCGTCCCACTCTGGATGTTTGCGAAAGAGACCGCCCCACCCGATGTGGAACCAGTGCTCTTCGCGGTACGCCGGCAATGCCGCCACGTCGGCCTCCGAGAGGTCGGTCACGACGTGCTTGGCGGTGATCTTCTTGATTCGCGAAGCGGGAATTTCGAGGGGGCTGCCGCCCTGCTTGCGCTTGACGACGATACCGTGAAAGATGTCCTCTTCCTCGTCGCCCAGGAGGGACTCCGCGGTCCCGATCACCGTTCCGTCGCCCGCCACGACCGGCGCCCGATATGGCATCGCGCGCCATGCCACCACTGTCTCGTCATCGAACATGACCACTACGATACGCAACGCCCTTTACTCGCTGCACCTGGGGGCGTACAACAAGCTTTGAGATGAAAGAAGACGAGAGCATCCTGAGGTCTCTGTACACCTTCGTCCCCAAACTCAAGCGCGCGTCGGACCGAGCCCTGAGCGTCTACCTGCCGGCTCGTGCCGAAGGGTTCGACATGCGTCACTACGATATCGAGCTCGGTCACCTGAGGCGGCGGTACAAGGAGCGGCTCGACAAAGAGGAGCGCGGGATCATGGAGCGCGAGCTGCTGCGGCTGCGCGAGCACCTCGAGGTCGTCAAGCCGGCCGGCTGTCTCGCGCTGGCAGGTTTCGGGGACGAGCCGGTGGGACTGCTCGAGCTGGTCAACCTGCCGATGGAGACCGAGGCGAGACTGGAGGTGGGCCCGTTGCTGCTCGCCCCCATCGAGCGGCAGCTGGAGCGGTTTCCACCCGCGCTGATCGCGGTCGTCGACAAAGAGGACGCGAGGTTGTTCGCCGCCGTCCTGGACGACGTCCACCCGCTCGAGCAGGTGCATGGGGTGGAGGTCAAGCGAAACAAGGCGGGCGGCACCTCAGCGCCAAGCAATCAGCGCAAGGCGGACAACCGAACCAAAGCGAACCTCGAGCGAGTCATCGACGTAATCGGCCACGAGGTGCGGTCGGGCGCCTACAAGCGGATCTTCGTCGCGGGCCCGGAGGAGGCTCGCGCGGAGCTGGAACGACTCATGCCTCCACCCCTGAAGCGCTTGCTCGCGGGACATCTGTCCGCGGAGATCGACTCGCGTCGACTTCAACATGAGCTGCGCGAGCAGCTCGTGCTGGCGAGGTCTCTTTAGCTCCTCGCTCGAAGGACCACCTCACCGGTTGGCGACCAGCAGCTCCAGCGAGTCGACGAGCCTCGGGCCTGGCCGGTTGAAGTAGGCGGAGCCGTCCAGCACGACGACCCGCTCAGCGCCGACGGTTTCGATCGAGGCTCGCACGACGTCAGCTTCCGCTTGCGCCCGAGCAAGGTTGAATCCGCACGGTGCGAGGATCAGAAGCTCCGGCTTCGCCGCCACGACGTCGCTCCAGTCCATCGCCACCGACGGGATGCCAGGCCGCGCCAGGGGATCCTCAATGCCGGCGAGCTCGAGCAGGTCTGGCGTCCAGTGGCCGGCGCGGTAGGGAGGATCGAGCCATTCGAGAAACACGCCGCGCACGGTGGGCTGCGAGCGCGCCTTTTGCGATGCAGCGTCGACGCGCAATCGCAAGCTCCTCATGAGCCGCGCCGGGTCGGCGTCACATGCGTGGGCCAACTCTTCGATGTCGGCGAGCACATCGGCGAAGGAATGGGGATGCTGGCGGATCATGCGAATTCCGGCCAGGTCCTGCGCGACCTGGTCGGCCGGGATAGCGCACACATCACAGATGTCCTGGGCCACGACAAGGTCAGGCTCGAGGGCGAGGATGGCGTCGGTGTCCACCGAGTAAAGAGAGCGGCCTTCCATCGCGGCCAGCGAAACCTCCGCGTCGATCGCTCCGCTTTCTTTTTCGGAAAGCTGAAGCGTCGATCGAGTGACGATTGGAAGCAGTGCCACTTCGGGTGGGTAGTCGCATTCGTGGGTGACGGCGACGACCTGGTCGCCGAGCCCGAGGGCGAAAAGCGCCTCGGTCGCACTCGGCAGCAGCGAGACGATCCTCATCCGGCGGCAGCGTCCTCCCGCAAGCGGTCGAGAACCTGCTGGAATGCTTCATAAGGCTGAGCGCCGAGCACCAGGTAGCGCCGGCCAAAAATGTGCGCCGGGATTGCGTTGATTCCGACCGACTCGGCCTCGGCACGGTTCTCGTCGATCACCGCCGCGTAGCGATCCTCGTCGATCGCAGCTCTTAGCTCGGTCGGGTCCAGGCCCACCTCGGTCCCGATCCGCACAAGGTCGTCCACGTTTTCGAGCCGTCCGGTCCCCTCCCAGTGCGCCTTCAAGAGCGCCTGGTGCATCGCGTCGAACTTGCCATGCTCGCGAGCAAACTCGGCGGCGCCGAGGGCTCGGCGAGAGTTGATGATGACGTCGCGTTGCGTCATCGTCAGGCCCACCTCCGCGGCCACCGTTTCGAGGTGCCTTCGCGCCTGCTCGTAGCGGGCACCGCGGAAATAAGTCTCGCGGGGAATGCCCTCGATAGGAGCTTCGGGGTGCAGCTCGTAGGGGAGCCATGTCACCGTGACGAGATTCTCACGCTCGAGCTGCTCGACTCGGACCGAGTCGATATAGCACCAGGGTCAAACGTAATCGGAGAAGACGATCAGCTCCACCGGAGAGTTCATCGCCACCTCTCAACTATCCCTTAACCGGGTGGTGGCACACTAGAGGCCAGGTCGAGGGCGCGCTGAAGGCCCGCTCGACCACGACAAGCTCGGGGTTACAGGAGGCAACTGACGATGGCTGAGACGAAGACGTTTGTCGCCAACGCGCCGGTGTGGGTCGACCTGTCGAGTACCGACGCCGCCAAGGCCCGGGATTACTACTCGAAGCTGTTCGGCTGGAAGGTCGATGTGGCGCCGGATCCAAAGGCGGGCGGCTACGCCCTGGCCAAGCTCAACGGCAAGGACGTCGCCGGCATCGGGCCGGCGCAGACTCCCGATGGCCCGTCGGCGTGGATGGTCTACATCGGAACGCACGACGCCGACAAGGTCGCCAAGGCGGTTGAGGCTGCCGGCGGCAAGGTGATCGCGCCACCGTTCGACGTCCTCGAGTCAGGACGGATGGGGGTCTTCCAGGACCCGTCCGGAGCTTTCATCTCGGTGTGGCAGCCAAAAGAGATGAACGGGGCACAGGTCATGGGTGAGCCGAGCTCGTTCGCCTGGGCGGAGCTCAGCGCGCGTGGAATCGACAAGGCCAAGCCCTTCTATCAAAAGCTCTTCGGCTGGGCCGGGCATGACGTCGAGATGGGCGAGGACCAGCCCCCGTACACCGAGTTCCACCTGGCCGGCGAGAGGATCGCGGGCGGGATGGAGATGAACCCGATGGTTCCTCAGGAAGTGCCGTCGTACTGGATGGTCTACTTCGCGGTCGACGACGTCGACAAGGCATTCAAGAAGGCGATCGACACCGGCGGGCAGGAGATGCTGGCGCCGCAGGACTTCCCGGGGGGACGTTTCGCGATCCTCTCGGATCCGCAAGGCGCTTCGTTCGGTCTGCTCAAGCTGAAGCAGGATCAATAGAAGAGAGATTTGGGACCGGCGGGTCTATGGCCCGCCGGTCCGGCGTCAGCTGCCCGAGCCGAAAGCCGCCGCAGCCACCTGCGCGGCCACGCGCGCGTTGTTGATGACCAGCTCGACGTTCAGGTCGAGGGATCGCCCTCCCGACAGCTGCGCCATCCGGGCGAGCAGTCTTGGTGTGACCTCGGACCCCACAACTCCGGCAAGCTCGCTCGCCGCACGCTGCGCCATCTCCTCCGCGCCTTCGAGCTCGGCGGGCGGCGGTAACGCGACGACGATGCCGCGCGTGCCTGTATCCCACGCGGCGCGAAGCATGCGTGCGGCGTCCTGCGGCCCGTCGACTCGCGCGCTCACCTTGCAGCCACTGTGGGCGGTGTAGAAGGCTGGGAACTCATCGCAGCCGTAGCCGATAACCGGAACGGAAAGGCTCTCCAGCCGCTCGAGCGTGAGCGGAAGGTCGAGGATGATCTTTGCGCCGGCGCAGAAGACCGCCACGGACGTGCGACCGAGCTCGACCAGGTCGGCAGACTGGTCTTCCGAATGCCCGCGGTGAACGCCGCCAATTCCCCCGGTGGCGAAGAATCGGATCCCGGCCATGGCGGCAGCGCGCATCGTGGCGGCCACCGTCGTCGCTCCAACATCGCCCCTGACGATCGCCGGCCCGAGGTCGCGCGAGCTCACCTTGACGGCCCCGGCGGCCACCCGCTCGAGGTCGCCGGCGCTTAAGCCGATTCGCACCTTTCCGTCGAGCACGGCCACGCTTGCCGGTATTCCTCCTTCGTGCCGGATGGCGGCCTCGCTTTCGAACGCCGCGCGCAGGTTGTGCGGCGCCGGCAGGCCCTGCCCGACGATTGACGTCTCCAGCGCCACCACCGGGCGTCCCGCGGACACCGCGTCCGCGACCTCCCGCGATACCTGGAGGGGCACGCTCAGCTTGGTCTCGCTCCGTTTCGCGTGACCGCTTCCGCGGCCACGACCACCGCCCGCTCAGCGGCTTCGATGGGCGTCGCGCCGTGCAGCCACGCCGCACAGAAGGCGGCGGCAAACGCGTCACCCGCACCGGTGCCGTCGACCTGCCGCACGGCCGGAGCGGGGATCACTCGACCGAACACGCTGCAGCCGGCAGATCCGAGCTTGATCACCGGGACCTGCGCCAGGTGCTCCGCCGGGACCCCTATCGTCGCCACCTCGGCCGCCGTGCCGAAAAGCAGCTCGGGCTTGAGGCGGGCGAGGTCGTACGCCATTCTCGCCGGCCCGTAATCCTGAAGGCCCGCCACCGACGAAAGGTCGATCGAAAGCATCCCGCCGCCGTCGCGGACGAGGCCGATCGCGGCACGGGTCGCCTTGCCGAGCGGATCCATGAACAGGGAATAGGCGGGTACGTGGATCAGCTGCACGCCGTCAAACCAGGCCTCGACCAGGTCGCCCGGATGCAGCCCGACGCTGGCCCCACGCTCGGTGGCCATGGCTTGCCGGCCGTCCTGGCCGACCAGAACCGCGATCGCTCCGGTCGGCTCGTCGGCCCACACCGGGCAGACCTCGACGCCCTTGGCCTCCAGGTCGGACACGAGTCGCCTTCCACGGTCGTCGTCGCCGACCCTGGTGACCAGGCGCACGGGCTCTCCCAGTGCGGCCGCCCAGGCGCAGAAGTTCGCCGCCTGGCCCCCGCCGCCGACGCCGATCCTGGCCGTTCGATCGTCATCCGGCCGCAGCGGGCCGTCGGGGATGATCGTGATGTCCAGCAGCAAGTCACCGATGGAGAGGATCACGTCGGAACGAGGATAGCTGCGGGCGGAAAATTGCGAAAGTCCGCGTGTGGTCCCTGCTTTACACCGGGTGAGCTTTGAAGATGAGCGCGTAACCCTGCCTGGTGTCCTGAGGGCGTAGCGACTCAGGATCTTGGCCTTCGAGCAGGCGGTCGCGTTTGGACCGCGCTGGCGTCACGCGCGGATCTTGCGGCCTCGTCTTGGTGCTGAAATTGGTGCGAATCTATCGCTGGACGGCAGGCGTAAGCAGGCCCCAGGCCTGCAGCTGATCCCTGAGCTTCGCTTCGGCCTGGTCATCGAGCGGCGCCACCGGCGGCGCGCACCATGGCTCGCAAATTCCCTGCACGTGGCAGGCGGCCTTGATCGCGGCTGGAAAGACACCTCCGCGCAGCGCCATGACCAGCTGGTAAAGCCTGTCCTGGCCGGCTCTTGCCGCGGCCATTTCGTCACTTCGAAAGTCTTCGTAGATATGGACGATCCAGCCCGGCGCCACGTTGGCCGCTGCGCAAATTGTGCCGGCGCCGCCCATCGCAAGCGCCGGAAGCAGCATCGTGTCACTGCCCGTGAAGATGCGGAACCGCGGCAGGTCGCGAGTGGCGATGCAGACGCCTTCGAAGTACTCGAAGTCGCGACTTGAATCCTTGATGCCGACGATGGTGCCTTCGCGCGCCAGCGTCGCCACCGTCTCCGGCTGAGCCACCACCTTCGTGTACTGCGGGATGTTGTAGAGCAGGATCGGGAGCAGGCTGTCCTTGGCCAGGCTGCGGTAAAAGGCGAGCAGCGTCGCCTGGTCGATGAGGTAGTAGAAGGGTGGGGCGACCAGCGCCGCCGCGGCGCCGAGGCGCGCAGCGGCGTCGACCTCGACGCGAGCGGCCGCCAGGTGGCTCTGGGCCACGCCGCAGATCACGGGCAAGCGGCCATCCGCGGCGGCAACGACAGTCGCGAGGAGCGTTCTCCGCGCAGTTTCGTCCAGCGAAGCCGTCTCCCCTGTCGACCCCAGCGCGAGGAGTCCACGGACGCCGCCATCGATCACGTGCTCGACCAGGCGGCGCACAGCGGCCTCGTCCACCTTCCCGTCCTTCTGCAAGGGCGAGATCAGCGCCGGCAGCACGCCGGTCAGCTCGTGCTGGACACTACTCATTCGCTAAAGGCTAACCCGGGCGCTGACGCTCGGCGATTCGCACGACCAGGGCTCTTTGCTCCGGCGTGAAGAAGGGCGGTTCCCCCGCGACGGCGTTCTCGCGAAGGTGAGTGTCCTGCTGAGTCGCCGTCAGGACGGTGCTCACCCGCGGGTCGCCGGCGACCCACTTCAGAATCGCCTGCGCCCACGTCTTCACCCCGAGCTCTTCGAGCTCGGGCGGCGATGGACGGCGGTCGAGGATGCCTTCCTGTAACGGGCTCATGACGAGCACCCCGAGACCCATCGATTCCGCGAGCGGCAGGAGCTCGCGCTCTGCCGTCCGGCGCAACGGGTTGTAGGGGATCTGCACCATGTCGAGGCGCTTGCTTCTCATCAATGACGCCATCTCTCCGAACGCCGACTCCTGGTAGTGGGTGGCGCCCACAGCGCGCACCTTGCCCTCATGTTTCAAGCGGTCGAGCAGGCCGAGCTGCGCGGGCACGTTGAGCAGGTTGTGGACCTGGTAGATGTCGACGTGCCCGAACAGGCGCAAGGCGTGTTCGGCCTGCTGCCGGCCCTCCTCCGCGCTCGCGGTCCAGACCTTGGTCGCCACCAGAACATGCTCTCGAATTCCTTTGAGCGCCCGAGCGAGCGTGGTCTCGGCTCGCCCGTACATGGGCGACGAATCGAACAGGTCGATACCAGACGAGATCGCGACCTCGACCAGCGGCCGGCGGTCCTCGCCCGTGTCGAAAGTCCGCCAGGTACCCATGCCGATGGCCGGCACGTCGATCGATGTGCGGCCCAGGCGCCGGCGATTCCCGCTTTTATCCGGCAGCCGACACGATCCGGTTTCGCAGCAGCCCGATGCCCTGAACCTCCGTCTCCATCACGTCGCCGGGCTTGAGAAACTCGGGCGGAGTGCGCGCGAAGCCAACCCCATCCGGAGTCCCGGTCGCGATGAGCGACGCCGGCATGAGAGTCATGCCCTTGGAGACCCATTCGATGATCGCGTCGACGGGGTAGATCATGTCGCGCGTGTCGCCTTCCTGCTTCACGACGCCGTTGACCCGAAGGAACAGCTTGAGCGCCTGAGGATCCTCCACCTCGTCTTTGGTCACCACCCACGGGCCTGTGGGGCTGGAGCGGTCGATGCTCTTTCCCTTGAAGTACTGACCGCCCCAACCGCTCTGGATGTCGCGCGCGGTGACGTCGTTCAGCACGGTGTAACCGAAGACATGATCCATCGCTCGCGCCCGCTTGATGTTCGCGCCGCGCTTGCCGATGACGACACCGAGCTCAACCTCCCAGTCGATCTTGTCGCTGATGCTCGCGTCGATCGCGATATCGGCGTAAGGCTCGGTCAGGGATGTGATTGCCTTGGTGAAAATGGTCGGCGGGGCGGGCTCGCGACCGTCCATGAAAGCGGTTTCTTCGGCGTGCTTCTGGTAGTTGCGACCGATCGCGATCACGTTGCCTCGTGGCTCATCGAGCGGGGCGAGGAGCTCGAGGTCCGAGAGGCGCCGGGATTTCGAGCGAGACGAGGACAATGCAGCGCGGACGTGGGCGAGGCCCTCGTCGCCCGCGTCGATGAGCGCGCGCAGGTCGGCAGGCTCGGACAGCTCAACGACCTCGTCGTTTTCATCATTACTTCCCGGCCGGAGCGCGCCGAGCCTGGGAGCACCGTCGGCTTTGAACATCAACAGTCTCATCTCTTGTCGTCGTCCTCCTCTGGCGAAGCCGGGGTGCTGGTCCCGGCTCCTAAAAACAGCTCCTCAAAGTCCTCACGCTTGAGGAG
>Ga0209009_1000479_pt1 | contig 13753 bp, 15 predicted proteins | sample BlaSpr_A8_OM3_M2_FD_187979 | JGI IMG/M metagenome (GOLD analysis project Ga0209009, IMG submission 187979) | Forest soil microbial communities from Thunder Bay, Ontario, Canada - Black Spruce, Ontario site 2_A8_OM3_M2 (SPAdes) (version 2) | ecosystem: Environmental > Terrestrial > Soil > Boreal... | reverse complement strand
GGTCAAAGGTCTCGACGAATCAACGGCCCTCTTCGAAGCGCGGCGCTGCCTGTCTTGCGGCAATTGCTTTGAGTGCGACAACTGCTATGGGGTCTGCCCTGACAACGCGGTGGTCAAGCTGGGTCCGGGGAAGCGCTTCGCCATCGACTACGACTACTGCAAGGGATGTGGCATCTGTGCCGTGGAATGCCCTGCCGGCGCGATCGTGATGGTTCCCGAAACGATCTGAGGTCAGCGCCTCAGCGCCAGTGCGCCCATCGCGGGCTCGAGCGATTGCACCAGCGAATCGAGGAAACTCCTGACGACAGACTCAGCCATCCGGCGCAGAAATACGGTGTCCGATAGCTCGAGCAATGACTCGCGGCACCGATATTGCGCGGTGATCGCGAGCTCCGTCGCCTGTGCCCCCAGCGGCCGCAGTTCCAGTTCACCGTCGAGTGACGGCGTCAGCGACCGATCGTGGTCGGTCCACCAACGGAGGTGGAGCGTGGTAATGGCCCCGCGGCAAACGGGCGGTGCCAGATGGGTATGGACCTGCCCTCCGTCGTGGGACGCGGCCTGGGCCAGGTCATTGAGGGCCTGGGGTGTCAGGCGGAGCAGCGCCTCAGCGAGTGCGTCGGCGTTCGATGGCACCGTCATCAGCGTGCGGACCCACATGCCTCTAGCTCCTCGCACCCGCCGGCTGTTTTGCAGGATGCAGGGTGACGGGCTGCGGTGTCCTGCGCTGGGCGGGCGTCGGGACGACCGCCAGCCCGCAGGGGGGAACCGCCCGACGTCCGTAACGGCGGACGGCCTCATCGCCGGCCGCCGCGCGCTCGCGCACCTCGAAGAGCGCCCAGACGTAAGCCGCCGGATCGGTGCCGTTAAAGACGACAGGGTCGAAGCCGCTGAGGCGCAGCCCGAACGTAGCAAGCTCGGACTCCGCTTCCGCCGTGAGGACGAATCCGTCCGGCCAGTCGTGGTCGCGAACGGCTGGCAGCTTGCCAAACAGGACCTTGTAGCCGACCAATCCGGCGGCGGCGGCGGAGGTTGGCGTGGGTATGTCGTTGGCATCGGTCTCCCAGCTTGCGGCGTCGTCGATGGCTTTGAGCACGTGGAAAAGGACTTTGGCATTCGACCAGTCCGGACGCCCGCGCAGCTCCTCGGCCATCCGGAAGATGTGGTCCTGGGTCTCGATGGTGTGCTGGATGCCGCTCGGGCTATCCGCCCAACGGTCGGCATCGCGATGGGCGAGACGGTAGCCCTCGACCCAGTGCGCGCGGTGAATCGCCTGCGCAATCTCGAGTTTCATGCAATAGCCTCGAGCCGCTGAACCGTTTTGATGAACGTTCTGCGGCTGACCTTTCCCCCTTGCGGCAGCACGACGACCTGGTCGTCGCGGTAGCGCTTACCGAGTTGCGCCGGGTCGCCGAGGAGCATCACAGGCTTGCCCGATGAGAGGTAGTAGTGGACCAGGCGACGGCCGGGAGTTCGATCGGTGACGGCGTCTCGAACGAGGCGAAGGTCAAGGACGAGAAAATCGGCGATCTCCACCAATCCGCAGGCGCGGCCGCGCTGCCCGAGGCAGACCATTCCGGCGCCGGGCGGCCCTGGGCAGTTGATGACGCCGTAGCCGGCCGCCTCGAGCCAGGAGCCGAGCTGATCGCGTTCGAGCGCGTCGGGTTCGACGAGGAGGACCAGTCCGTCCCGCCTCGGAGTCGATCTCAGCATCGCCATCATCTCCCTCAGCTCGAGCATGGCTGTGGACCCGGGCAATCAGGAGGGCCGATGGTCCCGCTGTCGCCGGGCCACCTGCCCCGAACGCCGCTACAGCACTGCGCTCCACCGAGTGCGAACTCTCGCGATTCGACGCTGGCGGCGGTCGGAGAGCGGCGCGGCCGAACCAGCGGGGCGCCAGCGGGCGAAGAAGAAGGCTTTGCCAACCTCCACCAATGCCAGGTAGGTCACGACCATGGCTGCGAGGATGGCGAAGAAGCCAAATGGCAGCGGGCGGAATCCGAAGAGCCCAGCGGCTGGTGTGAACGGGATGGTCGCACCAACGATCACGCAGGCCAGGCTGGTCGCGGCGAGCGCGCGGCCGGGCGTACTCTTGAAGAAGGGGACGCGCCGGGTGCGGATCACGAAGATGACCAGCGTTTGCGTGGCCAGCGACTCCACAAACCAGCCTGTCTGAAACAGGCCAGGCGTGGCGTGAAAAACCCAGAGCATGACGCCAAACGTCAGAAAATCGAAGAGGGAGCTGATTGGGCCGAACGCGATCATGAAGCGGCGGATGAAGCGCATATCCCATTGCGCAGGCCGTTCGAGGAGCTCGGGGTCGACGCGGTCGGTGGGGATCGTCATCTCGCTGATGTCGTAGAGCAGGTTGTTCAGCAGGATCTGGGTCGGTGTCATCGGCAGGAACGGCAGGAACAGAGACGCGCCAGCGGCGCTGAACATGTTTCCGAAATTCGACGAGGTCCCCATCAAAACGTACTTGATGGTGTTCGAGAAGATGCGGCGGCCCTCGACGACACCATCGGCCAGGATCCCCAGATCCTTCTCCAGCAGTACGATGTCGGCGGCATCCTTTGCGACGTCGGTTGCCGAGTCGACCGAGATGCCGACGTCGGCGTCGTGCAGCGCGACCGCGTCATTGACCCCGTCACCGAGGAAGGCGACATCGGTATGCTGCGCGCGCTGCAGCCGGATGATGCGCGATTTCTGTTCCGGCGTTACCCGGGCAAAGATGTTGGTGTTGGGGAGGGCCGCCTCGAGCGCAGGGTCATCCATCCCGTCCAGCTGCGAGCCCGTCAGCGTCCCGGTTACCGGGATGCCGAGCTCGACACAGACCTTTGCGGCCACCCGGGCGTTATCGCCGGTAACGATTTTTACGGCGATGCCGAGGGTCGCAAGACGCCGCAGAGACTCGCGCGCGTCGTGTTTGAGCGGGTCCTCGAAGGTCAAGAAGCCGTCGAGTGACAGCCCGGTCTCGTCGGACGGTGTGATGGCGGTCGCGCCGGGCGCGGGTCGGCTGGCGACCGCGACCACCCTCGTGCCGGCGTCGAACAGCCGGTCCAGCACGGGGCCGGCCGATGCCGGAACGTCGAGACAGCGCGCCAGGATCGCTTCCGGCGCGCCCTTGCTGATAATCCGGCGTTCGCCGTCCGGCCCCTGGACCAGCACCGACATCAGCTTGCGGTCGTAGTCGAAGGGGGCCTCCGCGATCCTCCGGAAGCCGGCGGGCGGTGCGACGGCAGCCTCCCAGAGTGCCCGGTCAAGCGGGTTACCGCCGACCACCGTGCCGCCCTCGCTGGTCGCGCTGTTGCATAGTAGTCCGAGCGTGAAAACGTCCGGGGAGGGCTTACCGTCGGAGTCGAGGGCCGCCTGGTAGGAGATCTGCCCCTGCGTCAGGGTCCCGGTCTTATCCGTGAACAGCACCTGGATATTGCCCAGGTCTTCGATGCTCACGAGGCGCTTGACGACGACGGAGCGGTGCGTGAGGCGTCGGGCGCCAACAGAGAGGCTGATGGTGACGATCGCCGGCAGCAGCTGCGGTGTCAGGCCGACCGCGATGGCGAGCGAAAAGAGGGCGGCCTCGAGGAGCGGCCGGCCGAGCAGGGTGTTGAAGATGAAGATTGACCCGGTGAGCGCGAACGTCACCCAGAGCAGGAGAACCGAGAAGTCACGCAAGCCGCGCTGAAACGCCGTTTCCGGCGGACGGCGGCCCAGGGCCTGTGCCACCTGGCCGAAGACGGTCCGAACGCCGGTTGCGACCACGACGCCGCGGCCTGCCCCAGCCTGCACCACCGTTCCCATGTAGGCACACGAGGGGAGCTTCAGCGGGGCATCGCTCGCGGGCGTTGCGGCCGCCGTCTTGGCCCGCGTCATCGATTCGCCGGTGAGGACCGCTTCATCGCATTCCAGCGTCTGGACCTCGAGCAGCCGCATGTCCGCCGGGACGATGTCGCCGACGTTGAGCATGACGACGTCACCCGGGACGAGCTCGGTCACGTCGATGCTCGAGAGCTTGCCGTCACGGATGACCAGCGCGGTGTGCCGGATCCGGCCATGCAACTCGGCGACAGCGCGCTCCGACCGATATTCGTTGAAGAAACCGAGCCCGACGCTGATGGAAATGATGACCAGGATGATGAGGGCGTCAGAGCGCTCGCCAAACGCAAAGGCGGTTGCCGTGGCGGCGCCGAGCAGGATCAGCAGCGGGTTGCGCAGCTGGCGGACCAGGACTGCGAGCGCCTGGACGCCATGTTCGGTGACGGCGTTTCGACCGGTCTCCGCCAGCCGGCGGTGTGCCTCTTCCGTGGTCAGGCCTGTGTCGCTCGATCCAAGCCGGTGCAGCACGACCTCCGCCTCCTCAGCGCCGGTGCGCTGCAGGTCGGTTGTCGTACTCACGGCTGACCTAGAGTACTGCGTCCCTCCAGGCCACGGACGCGACCAGTTGCCAGCGGAGAGCGTACGACCCGAGGCTTGTGGATGATTCGGAAAGCTCGCGCAGGTCGGCCGGTCGTTGAGGCAGCGCGTCGACCTCGGGTTCGAGCACGGTCGTCTTGGGGGAGGCTGCCATGTGGCTGACAGTAAGGGGGAACATGCTGGCTTGGAAGGGACCGGTGGCCCCCAGGAAAGGGGCCACTGGTCCCGAAATGGCCTACGCCTTCGCCGCCAGCGCGGGGGTCTTGACCTCGACCGGAATCACCTTGGCCTGCTGCTTCACCGCCTCGACGACGAGCACCGCACCCTTGAGCACGATCTCGAGGACGCCCTCGGCGTAGGTGGCCCTGACGGCCTTCGCGTCGATCGTCTTTGGGATCGGGAAGTGCCGCTCGAAGGTTCCGTAGAAGCGCTCTAGGCGGTAGTAGTCAGCCTCCTTGTACGCCTTCTCCTTCTTGCGCTCGCCGGTCACGACCAGCTCGCCTTCGTCGATCGTGATCTTGAGGTCCTTCTCCGGATCGACCCCGGGGAGGTCGAGGTGGATCACGAGGTCGCCGCCCTTGGCGAAGACGTCGGTCATCGGCACGAACGGCTTTTCAACGGGGAAGGTCGGGAGCAAGAAGCGGCGGACCGGCAGGGTCGGCAACACCCCAAACGTCTCATCGATCCTTCGGTTCATGTCCTCGAGTTCATCCCAAATGCTCCGTAGCATGCTGAACACCTCCATGTCGTGGTTGGTCCGACAGCCCGACCGTAAGACGGTTGGGGCGCGCGATCCAGTGCGTGTCGGCCCGCGATCTCCGGGTCAACCGGCCCCCGCCCCCGGACCTGGGCCGAGGGTCCTGGAAAATTCGGGACGCTTAACCTGTTGCAAATTCTTTTGCGGAACGCTAGCGTGGCGGCTATGGACCAACCTGCTGCTTACCTCCACTGGAGCTTCATTCTCATTTCCTGGCCAAACCTGATCCTAATTGGACTGATGGTGGCCCTTTTTGCGCTCGCGCTAATTCTTCCGTTTCCGGGGCACGGCTCACCCCAAGAGCAGGAGAAGAGAGTATGAAGAGCCGCATCGGCGACGAATCCACCCGTAGCTGGACGGCGGCCGCCCGCCGGCAGCTCGAACGCCGCCTGCCGTGGGAGAATCTCCTTCCGGACCGGCAGCCGTTCTGGGTCGGCTCCTGGGTCTACGTCTTCGGCGTGGTGACCATCGCGGCTCTCGCCTGGGTCGTCCTCAGCGGCATCGTGCTCGCGACGTTCGGGCCCCAGTGGTGGCACCTATCGAGCGTCGGCCGCTTCTTCAACAGCCTCCACTTCTGGAGCGTCCAGGTCTTCTTCGTCTTCATGGTGCTCCATCTCTGGGGCCAGTACTTCATGGCCAGCTGGCGTGAAGGCCGGGCGCCGACCTGGATGATCGGGGTGGTCACCTTCGCCATCAGCATCGTGGCCGCCTTCACCGGCTACCTTTCCCAGCAGAACTTCGCGGCTCAGTGGATCGCGATGAACGCCAAGGACGCGATCAACGGGACAGGCGTCGGTGGATTTTTCAACGTCCTGAACTTCGGCCAGCAGTATGGCCTGCACGTCATGCTCTTCCCGATCGCGATCATCGCCCTGGTGGCCCTGCACATCGTCCAGGTGCGGATGCGGGGCGTGGTGCCGCCGATCGGGCATGAGCCGAAGCCCGCCGTCACCTGGAATTTGCGCAAGTGATCAACCAACGAGCCACCGCTCCGACGTCTGACCAGGGTGTTCGGACCATTCCCTATGATCTGCTCAAGGAGGTCGCGATCGCGATGGTGGTGTCGCTCCTCCTCGTCCTCGGCCTCTCCATCTTCCTGTCTTCGCCTGACGTCCCGTCGGTGACAATCCAGAGTTGGGCCAAGGCCGACGCCGTCGACCTGGTCACCACCGCGAACGACGAGCTCGCCGGGCAGAGCGCCACGGCCCTTTACGGTCCGCCCTATAACAACGGAACCGACGCGGTGCAGTCGATCGGACCGATCTCGCCGCAGACCTGGGGCGGCGTTCATGTCAATGTCGACCCGCCCAACGATTTCGTGATCAATCCGCTCAAGCAAGCGGCCAGCAACGACGCCCAACTGGCCAGCGACATCAGCGCCTGGCAGGCGGCGTCCACCGACCAACAGGGCAAATGGCACGATGCCTACGCCACCGCGTTGAAGGATGCCAAGGTGACTGACGGCAAGGTCACGGTCGCCGATGGCGATTACGGCCCGGTGCCCAACATGCTGGGCCATCTCCTCCAACTTGCGCAGACCGGTGCGTTGGACGGGCTGCTGCTGTCGAGTAACCACTTCTATCAGACGGATTACTCAAAACCACTGCTCTTTATGAACGACGGCGGGTATGTGCCGGCGCTCGCGGACGCCGAGCACCTCACCGGCGACCAGTGGGGCATGATGAACGAGACCGGGCTCTATCCCGGCCAGACCTGGCTCTGGCTCTACACCCTCTGGTACCAGATTCCGCCCTTCAACCAGGTCTCGTACACGGACCTGCTGGTGGTGCTGATGATGGTGCTGCTGACGACGCTGCTGTTGCTCGTGCCCTTGATCCCCGGCTTGCGCGATATCCCGCGCTGGGTTCCGATCTATCGGTTGATCTGGCGCCGCTACTACGCCGAGACCAAGGCGCCCGGTCGCTGACCGGTCCGCAAGCGTAGACGCCGCATCAGGCGCTCCTCGAGCGTGTAGACGTCGTCCATCAGCTTGATCACGCCAGACTCACTCTCGAGGCGCGGGTCGCGAAGGCCGGCCTTAATGGATGCCCAGCGCAAAGCCGTCGCGCTATCTCCACACCAGGTGGGCACGTCGGTGTCGCCCCGAAGCTGCAACTCCTCGAGATCGCCCAGCAGCGCATCGGCCTGGTTGAGCGCCCGACGGGCGACGGCGCGAGCCGGTGCAGCGTGATCGACGGAGACCGCCACGGGGTAATGTTCGTGGCCGCGGCCGAAACCGGTCAGGGCCTAAGGTCCCGCCGAACCAGGACCTTTCCCCCCTGGCGATGAAGCCGGTCACCACGAAGCTGCGAGGCCAAGCGTTGCTGCGAGAGCCGCTGCTGAACAAAGGGACGGCCTTCAGTCTCGAGGAGCGAGCGCGGCTCGGTCTCAACGGGTTGCTCCCACCACAGGTGAAGACCCTGGCGCAGCAGGCAGATCGTGCGTACGGCCAGTACCGGCGGCAGCCGGACGACCTGGCGAAGAACGTCTACCTGACGGCTCTCCATGACCGCAACGAGGTGCTCTATTACCGGCTGCTCACCGATCATTTGCCAGAAATGTTGCCGATCGTCTACACCCCGACCGTGGCACTGGCGATCGAACGCTACAGCCATCAATATCGGCGGCCTCGCGGCGTGTTCTTGTCGATCGATCACCCGGAACTGCTGGAAGAGTCATTTCGCAATACCGGACTTATGGCGAAAGACGTCGATTTGATCGTGGCCACCGACGGGGAGCGCATCCTCGGCATCGGCGACTGGGGCGTGGGCGGGATCGACATATCGATCGGCAAACTCGACGTCTACACCGCGGCCAGCGGCATCGACCCGACGCGGGTGATCCCGACCATCCTCGACGTCGGCACAGATCGGCGGGAATTACTCGACGACCCACTGTACCTCGGCAACCGGCATCCGCGCGTGCGCGGCGACGCCTACGACGCCTTCATCGATCTGTACGTGTCGACCGCCAGCCGACTGTTTCCCAATGCCCTTTTGCACTGGGAAGATTTCGCTGCCGAGAATGCCCGCCGGATCCTCCTGCGCTACCGCGACCGCCACCGTACCTTCAACGATGACATGCAGGGGACCGGCGCCGTGGTGCTGGCCGCATCGTTGGGCGCGATGCGACTGCTAGGCCAACGCCTACGGGACCAGCGGGTCGTGATGTTCGGGGCCGGGACTGCCGGGATCGGGATCGCCGACCAACTGCGGGATGCCATGGTCCGCGACGGACTGGCCGCTGCGGAGGCGATGCGGCAGTTCTGGTGCGTCGGCCGGCACGGACTCTGCACCACCGACATGGCATCGTCGCTGCGCGATTTCCAGCTGCCATATGCGCGGCCAACCGCCGAAACGCGTGGCTGGACCGCAGACGAGCGCGGTGGCTACAACCTGGTCGAAGTGGTGCGGCAGGTCAGGCCGACCATCTTGATCGGGACTTCCACGGTTGCCGGCGCCTTTACGGAAGGCATCGTCCGGGCGATGGCCGCCCAGGTCGAGCGGCCGATCATCTTTCCGCTGTCGAATCCAACCGCACAGAGCGAGGCGGTGCCCGCCGATCTGATCGCCTGGACGAAGGGCCGGGCCGTAATCGCGACCGGCAGTCCCTTCGACCCCGTGAGCTATGCAGGGAAGACTTACCCGATCGCCCAGGCCAACAACGCCCTGGTCTTTCCCGGCCTTGGGCTGGGGACGATCGTCACCCGAGCCCGCACTGTGAGCGACGGGATGCTGGCGGCGGCGGCGGCCGCGATTGCCTCGCTTATCGACACGGCGATGCCCGGCGCCCCCATCTTGCCTGCGGTCGGCAACCTTCGCGCCCTTTCGGTCGTGGTGGCAGGCGCGGTGGCGAGGGCGGCGATCGAGGAGGGTCTGGCCGGCGTCAGGCCAGCCGATCTAGAAGGGGAGATCCAGCGAGCCATGTGGCAGCCGGTTTACCGCGCTATTGTGGCGGCTTAGAGCTGCACCGCTACCAGGTCGCGGCTTCTCGCAGAACCGCGCGCACCGCCAACAGCAGGGACTCCCGGCCGGGATCGGGGCGAAGCACGAATACCTGCTCGGGCCGGAATCTGGGTTTCCGATAGCGGTCGGCGATCACCACCACCGGCTTGCCATGCTCCAGGTAGAACCGGAGCAAGCGCCACCCAGGAAGGCCCGCCGTCGAGAGGCCGGGCAGCCGGCGGACATCGAGCACCGCGACGTCGGCCGGGTCGAGCAGCGGGCAGGTCCGGCTCGAGGTCCCAAGGCAACTGAAGTCTGGGGCGTGGGGGCCCGGGCAGTTGATGGGATCGATCCCTGCCGACTCGAGCCAATCGCCAAAGCGCTCGCGATCACCTGGGTCAGGCGAAACCAGGAGCACGGTCTTGCGACTGGCGGTCGGTGTTGTCGTGTCCATCATCTCGCCTCTTGGCCGGGGCAGCATTTCTACCTCCAGCCTGTTCGATCGCGGAGCCGTTCAGCAGGCCCGTTAGTCCTCCTTGCGTCGGGACCAGCGTCCCTATGTAGCCGACCCCGACTGGCGCATCCTCATATCGATGGTTGTTGCCGTTCAAACTCCGGTTACGGTTCTCGACGATCGGCGCACCGGCTGGGTGCGTCAGTACCGCCATGACCAGGCCGCGGCCGATCTGTGGGCGAACGGCTTGCGGCATGTGTCGCACTCCCTCCAGACCCAGGAACGGGTGTTTCGCATGGCCGAGCAACTGGCGCGGACTGGGGTCGACCGCACCGACGTCTTCACGGCGCTCGAGGAAGCCGATCGCTGCGTGGCGCTATCCGATAATCCGCACGTGGCGGCCGAGGCGGGCCACCGCGCGGTCAGCACCTTGGTGGACCTGGCCCCCGAGTCGCTGGTGATCTGTGCCGAGGAGGACGAGTCCAGCCTGCGGGCGCTGGGATTTGACCCGCTCGCGTTCGACGGACACGACCCGGCGGCCTACGCCTGGGTGATGTTCGAGCTGAGCAAGCGCGCCGAGGCAACTCAGCGCTCGAATTGGCGCCGTTGCGTCCCACAGGCTCTCGCCACCCCGACGCCGATCGGGCTCGCCTGCCTGTAACGGTTCGGCCCTGGGACATAGGTCCCGGCCAGCCAAGATCGAGTCACCACCAAGTCGGGACCATCGGTCCTGAGCACCTTCCCGCTACTCCGTCACGATGAGGTCAACACCTGGAGCGCACGACCAGGAAGCAAATTTCGATGGAGGTAACTGAAATGACAAACGGATTGCGGTGGCGAGTGTTGGTTCTCCAGGCCGGCCTCATTGGCATCCTGGTTTTCTGCGCGGGATTCCTGTTCTGGGGGAATTCTTTCATTCACAATCAGATCACGACCGAGTTGACGGCGCAACAGATCTACTTCCCGGCTGCGAACAGCCAGTCGATCACGGCGCTCCCCAACGCCAGCGATCAGACAGCGATGAACGCCTACGGCGGGCAGCAGTTGACGACCGGCGAACAAGCGAAGGTCTACGCGAACAGTTTCATCAACGTACACCTGAGTGAAGTCGCCGGCGGCAAGACCTACTCGCAGATGAGCGCCGTGGCGATGGCCAATCCGACCGACACCAAAGTCGCCGGCCAGGTTGCCACGCTCTTCAAGGGCGAGACGCTTCGTGGGCTGTTGCTGAACGCCTACGGCTGGTGGACGATCGGAACCTACGCTCTCTACGCGGCGATCGGCCTGGGAGTCGCGGCCCTCGCGGTCCTCGGCGCCTTTGCTCTCGAGATCGTTCTCTGGGTCCGTCAGCGGCAGAAGGTCGCGGTCCGGTTCACCGAGCCGAAGCGGCAAGCGATTCCCGCCTAACGCCCTCCCCGAGCTCGATACTAAACGTCCCTCGCTAGTGAAGCGAGGGACGTTTCGCGTGCCGGAGCCAGCGATCACCTCGGATGTTTCGCAGGTGGAGCAAGATCGCGACGACGAATAGCGGCGCATCCACTGCGGGCAGGTTGCGGGCGAACCATCTGGGAAGGAAAATGTCGGTGACGCCGCCCCGCTCGGCACCAACGGTGACGGCCAGTTTTGTGAGTGGACAGCGAAACCCGTTCGCCACGAAGATTAGACTCTCTGCCGCAACGATCGGACCCGCGATGGCTGCTCGTTGATCCGATTTCCTTCTGAGACCCGCGTAAAGCAGGTAGATGACGGATGACTCGATCGAGAACCAGGCAAGCGTGTGGACTGCCTTGATCACAGTCAGATCGCTCGGCCCGTCTCCCAAGGGTAAGGTCGCTAGCGCGGCAGCCGCAAGAACGTCGCGCCGCGCGCCTCGATGTAGATGGCGGCCGGCGTCTCCACGATGCGCGCGACCGCTGCCTGGCAGGTCGGGCATCGGAGCACCACGCCGGGGCTATGGGTAAAGGCCATCAGTGCTCCCATCTCGGCCTCATGGGCGCAGCCGGCGCACCGGGCCACTGCCATCGTCATGTCCCGGCCGAAAACATCAAGGAGTTGACCCGCCACCGCGTTGCCGTCGACCATCAGGGCCGTATTCATGTCGGCGTCGTCCATGTTCATCATTGAGCCTCCTCATACTCCCGTCGGACCAAATCGTTCCGTGCGAATCTGTTCGATGGGCAGCCCCATCTGCACCAGCGCGCTTGCGACGGCTTCTACCAGCAGCGTCGGTCCGCACACGTAGACGCGAGCCTGCTTTCCGAATGGCTTGATGACCTCGCGCAACATTGCGCCGTCGATGCGACGCTGATACCCGGTCCACCCGGGCGGCGCCTGCCGGGTAAAGGTGAAAAACGCCTCGAAGCCGCGGTCGCCGGCCGCTAACGAATCGAACTCCGCCCGATAGATCACATCCTCGGGGGTTCGGCTGCTGTAGAGGATTCGCGCCGGCACGGTCGCGTGCTGGGCGGCGCGATGACGCAGCATCGCCATCAGCGGGACGACGCCGGAGCCGCCGCCGATCAGCAGCAGGGGACCGCCCAGCGCGACGTCCCAAACGAAGTACCCGCCGATCGGCCCGCGGACCTCGATCTGGTCACCGGTGACGACAACATCGTGGAGGTAGGGCGATACCTCGCCGTCGGCAATGCGTTCGACCGTCAACTCGATCGTACCCACACGCTCCGGCGCCGAGGCGACGGAATAACTGCGCTCGGTCTGGTACCCGTCGGGGGCGGTCAGTCGAACGTCATAATGCATGCCCGCCCGGTGGGCCATCCATTTGGGCAGCGCGAGCGTGAAGCTCTTCGTCTGCCGGGTCTCGGGACGAATCGCGGTGACCGTACCCGCCTGCCATTCGAGAACGGGCTGCGTCATCAGTCCCCGCTGTAGCGCTCCTCTTTCCAGGGATCGCCATGGATGTGATAGCCGAGCTGTTCCCAGAACCCGGGCTCGTTTTCCTCCATGAACCGAAGCCCACGGATCCACTTGGCGCTCTTCCAGAAATAGAGATGCGGCACAACCAGGCGAGCGGGCCCTCCGTGAACCGGCTCGAGCGGCTTGTCGCCGAATTGATAGGCGACGAACGCCTGTCCCTTCGTCATTTCGTCGAGGGGAGCGTTCGTGGTGTAGCCGCCGTCGCTGTACGCCATTACGTACTTACCGGCGGGCTGAACCTCGACGGCCTCGAGCAGCGTGTCAACGCTGACGCCAAGCCACGTCATGTCGAGCTTGGTCCACTTGGTGACGCAGCTGATGTCGACCGTGTAGGACTGGGTGGGCAGCTTCTGAAACTGGTCCCAGCTCCAGGTCACCGGTTTCCCCACGAGGCCGTCCATGGTGAATGACCATTTTTCGAGCGGGGTGTGCGGCGTCGGCCCGGCCGAGAGAACCGGCCAATCCGTGACAAGATACTGTCCCGGTGGGAGGCGGTTCTCGACCTCCGCCGGACGCCGACGTCCAAGAAACCCGCGAGAGATCAAACCAGCCATCTTTCCTACCTCCTCAGCCAGTGCGGCGCTCCGATCTTGCTGTCCGTTTCCCATTCTCACCCTTCAGGCCGCTGAATGGCGTGACCTCGTACCCTTTGACCGTGAGCCGGCGATGGACCCGTGACGAGCTTGCGGCGCGGATCGATCACACCCTGCTCGATCCGGCCGCGACGAACCACGAAATCTTGCTGGCCTGCGAGATCGCTCGACGTAACCACTGCGCCACCGTCTGTTTGAACTCGAACCGAATCGCCATGGCGAGCGCAGTGCTGCAGGGGAGTGACGTCGGGATCGCGGCGGTCGTGGGCTTTCCCTTCGGGGCATCACACGTCGATGCCAAGGCGCACGAGGCCGCGCTGGCCATCGCGGACGGCGCGACCGAGATCGATATGGTGATCGATATTGGGCGCCTGAAGGACGGCCAGCTCGGTCCCGTCCGGGCCGACATCGCCAGTGTCGTTGCCGCTGCTGCTTTCCACGCGGTCAAAGTGATCCTGGAATGCTCGCGGCTCACCGATGACGAGAAACGAACCGGCTGTGCACTGGCAGTCGAGGCCGGCGCGGCTTTCATCAAAACATCGACCGGTTATCTCGGTCACGGCGCCACGCTCCATGATGTCGCGCTGATCCGGGCCGCGGTCGGGCCCACCCTCGGGGTTAAAGCCAGCGGCGGCATCCTCTATTACGAGGATGCGGTGGC
>Ga0209009_1000478_pt1 | contig 13775 bp, 22 predicted proteins | sample BlaSpr_A8_OM3_M2_FD_187979 | JGI IMG/M metagenome (GOLD analysis project Ga0209009, IMG submission 187979) | Forest soil microbial communities from Thunder Bay, Ontario, Canada - Black Spruce, Ontario site 2_A8_OM3_M2 (SPAdes) (version 2) | ecosystem: Environmental > Terrestrial > Soil > Boreal... | reverse complement strand
GCAGACGCAGGTCAAGGTCTTGATCCGTCGAGAGATCCCTCTCAGTTCCATAGCCATCTGGCTGGGTTTGTGCCAGGCCGTGAAAGGCATCCGAGCGGCGAACTGCTCAAGCACATCCCCGTCGATGCGATCAGTCTTGTTGCGCGTCATCAGAGCCTGGGCAAAACGGCGTACTGCCCTGGGATTGGCAACCATCACCTCCACCCCGTCCGTGGCATCCAAGTCCACTGCCAGATCCAGCCCGTAGTTGCCCGTTGACTCCAGACAGACCCGAACGAGATGCCCGGTCTTAGGCAAATACCGGCACACCGCACGACGCCCCGACTCTCCATTCGAAAATGTTCTGCGAACCGGTTCGCTCTTGCCCTCTCGATGCAGAGTCAGCACAAACTCCTTCGATCCCACGTCGATCCCGCAGGTATCCACCTTGAGCATCCCAACCTCCTTCGGCTACGATGCCCGCTCCGGCTCCCCGACCCTGTAACCGTCTCCTGCCGACCTTGCAAATTCAGGCTCAAAAGGCCTCGGATTCTCTTCGGCATCGGAGAAGAGGGCGGGGGGCCGATCTACGTACAGGCTCATGGCCTCAGGGGCGGTCGGCCTCCCCGCCGGAGCTGGCTCGTTTGCCTGATGCTGAAGATACAAGGGGTGCCTTTTCTTTCTGGGAACTGCGCGACGTTCTCCCCGACGGCGGCCCGGCTCTCCGCGTATGCGCGAGCGCGGTGAAGCGCCTCGAGCTTGTCAGCGGTCGATGCGATGTCGTACCTCTGGAACATCGAATCGGACCGATGGCCGGTCACGCGCTTGGCGATCGACTGCGGAACGCCGCCACGGATCATGTTGCGCGCCGCCGTTCGGCGGAGATCGTGGAAGAGCGCCCCGACGACGCCGGCCTTCTTCCGCGCCTCCGCGAACTGGGTGTTGAAGGTTGACGTTGGAATGGGCCGGCCGCCGCGGTGGAAGACGTGAGCGGAGATACCGACCCCGCCCCCGATCGTCGGATACTCCCGGGCCTTCGAGCGGCGCTGGATTACCTCCCAAAGCTCGCCGTCGAGCGGCATCGTCTGCGGGTCGTCGTTCTTGGAGTCTGGAAGAGTGACCGACCGGCCGGCGAGGTCAACGTGCTCCCACCGCATCCCGATCAGCATTCCTCGGCGCCAGCCCGTCTCAAACGCGAATCGCGCCATGTCGTCCAGGGGATCCGACAGGAACGGAAGGATCTTGCGAAAGTCGCCTGTCTCGAAGAACCCCTGGCGGGCGTTCCTCTCAGGGAGTTTCGCCGGGAAGACCGGCATCCGCACGATCCGCTTCGAGTCAACACCCAGGCGAAGCGCCCGGTGCAACAGCTCGGTCTCGCGGTTGATCGTGGCGTTGGCGAAACCGGGCTCTTTCCGCCCCGGCCGGTCGGCCGTCTTCCGATCGTTCACGTATCGCGTGATGTCTGCCGCCGTCACCGCGGACGCTCGACGGTGGCCGAACACCGTCCGGAGCGGCTTTCCGGGTTTGAGGCGGAGGCGCACGTTCCGGAGTCCCTTGATCTCGCGTCGGACGTAGTCGGCGAGAAGCTCATCAAAAAGCGTGTTGAGCGTCACCCGGCGATGAACAGGCTCCTCGAACTCGGAGATACCGTCCTGAGCGTTCGCGGCCTCGCGCAGTCGCTTCTCGAGGCGGCGCTGCGCAATCGCTTCATCCGTCGTCTTCGAGGATTCGCGGACCCGGCGCCGAGCGTCAGCCGGCCCCACGTAGTACCCGAGCATCCAGACTGTGCGCCCGGGCCGGCGGTAGATGCTGCCCTTGCCCCTCATCGACTATCGCCTCCCTTCTTCGTCTTCCGCAGGTAGTCTTCGAGCGCCTCGGCGACGATCACTTGAGCATCGCGCTCCTCTCGAAGCGCGCGCACCTTGATTTCGGTCCAGAGCTTTTTCGGGAGCATGAGACTTGTCTTGACGACCTTCGGCCGTGGCGTTGGTCCCTTCGGCATTTCGTCCACCTTTCGGATTATATAGGGGTGTAGGGATATAGGGATAGAGTTGTCTCCTGTACCGCCCTAACCCATTCCTCTTACGGGGTTTGTACCACGCCGATTTGTCTTGACACGCAAGGACGCCAAGCGTGGGAGAACGTCATTGATCGAACTGGAACAGCCGCGCCAACATATACTCTCTGACCAACTCGACCGAAAACTCCGAGCTCGAATCAAGATCGGAAGGAGAGTCTCAACGTGTTCGCTGACGCCTGCACGAAGGCCCAGAAATTCACCCGCCCGCTGATCTCCTCCTTTAAGTTCCTCGATGGCTCGTGCTCGGCGGGCGTAGGGACCTACGTCATCATTAATCCCGACGGATGGTTCATTACGGCAGGCCATAACTTTGAGGGGTATGCGGCCTTCAAGGTGCATTCGGGGGAAAGAGGCCAAATCGGGGCCGCGATTTCGGCGGTCAACGCGAACCAATCGCTTAAGCCGAAGGAACGACGAAGACAGCTTTCCAAATTTCGAGAGAATCCCAAATGGATAGAGAAATTCGACATCTGGTTCGGCGACGGGGTCCGGGTTTCTGACGTGAAGGTCTTCCCCGAGATCGACTTGGCGGTTGGGCGCGTGATTCCAACACCCCAAGGTTTCGAGCCGCCTGTGATTGGTCGGCCGGGTGCCCTGCGGCCGGGCACTAGTTTGTGCCGCCTCGGGTTCCCGTTTATTCCCATTCAATGCACCTTCGACGATGCTGTCAACAAGTTCAATCTGGGCGTTGAGAGCGGCCTGGAGCTCTTCCCCAACGAAGGGATCATGACGAGAGAGGTGACGGCCGGGAAGACCGCGGATGGCAAGTTTGAGAAGCTTTTCATCGAGACGTCTTCGGCCGGCTTGCGCGGACAGAGTGGGGGCCCACTCTTTGACATACACGGGCAGGTCTGGGGAATCCAGCTCCGAACGGCTCATCTGGCCTTGGGGTTCGCGCCCAAGGCTAAGGACAGCAGGGGGAACGAACTCGAGGCTCATCAGTTCCTTAACGTCGGCTGGGCCGCGCATACGAGGCTGCTGGTCGACCTGTTGAACGAGGTTGCGGTATCCTTTCAAGCGGCCTGAAGTGGAGGAAAGCAATGCCGGACTTAGAAGATCTCGATTCACAGAATGACGTTTTCCAAACGCTGGAGCGTTTTCGGGAGATCGGCCGGGTCGCGCGCGAAGAGTGGAGAGGGAAGGAATCCGAACAGATGATCCAGATCTCTCCAACATCAACCACACCGCTGACTTCATCCATCGTGGTTCGATCCTCGCCCACGAGCACGACAAAGCGCCGCTAACCCTTATCTCGCTCGGCCTCTTCCGCCGCGCGCGCGCGGCCCGCGGGACAACCGCGGCGATCTCCTCGGCGTTACGCTCCGACTCGAACGCCGACACCCGGCCACCCCCGGCAAGCGTGCGCTCGATCTTTACGGTCAGCCCGCGGTGCAATCCACGCAAAGCGTTCAAGTGTTCATCGGGCGTTCTCATGCCAGCGCAACGCCCCGTCGCCAGTCTTGACGCCGGCCGCGGCGCCTCGAACTCACAGCCCCAACGCCTCGATCCGACTCCTGCCTTCCGACAATATGATGCGGCGCCACCGGGGAGCTCGAGAGCCCGTCCAGTGAACGGCTCGCGTGTCCCATCGGTTCATCGTGTTCGTCCCTCGATCCACCGCTCGAGCTTGTGCTCATCGAACCCGAAGCCGCCCGTCTGGAACCGGGTGACGGGGAGCGTCGCCTTGTGCCGGTAGACCCACCACCTGCTTCGCCCCAGGCGCGCCGCGGCCTGCTCGACGGTCAGAACACGCCCAGGTGTCTTCGGGGTCGCAGGCGCCTCCCGTGGACCGGCTGCGGCCAACACGGCCTCGATGCGCACCTGCTCAACCGCGGCGAGGAAGGCGGGGAGCTGGCCCGCCGCGCTCGCGTCCGAAGCCGCCTGGCGAATCGCCTCGATCGCGTCCTGCTGCTGAACGGTCACGCCGCGCTCCAGAACGGGCACCCAACTGACACCGCATCTCCGTTTCCACGAGAAAGCGGGGCTTTTTTGGCGTGTTCGGGGTTGATGACCCCGCACCGAACAGTGCATCGGACGATCATCGTTCGACGCTCCTCGCGGCCGGAGCTGCTGTCCTGGACCCGCTCGGCGCGCGCAGCGCCCTTTCGATGAAGGTGTCCAGGTCCTCGCGCCGGATCTTCCAGCGGCCGGCAAGCAGCCGCCCCGGGAAGAGGCCGGCGCGGATGTACGCGCGAACGGTTCGCCGGTGACAGTTGAGCACCAGGGCGGCCTCCGTAAGGCCCAGCATCGGGGTAGCGATGGGGGCGGCCTGGGATTCCGGCTCTTGTTCCAGTTCTGGGGGAGCCTTGCGCCGCCCGTGGAAGACGTCACGGCAGAGGTCGGAGCAGAACCGCCGCGACCGGCGCGTCTTCACGATCGTCTTGCTGCACGACTCGCAGGGAGCTTCCGAACCAAGAGGGGCCGATGGGCGCGCAGCGGGAGTTTTGGTCTCAGCGTTCCGTGCACGGTTTTCTACGGCCATCGTGGACGGCTCGGGCCGACCCGAGACGGCCGCCGGCGCTTCTCTCGTGAGGCGTTCTGTCAGCGCGGCGAGCACGGCCCGGTCAGAGCACCCCGCGGTGCACCACGCGATGGGCACATGCTCTTCGACGACCCGCTCGATGCGGATGTAAAGACCACGGTGAGCAGGGTCCGCAGGGCAGACGCTTTCCCAGGCCGTCCCCGCCCTATTGACGCCTTTGAGCGTGGCCAGGAAGCGATCGAGGGACTTCCCGTCGCCGGCATCGCCCAAGAGCCGATCGAGCCTCAGCACGGCACTCCCTTCCACCCGGCCCGGTTCATCACGGGAAACTCACGGGATTTCCCGTGGTTCATCATCCCCGCCCGACTCGCCCTGTCCCGTATCCGCCTCGACAATCGCGCGCTGCGATTCGGCGTGTGCCGCGAGCCAGGCTTGTGGCGTTTGCGGACGCGCGGGCTCGATCACGAAGTGCACGGTCCCATCGCCGGACACTTCCACCTGCTGACGCGGGCGCCCCTCGGCCCGATCGGCGAGCTCTCGCGCCGCGGAAATATCGCCTTTTGCCGCCAGCCGTGCGAGCTTGTCGGCGATCACCTCCGCGTAGCTTCGCCCCTCCGGATCGTTCGGAAATGGTTCCTCGAGCTTCTGGCGGCAGGCTTTTGCGAGGCTGGCGACGCAAGGCCGGCCGCCAGGGTTGCCAGACTGGCCCTTAACCCATCGGTGGCCGACAGGGGGCAGCTTTCTCGCTGATGATTTCCCTCTGTTCTGAGGCTTGTTCCGAGGCTTCATACCCGACTTCCACTCCCGAGGTGACGCTTGCCTGGCGGCGCGGGGAGTGCTTCGACGAGCCGGCAGCGGAGCCGGTACGCGCGCAGCAGGGTCTTCAAGGCCCGGCGCAGCCTGACGATCGCCGGCGGATCGCCAGAGAGGGCAACGAGCGTGATGCGGTAGGCGCTCTGTTCAGTCTTGCCTCGCGCGCGCGCGTGGTGGGGGATAAGACTGCCATCTCTTCCAACACTGGGCACAGTCTTGGCAGCCTTGGTCAGTGTTGGCAGTGTTGCCTGTGTTTCCCATGACCGGAGACGCGCAGTGCCAACTCTGGCGGTCATGCGTCCTCCGTCAGGCACCAGATCCACCCGGCGCCAAAGCCGGACGGCTTCTTCCGGACCCCGAGGCGCCTGGCCGCGGCGCGGACGCTCTTCTCGCCGATCTCCTCTTCGGCCGCCCGCTCGAAGATCTTCTCGGCCGGCACGGCCTGACCCTCGCCGAGGAGTTCGAGGAGCATCTCTTCGGCTCTCGCTCCCTGGGACCCAAGCGCAGGTTTCCGCTCCGGAGGTGGACCGACCATGTCCTCCGGGCGCGTATTGGTAGGACCGTGCCACTCGATTCGAGAGATGTCCGGGTCGTCCTGGCCGGCCACGATCGAGAACGCGAGAGCGACGGGCTCAAGGGAGAGGTTCCCCTTGATGCGGGCGACGACTCGACGCGCCGGGTCTTTCGGGTCCGTTCCGACGAGGTACTCAGCGCGTGCCGCGCCGGTGAAGGCGATATTCCCGCCAGGTCGGTAGAGGAGAGATTTCTCCTGGGCCTTGTTGAGGTGGCGGATGCCGATAAGAGCCAGGGCGGTGCGGCGCGTGAAGGCGGCGACGTCCGCCAACAACGGGCGCAACTGGCCCTCGCGATTGGGGTCGATGTCTCCGAGGTGATTCAGAAACGGATCCACGACGAGCATGCGGATCGGGAGCCCCAGTTGCTCGGTCCACTTCGGGAGCGCGGCCTCGAGTGCAGCGAGATCCTCTTTGAGCGTCAGAAGAAACTCGACACCCGGCTGATCGGCTTTCTCCTTGCCCGTCAGGAACCCGATGCGGGCGAGGTCGGCGCCGGCCACCCGGAGCCGCGGACGCAGTACGTCGGAATACCCGTCCTCGCTCGACAGGAACAGTGTGGCGCCAAGCTCCGCCGCGCCGGAGTCGGGCCACTGGCCGCCCGCCGACATTCTCGCGGCGAGGTCCATGGCGATGTGGCTCTTGCCGATGCCCGGGTCGCCCGAGAAAAACGTGATGCTGCGCTTGGGTATGCGACGGCCCCAGAGCCATTCAACCTTCTCCTCCTTCACGTCGAGAGCTCGAACCATCCGCGGGCCTCCCGCCTGCTCTTTCCGATCGGACGGCCCTCTACGCCTGGGCCGTTCATACTCGGTGGCGGCGTCGTCGAGGTCGAAGGCGTCGTCAGTCTTTTGCGTCACGCTTCTCCTCACGCTCAAGCAGGCGTTCGTCGTGGAATCGGATGGAATTCTCCAGGCGAGCGGCGGCGAGCAATTCCGTCGCTTCCTGGAGGAACCCCGCGGCCGCGCGCAGCTCCGAAAGCAGGAGGACGAGCCGCTTCTCCGCCGTGTTGGGACTGATCCAGAGCCGCGTGAGGTCCTCGAAAAGAATGGGGTCGATCCGCGCGCGCAGGTTGATGGCGACCTTCAGCTTCCGGTCGAACTCGGAAATTCGCCTGATCGCCTCTCGTCGGCAGAAGTTCACGGGATCCGGCCCGGGCCAGAGGCGCTCCGCGACCTCTTGCGCCTTCACGATCTCGGCTCCTCTGCCAGCCGCGCGATCGCCTCTCGGATCTTGGCGAGTTCCTCCGGCGTGGCTTCGTCCAGGCCGCGCTCGATGATGGAGAGCCGATAGCTGCTACAGATTTCCGATGCCTGCGCGACAGCGAACAGCGTGAACCCGTAGTGGAGACGCTCCTCACGTAAGCCGGTCAACGGCGTGAGGCCGCTGCGCCGCCTATTAGTTTTCGCCGCGATGCTCATGAATTCCTACGCGCCTCGCCCGCCGCTCCCGCCAGCAGAAGGCCCGCTCGCGCGGCTGGACTTCCGCGCCCGCCACTCCCGAGCGCGTTGGCCCGTCACCAGGTTGTGCGTCTGCATCCGCGGCTCGTTGTTCGGCCCGACGACCTGATACGGCTGCGCCGTGTTCGACGGGGGCGAGAAGGCGTTGCGGCTGTCGCCCGGATCGAAGCTCGCCGCGGCGCTCTTGCCGGCCGGGGGCGAGAAGACGCTGCCGCGCGGAGTTGGAAACGACGGTGACGAGCGATCGGCGTTCACGTCGGGCGGTGGGGATAGAGCGTTCTGCACAGAGTGGAAGCTGGCCGACGACACATCAGGGTGAACGTCCGAGAAATCGTTAGAACTCGGCGCCGGCGCGAAGGCGGAACGCCGCCCACCGCCCTGAAGAATCGAATTTGCCTCCGCAAGTTTGTCTTGCGGTGGCTGGAAGACGCTGGTCGGCGGCGGCGTGAACATCTGCGGCTGTTCCGGCTGGCCGCCTCCGCCGAGATCCGGCGCGGGCGAGTAGACGCCCTGATCCGCCGCCGCGGCCTGCGAGTCGTCGTATGGCAGGAAGGGATTCCGCGGCCGCCGGGGGTTGTAGGCGAAGTTTGAACTCATGGCTTTCCTCCTCAGTTTGCGTGCTGTGCGCCCGTGGAATGCGCGTCACGAATGAAGGCGACGACTCCTTCGATAAATCTGAGCGAGTCGGGCGCTACCCCCGACGGGTTGGCCTTCATGATGTCGAGAGCAGACTGCGCCGCAACATCCACCGGCACGTCTCGTTTGCAACCGCCGCAGTGAGGCTGTTCCAGCCCATCAGCCAGGAGACGCCGGGCGCGGCGGTTCTTCGTGCGGAGTCCCTCGCGTCCGCAGTTCGGGCAGATCGCGAGACGGAGAATCGCGTGCAGCCAGCTCCTCGCTTCTTCAATCGTTCCGCCGAAGACCAGTGGCGCCCGCCGCTTGTGCGATCGACGGGGCCGTTGCGCTTCAACGGTGATGACCGGGGCGACGTCGCTGTTGCAGTTGTCGCAGTGGAAGAGAGCTGTCCTCCCGTCCTCCTCCACCTTGAAGTCCTTGAACTCCTTGAATGAGAGATGCCCCTGACAGTTGGGACACGGCCCGACGCTGAAGGAGTCCGGGAGCGATTCCGAAAGCAGCGTGGGACGCCAGCCGTCGTCGGGCGGGGGCGAGAACGGGTTACGACCGCGAGATGACGGCGGCGAGCTCGCGCTGTCGTCCATGCCGTTTCGGGCGACGGCGTTGCTCGCGGAAGGCGGAGCGAAGGGGTTGCGAAAGGGCGAGTGGGGTTTCATTTGAGACTCCAATCTGCGCCTGACCTCATCAGCGCCGCCAAAAGCCGAGCCGTGATCTCCAGAAGTCCCACTCGATCGCCGGGACGGAGGTCACGAAAGGCGATCATCGGAGTGCCGCGCCGTCCCGAGGTCGGAGCGCGAGGTGGAGAGTGAAGGCGTGGTGTGCGATGGTGATGGAGCAGAGCGTGGCATGAAGACGGTCGCTCACGTATTGACCTTCTCGCCAGCTAAGAAACGCCGGGCCTCAGCGTCTTCGATGAGCACGGCTCGCCCAACACGCTGAGCCTTCAGCTCCCCCATTCGGAGTGCTCGCCGAATGGTCGGCTCGCTCAGACCAGTCGCCGCAGAGAGTTCACGGGTCCGCCAAGTCAGCCGCCCCGTAACGCTTGTAAGCTGTCGGTCCTTCATTATTGAAATACCTCCGACACTAGATTAACACGCCAGAGCGCTCTTTATTATCTGGTAGTATCCAACAGTTGAAAGCGCCAGAGAGCATGAGAAGCATTACACCTGAGTGTCGCTTGCCGACACTTCTCCGGCGTGTGCTCGACCTAGCGAACCTGGTGCCGAAGGAATTCCGCTCGAATCTCCCATCGGCAGAAGCCGAGCGTGAGGCAGAGCTTCAGCTGACGCGGGAGCTTCCGGCGTTGCTTCCTCGGTCTCTGCGCGTCGAGGTGCTTGATGTCGAAACAGATTTCGGTCGGGTCCTTCGAGCCAGAGCCGAACTGAGCGCGGCAGCCCGCGGGTGGGTCGCGGTAAACCTTCCTGGAAAGGACTGCGAGCTCCTTCGGAGGTATCTGTTAGACGCGAAGAGGGGCGTGCGGGGTGCCTCGGTGTTCGACAAATACGAACACGTGAAGATGGCAGTCAAGGTCATCCAAGCCGCGATGGTGTTTGCTGAAGAATTCCTCGAAGACGAGACCCCAGAGCAATCACTTCCTCGGTCGCTTGAACAACAGGTTTCCGACTTTCTGCAACCACCTCCACCGAGGCGACCGTTCGCCGACCACCTAGCGTTTAATCCTGATTGGCTGGTCGGGGTTAATAAAGAAGGCCGATTTCAGTTTTCGCCTGACCCCATTTTTCAAGCCATGGAAAACGTCGAGGTGGCCCGGATCAGAGAATGTATCTGCGGCCGGTTTTTCTGGGCCGCTCGCAAAGATCAGCCGTGCTGCTCGAAAACATGTGCGAACCGGCGCCGCGTGAATCGCTGGCGTGAGCGATACGCGAAAACCTACAAGATCAGGAGAGCACTCCGTTGAAGGCTGAAGTCTTCCCGTGCCTCTTCCGGAAAGGAATGAAGCCTTGAGAGCCCCCCGCCTACTTGCCCGGCCGTGGTGGTGCGTTCGTCAGCTTGATGGAGTCGATCTGTAGGTCGTAGATCGCCATGTAACCAAGGCTGTTTTCCGAGCCGGTCGTGACAACCTCTACGCGGCTCCATGCTCCAGGGGAAAGATCCTGCGGGAAGCTGAAGCCCTTCGCCCTCGAACCCAAAGCCTGATACCACCTCATCCAGCGATTTGCGTCGTTGGTGTCTGGTTCCCGCGGCCCCCATTCCAGCTTGAAAGCGATCCCGCTATACGTCGAGAATCCAGGATTGCCGACGAGGATGCTGACCTTGTGACCGTCGAGATAAGGCTCGACGTTTTCTAGCATGATGAGGAAGGTTCCCGCAGTAGCGTCGATTCGCTGGAACTTTTCCAAGACTGCCGGGTCGAGCTGCACTCTGTTATGTTCAAGCGCTGTCAGTCGCCTGCTCAGAAACGCGCACGTCTGCTGCAACGACTTAACGTCCTTCGCCACCTTCGACTCGCTCGGTTTTTGAGCCTCTGCGCTCGGTGCCGCAAGAAGGACCGCAAGAGCCGAAACCGCAATGACAGTCCGAGTCATGGCTAAGCCTCCTGATTCTGCTGTGGGGCTTTTGCGGAATCCTACCGCGCCGTGCCGAGCGAGGGTGGCCGTTGCCTGTCGGGGGCGCGTATCCTGTGCCGAACTGCATTCATCGAAAGAGAAGGGCACATCGAGCTTGCGATCAAACTTCGCTCCCGCGTCGAGCGAAAGGCCTGACCAGGGCGCCCGCTCAAGGCTCCTGTTCTAGAACAGCCTTGATGACCCGCTCGCCGATGCCCGCTTTCTTCCACTCGACGAGCTCCTCGACGCTGGGCGGATGGCTCACGCGAGTCCTGCGCGCGTAGGCTTCGATCGTGTCGTCGGAGAATCCCGCCTTCATCATCTCGAGGATCCTGGCCTTCAGCTCCGCCGGCGAAAGCTGCCGCTCGCTGGACGCTCCCTGTCCCGCCCAGACCTTCTGGAAGCCTGGGCTGTCCATCAGTCTTGCGTACGTTCGCTTGAGCGCGTCGCTGATTTGCTCGTTGTAGTTCTCCTCCTCAAACGATCGGCCCCATTGGTGGGCGTCGCCGGTCACCATGCCTTCCCAAAGCGCAACGCCAGCGGCATCCTCGAGCCGGAATCGCATCGAGACGGCCGTGGAATAGGTCTGATCCTCGGTGACTAACAGATTGGTGATCTCGCCGCGGAGAACGAGATCGCCCTTCCCGAGCTTTACGCCCCACTCCCCGAGGCACTGCTTCAGCACCGCTGTCGAGAACTCCGCCACGGAAGATCGGGCTGTCACGGGCCGCGGCTTCGTGCGTTCGCGATTCTCGCCGACCAAACTCAGGTCGGCCAGCGCCCGGCCGTCGGTGAGGGGGCTTACGTCGATCGTCCTGGAACTCGTCACTCCTTGGGTTTTCGGGACGTTGGCGGTGACGTTTTCCTTCGGCGTGAAGCGGAGAGTGATTAGCTTTTCCCCGGCCGCGTATGCCGGCAGCGCAACGGCCCCGATCGCGAGAGATCCAAGCAGGGCGCGAAGAGACGCCCTCGGGGTTGCGGTCATGAGCGACTCATGCGTGAATGATACTTCTCGGAAGGCGGGCCGGACAGGTGGGGGTTCCGCGCCGGCGGGGGTGCCGCGTCCGGGGGCAAGAAGACGACGCAGAAGATCCGCGCGAAGGCGATCGCCTGGGTGAAGTAAGGGAGCGCCGCCCCGGAGGCTGCCGCCCGATTTCTAGGGGTGCGGCATGATGGTTAGAATTGAGATTACTGCGACTCTTCGCCCGTTCTCGCGCCTATCGGGGCCGTAGAAGAAGAAGATTCTATAGGCTCCCGGCGCCCTGTTCTGAGCGTAGGCCTCAAACACGTCTTGGCCGCTTGGCCCCGCTATCGAACTGTACTTGTGGGTTTGTAGGGACCGATGCCGCGGATTTCTTTGAAGGTTTCCCAGGGCTTTTTTGACTTGCTTGTAGATGCTGTCTTTTGCCGGGTCGGCGCTAAGCTCATCTAGCTTCGCCTGGGCCTCTTTTGTGAAGAAAAGCTCCCACGTCACTCTACGTCGGCGTGTTCCAAGAAGGAGATAACGCGGCCTCGTCCCTCTGCGGCTTCCTGGATTCCACGGCGGAGGCTCGCGAGCGCCTCGGGGTTCTCGTGAACCCAAGCCTCTTCTGGAGGGATGTCCCCGACGCTCTCCATGAGCGTGCTAGTAGCCTGAATCGCGCCTCCGTACAGTTCTTCGTCGCATTCAATTGTGCTGAGAGCTGTTGCCATCTTGCTCATGACTTGGCCTTTCTTTGGATAGGCTCAGCCCGCGTTAGCTTCAACATCCCATGCTTCTCAGCGCTCTCTAGGCGCGTTTGCAGGACACGAATCAGGGCCGGAAGGAGCATCACCGGTAGCGTCACCCTGGCCAGATATTTTTGATTCAGCAAGAGGTTAACTTCCTTCCCTGGCTGCGAATTAACTGGCAGCGCCACTCTCGAAAAAATGAGGTTGAAGTCGAGCGGCGTAACGTTGGCCGCTACGACGTTGGCGTAGAACTCAACAACGGGAGGCTCGGCCACCAAGATCGACTTTTTTGTCTTTGGGTTCCTAGTTGCCATCGCTCCCCCGTTCACAGCCCTCCGCCGCACTCTACTTGTCCGAGGATCATAACCCCCAGGCGTGAGATAAAATGTCAGTCAGGCAAATAAGCCGTTTGATTGCAATGGCTTAAATCTCATTGACCACTTCGGCCCGCCGTTGCCAATTCCGAAGCGGCCCCAAGAGGCTCGCTAGAGCAGTCCGGCCCGCTTGAGCTCGTCAAACAGTGGCGGCGCAAGGGGTAGGGTGAAGGCGGGCCGGGGTTCGGACCCGGCTCGCTCAGGCCAGTTCCTAGGTTGCGCGGCCCTACCTGGCTCAGTTCGCGACGGTGGGAGCCGGCACGGACGCCGACCCCGGCCGGCTGCCCTCGGACTCTCGCGCCGATCCGAAGAGCCTCGTTGGACGGGTCTTCGGTGTGACATGGAGTTCCTCTCCGCCTCCTCCCGTTGGGATCGGCCGAGGCCCCTGTCTGAGAACCGTCAACAGCACACGACCGTCGCCCGGGGCCGTAAAGGCGTCGTCGCTCTTCAGGCTCTCGTCCTCGGTGATCGAGCGCGCGAGAACTCGGATCGTCTCCAGCGCCGCGGAGACAGACACGCCGGACATCACATCGGCGTTCTGGAGGTAGCTCGTTCTCGCCTCTTCCGCAAGCGCCGCGATCACGTCGAGGCGGTCCTGCAAGAGCGTCGCCACGCCAATTACGGCGCAGTCCGTGCCTGGCGCCAGGCACGGCGCCACGTCAGACCACTTTCCTTCATGGAAGGGGCAGTGAATCGGTTCCTTCGATCTACTCATGGGAATCCTCCGTGTCCCTTTCGGGACGGTTAAGGAGCCGCCCACCACGAGCGGCTCCGCATGACCGGGTTGTGACGGGGTTGCGACGAGCCTCGCCTTGGCCTACGAAAACACTCGTAGGCAGCCGGCAGGCAGCCGGATGGGGTGAGCAGGGGCGAACAGGTACGAATCTCGTCCGGGGAGTCCGACCGGCGAGAGCAGAGAAAGAGCTCATCCGGGTCGCTCTTTCCCTACTCAGACGAATCGGTACGAACAGGGGCTAAAGGTGCCGGAGGGTCCTCTTCTTTGCTTTCAAGGCCGCGGCACGGGTTCGAGTCCCGTTGGGGCCACCAACTCTCCTCAAAGGACTTAGGTGCGATTTCGAGGGGTCGCATTTTCGGTCTACGT
>Ga0209009_1000477_pt1 | contig 13790 bp, 14 predicted proteins | sample BlaSpr_A8_OM3_M2_FD_187979 | JGI IMG/M metagenome (GOLD analysis project Ga0209009, IMG submission 187979) | Forest soil microbial communities from Thunder Bay, Ontario, Canada - Black Spruce, Ontario site 2_A8_OM3_M2 (SPAdes) (version 2) | ecosystem: Environmental > Terrestrial > Soil > Boreal... | reverse complement strand
CGCGATGCTGGCGCGCAAGCTTTTGCCGCGTGGGATCAAGCTCGTGTTCGGAGGGACGTCGGCCGATGTTTTGACGACGTTCCGCGATTTCGGCGTCACGCTGATTCTGTCGGTCGTGGCGATCGTTGTGGTGCTGCTGATCCTGTTCCGGAGCTGGGTCGATCCGCTGGTGATCAGCGTCTCGCTCCCGCTTTCAATCGTAGGTGCCTTCTTCGCGCTCTGGATCACTCACGGTCAGTTCGGCTTGATCTCGTTAATGGGAATCATCTTCTTGCTGGGCCTAGTGAACAAGAACGCGATCCTCCTGGTCGACAGCATCAAGCGCCATCGTGCTTCCGGATTGGGACGCACCGAAGCGATCCTGAACGCCGGCGCGCAGCGGCTGCGCCCGATCTTGATGACCACGTCGGCGACGATCCTCGGGATGTTGCCGATCGCGCTCGGCTTCGGTGCCGGCGCCGAATTACGCGCACCGATGGCGGTCTCGATCATCGGCGGCCTGATCACCTCGACCTTGTTGAGCCTCATCGTGGTCCCGGTCGCCTACACGCTGATCGACGACCTGGCGCGCCGCGCCAGCGCGCGCGAGGCTAAACCGGCTGCCGATAGCGGCGCTTGAGCAGGGTCGCGTTCCTCACCGGCGGGACGGGCTTCGTCGGCGGCAATCTCGCGCGCGCGCTTCTGCGAGACGGCTGGCACGTACGGGCGCTCGCTCGGCTCGAAAGCGACCGCGGCAACCTGGAGGGCCTTGAACTCGAAGTCGTCGATGGCGATCTTCTTTCACCGAACCTCGCCGACCTGATGGCCGGCGCCGACGCGGTCTTCCACGTCGCCGCGCTCTACAGTTTATGGCGGCGCGATCGTGACGCGCTCTTTCGCAGCAACGTCCTTGGGACGCACTCGATCCTCGAAGCGGCGCGCAATGCCGGCGTGGCACGCGTCGTGCACACGAGTTCTGTCGCAGCAATCGGCGTCAAATCCGGCGGCATCGCCGATGAGAAATATCAGAGCCCGCCCGAGCGTCTGATCGGCGCATACAAACAGTCGAAGTACCTCGCCGAACAGGAAGCAATGGCAGCGTCCCGCGCGGGCCAAGACGTCGTCGTGGTCAGCCCGACGACGCCGATCGGCCCGTGGGACCGCAAGCCGACGCCGACGGGCGACATCCTCGTGCGATTCTTGACCGGGAAGATGCCCGCGCTCGTCGAGACCGGACTCAATTTCGTCGATGTCGCCGACGTCGCGCACGGCCACTTGCTCGCTTACGAGCGGGGCCGCTCGGGCGAGCGCTACATCCTGGGCGGCGAGAACTTGACGCTGCGGGAACTGCTGCGACGTGTGGGCCAAGCGGTCGGCCGGCGCCCTCCCAGGCTCTCGATTCCTGTGTGGCTTCCCCTGGGGATCGCCTGGCTCGAGGAAACTTTGTTCGCTCGGGTGGGTTACGAGCCGAAGATCCCCGTCGACGGCGTCCGGATGTCTAGGGAGTCGATGTTCTACGACGCGTCGAAAGCCAAGGATCAATTGGGGTACACCCCCGGCCCCCTCGATGCCGCGATTCGCGAGGCCATCCGCTGGTTCGCTGAAAACGGCTACCTTTCGAAGAGAGTTCGCTAAGAATATATGGCAGTTACCCTCAAGCAGGCTGCGACCGTCGGAGCCTACCTGATCAAGCAGAAGCTCAAAGGCCGCAAGCGCTTCCCCATCACGCTGATGCTCGAGCCGCTCTTTCGCTGCAATCTGGCGTGCGTCGGGTGCGGGAAGATTCAGCATCCGGTCGAGGTGCTGCGCAAGCATCTGACGCCCGAAGAGTGCTTCAAGGCCGCCGAGGAATGCGGCGCGCCGATCGTGGCGATCCCCGGTGGGGAGCCGCTGCTCCATCCGCAGATCGGCGAGATCGTGGCCGGTTTAATCGAGCGCAAGAAATTCGTCTATCTTTGCACCAACGCGATTCGGCTCGAGCAGAGCCTCGACAAGTTTACGCCCTCGCCGTACCTGACGTTCTCGATTCATCTCGACGGGCTGGAAGAGGAACACGATCACGCCGTCGATCGCAAGGGGATCTTCACGATTGCCGTCAGCGCGATCAAGGCGGCGAAGGCCCGCGGCTTCCGGGTCACGACGAACACGACGATCTTCGACGGGACGCCGCCGCACCGGGTGCAGGAGTTCTTCGACTACGTCAGCGAGCTCGGAACCGACGGGATGATGGTTTCGCCCGGCTACCGTTACGAGAAGGCTCCCGACCAGGACCATTTCCTGGCGCGCGAGCAGACGAAGGCGCTTTTCCGCGAAATCTTCGCGCCATATAGAGCGGGCGCCAAGAAGTGGAACTTCAACCACAATCCGCTCTTCTTGGATTTCTTGACCGGCGAGAAAGATTACGAGTGCACGCCGTGGGGCATGCCGTCATATAGTTTATTCGGCTGGCAGAAGCCGTGCTATCTGCTCGGCGAGGGTTATTACTCGAGTTACCGCGAGCTGTTAGAAGAGACCGATTGGTCGCAGTACGGCCACAAGAGCGGCAATCCGAAGTGCGCCGATTGCATGGTGCACTGCGGGTACGAACCGACCGCCGCCGAGGACTCGATGCGCCCGGCCAACATGCTGCGCTCGCTGGCGACGGTTTTCAGCCGCTCATAATCGACGCGATCTTCGTTCCGCGCGGAGCGGAAGAGCGCGCAGTGCGCGCCGGCCTGCGCCGGCGTCGTTCGTCGGGAAGCGCCGATGTGGCCCAGATCGCGGTCTACCCGACGGGAATTGGACCTTCTTCCGCCGGCGCTGCCGCGGAGGCGGTAATCGCAAGCGGCGTCCCGCGGCGCGTGCTCGTGACTGGGCTATGCGGGTCGCTGGACGCTCGCTTTCGCCCCGGCGACGCTCTCCTGTACGCCTCCGTTCAGGACACCGATGGGATCACTGTTGCGACCGACGTCGAATTGACCGAAGCACTGCAAGCTGCAATCCCGGAAGCGCACGGCGGAATCCGCGCGATGTCGACCGATCGCATCGCAACGCGTGCTGCCGAGAAACGCTCCCTCGCCAAACAGTCGAGCTGCCAAGCCATCGACATGGAGAGCCTCGCGCTACTCGAGTTGCTTCAGCGCGCGGGCGTAGTGGTGGCCGCGTTACGCGTCGTCAGCGATGCTGTAACTGCTGACCTCCCGGACCTGAACGCGGCACTCGATACGGCCGGAAACCTTAGGCCGAGTGCGCTCGCGCGTCAGTTTTTCCTTCGTCCTATCGCGGCGCTGCGTCTCATCGTTGACGCTTCTGCCGGACTCCGCGCTCTTCGGAAAGCGATAGCATCTTTGCCGGTGCCGGAGATAAGGATCGTCTCGTGAGACGGCTTTGCGTTTTCTGCGGATCGAATTCGGGCTCACGACCGGCGTACCGAGAATCGGCGCGCACTGTCGGGCGATTGCTGGCGGAGCGAAAAATCGGGCTCGTCTACGGCGGCGGGCGGGTCGGGTTGATGGGTGCGCTCGCTGACGCGGCGCTCGAAGGCGGGGGTGAAGTCATCGGCGTGATCCCGCGAATCTTAGAGGCGCGCGAAGTCGCGCACTCTGGGCTGACCAAGTTGCACGTCGTTGAGTCGATGCACGAGCGCAAAGCTCTCATGACGGCGCACGCTGATGCTTTCCTCGCCTTGCCGGGCGGCTACGGAACGCTGGACGAACTCTTTGAATCGGTAACCTGGCGGCAATTGGGCTACCACGACAAGCCCAGCGGAATTCTCGACGCCGACGGCTACTATGAAGGCCTGCTCGCGTACATCGAACGCGCCACAGCCGACGGCTTCGTGCACGATGCCGAACGCGCGACCATCGTCATCGACACCGATCCCGAAGCGCTCATTAGTGCTTTGCTTCCAACCGAAAGCTGACGAGGCGCGGGCCACAAAAAACTCGGATCAGCCTAACCGGCGACGACCTCGGGCGTGAGCTCCTCGAGCGAATTGAGCACGACGGCGGCTTGCGCGAGCGCGTCGGGTGCGGGTGGAAAATGTTTATTCGGGATCGCGATCGTGCGCGCTCCTGCCGCGTGCCCCGCGCGGATGCCGTTGGCCGAGTCCTCGATCACCGCGCAACGTTCGGCGGGAACGCCGAGGAGTTCGGCGGCGCGCAGATAGGTATCGGGCGCCGGTTTCCCCCGTGGAACCTCCGCCGACGAGACGATCACGCCGAACGCGTCGCGGATGCCGGCCAGGTCGAGGACGAGCGTAATGATTTCGCGATTAGCGGAGGAGCCGATCGCGAGCGGCCAGCGCTCCGCCAGCGTTCGCACCACCTCGACTGCGCCCGGCATGAGGTGCAGGTCTTCTTTGAGCGACGCCGCGACGCGTCCTAAGACTTCTTCGACGATCTTCTCCTCCGGTAACGGGATGCCGCGCTCTCGCAAGTAGTGCGACCACTCGGTCGAGTTCATCCCCATCAGCGTCTGCGTTATCTCGGGCGGATACTCCAACCCGTTTTCGAGGAAGAGGGATTTGCGCGCTTGCTCCCAGGCCGGCTCGCTGTCGATCAATACGCCGTCCATGTCGAAGATGACGGCGTCGATCATCGTCCGACGGCCTTCACTCGCGAGGGACGTTTTCTTTTGCTTTGATCAACCGCAAGACCGCTTCGTTGTACGGGGTCGGGACGCCGGCTCGGCGCCCCGCGGCTACGATCGCGCCGTTGATATGATCGACCTCGGTTTTTAGCCGCGCCGCGAGGTCGATGGTCATCGAGTTCCTGCCGTCGACGCTCGATGCGATCACGTCGCGCACGTACTCCCAGGCATCGCCGAAGGGGAGGTTGACCCTAAGCGCCTTAGCGACAGCGGCGCCTTCGAGTGCCAGATTGCGGGCGAGTTCGGCGGCGTTCGGGTCGCTCACGACGGCGGAATTAGTCGCTTCCAGCAGCGCCGACACCGGATTGATGGCGGCATTTGCGAGCAGCTTCCCCCACAGATGCGGGCGGATGTCGTAGGCGACCGAGCACTCGAAGCCGGCCTCTTGCAGCAGCGTCTGAACCGAGCGTACCGTGGCGGTCGATGCGCGGCCTGAACCGACGACCGTCGTCCCTCCACCGAAGCGCCGCGAGCGGCCGTGTCCCACGGCGTAGCCGGCGACGTTCGTGATGCCGATGACCAGCGGGACGTTCGCGCCGAGCGCCGCCTTGATCGCCTCCTCATTCCCCAATCCGTTCTGCAGTGAGACGATCGGCGTCGTTGGGTTCAGTTGTCCAGCGAAGGGCCGGATCGCGCCCAGCGTATACGGTGCTTTCACGAAGACGAACAAATAGTTGGTCGTGAAAACCTTCGACGGCTCGCGCGTCGCGACGACCCTGCGTGGTTTCGCATCGTCGATCTGCACTCCGTGCTTGTTGATGGTTTCGACCACGTCGGCGCGAACGTCGACCAGCGTGACGTCGTTGTGTTCGGCGAGGTAATACCCGAACAGAGTCCCCATCACGCCCGCTCCGAGTATCGCGACGCGCGGCCGCGCGCCGGCTTCAGCGCTCACGCCGGCCTCACGCTATATTTCGAACTGGAGGCCGAAGACGGTTCGCCGGTCGGTGTGCGTCGTGTCGCGCTCGCCGCCGAAGAGCTGCAATTTCGGCGTCAGAAAGAGATTGCCGTACGCGTCCAGCGTCGGATGACGCAGGTCGTAGGCGCGGAATTCGATGCCGGCCAGCGGCCCCGAGAACGAACTCGTCAAGCCCAGTCGCGAATATTCCATCCCGCCGCCGTATTGCCACGGCCCGCGCCGCGAGATGAGCATGAAGTTTGCAGTGCTCGTCGCGCCGCCCGCATCGTTGACGCCCGCGAAGAGACTAGTGGCACCCTTCGGCAAGAGCCGGATATTGAAATCGGTCTGCGGTCCTCGGTCACTGCTCAGGAGCGGCGAGATGTTCCCCCGAGCATTCGTGGGCTGCAACGGCGTGAGCTGGCCGACGCGGATCTGAATCTCGACGAGATCCTTCGTGAAGCTGTCGAGCTTCTTTTTGAGCGCCTCAATTCCGATCGGCGAGGGGCTTGCCTCTGACGAGGACGACGCCGCGGCGTGCGGGGCGGCCGTCCCCGATCCGGTCGGAGCCCGAACTCCGGGAGCTGCGCTGGGGCCGGCGGCCGGCAGCGCTGGCTTGGAGGTGGGCACGAAACCGGGAGGTGGCGGCGTGACGCCTCCCGGCGCCGGCGTCGCGCTCCTGTCGACACCGTACACGGAGCTCTTACCACCGAGCGAGCCGAGCAGTGAGTCGATCCGCTGCGCCGTCGCGTCGAAATGCGCGACCGTATCGCGCAGCTGCGACTGCGTCTGCGGGTTGCCGGTGACCTGGCGCAGATCGTTGCTGAGTTCGGCGAAGGTCTTCGCGGTCAGCGCGAACTGATGCGTCGTCTCGAGCAGATCTTCTTTCATCTTCGGATTGGTCGCGAAATCGCGTAGCGCGGCGGAGCTACGATTGACCGATCGGCTCGTCTCGCTCAACTGCACGATGATGCCGTCGATCTGGCGGCTGTTCCGCTTCACGGTCTCGTCGAGGCTGTTGGTGAGATCGACGACGTTGTCGCCCGCGCGCGCCGCAGAACGGTTGAGTGTCGCCAGCATCCCGTTCGCGGAATTGCTGAACTCCTCCAGCGATGCCCGCGCCGTCGACGTCAACGCGTTGGCATTCCCGAGCGCCGTGTCCAATTCGTTGAGCATGTGCGGAGCGCGCCGCTCCAGGTCCGCTAAGAGATGGTCGAAACGCCGAATCTCGCCTTGACCCTGCTCGAGTAGGTCCTGGATGCTCGTCGGATTCCTGCCCTGCGGTTGCTCGTCGAGCGGAAGAATTTCGTGCGGCAGGGTTGCCACTTGACCGCCTAGCGGCGGCTGAATGATGACCGACGGTTCGCCGGTCAACGGCGCGAGAATAAAGAACTTAGAATTCTTGGGAATTTCGAAACCCGGCTTGATCGCGAGGATCACGTCGACCGTGTAGTCCGGTTCCAGCTCGACGTCGTCGACGGCGCCGATGTTCACCCCGCTCATCGAGACGATCGCGGCCCGGTGCAGGCCGGACGCGCTCGGGAAGTGCGCGCCGATCTTGTAGCCCTGCGAGCGCGTCCAAAAGTCGCCCAGGAAGTAGAATATTCCGAAGAGCGCTACCGCGCCGACGATCACGAAAAGACCGACTAGGGCTTGCCGACTCATAGCGGGATGGGGCCGACCTCACTTCCTTGCAGGAACTGCTGGACGATCGGATTCGCCGACCGCCGTATCTCATCGACCGTTCCATATTCGATGATGGCTCCCTCGAAAAGCATGGCGACATAATCGGCCATCGCGTAGATGCTGTCGAGGTCGTGCGAGACGACGACGGCCGTGCCGTTGAGCTGGCGCCGAAGGCGCTTGATCGTATCGGTCAGTACGTGCGTGATGATCGGGTCGAGGCCGGTCGTCGGCTCGTCGTAGAGGACGAGTTCGGGATTGTTGACCACGGCGCGCGCGAACCCGACGCGTTTGAGCATCCCGCCGGAAAGCTCGGAAGGCATCCGCTCGCCGACGTTTTCCAAGCCGACCGATTCGAGCGTAGCTTCCACGACCTTCCGGATCTCCGGTTCGGTCATCGTCGTGGTTTCGCGCAAAGGAAGCGCGACGTTGTCGAAGACCGTGAGACTGTCGAACAGAGCGGCGAACTGAAACGAGAAACCGATCTTCTGGCGAAAGGCGACGAGGTCACGCTCCTTGAGGTGAGCGAGGTCCGTACTCTTGACGATGACGCGTCCGCTCTCCGGCGTGCGCAGCCCGTTGAGCAGGCGCAGGATCGTCGATTTCCCCGCACCCGAGAGGCCGATCAAACAAGTGATCGCCCGGGCTTGAACGTCGAGCGTGCAATGCTGCAGCACGAGCTTCTCTCCGAAACGGAGCGTGACGTTCTCGATGCGCGCGAAGTTCACCGGAAAAGGATCAGCGACATCATGAAGTTGGTGACGAAAATCAAGATGATCGCTAGCACGACCGCGCCCGTCGTCGAACGCCCGACGCCGGCGGCGCCGCCGCGCGTGGAGAGGCCCTGGTAACAGCCGACGATCACGATCAGTGCGCCGAAGAGCCCCGCCTTGATCAGGCCTTTCCAAAAATCCGAGAAATCGCTGTAGGTGCGGATGGATTCGACGAAGGTGTCGTAGGGTATGCCCGCGAGCGTGTGCGCCAGATAGCCGCCGCCTACGATCGCGATGACGTCGGCGAGGATGGTCAGGATCGGCATCATGACGATCATCGCCACCAGTCTCGGCACGACGAGCATCCGAATCGGTGAAAGCCCGAGGGCCTCGAGCGCCTCGATCTGTTCGGTGACGACCATCGAACCCAACTCGGCGGCGATTGCCGCACCGGCTCGGCCCGCGACGACGACCGCCGACAACATCGGCCCCAACTCGCGCGCGGTAGTGAAGGCTACGGCGCCACCGACCAAGTTGCTGACGCCATAGCTCACGGCATTTTGCGCCGACTCGTAGGAAACGACCATCCCGGTGAAGAGCGAGGTGAGCAGGACGATGACCGTCGACTGAAAGCCCAAGAAATACGCTTGCGCCATCGTTTCCTTCAGGCGAACGCGCAGTCGCGCGATGAAGCCGGCGCTCTCCGCTGTAAGGATCGCCAGGCCGCCGGCATACTCGAGGACCGACGTCGCTCCGCGGCCGATCTCCTCGAGAGGCCGAAGCGGCGCGGGTACCCGGGTGCTCATTCTGCGCCGAGTTCAGCGAGTTTCGAAAGGACGCCTTGCGTGATCTCGACGCGCCGCGCGGCGACGCCGCGCTCCGCCGTAAGGTTGAACTGCACTTGACTCGCGCGAGCGAGCCTGCGCTCGACATCGCTCAAATGCGCGCGCGCCTCGCGTTCGAAACCGGCGAAGTAGCGTCGCACGGCGTCCAGGTACGCGGCGGTCTTTTCGTCTGAAATCTTCGCGCCGGCGACCAGCAGCGCTCCCATCTCGGCCTGCGCTCGGCGTAATCTTCGGTCGCGGACGTAAAACTCGGCGACCTCCCGGACGAGCCGCTCTAGCTGTCCGCGGTCAGCGGCCGGCATGCATGTATGCGGCGGCCGAGAGCGCCGAGCGCTGCACCTCGAAGAGCTGCTCGATGCCCCGCTGCGCCAGGCTCAGCAGCTCGTCCAGTTGCGCACGGCCGAACGGCCGCGCTTCGGCCGAACCCTGAACTTCGACGTATTCTCCGGCATCGGTCATCGCGACGTTCATGTCGACCTCGGCACGGCTGTCCTCCGAATAGGCGAGGTCGAGGGTGGCAAGTCCATCCACAAACCCGACGCTCACCGCCGCAACCTGAAGGGGCAGTGGCCAATTTGCGGCTCCGGGCGTAAAGACGCGCCCGCACGCGAGCGCCAGCGCAACATAGGCTCCGGTGATGGCCGCCGTGCGCGTTCCGCCGTCGGCTTGCAGCACGTCGCAATCGAGGACGACGCTGCGTTCGCCAAGCTTCTTGAGGTCGGTCACGGCGCGCAACGAACGGCCGATGAGCCGCTGAATCTCGTGCGTCCTCCCGCCGAGGCGTCCTCGTGTCGATTCACGCTGCGTCCGCTCCGGCGTCGCGCGCGGCAGCATCGAGTATTCGGCGGTCACCCAGCCGCCGCCGCGCCCTCGCAGCCACAGGGGGACCTTGTCCTCGATCGTCGCCGCGCAGAGGACGCGCGTATGGCCCACTTCGATCAGCGCACTGCCCTCGGCGAAAGCTAGCGGGTTCGGCTCGATGCGCACCGGGCGCAGCGCGTCGAGCGCCCGGCCGTCGATGCGCGGCGCGCTACTCAACGGTGACGGTCTTCGCGAGGTTGCGCGGCTGGTCGACATCCTTTCCGTCGAGGTCGGCGATGTGATACGCGAGCAGTTGCAAAGGGACGACGTTTACGATCGGCGCCAGCAACTCATCGACCTTCGGGACCCAAAAAACGTAGTCGGCGAGGGCCGCGACTTCTCGATCGCCGAAGTTCGCGATCGCGACGACCTTCGCTTCGCGCGCTTTCGCTTCGGCCAAGTTCGAAAGCATCTTCTCGCGCACGCGCCCATCGGTCACGATGCCGACCACCGGCACCTTCGAGTCGAGCAGGGCGATCGGTCCGTGCTTCATCTCGCCTGCGGCATAGCCCTCGGCATGGATGTACGATATCTCCTTGAGCTTCAAGGCACCCTCCAGCGCCGTCGGAACATTCACGTAGCGCCCCAGGAACAGCACCGTCCGCGCCCTGCGCAGGCGGCGCGCGACGCGCCGGATCTCGTCGGATGCGTTCAGACAAATGTCGATCGCCTCGGGAAGGAGCTTCGTCCCTTCGGCGATCTCGCGCAAGCGTTCGACCGATTCGCTATGGCGAATGCGGGCAAGGTAGAGTGCGAATAGCACCATCGCGACGGTCTGCGAGACGTAGGTCTTCGTGGCGGCGACGCCGATCTCGGGGCCGCCGCGCGTGTACAGGATCCCGTCGGCCAAGCGGGTGAGGTGGGAACCGAGGACATTGCAGATGCCGAGCACCGGCGAGCCGCCCGCTTTCGCGACTTTGACCGCTTCGATCGTGTCGGCCGTCTCGCCAGACTGCGACATCGCGATCGTGAGCGTGCTTGGGTCGAGGACGCGATCGCCGTAACGAAATTCGCTGGCCAGTTCCATCTCGACCGGCACCTTGCAGAGCGCGCGTAAAAGGTACATCCCGACCATGCCCGCGTGGAATGCGGTCCCGCAGCCGGTGATCGAAATCTTGCTGATCGCGCGCAGGAGGCTCTCGTCGATTTTCAGTTCCGAGGCGAGCTGAACGTCGCACGATTCGTCGATGCGTCCGGCGAGGGTTTCCTTCACGACGTTCGGCTGGACGAACATCTCCTTCAGCATGAAGTGCTTGAAGCCGTCCTTCTCGGCCGAACTTGCGTCCCACATGACCTGCGTGACGTCGCGTTCGATCGGCTTGCCGTCGAAGTCGCTCAGCGTGTAACCGTTGTCGTCGATGACCACCATCTCGTTCTCGCGCAAGATGACTTGTTTTCGCGTATATTTCAGGATCGCCGGCGTATCGGAAGCGACGAACATCTCGCGGTCGCCGAGCCCCACGACGAGCGGACTGGCACCGCTACGCGCAAAGACGAGCTGCCGCGGCGCGCCCGAGGAAATGACGCCGAGCGCGTAGGCGCCGCGCACCTGTTTGAGGGTCCGGCGCACCGCGTCGACAAGGTTGCCTTCGTCGTTCGCTTCGATGAGGTGCGCGATGACCTCGGTGTCGGTTTCGCTGCGAAACACGTGGCCGTCTGCCAGCAATCCCTCGCGGAGGGATGCATAATTCTCGATGATCCCGTTATGGACGACGGCCACTTTTTCGTCGCAGTCCGCGTGCGGATGCGCGTTGGCGTCGGAAGGGCGGCCGTGCGTCGCCCAGCGCGTGTGACCGAGCCCTGTCGTACCGCTCAGCGGTTCGGAACCGAGCCGCTCGACGAGCCGGCTCAACTTGCCTTCGGACTTCGTCCCCGACAAAACGCCGTCGACGTCGATCACGGCGATGCCGGCGCTGTCATAGCCGCGGTATTCTAGGCGGCGCAGCGAGTCGAGGATGATGGGGACGCCGTCACGATGGCCGACGTACCCGACGATTCCGCACATTTTAGTAACCTGCCGTTACTTGATGCTCTCGCGGACGCGCTTGTAAGGGATCTTTCCCAGCGCAACTTCCTCAAAGGCCGTCGAGACCGGTTTGTTGGGGTTGGCGTCGGGGGTCAGGGCCGGCGCCCCGTTGTTGAGCTGTTTCGCGCGCTTGGTGACCACGTTGACTAGTGTAAACTTCGAGTCGACCTGGTTCAACAGCCCGTCTAGGTCGCCGAAAACTGATTGGCTCATGATTCTTCCACGTTTCTGATGTAATCGTCTTTATAGTGATGGATGCGGAAACGTTCCGCATGAATGATTGCCTCGAGGTCGTCCACCGCAGGTAACGAATCGCGCCGTTCGGGCGGAGCTTGCTCGTTGATGAGGACGTAATCGAAGTGTCTGATAGAGGCTAGTTCGGTGTGGGCGATGGCGAGCCGCGACGCGATTTCCTCCGCCGACTCGGTGCGCCGTTCGGTGAGGCGCTGGTGCAGGTACGAGAATTTGTCGGGCAGCAAGAAGATCAGGACGGCGGCCTGGAATCCACGCTTGATCGCAAGCGCACCGTTCACTTCCGGCTTCATGATCACGTCGTAGCCGTCGGAGAGGGTCCGCTCCACGAAAGAGCGGGGAGTCCCGTAGAGGTTACCGTTGTACTCTTTCGTTTCGAGGAATTCGGCGCGCTTGGACATCGTCTCGAAGGCGGCGTGCGTGACGAAGAAGTATGCTTCGCCTTCGCGTTCGCCGGGTCGCGGTTCCCGAGTCGTTGCGGACACCGAGTATCGAAGACGCGGCATCCGCTCGCGGAGAGCGTCGACGACGGTATCTTTTCCGGCCCCTGATGGCCCCGAGACGACGAAGAGTAACCCCGGGCCCTTCAGCGCGACCCCCCTTTCTAGCCGCACCGACGCGGCTGCATCGCGCAGGCTGGGATCGGCTATCGCGCGATCCACCCGAGCAAGAACCGAAACAATTCGGAAACAACGCAGGACGCTCCTGCCGTGCTGACCGATTGGATCATCGTGCGGCGGCTGGGCGCCGAACTGAGTGGCGCCCTCCAGGGCACGCGCATCCGAGCCGCCGGCACCCTCCCCGATGGGCGATTCGGGCTCGAAACCGATCGAGGACTCGTCATCTTCGACGTTTTCGGAGAGACGCCGCTCGTGACGCTGGAAGGCCCCGTGCCGCTCTCCCACGGGCCAGGCTGGCCCCGAGCCGCCTCGGACACCCTCGAAGGGCTGCGCGTCACCGGGGTTCGCGCCAGGCCGGGCGACCGGCTCTTGGCCTTCGATTGCTCGTCCAGGTCGCGTTTCGGGGTCGCGAGCGGCTACCGGCTCGTCGCCGAACTCGTCCCGCGCTTCGGTAATCTGGTGCTGCTCAAGGGCGAGACCGTGGTCAGCGCCGCGCGGAGCTTCGAAGCGGGCGGGAAGACCGTTCGGACCGTGAAGGCCGGCGAGCCGTACGAGCCGCCGCCGCTGCCGGAGAGGGCTCAGGAGCGCATCCCGCGCTTGGTGGCGGCGTCTCTGGCGATCGAAGCGGAACGCGGCGGCGCGGCCGTGCGGTCCTCGCTCGATGCGCTGTCCGCCGAGGCGCCCGGAGGTGACGTTTACGTCTATCGCAACGCGGACGGAAGCCTGGCTCAGATTCACCTCGTCGCGCTCTTGCAATTCGGCGATCTGACGGAGTCGAGGGCGCCCGGGCTCCTTCCGCTGCTTTCGGAATTCGCCGCGGAGGGAACGGGGCGTCGCCGCTCCGGCGACTCCGGCGCTCAACGCGCCGCGCTCGCTTCGCGCGTGGCGCGGCGGCTCGCAGCGCTGAAGCGCGAACGTGAGGCGCTCGAGCGCGAGCTAGACGAGAGCGCGACCACCGACGTGCTGCGACGGGCCGGCGCACTGTTGTACGCGCACCATGCTGAGGTGCCGCCGGGCGCGGCGAGCTTCGTCGCTCCGAGCGATTCCGGGTTGAAGATCGAACTCGACCCGCGGCTCGACGCGAAGGGGAACGCAGCGGCGATCTTTCGGCGCTACAAGAAAGCGACGGCGCGACGAACGCACGCCGAACGCCGAATCGCGGCGCTCGGGGCAAGCGAACGATTCGCCGAAGATCTCGCATGGGAACTCGAGCGCGCCGAGCCCGACGCACTCGGCGAACTTGCCGACGCCGTCGACCGGCTCGAAGGGAAGCGCGTAAAAAAA
>Ga0209009_1000476_pt1 | contig 13851 bp, 17 predicted proteins | sample BlaSpr_A8_OM3_M2_FD_187979 | JGI IMG/M metagenome (GOLD analysis project Ga0209009, IMG submission 187979) | Forest soil microbial communities from Thunder Bay, Ontario, Canada - Black Spruce, Ontario site 2_A8_OM3_M2 (SPAdes) (version 2) | ecosystem: Environmental > Terrestrial > Soil > Boreal... | reverse complement strand
AGCCACCGCCTCGTCAGCCACCGCCTCCGCGGGTGCCTTCTTGGCGGGAGGGCGCTTCGACACCGCGGCACGACGGGCGCGCTCGGCCTCATCGGTGACGGTCTTCTCCTGCACCAATTCGATCACTGCCATCGGCGCGTTATCACCTTGGCGTGGCTCGACTTTGATGATGCGGGTGTAGCCTCCGTTGCGGTCGGCGAAGAACGGCCCGATCTCCGCGAACAGCATGTGCACGATGTCCTTGTCGCGGATTTTCTTGAGCACCTCACGCCGGTTGTGCAGCGCGCCCTTCTTTGCGTGGCTGATCAACTTCTCGGCGTACGGCCGCAGCGCCCGGGCCTTCGTCTCGGTGGTCTTGATCCGGCCATGCTCGAACAGCGAGGTGGCTAGGTTGGCCAGCATCGCCTTCTGGTGCGAGGACGACCCGCCCAGGCGAGGGCCCTTGGTGGGCTTTGGCATTTGTCAATCTCCTTGTTACGCAGAGAATTACAGTTGTTCTGTTTCGGCGTAGTCCTGGTCGTTGTCCATTTCGTAAGCCGAGTCGCCGTGCCACGTGCCGGTGGCGGCGTCGTACCCGGCGACTTCGGACGGGTCGAAGCCGGCCGGGCTGTCCTTGAGCGACAGACCCAGCTGGTGGAGCTTGACCTTGACCTCGTCGATCGACTTCTGACCGAAGTTGCGGATGTCCAGCAGGTCGGACTCGGTGCGGGCCACCAGCTCGCCGACCGTGTGGATGCCCTCACGCTTGAGGCAGTTGTACGACCGCACCGTCAGGTCCAGGTCGTCGATCGGCAGCGCGAACGACGCGATGTGGTCGGCCTCGGCGGGCGACGGGCCGATCTCAATGCCCTCGGCCTCGACGTTGAGCTCGCGCGCCAGCCCGAACAGCTCAACCAGCGTCTTGCCCGCCGACGCCAGCGCGTCGCGGGGGCTGATCGAATTCTTGGTCTCGACGTCGAGAATCAGCTTGTCGAAGTCGGTGCGCTGCTCAACACGGGTGGCCTCGACCTTGTACGTGACCTTCAGCACCGGCGAGTAGATCGAGTCGACCGGGATCCGGCCGATCTCGGCGCCAGACGCCTTGTTCTGCACGGCAGGCACATAGCCGCGGCCGCGCTCGACGACGAGCTCCACCTCGAGCTTGCCCTTGTCGTTGAGGGTCGCGATGTGCATCTCGGGGTTGTGCACCGTGACACCGGCAGGCGGCACGATGTCACCCGCGGTGACGGCACCGGGGCCCTGCTTGCGCAGGTACATGGTCACGGGCTCGTCTTCCTCCGACGACACGACCAGGCCCTTGAGGTTCAGGATGATGTCGGTGACGTCTTCCTTGACACCGGGGACGGTGGTGAACTCGTGCAGCACCCCGTCGATCCGAATGCTGGTGACCGCGGCGCCGGGAATCGACGACAGCAGCGTACGGCGCAGCGAATTGCCAAGGGTGTAACCGAATCCCGGCTCCAGCGGTTCGATCATGAACCGCGACCGGTCGTCGGCCACGACTTCTTCGCTCAATGTGGGTCGCTGAGAAATCAGCATGTGTTTCTTTCCTCCTTCACGGCATCCGCTATTTGATGCCGAGATCCACCTCCCGCGAGCGGGAGATTTCCCGAGCCGTCATCGGGACGGCGCAGGACGTCTTACTTCGAGTAGAACTCGACGATGAGCTGCTCGCTGAGCGGTACATCGATTTGCGCGCGCTCAGGTAGCTGGTGCACCAGGATGCGCTGACGTTCCCCGATCACCTGCAGCCAGGCGGGAATCGGCCGGTCCCCCGCGGTCTCCCGGGAGATCTGGAACGGAACCGAGTTCACCGACGTATCGCGCACGTCGACGATGTCGTACTGCGCCACCCGGTAACTGGGCACGTTCACCTTCACGCCGTTGACGGTGAAGTGGCCATGGCTGACCAGCTGGCGCGCCATCCGGCGGGTGCGCGCAAGTCCGGCGCGGTACACGACGTTGTCCAGCCGGGTCTCCAGGATTTGCAGCAGAGCCTCACCGGTCTTGCCGGTGGCACGGTTCGCCTCTTCGTAGTAGCGGCGGAATTGCTTTTCCATGATGCCGTAGGTGAAGCGGGCCTTCTGCTTCTCCTGCAGCTGCTGCCGATATTCACTTTCTTTGATTCGCGCGCGGCCGTGCTGGCCGGGCGGATACGGGCGCTTCTCGAACGCGGCATCACCGCCGACGAGGTCGACGCCCAGGCGGCGCGACTTCCGGGTCGCGGATCCGGTGTAACGAGCCATCAGTGTTCCTCCTAGACCCGACGCCGCTTAGGCGGACGGCACCCGTTGTGCGGCTGCGGGGTGACATCGGCGATCGCCCCGACCTCCAGGCCGGCGGCCTGCAGCGAACGGATCGCGGTCTCGCGACCCGAACCCGGACCCTTCACGAACACGTCGACCTTGCGCACACCGTGCTCCTGCGCCTTGCGCGCTGCGCTCTCGGCGGCCAGTTGCGCAGCGAACGGGGTCGACTTGCGCGAGCCCTTGAAGCCGACGTGGCCGGACGACGCCCAGGCGATCACGTTGCCCTGCGGGTCGGTGATGGACACGATCGTGTTGTTGAACGTGCTCTTGATGTGAGCAGCGCCGTGCGGGACGTTCTTCTTTTCCCGGCGGCGGCCCTTCTGGCCCTTCTTAGGGGCGGCGGCGGCTTTCTTCGGTGGCATCGGTTACCTGGCCTTCTTCTTGCCCGCGATGGTGCGCTTCGGCCCCTTGCGGGTGCGCGCGTTGGTCTTGGTCCGCTGGCCACGCACCGGGAGGCCGCGACGATGCCGCAGGCCCTGGTAGCAGCCGATCTCGATCTTGCGGCGGATGTCGGCCTGCACCTCGCGGCGCAGATCGCCCTCCACCTTGAGGTTGCCCTCGATGTAGTCCCGAAGATGCGTCACCTGATCTTCGGTCAGGTCCTTGGTGCGCATCTCCTTGTCGATGCCGGTCGCAGCCAGGATTTCGTTGGCGCGGGTACGGCCGATGCCGTAGATGTAGGTCAGCGCGATCTCCATGCGCTTATCGCGCGGTAGATCGACGCCCACGAGACGTGCCATCAGGCGGTGTCCTTCTTCTCATGCGGAGGTCTGATCCCAGCCCGTCCCCGAAAGCCTCGCGGCTTCGCAGGGGCCCGGCCTCCGTTCCGGGCGTCGATGATGCTCTTCGCGCGAGCTCTCATCGGTGATGAGCGGCCATTCCGCTCACTGGTGCTGGGAGGTCTGCATTCAGTTATCTGCCGCAGCTAGCCTTGGCGCTGCTTGTGGCGTGGATCGGAGCAGATCACCATGACCCGCCCATGCCGACGGATCACCCTGCACTTGTCGCAGATCGGCTTCACGCTCGGGTTGACCTTCACGGCTGTCTTCGATCCTGTTCTCGTCTGGTTGGTTGATTACTTGTACCGGTACACGATGCGGCCCCGGGACAGGTCGTATGGAGACAACTCCACGACCACCCGGTCCTCGGGCAGGATGCGGATGTAGTGCTGCCGCATCTTGCCGCTGATGTGAGCGAGCACCTTGTGGCCGTTCTCCAGCTCAATGCGGAACATCGCATTGGGCAGAGGCTCGACCACTCGACCCTCGACCTCTATGGCGCCGTCCTTCTTTGCCATAACCTCCGCGATCCTTGCTCTTCCGGCGACGAGCGCTCGCGCGAAGAGCCAAGCCGCGAGCACCCTCGGGGCAGCGTCGGCCCCGGCTACAAAACGTGAGCACGACCTAGGAAATTCCGAAAATTCCACGATTCGGGGCACACAACAGCCGGCGCGGGTACCGCACCGTTACTCCACGATACCCGTTTCACGGGCGCAAACCAAAATGACTCCGGCCGTCGTCGCACACTCTGACAAGGGCATACTTGATAGCGATGACTGGACCCGCCTCCCAGCCCCGCAAGCCCGTAATCCTCACCGTCGACGATGACCCAGCCGTGTCGCGCGCGGTCGCTCGCGACCTTCGTCGCCACTACGGCGAGAGATACCGAATCGTCCGCGCGGAATCGGGCCTCGACGCGCTGGAAACGCTGAACGAACTCAAGCTACGCGGCGACACGGTGGCGGTGTTCGTCGCCGACTACCGGATGCCCGAGATGAGCGGTATCGACTTCCTCGAAGAGGCGATGGACATCTATCCGGTCGCCCGCCGGGTGCTGCTGACCGCCTATGCCGACACCCATGCCGCGATCGAGGCCATCAACGTCGTCGACCTGGACCACTACCTCCTCAAGCCGTGGGATCCTCCGGAGGAGAAGCTGTACCCGGTGATCGACGGGTTGCTCGAGGCGTGGCGGGAAGCCGGCGACCGGGGCATTCCGCACACGAAGATCATCGGCCACCCCTGGAACCCGAGATCGTCGCAGGTTCGTGAATTCCTAGCCCGAAATCAGTTGTACTACACCTGGTTTCGCGCGGACGAGCCCGAGGGCCAGCGACTGCTCGAAGCGGCAGGCGAGGACGGTATGACGCTGCCCGTGATCATCACCGAGCAGGGCGAGACCCTCGTCGATCCGCCGAACACCGATCTCGCTTCGACGTTGGGCCTGACCACCATGCCGTCGAAGGACTTCTACGACCTTGTCGTGGTCGGCGGCGGACCGGCCGGGCTGGCCGCCGCCGTCTACGGCGCCTCGGAGGGACTCAAGACCGTGCTGATCGAGCGCACCGCCACCGGCGGTCAGGCCGGGCAGAGTTCCCGCATCGAGAACTACCTGGGCTTCCCCGACGGCGTCTCCGGCAACCAGCTCGCGGACCGAGCGCGCAGGCAGGCCGAGAAATTCGGGGCCGAGCTGATCACCGCACGCAAGGCCGTCGCCCTCGAGGTCAACGGGTCGGCGCGAACGGTGCGATTCGACGACGGCAGCTCCATTGACGCCCACGCGGTGATATTGGCAACGGGCGTGTCGTATCGGCAGCTGCCCGCGGAGGGATGTGAGCGGCTCACGGGCGCCGGCGTTCACTACGGCGCGGCCTCCTACGTGGCAACCGAATGCGGAGACGAAGCGGTCTTCATCGTCGGCGGCGCCAATTCGGCCGGACAATGCGCGGTGAATATGTCTCAGTACGCCAAGTCGGTGACCCTGGTCGTGCGCGGCCCGTCGTTGGAGGCGTCGATGTCCTACTACCTGATCCAGCAGGTCGAGGCCATCGACAACATCAACGTTCGGACCTGCACGGTGGTCAGGGAGGTGTGCGGCGACGATCACATCGAGAAGCTGATCCTCGAGGATCAGCGAACCGGCGAGGCCGACGAGGTCACGTGCGCCCGGATGTTCGTCTTCATCGGCGCGGAGCCGCGCACCGACTGGCTGGACGGCGTGGTCGCACGTGACGAACACGGGTTCGTGCTCTCCGGACCGGACCTGAAGAACGTGGTCGGCTGGGCTCTGGATCGACCTCCCCATCACCTGGAAACAAGTGTGCCCGGTGTGTTTGTTGCAGGAGACGTGCGTGCCGAGTCCGCCAAACGTGTGGCGGCCGCCGTCGGCGAAGGGTCGATGGCCGTGATGCTGGTGCACCGCTACCTGGCGGAGTCCTAGAAAGGAGGCGCAGCGATGAGCCACTCGGGCGAAGAGCCGAAAACAGCGATGAGCCACTCGGGCGAACAGCCGAAGGCAGCAGGTGAGACGTGCCTGCCCGACGAGCTGCGCACGTTGTTCTTGTTCGAGGAGCTGTCGGACGAGCAGCTCGCGACGCTGTGCCAGAACGGCCACATCCAAACGTTCGAGCCCGGGCCCGTTTGTATCGAGGGTGAGCCGGCGACCTGCTTCTACGTGCTCATCGACGGCGAACTCGTGATGTCGAAGCGGTCGGCAGGCGTGGACCTCGATACCACCCGCACCTCCCAGCGGGGCGTGTACTGCGGGGCGTGGTCGGCGTATGTGCCCGGTGAGGCGCATGTCTACGAAGCGTCGGTACGCGTGACCAGGCCGTCCCGGTTCTTCGTGCTGGACGCAAATGCGTTCGCGGACTTCATGAAGGCCGAGTTCCCGATGGCCGTGCATCTCGTCGAGGGCCACAAGGTCGGGGGCCTGCGCCAGCGCCAGATCGTGGGTCAGCGGGAGAAGCTGCTGGCCCTCGGCCAGCTCACGGCGGGGCTCACCCACCAGCTGAATAATCCGGCCGCCGCCACCGCGCGCGCCGCCGCCGATCTGCGTGGCCGCGTCAGCAAGATGCGCAACAAGCTCGCGATGCTGGCCGACGGCAAGTTCACACCCAAGGCGATGCGCGCTCTGGTGAGCATTCAGGACGAGGTTGCCGAGCAGGTCGCCAAGGCCAAGCCGCTGGAGCTCACCGCGCTGGAGACATCGGACCGCGAGGATCAGATCGGCGACTGGCTGGAGGATCACGGCATCGCCGACGCCTGGGATTACGCGCCAACCTTCGTCGAGGCGGGTCTGGACATCGACTGGCTGGAGCGGGTTTCTGCAACGGCCGAGGAGGCGGACGCAACGTTCCAACTGCCGACCGCAATCGGCTGGCTCAAATACACCATCGACACCGAAGAGCTGATGAAGGAGATCCTCGAGGCGAGCAAGCGGATCTCGGAGCTGCTGGCCGGCGCCAAGCAGTACTCGCAGATGGACCGGGCGCCGTACCAGGCCGCCGACATCCACGTGTCGCTGCACAGCACGCTGATGATGTTCGGCGACCGGATCGGCAAGGACAGCAAAGTCAAACTCGTCAAGGAATACGACAAGTCATTGCCCGAATTGCTCTGCTACCCAGGCGATCTGAACCAGGTCTGGACGAACATCATTGACAATGCGATCCAGGCAATGGACGGCAACGGCACGTTGACGGTCCGGACTATGCGCGAAAACGACGACATGGTCCGGGTGGAGATCTGCGATGACGGACCGGGTATCCCCAAAGACGTCGTGGACCGCATCTTCACTCCGTTCTTCACCACGAAGCCGCTCGGCGAGGGCACCGGGCTCGGCCTGGATCTGGCCTGGCGCATCGTCGCGGAGAAGCACCACGGCAACCTGCGGGTCGAGTCCGAGCCGGGAAACACCCGGTTCATCATCCTGCTGCCGCTGGCCGCACCCGCACCCGTATTACCCACACCCGTGGAGATTTCGCCAGACGCGGAATAGCCGCCGACGATCACAAAGTTGGAGCTGGCATGACAGATACGGACACACCCAACCTCGGACGCTTTGGATCCTTCGGTCTTGGAGTCACCCCGGACGACGCCAAACAGATTGAAGCCCTCGGCTACGGCGCCGTCTGGGTCGGCGGTTCTCCACCGGCCGAACTCGACTGGGTCGAGCCGATTCTGCAGAAGACCACCACACTGCAGGTGGCCACCGGGATCGTCAACATCTGGACCGCGGCCCCCGGGCCGGTCGCGGAGTCATTCCACCGCATCGACAAGGCTTACCCCGGACGATTTCTGCTGGGCATCGGCGTCGGGCATCCCGAATCGCTCACCGAATACCGCAAGCCCATCGACGCTCTGAACGACTATCTGGACAAGCTCGACGAGTATGGCGTCCCGAAACAGCGCCGCGTCGTGGCGGCGCTCGGGCCACGGGTGCTGAAGCTCTCCGCGCAGCGCAGCGCGGGCGCCCATCCGTACCTGACCACGCCGGAGCACACCGCCCAGGCTCGAGAACTGATCGGGCCGTCGGCGTTCCTGGCGCCCGAGCACAAGGTGGTGCTGACCACCGACGCCGACAAGGCGCGTGCGATCGGCCGCAAGGCACTGGACATCTACCTGGGCCTGACCAACTACGTCAGCAACTTGAAACGGCTCGGGTTCACCGACGACGATGTCCGCCGTCCGGGCAGCGACAAGCTGGTCGACGCGTTCGTCGCGTACGGCACCACTGAGGACGTCGCCCGTCGCCTGACCCAGCACATCGACGCGGGCGCGAACCACGTGACGATCCAGGTGCTCGGCGGGCCGGACCGACGGATTCCGACGCTCGCCGAGCTGGCCGGCCCCTTGGGCCTGACCGCCTAAGACCTGACCGCCTAAGACCTGACCGCCTAAGGCCTGACCGCCAAAGAGAGGACCACGATGACCGAGGCCGCACAGCTCAAGCCCGACGTCGGCCGCTACGGGGTGTGGACCGGCGGCCCGCCCACTCCCGAGCAGGCGGCCGAGATCGAGAAGCTGGGCTACGGCGCGATCTGGGTCGGCGGGTCGCCGGCCGGCGAGCTGACGTTCGCGGAGCCGATCCTCGAGGCCACCGAGTCGATCACGCTCGCAACCGGAATCGTCAACATCTGGGCGGCGCCGGCCAAACAGGTCGCGGCCTCGTACCACCGCATCGAAAAGGCTTATCCCGGAAGATTTCTGCTCGGTGTCGGCGTCGGCCATCGCGAGCACACCGAGGAGTACCGCAAGCCCTACGAAGCGCTGGTGGAATACCTGGACGTGCTCGACGAGTTGTGCGGGCCCACCAGCCGCCGGGTGGTCGCCGCCCTCGGACCGAAGGTCTTGAAGCTGGCCGCGCAGCGAAGCGCCGGCGCGCATCCGTACCTCACCACGCCGGAACACAGTGCGCAGGCGCGAGAGCTGGTCGGCAGGTCCGTGCTCCTCGCGCCCGAGCACAAGGTGGTGCTGACCACAGACGCTGACGAGGCCCGCGAGATCGGCCGTAAATCGGTGGACTTCTACCTCGGCTTGAGCAACTACCTCAACAACTGGAAGCGGCTCGGATTCACCGACGAGGACATCGCAAGGCCGGCCAGTGACAAGCTGATCGACGCAGTGGTGGCGCATGGCAGCGCCGGGCAGATCGCCAACCGCCTCGACCAGCACCTGCAGGCCGGGGCCGACCACGTCGCGATCCAGGTGCTGGGCGGCTGGGACCGGCTGATCCCGACGCTGGCGGAGCTGGCAGAACCGCTGGGCCTGAAGTCCAGAGCCTGACGCCCGTTAGTGTTTGCCCATGCGGCTATTGGTGACGGGCGGTGCCGGGTTCATCGGCGCCAACTTCGTCCGCAGCACGCTGCGTGAGCGTCCCGATGTGTCGGTGACAGTGCTCGATGCGTTCACGTATGCCGGCAGCCGCGAATCGCTGGCCGGGCTCGACGACGCCATCCGTGTGGTTGAGGGCGACGTCGCCGACGCGCGTGTGGTGTCGGGACTGGTCGCGGATTCCGACGTCGTCGCGCACTTCGCCGCGGAGACGCACGTCGACAACGCGTTGGCCGACCCCGCACCGTTCCTGCACAGCAACGTGCTGGGCACGTTTGCAGTGCTGGAGGCCGTTCGCCGCCACGGGGTGCGGCTGCACCATGTCTCCACCGATGAGGTGTACGGCGAGTTGACGCTCGACGACCCGCACAGGTTCACGGCGGACACCCCCTACAACCCGTCCAGCCCGTACTCGTCGACGAAGGCCGCTGCCGACATGCTGGTGCGGGCGTGGGTGAGGTCCTACGGTGTGGCGGCGACGATCTCGAACTGCTCCAACAACTACGGGCCGTATCAGCACGTCGAGAAGTTCATCCCGCGGCAGATCACCAACGTGCTGACCGGCCGGCGGCCGAAACTGTACGGAGACGGCGCGAACGTGCGCGACTGGATCCACGTCGACGATCACAACGCGGCGGTGTGGCGCATCATCGACGACGGCCAGTCAGGACGGACGTATCTGATCGGCGCCGACGGCGAACGCGACAACCTGTCGGTGCTGCAGATGATTCTGCGTGAGATGGGCGGCGACCCTGAGGCTTTCGACCGCGTCGCCGACCGCGCCGGCCACGATGTCCGATATGCCATCGACCCGACAGTGCTGCAGGACGAATTGTCGTGGAAGCCCGTGCATTCCGACTTCACCCAGGGATTGCGCGCCACCATCGGCTGGTACCGCGACAACGAGTCCTGGTGGCGACCACTGAAGGACGGCGTGGAAGAGCGATACTCCGAGCGCGGCCAGTGATATGCGGCCAGTGATATGACGGTACGCGAGCTCGCGATCCCCGGCGCGTGGGAGATCGACCACACTGTGCATCGGGACGGCCGCGGGCTGTTCTACGAATGGTTCGCCCAGCAGGAGTTCGCTGCAACGACCGGGCACCGTTTCGATCTGCACCAGGCCAACTGCTCGGTGTCGGCAGCCGGAGTTCTGCGGGGGCTGCACTTCGCGCAGCTGCCCCCCAGCCAGGCGAAATTCGTGACGTGCGTGCGTGGCGCGGTGTTCGACGTCGTCGTCGACATCCGGGTCGGCTCACCGACCTACGGCCGCTGGGACTCCGTGCAGCTCGACGGCCGCGACCACCGATCGGTGTACCTGTCGGAGGGGCTGGCCCATGGATTCCTTGCGCTGGAGGATGAGTCAACGGTCATGTACCTGTGTTCCGCTCCCTACGCCCCCGACCGCGAGCACACGATTCTGGCGACGGACCCGCAGCTGGCGATCGACTGGCCGACGGTGGACGGCGCAGCTCCAGTGATGTCCGCCCGGGACCTCGATGCGCCGACCCTGGAAAACGTTCGGATGGCGGGCCTGCTGCCCACCTGGGACGACACCAGGGACTTCATCGAGCGACTGCGGCGCGGCGGCTGAACAGCCATACCGCAAACAACACCACCGTCAGCACCTCGGCCACCGCATCGATCGCCGCGTGAGGCGACGGTTGCCATCCGCGTTCCGTGAAGCCGAGCACGCCGACGGTCCGCGACAACGCAAACGCCACAAGCGATCCGCCGGCCAGCGCGGCCGCGGCCCATCGCAACCAGCCCGGACCACCGACGACCAGCAGCACGGCGACCGCCACGCTGACGCTCGCCTGCAACAGAAACGCCGTGCCAATGTTCGGAATGTGACGGTAGCCGTGGATGTACAGGTAGGCGTGGCTGATGCCGCTGACCGCTAGCGCGACGGCGATCGCCACTCTCAGCCCGATGTCGGTGAGTTTCATTGCAGCTTCTGATCTTTCAGTGCAAGCGCCTGCTGGCCCTTGGTGTAGGTAACCTCCCGAACGCCGAGCGCGTCGTGAAGTTGGCCCGCGGGCAGCGTGATCGGCTTCGGCGCGGGCCCGTCGCCCGGGTGCGGCAGCGGGTAGGCGGTAGTCGTCGCAGAGTAGAAGGTCACATTGCCCTCCGTCTTGGAAAATAGTTGGTGCACATGACCGTTGAGGCAGGTTACTGACGAGAACCGCTTGAGGTAGCTCAGCGCCTGAGTCGCGTCCTCGGTGCCCCATCCCCAGTCCGGATACATCGCGAACAGCGGGATGTGGCTGAACACGATGATCGGAGTATCGCTGGATAGGCCCGCTACATCCTTTTCGATCCAGTCGAGCTGCTCGGTGCCCAACTGCCCCAGTTTCGGCAGGTGCACCGTGTTGACCAGCGCGATGACGTGCACGCCGGCGACGTCGAAGCTGTACCACCCGTCGCCTCGACTACCGGCACCGAAGAACTGGCGGTACTTCTGGCCGGCGTCGTCGCCGGTGTCGTGCTCGCCGGGAACCGTGAACACGTGCGGCGTGTTTAGTCCGGTCAGCATCTGCTTGACCTGGTCGAACTGCGCGGGGCTCGCCAGATGCGTCAGGTCACCGGTGTGGATGACGAAATCCGGCGTGTAGCCCAGGCTGTTCACCTGGTTGATGGCCTCGCCGAACGTGCCGGCCACATTGGGGTTGGCGCCCCCGGAGAAGCCGATGTGGCTGTCGCTGATCTGAGCGAAACGCAGTGCCGGCCGGGTTGCCTGCGAGCTGGTTGGGGTGGATCCGGCGATGTGGGAGATCACCTCACCGCCCACCACGGTCAGCACAACCGCGGATCCGAACCAAGCGCTGTGGCGGATCAGCTGACGGCGGCTCATCGCGTGCGGATCGCGCTCGTCTGTCATGCCGTCACCACCACGGTGCCGGTCATGAACGGGTGAATCGAGCAGATGTAGTCGTAGCTGCCCGGCGTGGTGAACGTAAAGCTGTAGGTGCCCTTGGTGTCGAGGGTCGGGGAATGGAACGAGCCGTCTTTGGCGGCGATGGTGTGGGGTTCCTCGTCCTTGTTCGTCCAGGTGACCGTGCTGCCCACCGGCACGGTCAGCGTGGCCGGATCGAACTTGAAGTTGTCGATGGTCACCGCGTTGCCGGCCACCGGCGCAGCGGGTCCCATCGACGGGGAGGATGACGCGGAGGGTGTGGCCGCCGGGCCCGTCGTCGTCGACGGCATCCCACTCATACCCGGCATCCCGGGCGTGACGCTCACACCCGAGCCGAAGTTCACGGTTGGGCGGGTATCGGGCGCAGGTGCCGAGCAAGCGGCGAGCAGCAGGACAGCGCCCGTCGCCAGCGTGACGGCGCGCCAAGGTCTCTTATTCACACCCACACATAGGCAGGTGGGTTACACCGGATCAGGTCGGCTGGTCGGGTTGCGGCGCGAGCACTTCGATCACCCCGTTGACCTCGCGAACCTGCAGCGCGGGGAGCGGTTTCGGCGCGATCGGCAGCTGATGGGTCAGCACCTGGCCGGTGGGCGCGAACGACGTCGAATGGCACGGGCAGCGCAGCCGGTCGTCGGGCCCGTCGAACCATAGCCGGCAGCCCTGGTGAGTGCACACCCCTGAGACGGCCTCCGGCTTGCCGTCGACTCGGCGGACGAAGCCGATCACGGATCCGAGGTCGAACGGATGCATGGCACCGTCGGGAACGTCCGAGCTGGCGGCGACCCGCTGCCAGGACCCGGCGTTAGGGGTGAGGTCACCGTCGTCGCCGGTGGGGTTCTCGCCGCGCATGACGAGCCTGTCGACCGACACGGCCGCAACCGCGGCAGCGGCCGCCGCGGACGTGCCGACGATGACCTGTCGGCGGGTGGCGGACGGCCGCGCCGATGCCTTCGGCGACGCGTCGTCGAGCTGGTCTGCGAGCTGGCGATGGAGATCGGCGAGGAACTCGGGGCGCGGCGCGCCGGCGCCCGGTTTGGCGGCTTGGAGGTCGATCGCGGTGCGGATCTGCGCGGCCTCGAAGTCGTCCGGCCGGAACGCCGCTGGTCGCCGGCCAGCAAGCAGGTCGTCGATGTACCTGCGCAGTCCACGCGGGTTCATGGCTTGTCCTCGTCGTTGATATGTGCGGCGTCGTTGAAACGTGCGGCGTCGTTGACCTGTGCCGCAAGTCGCAGCGCGCGGTGCTGGAGCACCTTGGCGTTGGCGACGCTGACGCGCATGTCGGCGGCGGACTCCTTGATCGAACGGCTTTGCAGGAACCGCAGTTCCAGAATCCGACGGTACTGGTCGGGCAGTGCGTCGAGCAGCTCGGCGACGCGTTGCGGCGCGGTGCTGACCGCCTCCTCGTGTTCCGGCGGCGCTTCGATGTCGTCGATCGATGTGATCTCGTGCCCAAGCGTCGCGCGCCAGTGTGCGGCGAGAACTGTTCGCGCCGTCGCGCGCAGATAGCCGCGGACCTCGCCGATGCTGGCGGTAAGCCGCAGCGGCCGCAAGGCCGCGAGAAACACCTCCGCGGTGAGGTCTTCGGCATCGGCGCGGTTGCCGACGCGGGCGAAGATCGTCCGGTATACCCAGGCGGCGTTGTCCTGGTAGACGGCCTCCCAATTCGGATAGCGATCGCCGCCGACTACCCGCAATGGTCGCGGGCGGGCGGGGTCGCTCTGTGCCGTCACGTGTATGGCCTGCCTGTTCGGGGATGAGTCGGCACGGCACGGCAGCCGCCGCCTCACCTGTCCATAGTCGCGCGGGTTACACGACGCTGGCCTCCAAATCACTTCTTTGCGCCACCGCCGATCATTTACTAGGATGTCCTAGTAACTTTGATCACCTATTCCCGGGGCTGCTCATGACGAATCATATTCCGCATTTCATCGACGGCCAGCGCACTTCCGGTCTGTCAAAGCGCACCGCCGATGTGTACAACCCGAACACCGGCCAGGTGCGAGCGCGG
>Ga0209009_1000475_pt1:0-12500 | contig 13872 bp, 13 predicted proteins | sample BlaSpr_A8_OM3_M2_FD_187979 | JGI IMG/M metagenome (GOLD analysis project Ga0209009, IMG submission 187979) | Forest soil microbial communities from Thunder Bay, Ontario, Canada - Black Spruce, Ontario site 2_A8_OM3_M2 (SPAdes) (version 2) | ecosystem: Environmental > Terrestrial > Soil >... | reverse complement strand
GCATTTTTTTTCTATGTAATTTAACTGTGGGTGGGATTGTGCTTTTTTGCCCGGTCTCAATAAGAGTTTTCCTCTTATGTGGGGGGGCATGACAAGGAGGAGAGTGAGTGGCGACCCAAGTATGCAGAATTCATTCTGTGCACAAGAGATCACTCTACGACTTTATAGTTGCTTCTTTGTATGTGTTATGATTACCTTACACTGAGAAGAGGTGTTTGTCTTGTAATGTAGGCATAACAATTGCGACGGCCATTAGGATTTGCAGTTGTTATGTGTGCATTACAGCATAAGCATGTTGTTTTTGATAGTGTGCAGAAGTAACAATCCTGGATTTGGAGGAGTGTCTGTTTTATAATGGATGCATATTAATTCCGATGGCCATTGGGATTTGGGTTACTATGGATGGATTACAGAATGGATTCTTCTTCTTTGATGCTGGATGATAGAGTGTCTTATTTTGAAGTAACGAGACTAGATGGTTGAAGTTGAAAAGAGAGTGCTGCAATTGTAAGAGTGATGATCTTGGAGTTGGTAAGCCAGGATTGAGTGTTGGGGCTGCAAGAGTGATGAACTTGTAGCTGGTAGGCCAGAATGTGAGTGCTGCAGTTGCAAGAGTAACGAACGACGATGTAACTGGTAAGAGAAGGTGTTGGAAGGAGAGATGCTTGGAATGTGTTTTGTGAGGAAGATGTGTTGGTTTATGGAAGGAGTCTTGTATAGAGAAAGAATTGATTTAGTGAATTGATTTATTATAGAGTTGGGGTTGCATGGGGGGTATTAAACCTAACCCTAGTGTGAATATTATAGGCGAAAAAAGGAATGTGTTTTGAAGAGGGTAAGTAAGGAGGACATTGGACTGCTGGGTGGGGGTGGGGTTGGGAGGGGGCCTTTGGCCCCCTCTGGGTGCTCTGATAAGGGGGGTTTGGGGGGCCTTTGGCCTCCCGAAAAAAGAGCACGCCGCAGGCGAAGAAAAATTGAGTGTTTTTTTTGGCATAGGACTAGGATGTTGGCATGTTTAAGATTTGCGATTTGCAAAAGATGTATGGGCCAAGGCGCAAAGTGCCGGAGGGCCCACCGGCTTGTCTGGGCTGGTGGCTGATTACATAAGCTAATGACCCTGTTTCCTAGATAAGATATAACATAAGTGCCTGGTTCCTGCTGATCCTCCTAGATAAGATGTCCCTTAGATAAGATACTCCTATAGATTAGATGTCCTTTAGATAGCCAAGATTAGATATGCCATGTACATATATATCATAATCTCAATACACTTTGATTTCCTAATCCCTGTGCACGTGGTCTATCGTCCAATGTTCCTTAATTTCTAGGGTTAGGTGTTCTCTAATGATTCTCCGGATACCCTTCTAACCTTTACATTTCTTACTAGTTACAAATATCTTTCAGTGTTTCTTACAATTCCAGGTCCTGTTATGATTTTATGCCTTACTGGGTATGAATATATCTCTGATGATATTCTGTTTGCTCAACATAGGTATTATGACTCTGTTCTCCATAATTCCAAAGGTCATTCCACTGGTTTATTAGGTAGCCCTTTACAAATATGTGATTGTGCGTTAGAAATATTTGTGTTGTAAGCGTATTACAGATAGTTTGTAGTCTACCATACATCACTTATAGTACGTTACAAATATATTGTAGTCCATTTTTATTAGGAATTATTTGTAGTGTATTACAACAAATTCGGAGTCTATTACAAACAATCTGTAGTCTATTATACATACTTTGTAGTTCATTCGGAATATTTTGTAGCTCATCACATTGAACTTGTAACGTATTGCAAATATCGTTAGGAATATATTGTAGTCTATTACGAATATTTTGCAGTACATCAGATATATATTGTAACTCATCACAATTACTGCGTAGTTCTTACAAATGTGTTGTGGTTCATTACGAATGTTTTGTAGCTCATTGCAAATGTGTTATAGTCTATTACAATTAATTTGTAGTCCACTACAAATATTTTGTAGTCCGTTAGGAATATCTTGTAGTCTATAACAAATACTTCGTAGTCCATTACAGATATGTGTGACCCACTACACACCGTGTCTTATCTACTGGCACCTTGTTTACTTTCGACATCATTCTGATAGCCTCTTCTTACACATCAGCATGACATCTTTGTTCTTTATTATCTTTATATTTTACTTGCAATCCATCAGAGATATTAAAAGAATCTACCCCTGGTTGCTTATGTAACTCCGCTCGTTTCCCAGGATGTCATTCATTAAAAGCTATGAATGACCGTATAATCTCATAGTAAAGCTACCAATATGTTGTAGATAGTTACAATCATCTTATAATGAGCCTGCATAATTTACAGTTGACCCTCGAAATATGTATAGATCACCAGGACATTTGGTATACACAACATTCCATGTTGAGCTTGAAAATATCTAGCAGATTCGCCAACACTAGAAACTCTTCCCCCTTCAGGTGCATTCATCTCAAGTATCCTACTCTTAGATAGACCTCTTTTCACTTGGTCTCGAGAAATCCAGTGATTTTAAAGGAATCCATGGCCTGTACCATGTGTCCAACCTACAAATACTTTGTAGCATGTGACAAATATATCGTGGTCGATTAGGAATATTTGTAGCTCACTACAAATGTTTTGTAGTCTGCTATACTTGACTTGTAGTGCATTACAAATACTCTGTAGTCTATTGCAAGTAATGTGTAGTTCACTACGAATACTTTGTAATGAACCACAAATGTTTTATAGTATGTTACAACATCTTGTAGTCAATTACAAATATGCTGTAGTCCATTACACTTGACTTGTGGTATATTACAAATATTTGTAGGCTGCTACGAGTACTCTGTAGTGCATTAGCATTATTTTGTAGGTCGCTACAAATAAGTTGTAGTCGATTGGACATGCTTTGTAATGCACTACAAATCGCTCGTAGCCCATTGCGCACGGCTTGTAGTGTGTTACGAATATTTTGTAGATTCTCACGAATATTTGTGACCTATTATTCAAAACATGTAGATCATGACGATTGTGTGAACATTACTATGGATATTTTGATGGTCCAGGGTGACTGTCATCATCCATTCTCTATCAGATTGCTTCCAAGTTTGAAAATCATCATGCTGAATGGCTAAAAATAGAAATCATTCCCCCTTTGGATGCATTCTTGCCAAGTGCGAACATATATGTGCAAAATGGCTAAAAATAGAAATTATTCTCCCTCTAGGTGCATTCTTGCCAAGTATCCAGACTTTAGACAACCTTATCTTGGCCTAATCTCGAGAGTTTCAGGACTTTATTACAATGAAATTCGTAATGAATTAGGAATATTTGACATGACAATTACATTATTCTGTAGTTGATTACATTGACTCTGTGATATATTCCCAAACTATACACTGTGCGATGCATATCTTGTAGTACACGAGAATGCTGTTGTGTTTATTACACATACATTTTGATTATGCCTCTATAGTACATTAAACATAGCTTGTAGAGTATTAGAAAAAGTATCTAATTGATTATAAGAAGTTTAGAGTCTTGCTATACACCGCAGGACCCGCGCACATGGCTCGTATACATGCATTTTTTTTTCATGCAATTTAACTGCGGGTGCGATTGCGCCTTTTCACCCAGTCTCAATAAGAGTTTTCCTCTTATGTAGGGGGGGACAACGGGCCTGACGTGTTTCCCCCCGTTAGAAAGTGACGATTTCTAACTGCATATGATGCCTAATATATGTTTGAACTCAAGGAGATGTCCTAATATGTATTAGGAGGATGTGCCTAGAGGCTGGAGTGATGCACAGCTTCTGTAAGTCCATGATACTAAAGAAGACCCACTAGGATGTATAGAAGTTTTGTTCTGGTGGCATGTCTGAAGGTCTCCTCAGGCAGGTTGCTAGGTGATAGTCTTTATCCTATTAGTAATCGGTGAGTATCGCTGGCACATTCAGAAGTGATTGTCTGATTTCAGGAAGTAGTGCCACCTGACTGCGTTAACGGGAGTAATGTCCTGTCGTTGGGAATTAACAACTCCTAGCGGTGCGCTTGACTACTACTTGTTTGAACCGATCCACACCTATCCAGGCATTGCTTCGGCTATATTGTTCTGTGTATAGTCGTGTTGGGGACCTGATGACCTGTAGTATGATAGACGTGAGCTTAATAGACTCATGTTGCTAGGAGTTAACACTTTCTAGTATGCACAACCTGAGGTGGGAGTAATGCTTCACCTCTTTAGGACCGACGTACCTATATTTCAGGCATGATTGGCATATGCAGGAAGTAATGCCATCTGCCATATTTGCAACTTCAGAAGTAATGCTCTGATTCAGGAAGTAATGCCACCTGCTGTCGCTCTTGCAGTTTCATTGGGATAGTGAATTAGGCTGAAGGCATGCCTTGTTGCAGCCTAGAGTATGCCTAGTGTCACTCTGATGATTCCTTTCGAGCAGTGAATCATGGGTTGAAGGCACGCCTCGTGCAGCCTAGAGTATGCCCATCTATCGTTTCTTTCAGTCTCATGCAGCTACAAGATCTCGGCCAATTCTTTTCAAGGTCGTGATGGTGTAGTGAGGTGTCAGTTCTGCAGCCTTTTGGCACTTTGTTTTCTGACCCGATTCAAGACGTTTTCGCAGTGTCCTCTCGGCACATAAGTCGCATTAACCACTAGGGAAACCTCCATAGGTGACAGATACATTTATTTGTGCCACATGCAAGCCTGGCAAGCTTGTGTGGGTGTAGCTGTCTCACTTGGCTGTTGCAGAACCGATACCCTCTTGCAAAAATCTGTGCTCATGCCGAGAGCACAATGGTCATAGTGGTGTAGTGGAGTGATCCTGTTTCGGCAGGTTGATCTTCATCTGCATTGTTGTGTATTATGGCAAGTTGTCTGGCCTGTGTTGTATGGTTGGCCTTGTGTGGTTTGAGAGTGGGGTTCCAATTATTTCATATTGTCTTGCTAACTGGTATGATTGTTGATCGGGTGGGGTGACTCCCATCACTAGAGAGGCTGAAGGTCCATATACTGGCAATTTCATTCCTAGTTAGAAAACGAGATGGAGGTGTACACTAAACTAGTTACAAGAGAACATTTGATTCGTTGATACATGTCTGAAGGCTATGAGAGTTAGAAAACACGACGAGTGGAGACCCAGTGTGCATAGTGTGATACACTACACAGGCATAACAACCTGTCTGCTATCCTGAATACAAGGCAGCCACACAGAGATCACTTTAACAATGTCGTGCCAGTAGAACTGCGGAGGACGAAAGTTTTCCGACTACTCGTACACTACAGATGTGGACGGAATCTAATGTGACTCAGTTTCTTTGTGCCTTTGTTTTGAGATGACTATGACGAGCAGAGACCCAAGTGCGGGTAGTGTGATACACTACGCAGGATTTATCCTGTTTGCCATCCTGAATACAAGGCAGAGTCACAAGAGATTGCTCAGACGTGGAGACCCAAGTGCAGATAGCGTGATGCGCTATGCAGGACTTACATCCTGTTGTCGTACCTAGTACATCAAGACGAGCCACAAGAGATCACTGTCATAGAATACACTCAATTGCATATACCTTCTCCAGAAGAGCCAATCTCACTCAGTATAAGTCTTTAACTCATTTTATGAGCAAGCAACGAGAGAAGATTAGGTTTGCAAGCATAAATCGTTTCTCTTTCAGGAATAATGGATTTCGGTATGTTGGATAATTGCTAGTCTCGAAGGTGGTCTGGACACACGCTTCATGGCAATCGTATCCGTTGATAACACTCTAATGGGCATTGGAATCCAGTCCAATTGTGACAGGCACTCTTTTGCACATAATGTCAGCTATGCTGAGTAAGTCTGATGGCGAGTTGTGATGCATCGCAGTGTGGGTGGGGTGATGCCTATTGTGATGGTTATGCCAGGTAGTGCTCTTCTAGTCGTGACAACTCTAGAATAGTGCTATTTATGGTGGTCTTCCAATGTGCTGCTGCTAGACAGAGTGATTCTTGTTTTCTTGGTTTGGTCTATTAGGCAACCCACCTTTTGTGATCCCAAGAGCAGTCTTTCTTTATTGGCTGTTGTGCTCTGGGCTTGTGGCCCAGTTGGTGGTACTTCTGAGGGGAGCAGAATGCCATTATTGCTTTTCTTACAATCGTTCAGTCATGTATGTTTGTCGTGTTGCTTTGGGCTTGGTTAACTATGTTTGGGGTACATTGGGAAAGGGTGTACTCTAGGTGCAAGTAATCGCTCTCAGAGTGACATGGTGGGCTTGTATGATTGTGAAGGGCTGAAGTTGCTGTCATGGTAGCTTTAGCTCAAGGCTGTTTGTAATAAGTCGGATATGCGGCAGAAGGGGTACTGGCAATGTATGCATGAATGTTGTATCATGTCTTCCTATATGATATGATGTCTGTGTATTGCATCTGCGTGTATTCCTTTTGTTTGAGTACTCTATCTCCGGATTTGTAGGTTTATCTGGTCTGTTGTTATAGCCGAGAGGCTGCACTGAAGGAAGGAAGTAATGCTTCCTTCCGGAAGTGAGACAGATGTCTAAGGCTAATCTCTTTACCGGTGTTGTATGTTGGGTTTACCTGGTCTGTTGTTATAGCCACATGGCTGCGCCGAAGGAAGGAAGTAATGATTCCTTCTGGATGCGAGACAGATGTCCAAGGCAGATCACAAACCAGTCACAGATTGTAACGTGGCTGGGCGCTATCATGACGTGACCCATTGACTGAGATGCACGCGTTTGGTATGAGGATGAGGACTTACTATCCTATTCATTCCAACGATTACTCGTGTTGCATCTTGGGTGCTGGGCCCTCCTCCCCTACCTGGTTGATCCTGCCAGTAGTCATATGCTTGTCCCAAAGATTAAGCCATGCATGTCTAAGTACTAGCGTAAAAGAAAGTGAAACTGCGAATGGCTCATTATATCAGTTACCGTTTACTTGAAGAGTGTTACTACATGACTATCTGTGGTAAATATAGAGCTAATCCATGCCATCAAAACCTTCCCCTTAACCCCGGGCGGGCGTGCTAATTAGGTCCGTCCCAATCCGATCTGACCCATCGGGCTGGTGATTCATAATTTTATATCACTCGAATCGTATGTCCTCTGAGACGACGATACTTCATTCAAGTAACTGCCCTATCACGTTGTCGGTAGTGCATTGCACTTCGGAGCGGGTTACGGGTGACGGGGAATCAGAGTTCGATTCCGGAGAAAGAGCATGAGAGACGGCTACTACATCCAAGGAAGGCAGCAGGCGCGCAAATTACCCAATCCGCACTGCGGGAGGTAGTGACAGTACTTAGCAATGGTGGGCTCTTCGGGGCCTTACTTAAATTACAATGAGATGAATCTAAAGCCATGAACGAGGAACGATTAGAGGGCAAGTCTGGTGCCAGCAGCCGCGGTAATTCCAGCTCTAAAAGCGTATATTATGGATGTTGCAGTTAAAAAGTTCGTAGTTGAAGTTGAGGGTGCTCTGGGGCGGGCTCGGATTCTTTCCTTGCTTGTCGTAGACATTACCCTTTATGTGCCGTGTGTGAACCTTGGGAAACTGGGGGGAACCTGGTGCATTTACCTCGAATAAATCAGAACGCTTGAGGTAGGCCTTAGATGCCTGAATGGATTAGCATGGAATAACAGATAGACGGTGGCAAGGTCTGTTGGTTGAGTTGTCGCTGTAATGATTAATAGGGGTGTTCGGGGTCGATCATATTGCCGGGTTAGAGGTGAAATTCTATGATCCTGGTAAGATGTCCAACTGCGAAAGCATTCGGCAAGGGCACTTTCATTAATCAAGAACGAAGGTCGGGGGATCGAAAACGATTAGACACCGTTGTAGTCCCGACAGTAAACGATGCCGACTCCGGGCCTAAGGGGTGATCATCTCTCAGTGGTGCCTCACGGGAACGGTGGCGAAAGTAGAGTTTTTGGGTTCTGGGGGGAGTATTGTCGCAAGGCTGAAACTTAAAGGAATTGACGGAAGGGCACAACAAGGCGTGGAGCTTGCGGCTTAATTTGACTCAACACGGGGAAACTTACCAGGTCCAGACATGACGAGGATTGACAGATTGACGGTTCTTTCTTGATTTTATGGGTGGTGGTGCATGGCCGTTCTTAGTTCGTGGAGCGATTCGTCTGGTTAATTCCGATAACGAACGAGATTGATGCCTCTGTGTGGGTGGGGCTCTTTCAGAAAATTGAAACCTCATTATTAGAGGGACTGCATGTGTTGCAATGTGTGGAAGTTGTTGGCAATAACAGGTCTGTGATGCCCTTAGATGTTCTGGGCCGCACGCGCGCTACACTGGTGCGACCAGCGAGATGCTCTCCCGAGAGGGTGGGGTATCTTGTGAAGTCGCATCCGTGCTGGGGATAGAGCTCTGTAATTACTGCTCTTGAACACGGAATGCCTCGTAATCGTTGGTCATCAGCCTACGTTGAATATGTCCCTGCCCTTTGTACACACCGCCCGTCGCTACTACCGATTGAGTGGCTTGGTGAGGCTGTTGGAGCGGACATGCGTCCTGGCAACAGGGCGTGTGCTTGTAAAGGCAGTCAAACTTGGTCATTTAGAGGAAGTACAAGTCGTAACAAGGTATCCGTAGGTGAACCTGCGGATGGATCAATGATTAACTTGATTCTATTCACTCATCATGTCCCATGAGCGCTGAAAAGTGCAACACCAGGTGAGGCCTAAATTCCCAAACCTGTCCAGTTTAGCTGGTAAAAATGGCAGCAATGCTGTGCCAACCTGTCTGCAATTCAACCTGCGCTTTGGCATCCGACTTGGTATCTTACAGACTATGTTTTTGGCATAGAGTAACTGGGTGGTGCTCTGCAGAGGGAAACCTTTGTTGTTGAGCTCTCCAGGAGACAGAGTAACGACCTGTTCATTAGGAAGTAATGCCACCTAGCATGGAGAACGCGCTCTTTGTGTAACTGACCATTTCACATTGATAAGATGAAAGTGGAGGATCATCTTTGTTGGAATTAACCTTTCAATGCGTGACTGGCTACAAATTGATACCCTGTAGCCTCCCCATTAGGATCTTGCCATTTCTTTTGGGTGCTCTCTTATTCCTTTGGAATCTGTGGAAGGTGGTGCATTCCACTTTGTAAATGCTGGTAAGGTGTCACATGCCTTTCCATCCAGTGGCATCTGGGAAAACAAAGGGATGCAATAAGCCCTCAAGGAGGGAGGAGTTTGCTACTTCTTTCTCATCCTGCCATGAAAATGTCTGGTAAATGCAAGGTAAGGCCTAAATACCCTTTCCCTCCACTGGCGCCTGGTAAAACAATAGGTGGGGTTGTGTCCCATACTGCCAACATGTCAGCGATTAAACCCGCGCTTTGGCTTGACAAGCTTGATACTCTTGTCCCGTGCTTAACAGCCACGTAAAATGGTAGCAGGCTTGCCTGTCCCGTATGCTTGAGTCACTATGAGCATTCGATAACCTGATGTTTTATACATCTGTGGAGCTTTGGGGCGCCCTAATCAGGTGTTCTTATGGTTTGTGCTTTACTGTGCACCAGGCCCACATTAAATAATCTAGACTCCTTCACTTGATATTTATTTTAAAACTTTACAACTGGTAACATTGGATCCCTTGGTACATCAGTCGATGAAGAACGCAGCTATCTGCGATACGTGGTGTGAATTGCAACCTCAAGCCATCGTGAATCATCGAATTTTTGAACGCACTGCACCGCCCTTACGGGATGGTATATCTGGATGAGTGTCATGAACTGTTTCAGGCTCATGTGTGTCAGTGTTGAATCACGAGTGTGTGTCTTCTAATCCTGTCATTCGTGGCAGGAGGTGGGGGCATGTATGGCCACATGTTGCACTGGTTTCGAGGCTTCCCGGTTGTTACAATCAGGGGCTTTTAGATCTATTAGCGGGTGGGATCTCGGTAGAGCAGAGTCCGTGTAATAGACCGTAGTTGCACGTACGACAATTTGGAGAGTGAATACCTTCAGGTGGCTTTGCCTTGGTTCTGCAGCTTCTAATGGCCATGGACTTGGCAGACTTGCTCATGGGCAGTGATGCGCACATGTGGCAGACATTCATGTTGTGACCTCATCTCAGGTAGGATTACCCAGCGAATTTAAGCATATCAGTAGCTGGAGGAAAAGAAACTAACAAGGATTCCCCTAGTAGCGGCGAGCGAAGAGGGATGAGCTCAAGGTGTGAATCTGGCGGGCGTTTGCAGCGATCCCGACCCGAGTTGTGCACTTAAGAGGTGTGGTTCGCATTCGTAGGACCTTTGGGGTGTAAGTCGCTTTGAATGGCGTGAAAGAGAGGGTTTCATCCCCGTCTACCCCTATTGTTTTGAACTCGTGCTTGTATCGCATTCTCGTTGAGTCGTGTAGTTTTGTAATGCTGCACAAATTGGGAGGTAGATTCCTTCTAAAGCTAAATATTCTGATGTAACCGATAGTTCACAAGTACCGCGAGGGAAAGGTGAAAAGCACTCTGGAAAGAGAGTGAAATAGATGTGAAAATGTTATCAGGGAAACGCTTGCAACCGTTCGCTTGCATTGGGGGCAACCTCAGTGTGAGGGTCAGCGTCCATGGGGGCCAGAGGAAAGGACTGGTGTGTGGGGAATGCAGCCGGCGGTCTGATCCCCGCTTGTGCTTTGTAAACCTTGCCATGAAGAAGAATCTGACACCTGTGCGAGAGAGATGGCACGCTCTGTGGTGGGGCGGTGCATGTCTGCTGTCTATACGGTTTTGTAAGCGACCCGTCTTGAAACACGGACCAAGGAGTGTATCTTGCATGCGAGTCGAGGGGCTTGCAACCCCGACGAAGGCGTAGCGAAAGCAAAGTCTGGGAATCCTGTCACAGGGAGGCACCGGCGCCCGCGCTCTGCGTGAGGTTGAGCATGTAGGATGCGACCCGAAAGATGGTGATCTATGCCTGGGCAGGGTGAAGCCAGTGGAAACTCTGGTGGAGGCCCGTAGCGATTCTGACGTGCAAATCGATCGTGCGACCTGGGCATAGGAGCGAAAGACCTATCGAACCGTCTAATGGCTGGTTCCCGCCGAAGTTTCCCTCAGGATAGCAGTGCTTTATATATCGGTTGTATGTGGTAAAGCGAATGATTAGGTGTCTAGGGGATGTGGTGTCCTCTGCGCATTCTCAAACTCTTAATGCGTACGATTCGGATCTGGTGTCTTGTCCGCACCGTCCGTAAACGAGAAGCGCTAGTGGGCTGGTTTTGGTAAGCAGAACTGGCGATGTGGGATGAACCAAACGATGAGTTAAGGTGCCGGAGTGCCGGCTTATCAGATTCCACAAAAGGTGTTGGGTGGTCTAGACAGCAGGACGGTGGCCATGGAAGTCGGCATCCGCTAAGAAGTGTGTAACAACTTACCTGCCGAATCACTCGGCCCTGAAAATGGATGGCGCTCAAGCCGGCCACCCATACTCATCCCCGGGGGACTGGTCCTCTCCCGGGAGTAGGCGGGCGTGGGGGTTATGCGACGAAGTCTTGGGCGTGAGCCTGGATGGAGCAGCCTCTAGTGCCGATCTTGGTGGTAGTAGCAAATAATCTTGTGTGAATCAGGATGACTGAAGTGGAGAATGGTTCTGCGAGTAGTGTGATGCTCCGCAGGTGAGTCGATCCTAAGGCAGTGGGAAGTTCTTTCTTAAATGGGGTCTGATATATTCCCCTCACTGTCGAAAGGGAAACCGGTTTTCATTCCGGTACGGTGGCGAGGTGCTAAGGGCGGTAACGCATATGACCCTGGAGACGGTGGCCGTGGCACTAGGAGGAGTTATCTTCTTTTCTGAACATTGCGGGTCCTGTGAATCGATTCGTTCGGAGATCAGGTCTAGTCTTTGAAGAGCGTCGCGAGGCGTCTAGTTGTCATTCCCATCCCTTGAAAATCCAGGTGAGCATAAGTAGCATTCTCACATCGTCGTACACACATCCGCATCAGGTCTCCTAGGTTTGCAGCCTCTAGTTTGATGGAATAATGTAGATAAGGGAAGTCGGCAAATTAGCTCCGTAACTTAGGGATAAGGAGTGGCTCTGAGGGTGGGGTGTGCTGGGTCTTTCCGAGAGGGCGTGATGGTGTTGTGCGGGGTCGTGGATGCCCAGATGTCTTGCGTGCCCCCTTTTTGGGTGGAGAACAGGGCGTCTGCGGTAATTGCAGCCTTCTGTGCGGCATTGTCCTGTCTGAGTAGGGGGATGTTGTGGGGGGGTCAAACCCTCTGTGGCCTTGCCAGTATGCTTTTGACATCAGCTCAGAACTGGAACGGACGAGGGGAATCTGACTGTCTAATTAAAACATAGCGTTGTGAGGGCTTTAAACAAGTGTTGACACAACGTGATTTCTGCCCAGTGCTCTGAATGTCAAAGTGAAGAAATTCAACCAAGCGCGGGTTAACGGCGGGAGTAACTATGACTCTCTTAAGGTAGCCAAATGCCTCGTCATCTAATTAGTGACGCGCATGAATGGATTAACGAGATTCCCACTGTCCCTA
>Ga0209009_1000474_pt1 | contig 13876 bp, 9 predicted proteins | sample BlaSpr_A8_OM3_M2_FD_187979 | JGI IMG/M metagenome (GOLD analysis project Ga0209009, IMG submission 187979) | Forest soil microbial communities from Thunder Bay, Ontario, Canada - Black Spruce, Ontario site 2_A8_OM3_M2 (SPAdes) (version 2) | ecosystem: Environmental > Terrestrial > Soil > Boreal... | reverse complement strand
GAGACGAGCGGCTGTCGCCGTCCGGCCAGGGCACGCAGGATGTGCCCGCCGTCGAGCTGACCGACGGGGAGAAGGTTCAGCGCCGTGACGAGCAGGCCGAACCAGGCCGCCATGAATACAGGATGCGCGTGCACGCCGGCGCTCGTATAAGGGGGAGTCCCGGTCAACTTCTGAGCGAACCGCACGATCAGGGGGTAATCGAAGTAGACAGTCCCCTCCCGTGGAACGCCGCTGATCGGTTTTGCCAGGGTGACGCCGTAGAAAAGAAAGGGGAGGCACACAAGGAATCCGGTCAGGGGACCGGCGGCGCCCACGTCGATCAGAGATTTCTTGTCGCGGATCGGCTCCTTGATCCGGATGAGGGCGCCGAATGTGCCGATCATATTGAGAAACGGAGAAGGAATGAAGTAGGGCAGCGTGGCGGCGAGCCCGTACCGCCGGCACATCACGTAATGGCCGAGCTCGTGCATCCCGAGGATCAGCAGAAGGGGAACGGAGAAGGCCAGGCCGTCCGCGAAGGTGCCCTTTCCCATCAGGCCGCCGCTCTCGGAAAACGTCCCGCCGGCGATTGTCGTGGTCAGAAAAGTGGCAACGAGCAGCGCGAGATGAAACAGGGGGTGCTCCGCGAAACGAAACCTCCGCAGGCTCCATCGCGGCGGACCGGACGGTACAGGGTTCTGGACACCCGAGCCGTTCTCCATGCAGCCGAAGTTATCTCACGGTCTGGAGGCAAAACCTGGAATCACGTTCCTGGAACCTGGAACCTGGAACCGGAAACCTCCCTACTCGCCCTCTCCGCGCGGGAATTCCGACAGCACGCTCGCCGCCGAGGCGGCGCCTCGCGCGATGGCCGCGAAATCCTCGGAGGGCAGGGGCACGCCCAGGCGGTCCGCGTAGAGGAGTCCCGCGACGGTGTCGCGCACGCGGATGGGGAAGACGGCGCATTCGCAGGTGTCCCGTCCCAGGATGCCGCGCAGAGCCCGCGGAAACCGCCCGAGGTCGACGGGTCCGAAGTGCGGAACCCCCGACTTCGCGACTTCGACGAGCACGTTTTCCTTCGTTGTCGGGATCCGAATCCTGGCGATGAGATCGGGAAACAGGCCCGGACCTCCTCCCGCCCACCCTGTGACGGCAGAGTTGCCGATACCGAAGAGGATCACCCGGGAGAAACGGACGAGGAGAGTCTGCAGGATCGGGCCCAGGACCTCATCGCGGCTGCGATTTTCGCGCGGCGCCGCGCTCGTGACGTCCCTTCCGACCGCGGGAAACATTGGAATTTCGATCGGTGGAATCGGTTCCGCCGCGGAGGGGATCTCCGGCTCGACCGCCTCCGCGATCTCCGAGCGCAGGTGATTCGGGGGCTCGATCAGCAGGGGCCCGTACCCATAGAAGGGCGCCGGCTCGCCGGTTCCCGAAGCTTCGCGGGGAATGGCCCCGACAAGCACCCTGGCGGCTGAAGGCGTTTTCCGTCTCTCGAGTTTCTGAACAATCGGCTTGAACTGAAACGGCATCGGGTTGCCGTAGAAAAGTTGCTGCGCGAGGGCGAGGCGCACCTCCGAGCTCGCCGCGGGGAGCACGCGCCGTCCCGCGATCTGAGAGGTTTCGTCGACCACCGCGAGATTGGAGGGATTCCGGAACGCGACCCAGAGAGTCCCGGACTCGATCGCGTAGGGGACAGCTTCGAGGCGGATGGCCTGCAGGGCGGGGAGGTTTCGGAGCGCCTCGAGACTGGCCTTCGAAAGTACGGGCCACGTCACGTAGGCGCAACGGTGGAACTTCCCGAGCGCGGCGAGGAATGCCTCTTCGGTGAGCACCTCCCAGCTGAGCAGGATCGTCCCCAGGCGGAGCGGCTCCCTGCTCGAGCGCTGGTACTTGAGGGCGCGAACCACCGCATCATCCGAGAGCAGCCCCTCGGCGACAAGGAACTGTCCGATGCGGAGCTTTGTCACATGTTCGGATGCAATCAGGCCAGGTCTCGCAGGTCCTTGCCGGGCTTGAAGCGGATCGTGTTTCCGGGGGGAATCGTCACTTCGACGCCGGTCTTGGGATTGCGGCCAATCCCGCGCTTGCGGCGCTTGACTTGAAAGACGCCAAAACCCCGCAGCTCGATCCGGTCCCCCGCGCCGAGAGCGGAGCGCATGGATTCGATGACCGTCTCCACCGCCGTCGCCGCCTTGGCGCGCGGTATCGCTGCAAGATCGACGACGAGGTCGACGATGTCCGCTTTGATCATTTCCCCTCCGGACTGTTGCCTATCATTATATCTCTTTCTTCTTCAACCGGATAGCGTTCTCGAAGGCGGACGAGGCGACTTCGGAAAGGTCTCGCAGGTAGCCGAGGTCATCCGCCGTCACGGCGCCCGGCCGGGGAGCGGTGACGAGGAGAAAAGCCACGGGTCTTTCGCCGATGAAAACCGGCTGGACGACGCACTCCCCGGGCCATCCCCCCAGGGCGGCGGCCAGCCGATCGTGGCGGGGGAGCGAGGGCAAGGGGCCGAGATAGAAGGTGCGCGACAGGCGGGCGTTCAGAAAGACCGAGGGCTCGGTCCAGGACGCCGAAAAGCTCCGCACGCCGGACGGGTCGACCCGATCGCCGGCGGCGACCCATCCGGCGATGCCATCGGAGCGGGAAGAAAAGATCGCCGCGTGGGTAAATCGGCGGGCGAGCGCCTCCAGGACGGCGTCTGCGATCGCGTCCCGCTCGGTGGCCGCCGCGACCCCCGGGAACCCTTCGTCGGGAGCGCCCGAGAACGGCTCGATCGAATCGAATCCCGCGTCTTCGAACGGCACCATCTCCTCGATTCGCTCGGGAGGCAGGAATTCCCCCGAAGCCGCCGCGCTCGGTGTCGATCGGCCCTCGGTCGTGTCTTCCCATGGGATAGCGTCGGGCGCTTCCGGCGTGGCGGCCTCGCCCGCCGCGCGGGAAGACGGGGCCCGGTCGAGCGGAGTGGGTGGAAGCCCCGTCGCCCTGGCCGGGGCTCTCTCGGGCTCGGGGAGGAGGAAAAGCGCCGGGTCGGGCGACACGAATGAGGCCGGCGCCGGAGCCTTGTCCGCCGGGCGCGCCGACGGCGTCCTCTGCGCGCGGGAGAGCTTTTCCGCCAGGAGCGCAAAACGCGGGGCGCGAAGCTTGCCGTAGTACTTCTCGAGGGCCTGGTAGATCCGGACTTCCGGCGCGACTGCGACGAAGACTTTAAGCCCGGTGACGAAGACGATCTCATCGAAGATGCGCAGATCGCCCGGGTCTCGCAGCGCCATCTTCACGTATCCCACGCCCCGCTCGTATGGGACCGCGAAGTACTTGAGCGCGAACCGCTCCGGAAGGACGGCGAGGGTTTCCGGAGGGAGATCGGCGAGAATGCTCCACGAGACGTATCCGCATCCGTGCTGGAGCGCCAGCGTCTTGCCGAGGTCTTCCTCGCTGAGGATCGCCTGCTCGAGCAGGAGCGTCCCGATGCGCCCGCCCGCGAAGCTCTGGACCTCCAGCGCCCGCGCAAGCTGGGCCTCCGAGACCAGGTTGGCCCGCGTGAGAAGGTGTCCGATACGCGTCTTCATCGTCGCATCACAGGTGTTCTTCGATGGTGCAACGCCGGCGGGATTATCGCTCAGACGAAGTGAGGGGAGGCAACGGCGGTTCGCTCCGCGCCGGTCAAGTCGACCGCGCAAGTGCTGTTAGGAAGAAGTCGGAGGGCTTAATGGTTGTCCTCCAGGAGAGGTCAGCATACGCCCGCTCGATTCCGGTATCAGGGGTTTTGGGCATGCTAGATTGCAAAACGTGAAGATCCGGTTGCCGGCCCTGCTGTTCGCCGCGGCGCTCCTCCCGGGGGCGATCCAGGCCGATTCCATCCTGGAGGGGCGAAAACTCTACCTTCGGGCGCGTGTCGCCGTCGCGGACGGCCGGTACCGCGAAGCCCTCGACCTCTACCGTAACGTGATCGAACAATTGCCCGAAGACGCCGTCGTCCGCTACGAGTACGCCCAGCTCCTCCGGGACCTGAATGTCGCGGAGGAAGCCATCCGGCAGGCCCGCGAGGCCGTCCGGCTGGATCCTGCGCTCGCCGAAGCGCGCCGCCTGCTCGGATCGATCGAGCTGACCGGGGCGGCTTCGGACCCGGCGCGGCTGGACCAGGCTATCGCGGACCTGCGCGAGGCGCACAAACTGGATCCGGAAGACGTGGGGACGACCGCTTCGCTGGCACGCGCGCTGCTGTCCCGGGGGCGCCCCGGCGAGGCCGCGTCTCTCTTAGACGAGCTGCCGGAGACGTTGAGCCAGCCGGGACTGATGCGGCTGTCGGCCGAGGCGCGCGGAAAAACCGGGCGGTTTCGCGAAGCGGAAGCGCTGTACCGGGCGCTCCTCGAGATGGAGCCGGGAGACCGGGAATCGCAGGCCGCTCTCGTGGACCTCTACGAGGACCAGGATCGGCTGGACGAGGCGCTGGCGTTCCTGCAGGAGATGGGAAAGCGGGACCCGGAAAACGCCGCCATCGAGGAGAGGATCACTCTCGACCTCGCGCGCGGCGGGCGTTTCGGCGAGGCGGAGAAACGCGCCAGAGAGCAGGCCTCGAAGCGGCCGGAAAACCGGCCGATCCGGCGTCTCCTCGCTTCGGTGCTCTTCGAGAAGGGGGACGTCGCCGGAGGCGAGAAGATCCTCCAGGACCTGGTGAAGACCGACCCCGAAGACGAGCCGGCGCGCCGCGCGCTGGCCGGCGAGCTGCTCCGCGAACGGCGGTTCTCCGAGGCGCGGCCGCTTATCGAGGAGAGCCTCCGCCGCGCCGGCACGGACCCCAAGAACACGTCGGACCGGCAGTGGGCGCAGGTCGAGCTGGCTTATCTCCTGTCCCTGCAGAAGGACTACGCGGGGGCCCGAAAGATCCTGGAGCCCGCGGCACTGTCCGGCTCCTCGGTCAACCCGCGGCCAACACGCATCCTGCTCCTGATCGCGCGCGACACGGAAGACTTCGCCTACGGACTGGCGCGAGCCCGGGCCGCTGCGGCGGCGGACAAGGACAGCGCCGAGTGGATCGCCGCGGTCGCGGAGTTCCGGTTTCGCTCCGGCGACCGAAAGGCGGCGTCAGAGGCCCTGGATCAGCTGGCCGCCTCGCCGGAAGCCGAGCGAGCGCTCGCCGCGGCCGACGTCTACGCGCGCTTGAAGGAGCACGCGGCCTCAGTGCGCGTCGCCCGAGACGTCGTCCGCAGGTTTCCGGAGAGCTCGGAGGCTCTCTTCCGCCTGGGTTCGAGCCTGGAGCGGGAGGGAACCCTCGCGGAAGCGGAGAAGGTTTTCGGCAAGCTCCTCGAGATGCGGCCCAACGATTCCGCGGCGCAGAATTACCTCGGCTATATGTGGGCGGACCGCGGAGAGAACCTGGAGAAGGCGCACGTGCTGCTGGAGAAGGCGGTCGGCCGGGAGCCGCGCAACGGCGCCTACCTCGATTCGCTCGGCTGGGTTTACTTCCGCCTCGGAAAGCTCGACGCGGCGCAGATCAATCTGCTCGAGGCGCATCGGCGGGAGCCCGACGACCCGACGATCGAGGAGCACCTGGGCGACCTTTCCGAGAGACAGGGCAACGTCACGCGCGCCGTGACCCACTGGGAGCGCGCCCTGACTCTCAAGCCGGAAGAGCCCGACAAGGTGCGCAAGAAGCTGGCGCGGTACGCCTCTCGTACCACCGGCGCCCACTAGACCGAATGCTGGATGCGAGCGTCCAATCCAAAATCCAAAATCAATCCTTGCAGCCGTTATCGTGATGGTGGCTCTGAACGCCGCCTGCGCCGGACGGCGCCAGCCCGTCTTCGTCCCCGCGGCGCGGGAAGAGGCCGAGCGTGCCCTGACAGTCTGGAGAGACGCCGCCGCCCGCGCCGAGACGCGCGGCTCCGCCCGTCTCCTTTACGAGGCCCGCGTCTCGCGGGGCCCCTTCCGGATGTCGGGGACGCTCGCGGTGGAGGAGTCCTGGCGGGCCGTGAACGCCACGCTCTCGGGCCAGTTCGGAGACGTGGTCGCCCGCTATGAGGACGGAGCGCTGCGGGGGAACGGGATCCGGCCGATCCTGGTCGCCCCCGACGAGCTGCGCTGCCTCCTCGCCGGCATATGGAAAGGTGCGCAAGAGCCGGCGGTAGCCGGAATGGACGGCCGGGACGCGCTCCTGCGCTGGACGGGACGAGAGCGGGTCGAGGGCGTGCTCGACCTCGCCTCCGGGCGATTCAAGTCTTTGAAAGTGACCCGCCCCGAGGGCGCGATCTTCGCGACATATTCCGGAGACACGTCTTCCCGGCCTCAGCGAGTCGAGATCGAGGACGTCAAGAGCGGCAACAGCCTGCGCCTGTCTCTCATCGGCGTCGAACCGGAGTAGTCATCAGTTCCCAGTTCCCAGTTCTTAGTTCGCAGTCTTCAGTTCATCAGCGGACTGCTGGTCACCCCGCAGCTGACAACCGACAACTGATAACTGACAACTGATAACTTCCCTCCATGCTTTTCGACGCCGAGGCGCCCGCGAAGATCAACCGCGAGCTGCGGGTCGGTGGCCGCCGGGCGGACGATTTTCACGAGATCCGATCGCGGTTCTGCACGATTGACCTCGCCGACCGGCTGGAAGTCGAAGAATCGGAGAGTCTCGAGATCTCGTGCTCCGGAATCCCGGTTCCGGAGGGCAACGACAACCTGATCGCGCGCGCCGCGAAGGGGCTCGCGGCGGAGCTTGGAATCGAGCCACGGGCCCGGATCCGTCTGGAGAAGAGAATCCCGGTGGGCGCGGGGCTCGGCGGAGGAAGCGCCGACGCGGCAGTGACGCTCCTTCTCCTCTCCCGGCTCTGGGAGACGCCTCTGCCGGAGGAGGACCTGACGCGCGTCGCGGCCCGCCTCGGCAGCGACGTCCCGTTCTTTCTGTTCGGAGGCGAAGCCGACGTGGGCGGCCGCGGCGAACGCGTCTCCCCGCGGGAGGATTCGCCGGCGCGGGAGCTCCTCCTCCTGGTGCCGCCCTTTTCGATCGCGACGGGCGACGTGTATGCGGCGTACTCGAGGCGCACGGGCGGCGCGGCCCGGCTTCCGGAACGGCTGGAGATCGATACGACGCTGAATTTCCTCGGGCCCAACGACCTGGCATCCGCCGTGCTAGAGATTCAAGAGCAGATGGCGGACTACTTGCGCTCTGCCCGGCAGGTTGCCTCGGAAGTCGGGATCACGGGTTCCGGCTCGGCCCTCGTTCTCTGTGGCGTCACCGCGGAAGGGGAGAGAGCCCTGGCGCGAATCCAACCAGGGGCGTCAGTCTATCGGGTCCGGACTCTGGGCCGCGAGGATTACAGGCGTCGAACAACTCAGGGAGGAGGCCCTCATGGAAATCACCCAGGTGAAGGTTTTCCCGGTCGATGAAGAGAAACTGAAGGCCTATGTTTCGATCGTCCTGGACGACTGCTTCCTGGTGTCAGACCTGAAAGTCATCCACGGTCCCAATGGACTCTTCATCTCGATGCCCTCGAAGCGAAAAAAGAACGGCGAGTTCAAGGACATCGCGCACCCGTTAAACCGCGAGACCCGTGAGCACATGGAGCGCCGCATCCTCGACGAGTACCAACGCGCCCGCGCGCAAGCCCCTCCGCCTCCCTCCGAGCCCGAGGCCGCTCCCGAAGTAGCCTGACAGGATTTCTTAGCCGCCAGTTATCAGTAGCCCTCCCGACAGGCGCCGGAGAGCTGATCAGAAATCGTCACCCACGATTTTCCAGTCGTTCGCGGCGCGAGTAGTCTCCCGAAGTAACCGAGGGAGGAGGCTCGCGCCGCGGGAGGCGGCGCGCAAGCGACGCCGACGGTTTGGCTGGGGCGGGAGGACTCGAACCTCCAGATGCCGGCTCCAAAGGCCGGTGCCTTACCAGTTTGGCGACGCCCCAACATGTTTGACACCAAGAGGATACCCCAACTTCGCCGCTCGTCCGCGGTTCATGCGCGGGCGCTGTGACGAGTTGTGACGAGTTTCGTTCTTCGCGAAGAGCGCGGCGGCTCGATCGAACCTTCGATACTCGGCGTACCGGGCCACCGTCGCGTCGGACATTCCGAGCGCCGCCTTCATGGCGGTGCGGTCGCCAAATTCGTCCAGTTCGGTCGCTACGGTGTGCCGGACGTCGTGGAGCCGGAGCGTCGGGTGTTTGGCCCTGCGACGGGCCTCGTCCTACGCCTGGCCGATGCCGTGGTACGCGGAGCCGCCCTCGGGAGCCTCGAAGACGAGCGCCGAGGCATCGAGCTTCCGTGGCGGAAGGAGCGCGCGCATTTCGTCGGTGAGCGGGACCTCTCGCGGTCCGGTCTTCGAGATCCTCAGAGCGATTCGATCGCGCCTCACGTCAGACCAGCACAGATTGCAGACCTCGCCCTATCGCATCCTCGTGAGCCGCATGAGCCGCACGGAAGTCAGAGGCGGCGCCGATGTCGATCGGAAGTCGGGAGAGCGCGAACCTCGGTTAAACAAACCCGTGGTGTTGGGAGATCGAAGGGAGCGCTCGAATTCGTACGAGCGCTCCTTTCGATTGGTAGTTACTGCTTTGAGCCGATGATTGGGCCGTCACCGATCACGAAATAACCTGCCGGCGGGGTACCGTTGTTCGCATCGGCGAACGCCTTGGCGGCTGCCGCCTCGGCATTCACCGCATTGACATCCTTCTTGCTCGAGCTCTTCGGCACAACTACCGTTCGTGTAGCAAATCCAGTGCCGCCTGTGGCATTAGTGGTTTTGACGACGATGAGGTAAACCCGGCCGTTGCCGCTGTTCACGCGCTCGCCCCGTAGGCGTAGCGTTCCGACGCCAATGTCCTTCGCGTCAGGCGAGAAGACCTCATTCGTGGCTGTCGGCGTCTGATCGTCTTCGTCGCCGAACACCTGTACAGCGAAACTGGTCGGTGGGGGGCAAGAGCCGTCGGTGGCCGTCGCCGTCAGCCCGACGTTCACCAACTCATGGTTGTTTTGAGGAAGCATGCTCGACGCTCCCAAGTGCACGTCCGGCGGCGGACACGTAGGAGTCGGGGTGTTGGTCGGGGTGTTCGTCGGGGTGTTCGTCGGCGTATTCGTCGGGGTGTTCGTTGGCGTATTCGTCGGTGTATCCGTCGGCGTGCTCGTCGGGGTGTTGGTCGGGGTGTTGGTCGGGGTGTCGGTCGGCGTGTTGGTGGGCGTATTCGTCGGTGTAACCGTCGGTGTGTTCGTCGGAGTGTTGGTCGGGGTGTTCGTCGGAAAGTCGTCGTTGGTGATCGTCCCGGTCGCCGCCGCCGGTGTGCCCGGGTCGTAGCCGGCGCCCGTGGTCACGGTCAGAATAACCGTCTCGTCCGGTTCCACCGTGGAATCCGCGGTCGGATCGATTGTGACCGTCGCCGTCAAGTTGCCTGCGCCGAAAGTGACGGTGCCCGAGGTATCCGAGAAGGTATCCGCCCCCAACTGCGTGTAGTCGCCGCCGCTGAAGCTGGCCGTGCCGCCGACGTTGAAGTTCACCGTCAACGCGCCGGTCCCCGGCCCCTCCCGAGTGAAGGTGTAGACAAGATTGGCCGCCCCGTCCTCCAGAACTGAGGTGGGTGAGACCGCGACGGTCACGTCGGGTTGATCGATCAGAGTCACCGTTGGGTCATTAGGAGTCCCTGTATCCGGATCGTCGGTGAGAACCGTCAACGGCCCGTCCGCTGTCACGATGCCCTGGTTGGAGACCTGGTGGCCCGTAAACGAGCTGTTGACCGTGACGTTGAACGTGATCGTGACGCTCTTGCCCGCCGGCAGCGTGCCGATGCTCAGGCTGACGACGGGGAGGCTCGACGTACTGACGGGTGATGCCCCTCCGCGGCCGTGCCCGCTGGAATTGCCAGGCATTATTGGAGCGCGGTCGACAAGCCAGTACGAGGATGGCTGTACATTCCGTGCCTCGTGTGCCTTCAACACCGGCGCGCGGCGGACGCCAGTTGCCAGAGTGCCCTGCATCAACCATTCTTCCGGGCCTCCGATCTGCCGCCTCTCTGCACCGAGCGCATTCCCGAGCGCGCGCATGATGACCGTCAGCAGATCCATGCGCCTGAAGGCGGGGCTGTACTCTGTAGTTTGAAGCTCCCTGTCGGGAACAGTTACCTCAAACTCCGAATCTTTCTTTGGTGCCGGGCCGACATACCAGCCGTATCCGGCTCCCGTTTCGTCAATCTTGACGCTTGTCGAGGTCGCGGTGGCAAGCTGGCCGTCAGGCAGGTCTGCGATCTCAAACGTCACGGCTTGCAAACGCATGAGGTCATCAGCAGAGATGCCTGCCTCTCTCCATCTTTCAAGGGCCGCCTGCACAAGCCAGCTCAACTCTCCTTGCGTTAATTTCTGGTTGTACTCGTTCTTCGGAGCCTCGCCCCAGGTCGCGCGTAGGATGTCCTCACTCTGGGTTCCAGATTCAATGGTTACGCCTGCCGAGTCTACGCCGCCACCATTCACACTGGACCCCTGTATGACAGGCGCAGTGGGGAATACAAAGGTGCTGCAAGGGGCCACTGCTGCTTGAGTAGACCCGCCGGCAGCCGTGTAATTCGCGGCTGGAGTCGCAACCGTGTTGTTTGGAGTACCCAAGAACGTCGTGATTTGACCTACATCGTTGGCTGGTCCACCGTAGCCGATCAAGTTGGTATTAGTCCCCGGAAACGAATCAAGATCGACGCTGGCAATAGCCGATGCAGGCATAGTTACGGAATTTGCGCCCATGTCCAGGCAGAGGACACCGGTTTCACCAGGCGTCCCGGTGCCGTTGTTGATGTGGAGGCCATACTGCGGGTTCACCTGGGCGGGATTTCCGTTGAAGGTGTTACTGCGTATCTTGACATTGGCCTTGGCTGTTTGGGACATGCCGAGATCGAAAACGTTACCGCTATTTGCTCTAACCTGATTAACAGTGTTTCCGGTCACTGATGCCGTCATCGTGCCCGCGCCGGTGCAATCCAACGCAATGCCATAGCCGAGGTCCGAGCCTGAATTCGCCGTTCCCGCGATGCCGACGATATTATTCTTGACCGTGCCGGTCATCACCGACGTTGCCGTCGAGAGGCCAGCCAGAAATATGTTGATCGAGGTTGAGGTGTTGGCCCTGAAACCCTGCCGCGTGGTGTTGCCGCTCACTTCGAAATTCAGCGTGGTGCCTGCACCCTGATGGTCGATGTCGATATCAACGCCATTCTGGTCAGTTGTAGTCCCGCCGAATACGCTGTTCTGGACCTTTACCGTACCGCTGGAGGTGTTGTTGCCGGCGTAATGGAACCCGGTGGTCCTGACGTTCTTAAACGTGCAGCCAGTCGCCGTAAGTGTTGTGACAGCGCTCCCGCTCGCTAACATCTGGAATCCGGCGTCGCCCACCGCCGGCATAGTCGTCAGTGAGGTGTCTCGAAACTCGCTGTTCGTGACCGTCAGAATGAGATTGGAACTGCCGCCGTTAGTGATCGTGAAGACGTCTTCAACCGTGTCAAAGAATAATGAGTTCGAGACCGCGCAGGTACCAGTCAGATTGTCTAAACGAACATCCCATATATCGAGACCATCCACGCCTGCCGTTTTTGCGTTGGTGTGAATATCCGTGTGCTGCAAGGTCAGAGCGGAGAGCCCACTGCCAAACAATCCGTCATTGCCCAGATGCCCAGTGACAAGCACGTTGTCGAGCGTCAGTCCCGACGAGCTGGCCGCGTTGATGCCATCTGCGCCTGAGTTCAAGCCGCCGCTGTTCCCCGTGAGCGACAAGTTGCGCAGCGTCACGTTCGTCGTGCTGTTGAGGCTCACTCCCGCGCCCGTCGTGTTATTGATCGTTCCGCCGGAGCCGAGCGTGATCGTCCCGCCGCCCTGCTTGGCTGTGGTCCTGCCGCGCGTGATGTCGGCAGGGTCGGATGCGCCGTCGCCGGTGACGGTGAAGCTGCCGCTGGTGTTACTCAGCTTGATTCCATTAGCTCCGCCATTAGCCGTGACACTCGTGAGCGAGACGTTGAGCGGCGTCGTACTGCTGCTCCGGGTGATCTCGACGGCGGGCGCGCCGCTGGTGCTGATAGCGCCCCCAGTTGACGTAAGGGTCAGGCTGTTGTCGGTTGCGAGCAGACCGCGTTGATTGGCATCGGGCGTGATATTAAGGGTGCCAAAAGTAATCGTGCCCGTGTTGGTGACCAGGCTGACTCCGGTGCCGCCGGACCCGGTCGAAGTCGTGTTTCCAAAATTGAGCGTGGCGCTGGATGTTTCGACACTGAGTCCAATGCCGGTCGAATTCGTGATGATGGTGGGGGTGCTCGTCAAGCTTCCGCCCACGCCGCTGAGGGTAATTCCGGTGGTGCTGCTGTTGATGGACGAAATGCTCGCGAAGGCCGCGGCGAGTGTCCCGGTCGCGAGATTGAGCGCCTGGCCGTTGGTGCCGCCCACGGTCGTTTCGGCGACCGTCAGCGTGCCGAAGCTCGACCCGGTAATGGCGGTCGCTCCCGCTGCTGTGACATCGAGCGTCACGCCGCGGATCGTGTTGCCCGATCCGAGGGTTATGTTGTTGACGCCCGCGGCGATGAGCGCGTTGGCCCCGCCGGTGGCCGGCAGAGGGTCGCTGCCGGCCGGCGGCGTGACACCCGTGATGGAAGACAGCGAGGCGCCGGCTCCCTGGCCGATGAATCTCTGGGTGTTCTTGAGGGTCAAGCCGCCGGTATAGTTGCCGCTGTAGAGAAAAATGTTGTCGCCCGGATCGTCGGCGGCGACCGCATCGAAGCTGCCCGCGCCCGTCAGGGCGTTGAACGGGTTCGTCAAACGTCCGTCGCAGGGGCACGAGGCTGCGCTGTTGACGAACCAGATCATCCCGCTGACGGCGATGCTTACGGTAGCGGTGTTGCTGCCCGAGGAGCTGGTTATCGTGTAGGTGAATGTATCTGCGCCTTCGAAGCCGGGCGGCGGGTTGTAGGTGAAACTGCCGTCTGCGGCAAGGCTCACATTCCCGCCGTTCGCGCTCACGGTGGGAGGGGACGTGATGGCGGCGGCGGGCAGGCCCAGATAGTCGTTCCCCAGCACGCCGGGGGCCGCGACGGAAATTCGAATATTCCCCGCCGCGGTATAGCTGTCGTTCACCGCCACCGGCGATGCGGTAATACTCCCGGGCACCAGCGTCGTGTTGGGGTCCGGATTGTCGTTGAACGCCACGCCGGTCGCATCCGCCCCGCTATCGCTGATGACAACGGTGTACTTCAGCGTGTCGCCGGGGTCCGCCTTCCCGTCGCTGTCGACATCGTTGAGTAATGTGTCGACCTTGGTCGCCGTGATCGATGGCGATGGAACGCCCTGTGTGGCTAACCTGCCAGCCTGCCCCGGAACCCTGCCCAGGCTTGCTACCGTCTCTGGCTTGTTGGGCCGAGTCTCGTTCGCTATTGGGGGCGGCGGCGCTAATCGCATCTGTTTCAGCACGCGCCGGGCAAATTCAGAGGGATTCCCGCTGAGCAGAGCCGACCCGGAGATCACGACCGCGCCGAGGGCAAGCGCCACGAGCGCCGTCCGCAGCAGGAGTCTCTGAACTCGCGCGGGCTTGACCGTCGAGCTCGGTACACCTTCACCATTAACAGAGCGAGACATGGGATCTCCTTACATAATAGTCAAACCGGCTCGACATGACTCATCGGCGGCGAGCTGAGACAACCCGCCGATGGAGAAAACGTGACCCGTGACGACGCCCGACTGGTGAGTTCATGGGTCGTAACTCCCGGACCAAGCTCAGTTGCTCGAACGACTGTTGGGCGACATTATCTTTCCACCGGATACCTGTCAACCGCAACTTTGGTCCTACGACTTTGGTCTTAGTGCGAGTGGCCCGACATGCCGCCGGCGTGAGAGCCGAAGCGCAGGCGCAGGAAGGCGTGGACGGAGACGGGACGGCTCCCGTACGCGGAGTCCAGCCTAG
>Ga0209009_1000473_pt1 | contig 13882 bp, 11 predicted proteins | sample BlaSpr_A8_OM3_M2_FD_187979 | JGI IMG/M metagenome (GOLD analysis project Ga0209009, IMG submission 187979) | Forest soil microbial communities from Thunder Bay, Ontario, Canada - Black Spruce, Ontario site 2_A8_OM3_M2 (SPAdes) (version 2) | ecosystem: Environmental > Terrestrial > Soil > Boreal... | reverse complement strand
CAGGCGATCTGAGCCAGAACGGTGTGCACGCCCTGGCCCATCTCGGTCCACGAGTGGAAGAGGGTCACACTGCCGTCGGACTCCGGCCGGAGCACGGCCCGTCCGTACTCCTTGAGGCCGTTCCCAATACCGGTGTTCTTGACTCCGCACCCGATGCCGGCGTACCTCGCCGACTGGTAGATGTTTTTGACGGCGAGCAGAGTCTTGCGGATGCCGACACCCGGCCCCAGCACCTGCCCCGTCCCAAATGTGCCGCCGACCTCCAGGGCATTCAGCCAGCGGATGTCCCAGCCGTCGATCCCGACCTTTCTCGCCAGGCGGTCCAGCATGCCTTCCATTGCGAAAGCAACCTGGTTCACGCCGAATCCCCGCATCGCTCCGGCGGGCGGGTTGTTCGTGTAGACGGCGCGCGCATCGACGTCGACGTTGGGGATCTCGTAGGGGCCGCATGAATGTCCGGCTGCGCGTTCGAGCACTTTCGCACCCACGCTCGCGTAGGCGCCGGTGTCGCCAATGATGCGGGCGCGCAGGGCAACGAGCTTGCCCTTTGCATCACAGCCCACGGTGTAAGTCATGGTCAGCGGATGGCGCTTCACGTGGAACCGGATGCTTTCTGCACGCGACAACGTCAGCAGCACCGGCCGCTGTGTGCGCAGCGCGAGCAACGACGCATCCCCCTGCACGTTGAGGTCTTCCTTCGCCCCAAACGCGCCGCCGCACGTGACCTGTGTCGCCCGAACCTTCGCGGGAGGCAGCCCAAGTAGCGAAGCCACCTGGCGGCGGTCGTCCCAGATGCCCTGGCCCTGCGAGTAGAAGTGGATGCCACCGCCTTCGGTGGGGACTGCCAGCGAAGATTCCGGCTCGAGGAAGGCGTGCTCGATGAACTGCGTCTGGAACGTCTCCGTCTCCGTGTGCACCGCCGATGCCAGCGCCGCGTCGACATCTCCGCGCTTGAACGCCGAAACGGACAGCAGGTTGCCGTCCGCGTGGATCCTGGGCGCGTCTTCTTCAAGTGCGCGCATGGGATCGGTGACCGGCTCGAGCACCTCGTACTCGACGCGCACCAGTGCGGCCGCCTCTCGAGCTGCGAAGCGCGTCTCCGCCGCGACCAGGGCCAGCACGTCGCCCACGTATCGCGTTTCCTCGCCCTGCGCCACCAGTTGCGGCCAGTCGTTGATCAGCGCGCCCTGCTCACGCTGACCGGGCACGTCGGGCGCCGTCAACACCGCGACCACGCCCGGGTGACTGCGCGCGGCGCTTATGTCGATCGCGAGCACGCGGGCGCGCGGATGATCCGAGAAGCGGATGGCGCCGTGCAGCATGCCGGGCACGGACATGTCGTTGATGTAGTCATGGTCGCCGAGCGCAAGCTCCCGGCCTCCATATCGGGCCGAGCGCGACCCCACAGCACCGCTGTGGTCGACCGCCGGGAGGCCCTCACCACGCTTGGCGCCAGCTGCAAGCACGATCGCGTCGACGATCTTGGCGTAGCCGGTGCACCGGCACAGGTTTCCGGCCAGCGATTTGAGGATGCGCTCGCGCGACGGCTCCGGATCCTTCTCGAGCAGTGCCTCTGCCTTCATCACGATGCCCGGCGAGCAGAACCCGCACTGCGACGCGCCCGCCGCCACAAAGCAGTCCGCCCACAGCTCGCGCTGCTGCTTGGACAGGCCCTCCTGGGTGATGACGTGCTTGCCGGCCAGCCGCTCGGCAGGCTGGGCGCACGATACGACGGCGCGGCCCTCGATCAGCACGGTGCACGCGCCGCACATCCCTTCAGGCGCGCACCCGTCCTTCACGGAGGTCACCCCGCATTCCCCGCGGAGCACGTCGAGCATGGTGGCGCCAGGCCTCGCGTCGAGGGTCACAGTTCGGCTGTTGAGGGTGAAATCCATCAGTCCGCTCCTGCTATGTGGGCAACTGAGCACCAGTATCGGCTTTCGACGGAGCTAACCGCGCGCTCAAAACCACGACGCGGCTTTTGATCAGCACTCCCGCATCCGTTCCTGCACTGGCAGCCGCCTGACCAGGACTAAATGCCGCAGCGGCACCCCTGGCCTATGGCCCGGGCGGTGCAGGCCGACTGGCCCTAACATCGTCCTGACGGTGAACCAGAGGATTCGCACATGCGTGCCCCTGGACTGACGCGCCACCCGCGCATCCTTCCGGCCGGCAGGCGGCGAGCCCTGCTGATCAGCTGGTTGGTCCTGCCGTCGGCGGCCATCGTGGCTTTGCTCATGGGCGCGGTGCTGATGTTGGTGTTCGGCGCCAACCCGATCGTTGGCTACCAGGCCTTGCTCGCAGGCGCCTTCGGAGACAGTTACGCGTTGACGAGCACAGCGGTCAAGGCGGTGCCGCTCCTGCTCGTCGGCGCCGGCATCTGCATCGCCTTCCGGGCCAACGTTCTCAACATAGGCGGCGAGGGCCAGATCGCCATGGGCGGCCTGGCGGCGACCGCCACCGCGCTTGCCGTTCCGAACCTGCCGAGTCCAGTGCTGATCCCGCTGACGCTGCTGGCCGGGGCGGTGGGTGGCGGTGTCTGGGGCGCGATCCCTGGGGCTTTCAAGGCCTATTTCAACGTCAACGAGATCCTGAGCACGATCATGCTCAACCTCGTCGCGGTCCAGTTCATGAACTACATGCTGTCCGGACCGTTGGTGGCCAGGTCGGGCTACGCGGTCGGCGGACTCATCCCCCAGACCCAGCTGCTGTCGCCGAATTCGTGGCTGCCGACGCTCATCGAGGGCACCCAGATGCATCTCGGCGTCCTCATCGCGCTAGTCCTGGCCATCGCCGTGTACGTGCTCCTCTGGCGGACCAGCTTCGGCTTCCGGATCCGCGCGGTCGGGCTGTCCCGGGAAGCATCCCAGTACGCAGGCATTGCCGTGAAGCCGACCATAACTTGGGCCATGACACTTGCCGGCGCTTTGTCCGGAGTGGCGGGCGCGATGCTGGTCTTTGGAAGCATCTCGCACCGCATGGTGACCGATGGCAGCCTGACCGGCTTCACCGGCAACGCCGGCTTCAACGGGATCGTGGTCGCGTTGTTTGCGGGCCTTCATCCGCTCTGGACCATCGTCACGGCGTTCCTGTTCGCCGGCCTGCTTGTCGGCGGGACCTCGATGCAGGTCGTGACCGGGGTTCCATCCGACCTGGTCACGGCGATCAATGGCCTGGTCGTGGTCCTGGTCGTGTCGGTGGAGTACATGCGGCGTCGCTCCCGGGCGCGCGCCCGGGCTGTCGACATGCTCGGACCTCCCGCAGCGGGCGTGACCGAGCTGGTGCGTGCTTGAGCCAGTTCTTCACGGCCGCGGTGCTCACGGCGACCGTTGCGTCGGGCATCCAGCTGGCGACGCCGTTCCTGCTGGCCGGACTGGGCGAGACGATGGGCCAGCGCAGTGGCGTCGTCAACCTGGGCGTCGACGGAATCATGCTGCTCGGCGCGTTCAGCGCCTACTTCACGGCGCTAAAGACGGGCAACCTGCTGCTCGCCGCCCTCGCCGGCATCGGGATAGGCGTGGCCATGGGGCTCGTGACTGCGCTCGTCAGCGTCACGCTCAAGGCCGAGCAGGGCATCAGCGGCATCGGCGTCTTCCTCTTCGGGCTCGGGCTTACGGACTTGCTTCTGCTGAAGCTGGTGCCTGCACCCGCGACGGTGGCGGCGCTGCCCACAGTGCGCATCCCGCTGCTGGACCGCCTCCCCGCCATCGGGACGGTGTTCTTCCAGCAGGACTGGCTGGTCTACTTCGCGTTCCTCCTGGTTCCCGTCCTCACCTTCGTTCTCAACCGCACTACCTACGGCATGAAGATCCGAGCCGTCGGGGAGAACCCCGCCGCCGCGGACACCGTCGGCGTCAGCGTCGCGCGGATCCGCTACTCGACCGTCCTGATCGGGTGTGCGCTCGCTGGTCTCGCAGGAGCGGCGCTACTCCTGTTCGTCGGGATCTTCCAGCAGGATCTCACCAACAGCGAAGGCTTCATCGCCGTCGCGCTCGTGTACTTCGGCGCGTGGCGGCCGATAGGGGTGATGGCGGGTTCTCTGCTCTACGGCATGGTCGGCTCGATCGTCTTGACCTCGAAGACGCTGGGCATCATCCCGCTGTCCGGCTCCGACATCGCAGCCATGGCGCCCGCGGTGATCACCGTCCTTGCTCTGCTCTCGGTCGCCCGCCGGTTCAGGCAGCCGGCCGCCCTCGGCAGGCCCTACGAGAGGGGAACGTGAGGTAACCGCACCACTCGTCATCACCAGACTCGGAAGTTCAGTTGCCACAAGGAGGACAACATGAGACAGACATCATTCCGCCGCTTCGCCGTAGTCCTTATGGGCGTGGTCGCGTTAGTCGCCGCCGCCTGCGGCTCGAGCTCGACAGGCTCGACGAGCTCGCCATCGGTTCAGACCCTGAAGGTTGCGCTGATCGAGCCAAGCCTGAGGAACGACCTGGCGTTCAGCCAGTCGATGTTTGCGGCCCTGCAGTCGCTGGCCGGACCGATGAACCTGCAGATTGCCGTTACCGACAATGCGTTCAACGTCACCGACGCAGCCAACGCGATGCATCAGTACGCGGCCAGTGGCTACAACCTGGTCATCGCCCACGGTTCCCAGTACGGGGGCACCATCCAGCAGCTCGCGCCGCAGTTTCCAAAGACTTCGTTCGCATGGGGCACCGCTGGGGTGACGTTCGGCCAGCCCAACGTGTTCGCCTACCAGGCGAATTCGCAGGAGGGCGGCTACGTCGAGGGTTATGAAGCTGCGCTGCTCAGCAAGTCGAAGGTGCTTGGTGTCATCGGGCCGATCGACGTGGGTGACGCGCACCTTTACGTCGTGGGGTTCAAGGCGGGCGCGCTCGCAGCCGATCCGCACGTGACCGTTCGTGTGAGCTTCACCGGGTCGTTCAGCGACACGACGCTGATGTCGACCGCGGCCACGTCATACGTCTCCCAGGGAGCTGACGTACTCACCGGAACCTCGCAGTCGGTCGTCGGCGCAATCGGCGTCGCGAAGAACAAGAACGTGGCGTGGTTCGGGACCCAGTGGGACCAGTCGTCTCTGGCTTCTTCGCAGGTCGTGGCGAGCCAGGTGTACGACTGGACCGGAATCGTGAAGCAGATGGTCACCGCGATTCGCGGCGGTGTGCTCGGCGGAGCTACCTACACCATCACTTTGGGAAACGACGGCGAGAAGATCGCCTACAACCCGTCCTACTCGCTGCCTGCATCTGTGAAGAGCGGCGGAGACGGCGTCGTCGCCAAGATCATCAGCGGGGCAATCACACCCCCGACCAACTGAGACAAGAACCAGTGTCACCAGCGACCGGAGAGGAGCAGCGGTTCGGAAGCGAACCGCTGCTCGCCATGCACGGAATCACCAAGCGCTTTCCAGGGGTGCTGGCCAACGACAACGTCGACTTCGACGTGCTGCCCGGCGAGATCCACGCGCTGTTCGGCGAGAACGGCGCCGGCAAAAGCACGTTGATGCGGATCCTATTCGGCCTGTACCGGTCTGACGCGGGTGAGGTCCACCTCCAGGGTAGCAATGTGCAGATCACCTCCCCTGCGGTGGCGATTCGAAACGGGATCGGCATGATCCACCAGCACTTCATGCTCGTGCAGACCCTGACGGTGGCCGAGAACGTAGCTCTCGGGTATAAGTCGTCCCGAGGACCGTTGACCGATCTTGACCGGGTGTCGAAGCGCATTTACGAGCTGTCGGAGACTTATGGCCTGCGCATCGACCCGCACGCGTACGTCTGGCAGCTCTCGGTCGGTGAGCGGCAGCGGGTCGAGATCATCAAAGCCCTCTACCGCGAGGTGCGCCTGCTAATCCTGGACGAGCCGACAGCAGTGCTCACACCGCAAGAGGTCCACGACCTGTTCATGGTCTTGAAACAGATGGTGCGCAACGGGCTGTCGCTCGTCTTCATCTCACACAAGGTCAACGAGGTTCTCGTGCTGTCCGACCGCATCACCGTGCTGCGGGGCGGACGCAAGATCGCCACCCTGCGGGGTGCCGATACGACCCGTGATGAGCTCGCCACGATGATGGTTGGACACCAGGTCCCGGCCGTAGAGGTACCGGCCGACTGTCATCCCGGTGGGGTCCAGCTGGCGGTCGACGACCTAAGGGTGACGAGTGACCGCGGCGTGCAGGCCGTCCGCGGGTTGTCGTTGCGGGTCCGTTCCGGTGAGATCGTCGGGATCGCTGGCGTTTCTGGAAACGGGCAACGCGAACTGGCCGATGCGATCGCTGGTCTCCGGAAGCCGACAGGCGGTACGGTGCGAATCGCCGGGAATGAGGTGACAGGCCGAAGCCCGGCCGCGGTCCGTGCTTCGGGCCTAGCTTATGTCCCTGAAGAACGCATGCGAGATGCGGTGATCGGTGACTTCACTGTGGCCGAAAATCTCATCCTCGTCGACAGCTCAGGCCCGTCGTTCGCACGGTGGGGCTTCCTTCGCAACCACGCCATTCGAAGTCACTGCGCGGAACTGGTGAAGGAGTTCGATGTCAGGACTCCAGGCCTGGACACGCTAGCCAGTCACCTGTCCGGTGGGAACATCCAGAAGCTCATCATGGCCCGCGAGCTGTCCGGCTCACCAAAGGTTCTGGTGGTCGCCCAGCCGACGCGCGGCATCGACGTTTCGGCCTCCGCGTACATCCACGAGCGGCTCATCCGGCAGCGCGACGCCGGGACTGCAGTTCTGCTCATTTCCGAGGACCTCGAGGAACTGATGAGCATTTCGGACCGGATTCTCGTGATGTACGAGGGAGCGGTGACAAATGAGGTCGACCCGCGCACGACAACCCGCGAGGGCATTGGGCTGATGATGGCCGGCGTGTCCGGCCTACCGAAGCCCTAGGCTCCGATACCTGGCTAACACACTCTCGATGGTAAGCCGGGTATGGGAACGTGCGGCCGACCGTAGTGCCAGTTAACGGAACGTAACGCGTGACCGGGGAGCCGGTCGCGCTTGTTCCTACGCTCAGACAGAGGGACGCTCGTTGGCTCAAGCCTGCACGTGAGGCCAAGAGCTTCCGGCAACCCGGAGGTGGTCGAACGTCTCGCGCACCGCGGGCGTTGGTGCCAGCAGCAGAGTTCGAAGACCGTTCATTAAGGGGAGCCAGTTTGGCTTCGCGCGTCGCCTCTAGATATTGCGGTGTCGGCACCACTGGACCCCGCATATTGCTCACCGCCGCGATGCGTCCCGAGCGACTCAAGAAGGATTCGAACTTCTACTTCGCGCGCGTCCTTATGAGGAAGGTGGTTCGAGTCCACCGCGGCCCCACCGGTCGGGGGGTTGAACCCTTGCCACTTGTGATCACGACCTCGCCGCCGGCCCAGCCCGCAGGCTTGCAGAAACCGGCAACGGTCGAACGTCTCGATCACATCGGGTGCCTGCGCAACCAACCGTGTTCGAAGAGCGTCCACTAAGGGGAGCCAAATCTGAATACTGAATTGCATGCTGCAAGCGCGTTCGCGCAGGCCTTTACCACAACCGCACTACAACCCCCGAGAGATCGTGAGACGTGGCGAGGCGCAAGGCGGCCTCTGACTCGGGAAGACCTCGGACGTGGTCGGTGCCCAGCTGCTCCACGACCTCGTCGACGCTGCGAGAGTGGCTTGTCCTCTGGCGGGGCCGATCGCCGACCGTCCCCAGGTTGGCCACCATTGCAGACATGTCGAAATCCTGGGTGTGAAGTCCAATCACTGCCGGTGGGCGAAGTCACAACGGTCACGAAGACTCTGCCCCGGGCGGGCCATTAGACTAAAGGAAGACAGGGGGGAGTAGCTCCCTTCGCCGGTCCCGTCAAGACGGTGGCGACACCCGGGACGGCGGCGGACGTTGCGGTCCGCGGCAAGACCTCTGCACGATTCCGTTCGTTGTAGGAGGCGCATGCCGATTCACCGTCCGAGCCGACAGTCGGCCGCCCAACGACTTCGCCGGCGGTTGCACTTGCTCGCAGGCGCGCTGCTGGTGGTGGCCGGGCTGATTCTCATATTGGATCCAGACACTGGCTAGGCCACCAGGAACCACGCCACGGCCAGGAGAATCCGTGCTCCGTGTCGGGGTGATGCTGCTCGCGCTGGTAGGCACTGCATTGCTTTTGGCCAGGCTCCAAGAGCTGGTGGTCGTTCTCCTCATAGCAATCGTCCTGGCGGAGGGCCTGCGGCCGGTTGTCGATGGGCTGCAGCACCGTGGGGTCCCCTGGGGCCTCGCGAGGGCGCTGGTGTACGTCGCAATCCTGGTCGTGCTGACGACCGTGATACTCGTGTTGACGCGGCCGGTCGTCACCGAGGGACGCGCGATAGTGGCCGACCTTCCGCATTATCGGGCGCTTTTCGAGCAGAACCTTGCCCAGTTGCTGGACCAACTCTCTCTCGACCCCAGTATCGCGTCGCAAATTGTCGGCTCCGCGGGAGGTGTGGCGCGAGGTGCTTTGAGCTTTGCCGCGACCATCCTGAGGGGAATCCTGGACGTCGTGGTCATCCTGCTGTTCAGCTTCCTCTGGCTCAGCGCCGGACGCCGGCTCGGTGGATTCTTGCTGGGGCTCTTGCCGCAGGCAAACCGCACCTTGGCCGCCTCAGTGTGGGCGGAGGTTGCCCGAGGGTTCGCAGGCTACATTCGCGGAATTGCGATCAACATGATCGTCATCGGCGTCGTAACCGGAGTTGCCGCCGCACTCCTAGGCCTCCCGGCGCCGGCCCTGTTGGGTGTGTTTGCCGGCGTGACCGAGATGATCCCGATCGTCGGTCCGGTCGCTGGCGCGATACCCGCAATCCTGCTGGGATTCACCATCTCACCGTACTTCCCGCTGGTGGTCGCCCTCGTCTACCTCGTGATACAGCAGGTCGAAGCGCACACCCTGGTGCCGCTTGTCATGCGCCACTCGGTGGGTCTGCCCGCACTGGCCGTGGTAGCGGCACTGGTTGCCGGGGGAGCATTGGCAGGGGTCGGAGGCGCCATAGTGGCGGTGCCGCTGGCCTTCGCTCTCCAGGTCGTCATCATCCGAGTCATCGGGCCGGCGATCCGCGCCCGCAGCGGAGTTGACCCGGCGACATGAAACGGCTGCGGACGCCTTCGCTCGATTGGCTGCTCGTGTTCGTCCCACTGTCGCTCGTGGCGGATCTGCTGGGTCAAGCGGTGGTTGTGTTCATAACTTCGGGGCTGGCCATCGTCCCGCTGGCCGGCATCATCGGGCGGTCGACCGACCAGGTCGCTCGGCGGGTCGGCTCTCGTCTCGGGGGTCTCTTGAATGCGACGCTGGGCAATGTCACGGAACTGATCGTGAGCGTACTGCTGATAAGCGTAGGCAACTTCGCGATCGTGAAAGCCTCTCTGATCGGATCCATCATCGGCAACCTGCTGCTCGTGCTCGGAATCTCCTTCGTCGTCGGCGGGATTCACCATAAGGAGCAGCGCTTCAGTTCGCGGGCCGCGGGAGTCCACTCCTCCTCGCTCCTGCTTGCCGTCGCCGGACTTTTCATGCCGGCCCTTCTAATCCTCACGACCCCCGACGTTGACTTCGTCCAGAAGGAGGTCATAAGTTCAGTGGTGGCAATCGTCCTGATACTCATCTACCTTGCCGCGCTGGCGTTTACCCAGATCACGCACTCTCACCTGTTCGGTCCGACCAATGAACCGGAGCTCCCCACCAGGACGTTGCGCCGGTCGGTCATCGTGCTGGGTGTGGCGGCAGGCCTCGTCGGCATCGAGTCGGAATTGCTGGTCTCGTCCCTGACGCCGGCGATCGCCGCGCTGCACATGCCACCGATTTTCGTGGGCCTCATCCTGATACCGATCATCGGCAACGCCGCAGAGCACGCATCGGCGGTTTTCTTTGCGGCCAAGGACCGCGTTGATTTGACCCTGGAGATTGCGGTGGGGTCGTCGACCCAGATCGCGCTGTTCGTCGCCCCGATCCTGGTGTTCATCAGCCTCCTCATCGGGCATCCGATGGACTTTGTTTTCACCACGTTCGAGATCGCTGTCGTCTCTTTGGCAACTCTCATCGTCGCCCTGATCTCGCTCGAAGGACGCAGCAACTGGCTGTCGGGCGTTCAGCTAGTCGGCGCCTACACTGTCATCGCCGCCGCCGCGTTCTTCGTCAGATCCACAACGTAACCGGGCCGGCACCCTCAGCGCCGGTCTGGAACTCCTCCGGCCGCAGCTGTTACGTGGCCGGCCGCGCGCCTCGGCGGAGCAGCTCGCGTCGCGACTCTGAGGCCAGCTTCGCGCGAACGTTGGCCTCGTGGGTCTCGACCGTGCGGCTCCTGATCCCCAGCCTCGCAGCGATCTCGCGATCGGTGTAGCCCCTCACCAACCCACCGCGAGGCGCTAAACGGGCGCCAAGAATCCGTATTCGCTACGGAGGCGGTTCGCCGCGAAGGCGGCTAGGCTGGTCGAGACAGCGAAGGGGAGTAGCCCAGTGCTCCGAACCCGTCAAGACGGTGGCGACACCCGGGATCGGTGGTGGTGGCAAACCATGGCAAGACCTCCGCTCGGAATTACCCGAATGGAGGCCGAGCATGGAAGCCAGACACGAGACGGATCCCCGCGTGCCTGATGAGATCCGAAAGCGCCTTGCAGCACAGTTGCAAATCGACGATTGCCACCTGACTGGGATTCCCGTCCCGGTTCTCAGTCGACTTCGGGACCTGCTCGCAATCGACGAACTCACAGGAGTTTTGAACCGGCGGGCAGGGCTGGCGGCATTGAGGGCTGAAATCGAGGCAATAAGGAGGTCGGCCGAGCCGGAGCTTGCCCTCGCCTTCCTGGATCTCGACGGTCTCAAATTCACCAACGACACCCAGGGGCATGCAGCCGGCGATGCCGCACTGCGCGAGGTGGCACACACCCTGAAGCGCTGCTTGCGAGCCGGAGACATCGTCTTCAGGTACGGCGGGGATGAGTTCGTGTGCGCGCTTCCGCACTTGCAGGTTCAGTCGGCGGGGGCATTGCTTCTCGAGGCCTGGCGACAGCTCCACGACCAACGCTTGTTGTCGTTCAGTGCCGGCTTTGCTGAGCTTCGAAATGAGGACGAGGCGCCGGGGCTCATCGCTCGAGCCGATGAGTGCCTATCCGCAGGCCGAAGGAGGTACGGCCGTCGCGAGTGGAGATGGGTCTCATGAGCCGCTCAACTCGCTGCAGCGATTCGCATGGGGTAGCCCAACCGGCTTTAGTTGCGGAGCGCGAACGTATCGGACGAGAAATACACACGTTGACTGTCCACCGTCTCTTCGGCATCGGGCTGAAGCTTCAGGCTCTTTCCTTGAGGGATGGCGATCCTGTGGTGTCCGGACATCTCGACCAATGCGTCCAGGAGCTCGACCTGGCGATATCAGAACTGCGCGGCCTCCTCTTCAATCTGGATTCCCGCCATGTGTAGCAAGAGGCTGCGGTTGGGGCAGAGCCGCCCAGTCGAAAGAGCTCGACTCACTATTTGGCGAAGCTCTTCACACGCGTGAGGCAGCGGCGTGCCGACTCTTTTCCGCAACGCGCGCGGCTACCGCCGGCAGCTCACTCTCACGTCCCTTGCGTCGCGCGACATGACCTAGAAGGGTTTGCAGGCGACCCGGACCACGAGCTGTTGGAAGTCGCCCAAATCATCTCAGCGACCTGATCCGAAACATCGACCAGAATCCACACGCTTATGGCAAAGCTGTATAACCTTATACGGACTGATGGCCCCCACCGTCCTGTATGCCCAGACGGCTGACGCCCTCCGCAAGCGGATCGGCGAAGGCTGGCGGGTGGGCGACCGGATCCCGTCCGAGCCGAAGCTCTGTGAGGAGTTCGGGGTGAGCTCAATCACGATGCGCCGCGCCGTGGGCACGCTGGTTGCCGAGGGTCTGCTGATCCGCCTCCAGGGTAAGGGCACATTCGTCTCCGCCGACCATGCGATCGTGCAAGGCCCCCCCGACCTGACCTCATTCACCCAAGACATGATCACGCGGGGTTGGGGGTCGTCCTCGCGGGTGGTCGGAATCACGATCGGGCCAGGGTCTGCCGACGTCTGCCTTCGGCTGGGCGTCAGCCCGGGCTCGGCTCTTACCCGGATCGAACGGGTCCGGCTGGCCGATGGCCAGCCGATTGCAATCCAGGTCGCCCACCTACCATCGATTGCCTTTCCTGGCCTGGAGCGGTTCGACTTCGGGCGAGATTCGCTCTACGAGGTGCTGCGCCTCCATTACGAGGTCCAAGCTTCCGGAGCGACCGAAATGTACCGCGCGTCGACCGCCACCGAGCCCGAGGCTGCCATGCTGGAGGTGGCTCCAGGCAGCCCCGTATTTCGGGCTACCCGTCTCACGGTCGACAGCCTCGGCAACCACATCGAGCTCGTCGAGTCCGTGATACGAGGCGACCGATACACACTTCAACTGCGACTCTCCGCCCGCCACCGCACAGGTCGGTGAAAGCTGCGCCCAGGCTGCTCCTCCGGGGCCGGGTGATCACTCCCGCCCGGGACATTGCCGAATGCTCGGTCCTGGTCGAAAACGGCCGGGTCAGTTGGATCAGGCCGGGACGGGTTGAAGTGGCTGGGTCTGAGTCGGTGGACGGCCCGGGCCAGGTGATCACACCCGGCTTCGTCGACCTCCAGGTCAATGGATTCGCCGGTAACGATGCCGCCGAAGGCACCGCTTCGATCAGCGCTATCGCGGCGGCGCTGCCGCGGACGGGAGTCACTGCGTTTCTACCCACGATGATCACAGCCGAGCTGGAACACATGGCCGGCTTTGTGACCGCGGTCGAGGCCGCTCGCCGCTCGGCCGGCCCCGGCTCAGCTCGAATCCTCGGCGCTCACCTCGAGGGTCCGTTTCTGGATCCCCGCAAGCGCGGGGCCCACGACCCGGAGCTGATGGTCGCGCCCACCGAGGCAAACCTCGACGCCCTACTGGCGGGCGGCCTGCCCACCCTGGTCACGATCGCCCCCGAGAAATCGGGCGCGGTGGCAGCGATTCGGCGCCTCGTCGCGCTGGGCGTGACGGTTTCTGCGGGGCATTCGTCCGCCAGCGCGGAAGAGGCGAAAACAGGACTGGCGGCCGGGATCGGCTTCGGCACCCACCTCTTCAACGCCATGAGCGGTCTCGATCACCGCAACCCCGGCCTGGCCGCGGCGCTGCTGGCCAACCGGGAGGTAGTGACCGGCCTGATCGCCGACGGCCACCACGTGGACCCGGTGCTGCTGGCCCTCGCGATCAGGCTCAAGGGCCCCCACCGGGTGGCGCTCACCACCGACCAGACCGCGGCCGCGGGCATGCCTCCGGGACGCTTCCAACTCGGCGATAGGGCGGTCTTCAGCGACGGAGAGACGGTGCGCTTGGAGGACGGGACTCTGGCCGGAAGTGTCGCAACAATGGACCGGATGGTGACCTTGGTCGCTCACCTGCAAGGGGTGGGCCTTCGCGCCGCTGTCCAGATGGCCACTTCAACCCCGGCGACCGTTCTAGGCGGCGGGCGCGGCCTGGGCCGGATCCGCGCAGGCGCGCCGGCCGACCTCACCGTCATGGATGGGGCAGGCAAGGTCCAGTTGACTGTCATCGGAGGGCAGGTGGCATTCGTCCGGTGAGGCTCCTAACGATCACCGACAGCCTCTCACCCCGACAGCGATCGCCCGCGCGGGCTGAAGAAAATCACCGAGACTCGCTGAGCGCTTTGCGGAGGTTCCCACCCGAGCGTTCGAGGCGGCCGCGGGCATCGGCGGCCCCGGCCCCGGTGCGCAGCATGACGATCGCCGTTTTGACCTCTCCGTCGGCCCCGTCAAGCGCCCGACGCGCCTCGACGGGGCCTGTCCGGGCCGCCTTCTGAACGATCCGCTGGGCTCGCGCCCGCAGCTTTTCGTTGGTGGCTCGGACGTCGATCATCAGGTTCCCGTAGGTCTTTCCGA
>Ga0209009_1000472_pt1 | contig 13889 bp, 16 predicted proteins | sample BlaSpr_A8_OM3_M2_FD_187979 | JGI IMG/M metagenome (GOLD analysis project Ga0209009, IMG submission 187979) | Forest soil microbial communities from Thunder Bay, Ontario, Canada - Black Spruce, Ontario site 2_A8_OM3_M2 (SPAdes) (version 2) | ecosystem: Environmental > Terrestrial > Soil > Boreal... | reverse complement strand
GGGCTGGTTGATGTGGCTCGCGGTGCACCTGGTCAACGTGATCAGCTTCCGCAGCCGCATCCTCGTGCTGGTGAACTGGGCCTGGGACTACCTCTTCTACGACCGCCCCATCCGCCTGATCGTGCGCGCCAGCGACCCGAAGTAGGCTCCCGGGTTACTGTTCGGCGCAGCGATGAAGCGCGCGTTCCTGGTCCTGATGGCGTTGGCTCTGATTGCCGGCTGTGGAGGAAGCCAGCCGGCGGTCGACCCGGCGCGAACGCTGCGCGACGCGGCGGCGGCGATGGCGAAGCTGAACACCGTCAAGGCGGACCTCAAGTTCACGAAGGGGGCGATCTCGTTCCAGGGCTTCACGCTGGTCGGCGCCAAGACCTCCGTGCGCTTGCCCGGCGACAGCGACACGATCTACACGGTGAAGCAGCAGGACTTCACGATCAGCCTTGAGGTCGTGATCGCCGGCGGTCACGTATACCTGCACCTCCCGTTCTCGACGTTCCAGGAGGTGCAGGGAAGCCAGGCATCAGCGATTCCTGATCTGGCGAAGCTCTTCGACCCCACGACCGGCCTGCCCGCGATCATTCCCGCCGGCCGCAACCTCAGCTACGCCGGTACGGAGTCCGTCGGTGGAATCGACGAGCAGAAGATCCATGCGACATACAGTGCGGACCAGCTCCAAAGCATGTTCGCTCAGCTCAGCTCCAGCGTCGATGTGAAGGCGCAGATCTGGGCCGGCGCATCCGACCACCTGATCCGCAAGGCAATCCTCGACGGCGCCTTCGGCGACGGAGGCAAGGAAGCGGCCGTCGAGGTGGATATCTCCGGCTTCAACTCCACGGTCAACATCACACCGCCCACACCGTAATGCCGAAACCGGCTCTGCTCGGTTTGGCCGGGGCCGGGCTGTTCCTCGCGGCGCTCGATGCGTACGTGGTGGTGACGCTGCTGCCCTCGATGATCGCGGACGTCGGGTTGACCATCGATCGCTTTGAGCAGGCAACGCCGATCGTGACCGGTTTCCTCGGCGGCTACGTCGTTGCGATGCCATTGCTGGGCGCCTACTCGGACGCCCGTGGACGCGCTCCCGTCTACGCCGCCTGCATGCTCGTGTTCGCCGCGGGGTCGGTGATCACCGCGACAGCCGGGCTGTGGACCTTCGCCGGGTTGCCCTGGCTTGTCGCCGGCCGGGTGCTGCAAGGACTGGGTGGCGGCGGTCTCGTCCCCCTCTCGCTTGCGCTCGCAGCGGACCTGTACCGGGGTGAGGCCCGGACCCTGGCGCTCGGCGCGGTGGCGGGCCTTCAGGAAGCAGGCAGCGTGTTCGGCCCCCTCTATGGAGTGAGCCTTGCCGCTCTGGCATCGTCGGCCGGCGGATGGCGCTTTGTGTTCTGGCTCAACGTTCCGCTGGCCGCGCTCTGCGCTGCAGGCCTTCTCCTTGCGACACGTCGATCGACCGCATCCTCAAGCCAAGGAGGAGGGTCGGCGATCGACTGGCTCAGCGCCTCGCTGCTGGGCATCGGGTTGGGACTCCTGGTCGTCGCTCTCTACCCAGACGATCCGGACCGTCGCGCCATCGGCACGCTGCTGATTCCGGCCGGGATCGCGAGCGTGCTCGTCCTGGTGCTCTATGGCTGGCGGCAGGTCCACCGGCTGGAGCCGCTGGTGCCGCGCGAGCTTCTGCGGAGCCGGGGCTTCGCCGGCGCCGCGATCGCCAATGTTTTGATCGGCGCGGCGCTCATGGTGGCGCTGGTCGACGTCCCGGTCCTCGGCCGCCTGGTATTCAACCTCGACCAATTGGGCTCAGGGTTGTTGCTGTCGCGCTTCCTGGTCGGGATCCCAGTGGGCGCGGTGCTCGGTGGATGGCTCGCGGGTCGATTCGGAGGTCGGCTCGTGGCGGTGGCCGGCGTCCTGCTCTCGGCCGCCGCCTTCCTCCAGATGTCGACGTGGCCCTCGAATGAGCTGTCCTTGCACACCGGCTTCCTGCGGCAAGCCGACCTCGCCCTCGCCGCCTGCGGGCTGGGCCTCGGGATCGTGATCGCGCCGCTCACTGCCGCCGTGCTGGCGCTGACCCGAGGCGAGAGCCACGGGCTCGCGACGAGCCTGGTCGTCCTGGCCCGCACGATGGGAATGCTCGTCGGGCTTTCCGCCCTGACCGCGTTCGGCCTCTATCGCTTTCACCAGATCCTGGGCACCCCGGTGCTCACCGACCCCACCTTGCGGGCCCGCGTCGACCACCTGGCGCGACTGGTCGCCGCCGCGTTCCTCCAGGAGTACCGCGAGATATTCACCGTGGCCGCAGCGCTGTGCGCGCTTGCGGCGCTGGTGATGGTCGCGACGATCGATCAGCGCTTGAGAGCGACCGCGATCAGGTAGGAGTGGTGGTACCGGAAAGCGTCGTCGGGGTCGCCCAGGCTCTCCATCGCCGATTCGACCTCCGCCTCCAGCTCGTCGCGATAGCGAGGGCCCAGGGCACGGATGAGCGTGTACGGCAGCGGGCCGGCGCCCGCCATCAGGTCCGTCCACTCCTTGGCGTCGCGAGTCTTCCCACCCGTGACCATCTCCGTGACGCGGGTCACTTCGAACCCGGAGGCCCTGAGCAGCTCGGGCAGCACGTTGGGCTCGCCGAAGCGTGAGCGCTCTGAGCTGTAGCGCGGAAGGCTCAGGTAGTGGCGGCGCGCGAGCGGCACGAGGCCCTGGAAGAAGAGGTCCTGCGCGCGAGTGCTCAGGCTTCGCCGCTGATTGGAAACAGCAATGCGCCCGCCGGCGCGAAGCACCCGGTGGGCCTCGGCCAGCGCGTCGGTGGGGTCGCCGACGTAGGCAAGGGTCTCACCCATGGTGACCAGGTCGAAGGTCTCCGGCTTGAACACCAGCCGCTCGGCCGCCATCCCGAGGAATTGGACGTTCTTGCTTTTCTTCGAGCGGGCCAGGGCGAGCATGTTGTCGGACAGGTCGATGCCGATCACGCTGCCGGGGCTGACCCTTGGCGCCACGAGGTGAGCGACAAGGCCCGTACCTGTGCCCACGTCGAGAACCTGCTCGCCCTTCTGCGGCGCCGCGACGTCGACCAGCCTGGCCGCGACCCGCTCGTGCTGGCCGCCGGCCCAGCTGTCGTACGAAGGGGCGATGCGGTCGAAGAAATCGACCAGGTGGTCGATCATCTCGTGCGAGGAATCCGGGTCCATCAAGGTGGTCGAAAGCTCCACAAACCTGGATCCTGGGGCTTTGGACCCCGATCCTTAACCTTCTTCTACGTCTGGCGGCACCCTGTTACCATGCAAGCCTCGCTCGAACCGGAAGCTCCGCGTGGCAGCAAAGCGCAAGTCCGCTCGCCGCTCAGAGTTGACCACACAGTATGGAAGGCACGATCAACCCAGTGGAGGAATCCCAGATGGCCCAAGCTGAAAAGTCCGCGACCCACTCACCTGGCAGCAGCCAAAACGGTGAGAAGAACGTCGTCAATCTCGGCCCTCGCGACAGCCTGCACGGACGGCTTGAAATCCAGGGCGACCTCAAGGTCGCGGGGAACGTCGAAGGCGAGCTCAAGGCCAGCGGAGACGTCACGATCGACTCAGGGGCCTCGATCCAGGCCTCGATAGAGGGGTCGAATGTCAGCGTCCGAGGTCAGGTGACCGGCAACGTGACCGCGAAAAAGCGTCTGACGCTCGGTGGTTCGGGCCACCTGAACGGCGACGTCAAGGTCGCCCGCCTCACCGTCGAGGACGGCGCCACGCTGAACGGCAACGTCACGATGCAGTCGGAGAAAGGCTAGCCAGACCCCCTCACGCGCGTTCGGCGCGCGTGATCGACGGCAGGACCACGGTTTCCAGGTAGGCCTGGGCCGCATCCATGGCACTTCGCACGACGTGCCATTCGAGCTGCTCGAAGAACACCTGGTCCTGGTTGAGCTGGTTGAGCCGGACCTGCCAGAACCGCGCGTCGAGGTTCAGCCCCGGCAGCTGAGCCGGGCTTGCGGGTTCTTCCGCCGCCGTCAGGTCGGGCAACGGCGACGGTGACGCGTCCGCTGGAGCGTCGGCGGCCTGGACCGAGGTCCCTCCCGAGTGGTGCACGGCCGCGGAAGCGACCACATTCCAGACCACCACGATCAGCAGCGTCACGACGATGCATTCGGCGATCACCATCCAGGTCAGCGGTTGTCGGAGCAGGTTGCGCATGACGCCAACCTAGGCCCGGCGAGTCGAGATGTGAACCCGGGTCGTTAAGACGCTTCCTTCTAGCGCCGCCACGGATTCGAGCTCGTCGCACCAGAACGCACGACGACTCTCCTCAAGGCCTACTGGACCGTCCCGGACCGCCAGATCGAGACCTCGGCGGTGCTTGCCAATCCGCCTCTATAGAGCCGGCCTCGACACCGTGCGCAAGGCCGCAAGGCCGCGCTCGATGGTTTCGATCTTCTTTGGAAAGCTGAACCGCACCTGGCGCCGGCCGGCGGAAGGGTCGTGGTAGAAGCTCGACGCGGGCACCGTCGCGACCGCGGCCTTCTCGATCAAATGTCTCGCAAACGTGACGTCGTCGTCGAAGCCGAATGAGTCGATTCCCGCCATCACGTAGTACGCGCCGTCGGGGGCAGAGACGTCGAAGCCGCACTCCTGCAGCCCGCTGACGATCGCGTCGCGGCGCTCTCGGTAGTCTCCGAGCAGTTCCACATAAAAGGAAGGGGGCAGCTCGAGCGCCGTCGCGATCGCGATCTGCAGCGGGTGCGCCGCGCCGACCGTGAGAAAGTCGTGGACCTTACGAATGCCCGCAGTGAGCGCAGGCGGAGCGATCAGCCAGCCGATGCGCCAACCGGTGACCGAATAGGTCTTGCTGGCCCCGCTGATGGTGATCGTCCGCTCCCGCATCCCCGGCAGGGTCGCAAGGCTGACGTGATGACCTCGGTAGACCAGATGCTCGTAGATCTCGTCGGTGATCGCGATCGAGTCGTGCTCGATGCACAACTCGGCAATCAGCTCCAGCTCGGCCCGCGAGTACACCTTGCCCGTCGGGTTGTGCGGAGTATTGACGACGATCGCTCGGGTCTTGCGGTTGAAGGCGCCGCGCAGCGCTTCGGGATCGAACGACCAGTCGCTGCCGCGCAGCGCCACGTAGCGCGGCACGGCGCCGCTGATGATGCAGTCGGGCCCGTAGTTCTCGTAGAAGGGCTCGAAGACGATCACCTCGTCGCCTGGATCGATCGCGGCCAGCATCGCGGCGATCATCGCCTCCGTGGCGCCGCACGAAACGGTCACCTCTGTCTCGGGATCGACGGGACGTCCCCACGCGGCCGATTGCTTGCGGGCCACCGCCTGGCGCAGCTGCGGCGCGCCCCATGTCGTGGCGTACTGGTTATAGCCGTCACGCAGCGCGCGTGCTGCCGCGTCAAGGATGCGAGCGTCGGTGCTGAAATCGGGGAAGCCCTGCGCGAAGTTCACAGCGCGATCCGGACTGTTCAACTGGAGGTTCAGACGCGTCATCTCGCGGATGACCGACTCGGTGAAGCTCTGGACCTTGAACGAGAGACGATTTACAGGGGTCCCCGCGAAGTCACGGCGAAGCCTCTGACTTCGTGGGGTTTTCTCAGTGCCCAGGATCGGCACGCTCCAGGTGGAGATCCGTACTCGAGCAGGAGTGGCATCGCTCGGGCTTCTCGAGACTGCGCTCCCACCACCCGCACACGTCACAGGTCCAGCGCGTCTTGGCGAAGAACTCGAGCACGTCGGAGCGGCTGAGCAGACCGACCATCTTGCCGCCCTTGATCACAGGCACCCGCCGGATCCGCTCGCCGATAAGCAATCGCGCGGCTTCATCGATGCCGGTGTCCTCGGTGACGGAGATCACGCGCGGGCTCATGATGTCGCGCGCCACCTTGCCCTTTTTCGAGAACACATCGGTCTCGGAGATGATGCCGACCACGTGTCCTTCTGCGGTCACGACGGGGGCGCCCGTGATCCGCTTGGACGCGAGGGTCAGCGCGATCTCGTCGAGTGGCGTGTCCTCGCGAAATGTGATCACGTTCCGCGTCATGACCTCTTTGACCGGGATCATCAGTGTCGGAGCAGTGTAGCCACCGTTTCCAGGTTGGCGTTGCCGCCGCTCAGGATCAACCCGGCGGAACCGTTCGGCAGCTTCCCTGACAGGTGCGCTGCGAGCGGAAGGGCGCCGGTCGGCTCGAGCGCGAGGTGCATCCGCGACCAGGCCACGCGAACCGCCGAGGCGATCTCCTCTTCGGTCACGGTCACGATCTCGTCCACCAGGCTGTTGGCGAACATGGTTTCAAACGTGCGCACCCCGATCGAAGTCGTGCGGACGCCGTCCGCCAGGGTAGCCGGCGCCGCGGCGAGGGACTGGATGCTCCCCGCCTTCCAGCTTTGGTAGGCATCGTCGGCCACCACCGGCTCGACGCCGATGACGCGGATCGCGCGGTTGTGGCTCTTCGCCGAGATCGCCGTGCCCGAAAGCAAACCGCCGCCACCAACGGGTGTCACGATCACGTCGAGCTCCGGCGCATCCTCGAGCAGCTCGAGCGCCGCGGTGCCCTGCCCATGAATCACGTTCCAGTCGTCGAATGGATGCACGAGGGTCAGCCCTCGGGCTGCCATCTCCTCGTGCAGACGCTGCTCACGATTGGCGAACGTGATGCCCTCCTGGATGACCTCGGCGCCCAGCGCGCGAGTCGCGGCCACCTTCGCCGGGTTCGCGTCCTCGGGGATGAGCACGAGCGCCGGGAGGCCGACGGTCGCAGCGGCCAACGCCACGGCCTGGGCGTGGTTGCCGGAGCTCACAGCAATCACACCCACCGGACGCGGTTGCTGCGCGGCCAGGGTCAAGATGGCGTTGAAGGCTCCGCGAACCTTGAAGGAGCCGGTGACCTGGAAGCATTCCGGCTTCAGGCGCAGCCCGGGTGCGAGATCGGTCGTGAGGCAGGGAGTGCGCCGGACGTGGGCTTTGATCCGATCGGCTGCCCGGCGAACCTGCGCTGCGTGGTCCTCGAGAAAGGTGGTCAAGCTACGGCCGAATCGCGCGTGACCAAAGGCTCCCGGCTGACCCGCCGCCGGAGGTTGGTGAGGACCGTGCCGGCGAGGATGACGGCCATGCCGATGACGATCGGCCAGCTCAAGCTCTCGTGCAGCAGGACCACTCCCCAGAACACAGCAGTCATCGGGACCAGCAGCGTAACGCCCGCGGCGCGCACCGCACCCAAAGTGTTCATCACGTAGTAATAGAGAAGGTACGCGATGCCTGTGGCCCCGGCTCCCAGCGCGATGACCGCGGCCATCGACGTGAGAGCGACATGAACGTGTGGCAGGGATGGCGCCGCCAGCGGTATGGCGAAGATGACCGTCGCCGCAAGCTGTCCGATGCTGATGTCGAACACGCTGACGTGGCGCATCTTCAAACGCTGGTAGATCGCGTTGGCCGCATATGAAAGCGCTGCCACCAGCACCGCCATCGCCCCGAGGAAATTGCCGGACACGCCATGGGCGAGGATGTCGGGCAGGACAAGGATGACAACCCCGGCCAACCCCAACAGGACGCCCAGATAACCGACCTTGGTGGGGCGCTCGGCCGGCATGGCCCAAAAGATGATTACTGCCGTCCACAGCGTGGTCGTCGAGTTCAGGATGCTGGCGAGACCGCTCGAGATCCGCTCTTCTCCCCAGGCGATCGCGACCCACGGCACGATCGCGTTAGTGATCGCCATGATCGCGAATGAGCCCAATCGAGTCCTCCAGCCTTCGCCGAGAAGAGGGCGGCCCATGGCCTTGACGATCACGGCCAGCGCGACCAATCCCGACGTCGAGCGTATGAGCAGCAACACCGTCGGGCTCATGTCATGCACGGCGACCTTGATCAGGAGGAAAGAGGCGCCCCAGATCAGCGCAAGCCCCGCCAGCGCCAGGTAGGGCTTCAGGCTAAACACGCGTTGGCCACTCGTCCGTCGAGAGGACGAGCGTGACCGGGCCGTCGTTTTCGATGCTGACCCGCATGTCTGCTCCAAAGCTGCCCGTCTGCGTCTCTATTCCGCGCTCGCGAAACTGCTGAACGAAGACCTCGTACAGCTGCTCGGCCCGCTGCGGGTCGCCGGCCTTGAGCAGGCTGGGCCGCCGGCCGCGGCTCATGTCCGCGAACAACGTGAACTGCGACACGATCAAGGCCGATCCGTGCACGTCGACGAGGCTCAGGTTCATGCGGCCCGCCTCGTCCGCGAAGACGCGCAGGTCGATGACCTTGTCCGCCAGCCGCCGCACGTTGGTCTCATCGTCATCTGATGCCGCACCTACCAACAACACCAATCCGTGCCCGATGGTTGCACGGCGCTGAGCGCCCTCTTCCTTTCCGTTCTCTTGCCAGCTCACCGAGCCCGCAGCTGCGCGCTGCGCGACGATTCTCAGACCTTCGGGCCGAATTGTGGCTCGGCGTGGACCAGCGAGTCGATGTAGCGGAATCGCTCGTAGCGGTGTTGTAACAGCTCCTCGGTGGGTTGCTGCAGGAGCGCCTGCATGTGACGGTTCAGGGCTTCGTCTAGCGCGGCCGCGGCTGTGTCGTAGGCGGCATGCGCGCTTCCCTTCGGCTCCGGGACGACCTCTTCGACCACGCCCATCGCGAGCAGGTCGCGGGAGGTGAGCTGGAGCTGCTCTGCGGCCTCCACCTTGCGGGTGTTGTCGCGCCAGACGATCGAAGCCGCGGCCTCCGGAGATGCAACCGAATAGATCGAGTTCTCGAGCATGATCACGCGGTCCGCCACACCCATGCCAAGGGCCCCGCCGCTCCCACCCTCGCCGATCACCGCCGCGACGATCGGCACGGGAATGCGGAACCACTCCATGATCGCTTCGGCGATGGCGGCGGCGATGCCCCGCTCTTCAGCACCCGCGCCCGGATAGGCGCCGGGCGTGTCGATCAAGGACACGATTGGGAAGCGGAACTTCGCCGCGTGGTGCGCGAGGCGTATCGCCTTGCGATAGCCCTCCGGATGCATCATTCCCCAGTTCCGGGCGACCCTCTCCTGGAGGCTCCGGCCCTTCTGATGTCCAAGGAACATCGTGGTCCGGCCGTGCCACGTCCCGATTCCTCCTACGAGCGCGGGATCGTCGGCCGATAGTCGATCGCCGTGCAGCTCGATGAAGTCAGGCGCCAGCCGCCGGATGTAGTCGAGCGAGTACGGACGCTCCGGATGGCGAGCGAGCTCGATGACCTGCCAGACGCTCAGCGTCGTCACGTCGGGCTTGCGGCCGTGACGCGTCACGGGTACATCTCCAGGAGGTGGGCGAGGAGGCGGCGCAGCTCGGTGCGCGGATGCACCAGGTCCACCTGCCCGTGCGCGAGCTGGAACTCGGCGCTCTGGAAGCCGGGCGGCAGGTCGGCGTACGTCGCCTGCTTGATCACGCGGGGGCCGGTGAAGCCGATCGCCGCGCCGGGCTCCGCGATGTTGACGTCGCCGAGCAGCGCCAGCGATGCCGCGGTGCCGCCAAAGGTCGGATCGGTGAGCACCGAGAAGTAGGGCACCCCGGCGGCATGAAGCCGCCCGACCGCGGCATTCACCTTGGCCAGCTGCATCAGGGCCAGCACGCCTTCCTGCATGCGCGCACCGCCCGATGCCGAGACCAGGACATAGGGGATCCCCGAGCTGGCCGCCTGCTCCATCCCCCGCGCCAGCCGTTCCCCGGCGACGATGGAAAGAGTTCCACCGACAAAGCGGAAGTCGAACGCGGCCAGCCAGATCGGCCGGTCCGCGAGCGTGCAGGTGCCGGTGCGGACGGCTTCGTTGAGCCCGTCCTCGAGCAGCTTCTCGACAACCTCCTGGTAAGGCTTGGGCACCTTCCAGTTCAGGAGGTCGTGCGAGCGGAGGTCGCCCCACCGTTCCTGCCACGAGCCGCGATCCGCGATCAGGGCTATCCACGCGTCGGCGCCGATGCGGAAGTGGTGTCCGCAATCGCCGCAGACGTAGTTGTGCTTCCTCAACGTTTCGGGGTCGAGGGCGACGCCGCAGCCGGGGCAGTTGGTGGGCAGAGGAATCGCCGGCAGCTTGCTTCCCGCGATTCGTAGCTCGGTCGCCGGCTTGGCCAGCGCGCTCACAACGACAATCCACCGTCCACGGCGATGACTTGGCCCGTGATGAACCCGGCTCGCTCCGAGCAGAGGAATGCGACCGCTGCCGCGATGTCTTCAGCCGTCCCCTCGCGCTTGATCGGCGTGAGCTTGACAAGCTCGCCCACCATCTCGTCGGTCAGAGAGCCGCTGGTCAATTCGGTGCGGACGTAGCCGGGGGCCACCGCGTTGCAGGTGATGCTGCGCGAACCGTACTCACGCGCCACGGACTTGGTGAAACCGATCAGGCCCGCCTTGGCCGCTGCGTAGTTGGACTGGCCGGCATTGCCGGTCAATCCCACGATCGACGAGATGTTCACGATCCGGCCCCAGCGGGCTCGCATCATGCCGGACATGATGGCCGCTCGTGTGGTGGCGAAGGCCGACATGAGGTCCGTGCGAATCAGCTCCTCCCAGTCGGCAGGCGCCATCTGGATCAACAGCTTGTCGCGCACTGCGCCGGCGTTGTTGACGAGAACGTCGACCCGCCCGATCGCCTTGACCATGGCCTCTACCTGCGTGGGGTCGCCGACATCCGCCTGGTGCGCGGTCGCGTTCGGCAGCGAGGCGGCCGTCTCTTCGGCTGCGGTCTTGTCGGAGCGGTAGTTGACCACCACGCGCGCGCCCATACCCGCCAGTGCAATGCTGATCGCCCGCCCGATACCCTTGCCGCCCCCGGTGACGAGTGCTGTCTTTCCTGTTAGGTCTTTGCCGTCTAGATCGCCCATTTAAGCGAAGTCGATGAACAGCTCTTCGGCGTTCCACGTGTCGACGCCCGGGATGTGCTTGGCGGCGAGACTCGCCAAGACGCGGCCCGGGCCAAGCTCGACGACAGTCTTCACCTTCATGGCCCGCATCGACACCATCGTGCGCGCCCAGTCGACCTGGCGCAGCATCTGGAGCCGGAGCTCGTCCTGCAGCGCGGCCACGGTGCGGAGCGCTTCGCCCGACGCGTTGGCGAGGATTGGAATCGACGGCGCCTTGATCGGGAGCTTGTCCACCACCTTGCGGAACGCCGCGGCGGCGGCCGCCATCAGCGGTGTGTGGGCCGCGAGCGGGATGGTCAGGATGAGCGCGCGCCGCGCGCCGGCGGCAAGGGCGAGCCGCTCCGCGTCCTGAACGGCGGCCACCTCGCCCGACAGCACGAACTGCACGTCGGCGTTGCGATTGGCCACCCAGAGCTTGCCGTGCGCGGATGCCTCCTCACGAATGCGTTCGACCGCCGCTTCGTCGAGTCCGACGATGGCGATCATGCCACCCGCCTGCTCGTGCGACGCCTGGGCCATGATCCGGCCGCGCTCCTTGACGAGCAGAAGCGCGGTCTCCCAGGGGATGGAGCCCGCGGCCGCTAGCGACGCGATCTCGCCCAGGCTGTGACCGGCCGTGACGCTCACGTTTTCGAATCCGTAGCTCTCGCGCCAGACCTCGTAGGCGGCCCAGCAGACCGTCATCACGCACGGCTGGATGACGTCCGTGCGGTTCAGGTCCTCGACCGGGCCTTCGAAGCACAGGCGGCGGATCGGCATCTGCAAAACCTCCTCGGCCCGTTCGAACACAGCGCGAGCCGCGGGGTAGCGGTCGTGCAGGTTCTTTCCCATGCCCGGCTTTTGCGTGCCCTGGCCAGGGAACAGAAGCGCGATCGGACCAGCCAGATTAATCACAGCCACATCCTTTTGGGAGGGAGAGCAGGCGCGCTTGCCCGGCCGTCAGGCCGGGTCGGCTTCGCCGACGCGCCGATGAGAGGGAACCTTTGAGGTTCTCTCTCATTCCTCTTTACGCCCATGTCATTTCAGTTATGCCCACTTGAGGAGGCAGGCTCCCCATGTCAGACCGGAACCGAACCCGGCCAGGAGCACGTGGTCGCCGCTCTTGACCCGCCCCTTGCGAATCGCCTCCTCCAGCGCGAGCGGGATGGACGCGCTCGAGGTGTTGCCGTACTCGTCGATGTTGATCGCCACGCGGTCGAGCGGCAGCCCGATCCGGCGCGCCGCCGCGTCGATGATCCGGAAGTTGGCCTGGTGCGGGACCCAGAGGTCGATGTCTTCAAGAGCGACGCCCGCCGTGTTGCAAACCTCGTTGGCCTGGCGGATGAAGATGTCGACCGCAAACTTGAAGACGTCGGGGCCGACCATCTCGATGTGCGGGTGGGGATCCTGCGCCGCGTAGGCGCCCTTCTCGATGTTCCCGCAGGTCACCTGCGCGTAGCCGCGCCCGTCGGAGCCCAGACACCAGCTGAGAAATCCCGCGCCCTTCGGTGCCGGCCGAACGATGGCCGCGCCGGCGCCGTCGCCGAAGATGACCGCAGTCCCGCGGTTGCTGTAGTCGAGCATCCGCGAGAGGACTTCCGCGCCGATTACGAGCACGTTGTCCGCGCGCTCGGTAGCGATGAACGAGTCGGCGATCGACAGGCCGTACATGAAGCTGGTGCAGGCGGCGAGAGTGTCCCATGCGACGGCGCCCGGCGCATCGAGCTCGTCCTGGATGCGGGCGGCGATCGAGGGAAAGGGACCGTCCGGGGAAGACGTACCGACCAGGATCATGTCGAGGTCCTTGGCGGTGATGCCGGCTGCGTCCAGCGCGCCGCGCGCGGCTTTGGTCGCGAGCTCGAGCGTGGTGGTTCCAGGCTCGGCGATATGCCGCCGGTGGATTCCCGTGCGTTCGATGATCCATTTGTCCGAGGTGTCCATCATCTTCTCGAGGTCGAAGTTCGTGATGACCTTCTCGGGCGCGTAGACGCCGACGCCGGCGATCGCGCTGGGCCGGCCCTTGGTCTTGAAGCTTCGCAGGGGAACCGCGTCTGAACGCGTGCGGTAGGCGCTGGTGATCGCCATGGCGCTATGCCTCCAGCCGCTCGGCGGTCTTCTGCTCCAGGAACTTCCAGAGATCGCCGATGAGCTTCATCTTCTCGAGCTCCTCTTCGGGCAGCTCGACGTCGTACTTGTCCTCGACGGCTGCAATGAGCTCGACGAGGTCGAGCGAATCGGCTGCGAGGTCCTTGGCGAAGCTCTTTTCGAGCTGCACCTGGTCGGGCTCGATGCCCAGGATCTCGCCGGCGAGGTCCTGCAGTTCCTTGAAATCCAGTTGGGTTGCCATAGTCAATTCTCCTAGTTGGCCTCGGGGCCTTTGATCACGAGCGCGGCGTTGTGGCCGCCGAACCCGAACGAGTTCGAGAGGGCCACCTTGATGTCCGACTTGCGAGCTTTGTTGGGGACGTAGTCGAGGTCGCACTCCGGGTCGGGGTCGTCCAGGTTGATGGTCGGCGGCAGCAGGCCGCGGTCGAGGGCCAGCACGCACGCTGCTGCCTCGATGGCGCCTGCGGCGCCAAGCAAGTGACCGTGCACTGACTTGGTTGAGCTGACCGCCAGCTTGTACGCGTGGTCGCCGAAGACGGCCTTGATGGCCTTGGTCTCGGCGACGTCGCCCAGCTTGGTGGACGTGCCGTGTGCATTGATGTAGCCCACGTCGGTCAGCTCGACGCCGCTCTTCTCGAGCGCGCGACGCATGGCTCGAATCGCGCCTTTGCCCTCGGGCTGCGGCGCGGTGAAGTGGTACATGTCGGCGCTGGCGCCATAGCCCGCGATCTCGGCGTAGATCCTGGCTCCGCGCTTTTTCGCATGCTCCATGTCTTCGAGCACGAACATCACCGAGCCCTCGCTCATGACGAACCCGTCGCGGTTGAGGTCAAACGGCCGGCATGCCTTCTCCGGCTCGTCATTGCGCTCGCTGACGGCTTTGATCTGGCTGAAGGCGCCCATCGTCAATGGAGTGATGGTGGCTTCCGAGCCACCGGCGAGCATCGCGATCGCGTCGCC
>Ga0209009_1000471_pt1 | contig 13919 bp, 11 predicted proteins | sample BlaSpr_A8_OM3_M2_FD_187979 | JGI IMG/M metagenome (GOLD analysis project Ga0209009, IMG submission 187979) | Forest soil microbial communities from Thunder Bay, Ontario, Canada - Black Spruce, Ontario site 2_A8_OM3_M2 (SPAdes) (version 2) | ecosystem: Environmental > Terrestrial > Soil > Boreal... | reverse complement strand
GATCCGAACGCGCCGGCGCCCGAAGAGCGCGACCGCCGCTTCCCGGTTTCCGGTGCGGCGACCCTACCCGACGGCACGCTTTTGCTTTTGGCGGTCGACGGCCGGCTGCCGTCACAGTCGATCGGCGTGACGCGTCCCGAATTCGCAGCGCTGATGCTCGCCTTCGGCGCAACTGAGGGGATGGCGTTCGATTCCGGCGGCTCCTCAACGCTGGTCGCGCGCGTTCTCGGCGACGACGGCGCGACGGTGCTCAATGCGCCGAGCGACGGTGTCGAGCGAGCGGTCGCCGATGGATTTTTCGTTTACAGCGACGCTCTCTCCGGACGGAATCCGCACCTCGTTCTCAACCCGCAGACGTTCGGCGCCCTTCCCGGGACGCTCGTCCCGTTGCGCGGCGCAATCGTCGACGACTCGGGTCACCGCCTGCGCAACGCGGCGGTCGCCCCCGTTCTCGCGGCTGATGGACCCGGTCCGCACACGACGATCGTTCGCGAAAGCGGCGGCGATGCGAGCGCGACGCTGACGTACCGTACCGTTGCAACGCTGGCGAAATTTTCGGTCGACCCGGCGGTGGCCAATCCGGATTTGGGCACGACGATTCGCTTCCGCGCGCGCGGTTTCGATGCGAGCGGCGAACCGGTGGAGGTCGGTGCGCCGGTCTGGACGGCGACGGGCGGGTCAATAGCGGCGGACGGTACGTATCGCGCCGGCGCGCGGGATGCGTCGATCGTCGCGAGGCTCGGCGGTGCGCTCGCATCGGCGACGGTTCGCGTCGGCCGTCACGTCGCGCACATCGCATTCCCGATCAACGGTATGCGCTTCGAGACGTACCCGCGCGGCGGTCCGGGAGCGTTTGAGTTCGTCTTGATTCGCGCCGGCGGGGATCACTGGCACCTTCGTTACGATTTCTCGGGAGCAGAACGGGCGGCGTATGCGAATGGAGCCGCTGTGTTCCCAGGAATCCCGATCGCGTTCGGCGTCGACGTTCTCGGCGATGGGAACGGCGCGACGTTGCGAGCGGCGTTCACCAACGGCTTCGGCGAGCGCCGCGCGCTCACGCTAGCGAAGAGCGTCGACTGGAGCGGTTGGCGCCATCTGGAGATTCCGCTGCCCGCCGATCTCACTCCACCGGTGACGCTCGTCTCGCTCTACGTCGTCGCGCCACCCGGAACGAAAGCCGTGCGCGCCGCCGGTGCGATCGGTTTTCGCGATCCGATCGCCATCGTCGCGGGGACGCCGTGAACGCGCGCCGGCGTGGCGTCGCGGCGCGTTTCGCCGCCGCGGCCGGTCTGGCGTGCGCGCTCGCCGCGAACTGCGCGGCGAGCGGTGGCCTCGCGAAGACGGCGGGCGCAGGCGCGTGGTTCGGCGTCCCCGTGCTCATGTATCACAAGGTCGACGCGAACGTGCCGCGCGATCCGGTCGGGCGCGACCTTACGGTCGAGCCGAAAGTGTTCGCGGCGCAATTAGATTGGTTGCGTACTCACGGCATTCGCACGCTGACGGCAGCGTCGTTGGTCCAAGCGCTCGAGCGCGGGGAACGTCCGCGCGGCGCGGTCGTGTTAACGTTCGATGATGGTTATGCCGACGCCGCGACGATCGCCCTGCCGCGCCTGCGCGCAGCCGGCGCTACGGCGACCTTTTATGTTTCGAGCGGCTTCATTGGGACGCCGCGCCACCTGAATTGGAAGCAGCTGCGCGCGCTGAGAGATGCCGGGATGGAGATTGCTTGTCACGGCACGTACCACCTCGATCTTACGACGCTTGACCGCGCCGGCCAACGGCGTGAAGCGCAGCACTGCGTCGAGACGCTTCGGCGCTACCTCGGAGCATATCGTCCCGCGACGTATGCCTATCCGGCGGGCAAATACGACGACGTCACGCTCGCGGTCCTCAAGGAACTCGGGTTCCGGGCCGCTTTCACCGAAGACCCCGGGACGGTTCGATCGCTGGCAGCGCCGTTCGAGCTCCCACGCCGCCGCGTTCGCCACGATGACGACCTCGCAAACTTCGCGGCGCTCGCGCTGCCGTAGCGTAGTAACAGGCTGCGAAAGGACCCCGCGCACCAGTCGCCGCTGGTCTTTTCCGCCGGCTCATCGTCGTCGACTCGGTCACAATGCGACGGCATTGCTCCCTCGTCGTCTCCTCGATCCGGCGAAAAATCCCAAGCGGCTTTGTGGTTCGAGGATCCTTCCGCAGCCTGTTAACACAAGAGACGAACCGTTTCCGGTTCGTCTCTTGCATCGTGGTTTCGGAGTTAGGCGGCTTTCTTGGCCTTACGGCGACGACGCTTGCGTGTCGCTTTCTTCGCGCCCTTCTTCTTGCGCGTGGCCTTTTTTGCGCCGGCCTTTTTACGAGCCTTTTTTCTGGCTGCCATTATTCTGGTAGTCATCCTTTCCGCCGAAGCGGACCGTCTGACGACGGTCCGTGTTCGACAGGTCGTCAGGGTAGTTGGTCCATTTATACAGCAATCGGCCACATTTTGCAAATCGTTGGCGTGCGCGGGGTAGAAGAGCGGCGCGCGAAACGACATGAGTGGGACGCGAGTCGGTTGAAATCCACGCCGAGATGCGAGTGAATGTCGACGGCGCGGAGTTCGATATCGTCGATCGGGGAACGGGCCCCGCGCTGGTCTTGCTGCATGGTTTTCCGCTCGCCAAAGAAACCTGGGACGCTCAGGCGGAGGCTCTTGCGACGCGCGCGCGGGTCGTGCGTTTCGATCTGCGCGGGCTCGGAAAGACGGCCGCGACGCCGGGTCCGTACTTGATGGAACAGCTCGCGGGTGACGTCGCCGAGATCCTCGACGCGCTCGACATCGAACGCGCGACGCTCGTCGGACACTCGCTTGGCGGCTACGTCGCGCTCGCGTTTTTTCGGATGTTCGCCGAGCGTTGCGCCGGCCTGGGCCTGGTTTGCAGCCGCGCCGGCGCTGACGGCGCCGATCAGGCCGAGACGCGCCGGAGGCTTGCCGACCGCGTCGAACGCGAAGGGATGGAGCCTGTCGTGGAGTTCTTCGTGCCAAAGTACTTCGCCCCGGATGTCTACCGCGAACGCCCCGACCTGATCGCGCGGGCGCGTGCGATCGTCGAGGCGACCGATCCGCGGGGCGCGGCGGCGATGTTGCGCGGAATGGCCGAGCGTGTCGACTCCCAAGATCTCTTTGAAGAGATGCGGCTGCCCGTGCACGTCGTCGCCGGCGCGCGGGATGCGCTGATCGCAGAGACGCAGGCGCGTGCGATCGCGGACGGCGTCGCCGGGGCCGAATACGACCTGCTCGATTGCGGTCACTTTCCCTTATATGAAACGCCCGACGCGCTCGCGGCGTCACTCGAACGGCTGCTCGCGCGCGTCGTGTCATAGGCTCTTAGTGTGCCAGGAGGTTTCATGAGATACCATTGGTTCTTCGTCAGCGCGCTGCTTGCAGCCGCGACGTTGCCCGCTTCGGGACAAACGCCTAAGCCGGCGGCAGCGGCGCCGCTGCGCCACCTGCTCTTTTCACTGAAAAGCGCGACGAGTTATACGAGCGAGCTCCGAGGCGTCAGAGACATCGCCGACAAGTACGGGCCTAGCGCGTTGACGACGCAGGTTCGCGACAACGCTGTCGGGACGGTCAGTTGCGACGTCGTGTCGGCACACGACACCGATCTCATGCTCGACGTCAAAGAAACGCTGCGCGGTGAGACGACGCCGATCTCGCGACTCGTCTTGCACTCCGACGGCCAGATCACATACCTCCCCGACCAAAAACCGCTCCCCTCCGAGGCGGCCATCTTAATTCCGTTTCTCGCGCGCGGCTACATCGGCGCGACGCCCCACTCGGCTGGTGAGAGCTGGAGCGTCGACGATAATTTCGAGAATTATAAGGCGACGACGAAGTTCAAAGTGACGGCAATCCGCGCGCCGAACGACGTGGCCTTTGAGTTCGATGAGACGTTCACGATCGGCGGGGTCCAGGGCACGACCGGCTACGTGCGCGGCCACCTGAGCTACGATCCGACCAAACTGGTCTTACGCGATGGGAATTTCGACACGCTCTCGCGGAAGCAGGAGGGCGATCACTATCAGGTCGTTTCAGACCTCATTGAGTTTAATTTAAAGGAAGACTCTTTTGCGAAGACGTGAAGGATAGCATGACATCTCCTCGCTCGGTTGCGTCGATCGTTTTGACCTCGGCACTGACCGCCTTCGGCTGGTGCGGAGCGCGCGCGGGCGAACTGCCCCCGCTGCCGAGTCTGCGTCATCTGACTTTCGCCGTCGAGGTCACGGTGAAGGACGAGTACGAGAAGCGCCAGATAAATACGACGAGCGTCACGTCCGGCCTCATTCGGCGCTCGGCTATGACCGCGGGTCAGCACGTTCCACCGGACGTGCGAACGGCGGCCTACGACCGTCAGTTGAAGGGCGAGATCGCCTGCGATGTCGTCGCAGCGACCTCCGACGGCGGCCTGGTCGTCGACGTGAGCGAACAGGGCTCGGAGCGCAGTTCGCCCCGCATACGCGTAGCGATCGAGCCGAATGGCCATCTCGCCTACTCGCCTGCCACTCCGCTCTTCGATGAGGAGGTCGCGCTTCTGCGTTTGTTGGCTCGGTCCGTGATCGGTTCGCAGCCACACGACGTCGGCACGTCGTGGGTCGTCGAGGACAATGGGAAAGGGTATGCGACAAAGACGACGTTTCGCGTGACGGCGGTCCAGGGCGGCAGCGATCTGCGGCTCGACGTCGACGGCGAGTTCCATCAGGACGGCATCGACACCATCGTCGGCGCGGTGCAGGGGAAACTCGCCTACGACCAGAGCAAGCTCGTGCCCCGGACCGCGACCCTCGATTCTCAGAGCCGCCGCGAGACCCCGGACGGCTACCGAACCCTCCGCGTGGGGATCAACCTCACGCTACTCCAGGATTCTTTTGCCCCTATAACCCCACGCCGCTGACGCGCATTGTCACCCTGAGCGAAGCGAAAGGTTAGTGGCGCACGGCCGAGCGTTCTTGATGCAGTCGCACGAACGCCTTGAAGAAGTTGAATAGGAAAAGGCCGCCCAGCGCGAGAGCCGCGACGATAGCGGCGAGGAGCACGACCTTCAATAGGAAAGCGGCGACGATCACGCCCAGGAAGGCGGCGGTGATTATGAGGGTGACGCGGACGAACAGCGACATTTGACCCAAAGTTCTAGCTAGCATGCACCCATGTACCGCCCACTTCGCCCTGGGTTTCGCTCAACTCAGCTGACCTGATGAGGGCGAGGCCCTCGAGCTCGACCGACCGCGCCGCCGCGCCGACCCTGAGGCTCCTAGAGTTCTGCGAGCCGATCGAGCACGAAATAGATCGAAGCGACGTGTGAGGAAGGCTCGATCTTGCCGTCGCGAACGAGTTGTCGCAACTCGTCGAGCGTCGCGAGCCGCACCTCGATGTCCTCGGTGACGTCGAGGTCCTGCGGACGTTCCGGTCGAGCATCCCTCGCGAGAAAGAGGTGCAATTGCGTGTTGGAGTTGGTGGGATCTGTTGCAAACGTCGCGACCTGCTCGTAACTTGCGGCAGCGTAACCAGTCTCTTCCTCAAACTCGCGCCGCGCGCACTCGAGGGCCGATTCTTCGGGATCGATTGCGCCGGCCGGCAACTCCAGGACCCTGCGACTGATGCCGTACTTGTACTGCTCGACCATCACGACGCGCCGGTCGTGCGTCAGCGCGAAAATGACGCTGAAGCCGCGCGATTCGCGAACATAGTAGTTTTCGAGCAGGCTCCCGTCGGGCAGTACGATGGAGTCGCGGCGCAGTCGAAGATGCGGCGTGTCGATGACGATCTCCGAGGCGGCGACCCGCCAACCGTGCGCTTCAGGTTTGTCCGTCATGTCTCGTAGGATACGCCGTCGGCTGCCGAAAGGCTCGCGCAAAGAGTTGGATAAATGAGAACCATCTTCGAGGGGGCTGCGGCAATCGAAGCACTGAGAATCGGCGACTACTACCAAACCACCTACGGAACGCTCTGGAAGGATGGGACGTACTTCGCGCGCGGTACGCGCGTGATGGTCGCCGGCCTGCATCTCGATCAAGGGTTCTGCGTCCGCTTTCCGGCCGAGGTCGAGGGCGAACCGCTCGAAACGTGGGAGGATTGGGGCGAGGCCGAGTTTCTGGCCGAAGACGGCTCGGTCGACGGCGCCGCGGATCTTTCGTCGGCCGTTTTGGCCGAGGCGCGCGAAGTGCTCGACGACGCGGAGGACGGAACTCACCTGCACCTGCACGAGAGCGAAGACTGACTTCCCGCCGTCGCGTCCGACTGCGTTCGTTCGCCGTCACGCTGTGCGCGACGGTGATCTTCGCGCTGGCGGCGCCCGGCGCGTTCGGTGCACCCGAGCGGCCGATCGGCGACGAACGCCTCGACGCGCTCTCGCTCCAATATTTCGCCGATGCGTGGCGGCTCGATCCGATTCGCGCGACCTCCGTCGGTGTGCATGATTACGACGACAAACTCAACGACGTCTCGCCGGCGGGCTTCGCCCGGCGCATCGCCTTCTTGCGAAAGACGCTCGCCAGCCTGCGCGGCATCGACTCGGCGAGCTACGGTGCGGAAGCATCCTACGACGCGCGAATCTTCGAATCGAGTCTCGAATCGTCGTTGCTGAACTTGCAGGAGCGACAAACCTGGCGTCACGATCCGAGTCTTTACACGGGTCAAGTTTCGAGCGCGGTCTATTCGCTGCTCAGCCGCGATTTCGCGCCGCTGCGCCAGCGACTGCGTTCGCTCGTCGCGCGCGAACGCGCAATTCCGGCGATGCTCGACCAGGCGAAAGAGCAGATCACGACCGTCGACGCCGTCACGGCCGAGCTGGCGCGCCGGAACATGAAAGGCACGTCGGATTTCTTCCGCGTCGTCGTCCCGGCGGCCGTCGCGCCCGCGCGCGACGCCGCGTTGCAGACGCAATTCAAGGCCGCCAACGACGCCGTTCTGGCCTCGCTGCAGGCATATAGCAAGGCGATGGAAGCCGGACCGATGGCCCATCCGAGCGGGACGTACGCGGTCGGCCCCAAGCTCTTCGAGCAGATGCTTGACACCCAGGAACTCTCGCCGATCACGCTCGCGCAATACGAGCGCGTCGGCGCGGACGCGCTCGCCAAGACCCGGGCCGATTTTATCGAGACGGCTCGCAAGATCGATCCCGCGAAAGGGCCCGAATCCGTCGCAGCGTCGCTTGGAGCGCAACATCCGCCGGCCGACGACTTGCTGAAAAAAGCCACCGCCGATCTCGTCGCCCTGCGGCGGTTCGTCATCGCTCACAAGATCATCACGCTGCCGCCCGACAACGACGTCCAGGTCGTTCCGACTCCCGAGTTCGCGCGCCAGACGACCTTCGCATCGATGAACGCGCCCGGCCCTTTGGAAAAGATTGCAACCGAAGCCTACTACAACGTGACGCCGATCGAGCCCGATTGGACGCCGGAGGTGAAAGAGCAACACTTGGCGTTCTTCAACGACTATGCTTTTCCGATCGTGAGCCTCCACGAAGTCATGCCGGGTCACTACGTCAACTTCGCAATCGACAAGCATCTAAAACTTTCGACGATTCGCAAACTGTTGCGCAGCGTATCGTTTGCCGAGGGCTGGGCGCACTACGACGAGCAGATGATGGTCGACGAAGGCTGGGGGAACGGCGATCCGAAGGTGCGTCTCGCGCAATTACAGCTCGCGCTGCAGCGAGAGTGCCGGTTTTTGGTCGGCTTGCGCGAGCACACCCAAGGCATGAGCATCGACGAGGGCACGAAGTTCTTCCGCGACAACGCGTTTCTCGGCGAGGCGCCGTCGCGCCGCGAAGCGCTGCGCGGGACGCAGGATCCACTCTACGGTTACTACACGCTCGGCAAACTGGAAATTCTCAAGCTGCGCGCCGATTATAACAAAAAGCTCGGCGCGAGATTCACGCTCCAAGGCTTCCACGACGAACTCCTCGCGCACGGCGACCCGCCGCTTGCTATCGTGCGCAAGATTCTGCTCGGCGCAGACGACGACGGGAGGTTACTGTGAGCGCCACTGAACTAAGAAAGGCGAGAGCGATGCAGACGACTAGGCCGCGTCTCGAAACCAGCACTACGATCGGCGGCACGATGATGGACGTGCCGTTGACCATCGGCTGGATCTTCGAACACAATCAACGCTCCCACGCTTCCCGAGAAGTCGTCTCGCGAGAAGATGACGGTTCGTTGTTCCGGTATACCTACGCCGATTTTGGCGCGCGCGTCGCCCGGCTCGCCAACGCTTTGGTCGAACTCGGAGTTCGGCCGGGCGATCGGGTCGCGAGCTTCGGCTGGAACACTCACCGTCACCTCGAACTATACTTCGCCGTTCCGATGATCGGCGCGGTGTTGCACACGGCGAACATCCGACTGTTCCCCGAGCAGGTCTGCTGGGTCTTCGAGCACGCCGACGATAAGGTGATTTTCGTCGACGCTTCGCTGGCACCGGCGGTCTCGCGAGCGATCGCGACGCGTCCTGGTTTTTCCCGGCCCTTCGTCATCATGGGCGCGACGACGGCCGAGCTGCCCAATTCGCGTAACTACGAAACGCTGCTGGCACAACAACCCGCCGAATTCGATTGGCCGGAGCTCGACGAGCGCAGCGGCGCGATCTTGTGTTACACCTCGGCCACGACCGGCGACCCGAAGGGCGTCGTCTTCACGCACCGCTCGACCGTCTTGCACGCCTTCGCCGCGGGGATGGCCGATGGGCTCGGCCTCACGCAGCGCGACGTCGTGATGCCGGTCGTCCCGATGTTTCACGTCAACGCCTGGGGCATTCCGTATTTGGTTCCGATGGTCGGCGCGAAATTGGTACTGCCGGGTGCGAAGCTGGACGCGGCGAGTCTGATCGACTTGATCGAAGGCGAAAAAGCCACGATTGCGCTCGGTGTGCCGACGGTGTGGCTCGCCGTCCGCGACGAGCTGGAACGGCGCGACCTCCATCCGGCGACGCTCAAGCGGCTCGTCATCGGTGGCTCGGCCGTCCCGCCTTCGCTCTTCGACGATTTAGAGAAGCGCGGCGTCCGCACGATGCACGCCTGGGGGATGACCGAGATGTCTCCGATAGGAACCGCTTCGGTGCTCACGGCGGAACTCGCCGGCGCGTCCTGGGAGCGGCAGCGCGCGGCGCTGCTCAAACAGGGACGCTTTACGCCGTTAGTCGCCTGGAAGATCCTCGACGAAGAGGGCAAGGCGGTGCCGCACGACGGGAAGACGGCCGGCGTCCTGTGGGTGCGCGGCCCCGCGGTCACGCAATCGTACTTTCGGACTGAGGCCGATCTTCCGGTCTTTCGAGACGGCTATTTCATGACGGGCGACGTCTGCACGGTCGATGAGTTCGGATACCTACAGCTGGTCGACCGAACCAAGGACTTGGTGAAATCCGGCGGCGAGTGGATCTCGAGCGTCGATCTCGAGAACGCGATCATGGGTCACCCGAAGGTTCGCGAGGCGGCCGTCATCGGCGTCGCTCATCCGAAATGGGTCGAACGCCCGATCGCGGTAGTCGCCCTGCGCGAAGGCCAAGTCCTCGACGAGCAATCGCTTCAAGCCTGGATCGGCGAGCGCGTCGTCAAATGGCAAATCCCGGACCGCGTCGTCTTCGTCGACGCGCTTCCGCGCACCGGTGTCGGGAAATTCCTGAAGCGCGAATTACGCGATCGCTATAAGGATTTGCTGACTTAACTTGTCACGCTGAGCGCACCGATTGTCACGCTGAGCGCAGCGAGCGGAGCGAGCGCAGTCGAAGCGCCGACGGGACTCGGAACTCCGGTGGCCCTTCGAGTACGCGCCTTCGGCGCTTCGCTCAGGGTGACAAGTAACTAGCTTGCCGGGGAGATCGCGCTCGCGTCCAAGAGCAATCCGAGTGCGCCCTCTGAGAGATTGCCGCGAATCGTCACGCGCCGCCCGACGAAACTATCGAGGTTCAGACTCCGGCTTATGACATATGCCAGGGTATTGCCCGCATTGTCCTGCAACTCGAAGTCGCCGTTGTCTCCGCGCCGCAGCGTGCCGACTAGCGACGTCGTCACGGCGCGAGTGCGACCGATAAGGACCGAACGAGTGATGCGCGCCGAGGCGGGCAGGTCGCCGGTCGCATCGATGGTCGCCGCCAGCTGGGCGATTCCCGGTTCGGGCGGAATCCACGCCGAAGCGAGCTGCACGCTCTGGTTGGGTGCGAGCGCGGGCACAGAGCCCTCTGCGATAATCGTACCGTTGGCGAAAAGCCGCAAGTTGGTCGACGGTTCGGGGAACGTCCCAGTATTCGCGAGGGTGGCTACGATCACGGTCGTGCTCATCGCTCGCGGTGAGGCGCCGACCGCAAGATTTTCGATCGTCAGTTGATGCAGCGGAGTTTGGCGTGACGCGCCGCTCAGGAGCGTGAATTGCGCCGGCGTAGAGAATGGCGCGCCGGGTTGCTGCGCGCGCACGCGCCAGTAATAGAGCCCGCCGGACAGCGGCAGCCCGGGCGGAACTGCGTTCGTAAAACCGGATCCCGGCACGTTGCGGTTATCGAAGAGATATGTCGCCGCGCTCGTCGTGGCGCGGAACAGGACGCGGGTGAAGCTGACGTCGCGATAGTCGGGCGCCGCGCTCGCGATTTGCAACTCGTAGCTCGCCGTCGGCTGCGCCACGACCAGCGCGCCACGGCGCAGGTTCTGCAAGTTGATGCCGTAGACGTTGCCGTTGTTTCCGGCGACGTTCCATTGAAAGATCACGGGGACGGCGCGGGCCTGGTTGTTGATCGGTGCGATCAGGGTCGGCGGAGCGACGCGCGGCGGCACGGTGTCCGCTGAGGCGGATAGGGTCACGGCGCAGAGGCTGGCCGTGAGCGCGGCGCCCGCGGCGCTAAATCTTTTGCGTAACATTGATCGTCCCCGATTGCGTCGTTTGAGCGCCGGCCGATTGCGTGAAACCGCCCTGCACGGCGAGGTTCTTCGAGTGGGTGATCTTGACGCCGAGATTCATCGTGCTCGCGTCCGGAGGCCTCAGTCCGAGAAATGGCCGCGAGCGCGACGTTCCGAGCGAGCCCGATAGCTCGACCGGTCCCGCGACGTATCCCAGTCCGAGCGTGCCGGCCAGGCCGGAGGTCGACGAGGCGGCATTATTGGCGACGCTGGTGTTGAGGCTGACGTTCGTCGTGAACGTCAAACCTTTCGAAACCGCGCGCGAAACCGTGACGCCGTCGGTCGTGACGTGCTGCAGGTTGTTCTGGTTATCGTACTGATTCGTGTAGCCGAGCGTGTACGAAAAAGTGTAGTCGCCGCGCTTTGCGTTGTAGGTGATGTTCTGGCCGTCGCCGGCGCTCGCCGAATTCACAGCGGTCGCGGAGACCAAAAGATTTGCGCCGAGGTGGGTCGTCGAGCCGTTGAACGAGTACGCCAGCGAGTCGCCGTTCTTGAACGGAAGCGTCAAGCTGAAGTTTTCGGTGAAGGCGCGCGTGCTTTGGGCTAACGACGCGCCGGGAAGGTTGTCGTCGTCGGTCTCGATGCCGAACGAGCTAGTAAGCGTGCCGAGCGGAACGCTGAGGTTCAGCTTTGCGCTTTCGCGGTCGGGCGTCACCCCGCCGGCAAATAGGTTCATATAGTTCGCGCTCGTCCGGCGGTAATCGAAGGTCCAAGCGGCTTTTCCGGTGGTGAGGCTGCCGGTCGCATTGAACGCATTTCCGCCGCGTGAGACGCCCGCCTTATCGCGGTAACCCTGTAAACCATAGTGCAATCCCCAGCCGAAGATGGAACCCGTCGCGTCACGTTGCAAGGTAAGTCCGAAAAACTCGCCGGTGTCCGGCAGCGGCTCGCCCGATAGAGGATTGAAGTCACCCTCCACCTTGAAAGCTCCGACCGTGGCCGCGATGCTCGATGAACGTCCGATGGGCTCCAGAAAGTTCAGCGCGCCGACATGGTACGGGTTGAGCGTCCCCTCCGCCCCGAGCACGAATGCCGCCTGGATGACGTGCTTATCGTCCGGCGCCAGGTGATACGACGCTGAGAGGCCGCTCGGACCGTCGAACACCATCGGATCGAACGAGGGAGCAAAAGTCCCGAACTGCAGCTGCGACGATCGGTCGCGAATGGTGAAGACCGGCTTGTTTCCGCCGGCGCTCGACGTCACGCCGCCGCTCGCCGAGAGGCTCACGTTCTGATCGATCTTTCCGTCGAGCGAGAGCATCGAACTCTGGCCGAGGGCGCCCGCGGCGATGTTTTCGTTTCCGACCATCGAGCCGGTGAGCGAAAAGGCGTTCGGTTGCGCGGCCGGTGCCGTCGGCGCCGCGGGCGCAAGAGCCAGGCCGCCGATCACGATCGTCGACGGATCGGAACGGCCCACGACGGCGCCGGCCTGAAGAAGGATTGCCTGCACCTGAATGCTGCCGCTGATTCCTTGCGGCAAATCGAGGGGAACGACGACGACCGCACCCTTGTCGGACGTAACGCTGTCGGTCCCGGTGACGTTATCGCTGGCCGCGATCTGCGCCCCGTCTGCGTTGCGAAGCTCGACGCGGACCGCATACTGGCCGGCGCTTAACCCAGCGGCGTCACTGGCAATCAGCGCGACTTGGAATTGAACGTGCTGGCCGGCCGCGGGCGTGTGTTCTTTGATCCCCACCTCTGCGATCGTTCCGCTCGCGAACGCCGGAAGAATCGAAGCTATGACCAGCGCGGCGGCCAGCGTCGCCGCCATCACGCCGCGCTTTATCGATCGTCCCGAGCTCATCGCACGCTTGCGAATCGTCAGAACCCGTTCTGTCCGATGCCGAACGGAACGCCGATGCCGTTCGTCACGGTGACCGTCGGGTTGGCCGTCGGTGGATTGCCGTAGACCGCGACTGCGTTGGGGCCGTCCAAGGTGACGTAGAGGACGTTCTGCAGGAGCAACACGTCGAGCGGAAACCCTCCCGCGCCCGTGCCAGCAGTAACCGATTGCTGTGCGGGTATACTGTTTGCCGTTAGCGGCAGCGTGTAGATGAATACCGTCGACCGGTTGTTGTCGGCGACCACCAGCTTGTTGGTATACGGATCTTCGCGGCAGCCGCCCAATTTCGGCAATTGGGTAGTCACCGGTACGATGATGCTGAGGGTTTTCGTCCAGACGCCCGAAGCGTTGCGTGAAAACTCGACGATCGTTCCGGTCGAGTCGTTGTTGGTGACGTAGAGGTTGGGGCTGGTCATGTAATCGAAGCAGACGCCGTAGGGGCTCGTCAGCATCGGGTCCGTGACGGTGGCCGTTGCGGCCTGGTTGCTCGTGAAGACGCCGTTGATGGGATCGTACTCGAGGACGCTCTTGCCGACGCTTCCCGTGCCAACGAAAACGTTACCGTTCAGATCGAACGCAGCGAGGCCATACACGTCGGCCGGTGCGAGGAGCTGTACTGGCGCCGGCAGTGTGGACGCCCCCGGTCCGCCCGGATAAATGGCGACGCCGCTGCCGGCGAAAGAGATCGCCATGTTCGCGCTTTGCGTGTAGTCGAAGGCTACTCCGATCGGAAGGTTCGCGCCGGTTCCAACGTTCACGTTGAAATTTGGAAAGCTTGTCGACGTGAGCGGGAGCGCGTAGCCGACGATGCCCGGCGGCGGGCTTGCGTTTGGACCGGGGTGGCTGATGACGTAAGTTTCGGTGGGGCCTTGCGAGACCGCGACGGTGGCCTGGCCAGGGCTCACACTACACTGGCAGTTCACAACGCCGTTGATAATCAAGTTGGAGATACTGTGAACGCCGTCATACGTAGCAGTGATGCCGGTCGTTGGTCCGGTAAGCGTCGTTTGTGACAGTTTCACCGAGCCCGACGTGTCGTTGTCGCTCAGCGTAATGCTTCGCGGCGTACCGGCTGAATCGACATAGATTCCCGAACTGATGACGGTGCCGTCGGGGTCGAGCCCGTCCACGTTCAGGTTGAGCGTGATGCCGGCGAGGTTGGC
>Ga0209009_1000470_pt1 | contig 13931 bp, 13 predicted proteins | sample BlaSpr_A8_OM3_M2_FD_187979 | JGI IMG/M metagenome (GOLD analysis project Ga0209009, IMG submission 187979) | Forest soil microbial communities from Thunder Bay, Ontario, Canada - Black Spruce, Ontario site 2_A8_OM3_M2 (SPAdes) (version 2) | ecosystem: Environmental > Terrestrial > Soil > Boreal... | reverse complement strand
CCATGCTCAAAAACCACCAACCCTACGACGGCAACAAACTCTTCGCTCTCCCCTAACCAGCAATTACCCCTTGCATCCCCAACAGAGAATCTACGAAACGAAAGACGACCGCGGACCCGAAACCCTCTAACGGTCGACGGTTCGCGGGGCGCGCGGGCTCGGACGCCCGGTCGAGGAGGACACCGTCTCCCTGCCGGCGCCGCAGGAATCCCGCAGGATCGTTCCGAAACGTCCGAGAGCGATGAGCCGCCCGCCGGACCAGCGCACGTTGTAGAGGTCGTTTGACGTGCCCGCGTCCACGCTCGTCCAGGCGAGGCCGTCCTCGCTCTCGACGCGCGCGCCGTGCGTGCCAACGGCGGTGAAGCTCGAGCCGTTCCATGCGACGCCGTAGAGCAACTCCGAAGTTGCGGAAGTGCCCCGCTGCCAGGAAACGCCGTCCGGGCTCGAATAGGCCGCGCCGCCGTCGCCGACCGCGACGAACTGCGAGCCGTTCCAGAGGACGTCGTTCAACATGCCGCCGGTCTCCGACAGCCGATGCGTCCACACAACGGCGTCCGGGCTCGAGTAGATGACCCTGGCCGTTTCCCCGCCCACGGCCACGTACTGCGTTCCGTTCCACGCGATTGCGTTCAGGGTATTGCCGGACGCCGGCTGCTCCGTCCAGGCGCTCCCGTCGTTGCTCGTCAGGACCGCGCCATCGCTCCCCACGGCCACGAACCGCGCTCCGTCCCAGAGGACGTCATGCAGAACGACGGTCTTGACCGGGGTCCGCCGCGTCCAGGCGACGCCGTCCGCGCTCGTGAAAATCCCGTTCTGCTCGCCGACCGCGACCCATTGCCGCCCGTTCGAGGCCACTCCCAGGAGCCATCGGTCGAAGAAGGGCGTCCGGCTCGTCCAGGCGGTCGCGTCGGGGCTCGTCAACAGGGTCCCGAAGCTGCCGACCGCCACGTACTGCGTCCCATCCGAGGCCACGTCACCGAGCGAGTTGCGGTTGCCCGCCGTTCGGGGCGTCCAGTTGGCCCCGTCCGCGGTCGTGAGGATCGTCCCCTTGCCGCCAACGGCCACGAAGGTAACCCCATCCGAGGCGAGGCCCAGCAGGTCGGAGCTCGTCGGGGCGAGGCTGTGATTCCAGAACCGGCCATCCGGGCTCGAGAAGACGTTCCCGTACGCGCCCACACCGACGAAGCCCGCGCTCGTCCAGGCGAGGCGCTGCATCGGGACGGCGAGGCCCATGTAGTCGCTCGTCCAATTCATGCCATCCGTGCCGTGAAGGACGGAGGAGGTCATGAACCCGGCGCTGCTGACCACGAACTCCGTTCCATTCCAGGCCACCGAAAAGAGCAGGTCGTGGGTGTCGAAAGAGCTGCGGAGCCAGCTCGCGCCGTCGGCGCTGACGAGGATCGTGCCCAGGTTGCCGACCGCGACGAAGCGGGAGCCGCTCCACGTGATGTCCCGAAGGACCTGGTCGCTGCCGGAGGAGCGCGCCGTCCAGGCCGAGCCGTCCGGGCTCGTCAGAATCGTGCCCGACTCCCCGACGGCGGCAAAGAGCGTCCCGTTCCATGCGAGATGAAAGAGGGCGGCCGGGGACCCTGTCGCTTGGCGCGTCCAGAAGACCCCGTCGGAGCTCGTGAAGGCCGCGCCCCCCGCGCCGACCGCGACGAAGAGCTTCCCGTTCCAGGCCACGTCGAAGAGATCCGACCGCGTGTTCGGAAACCGCGGCGTCCAGGACGAGCCGTCCCGGCTCGTCAGCACGGCCCCCGCGCTCCCCACCGCGACGAAGACACCCCCACCGTAAGCCGCCCCGTTCAACCGGTTCCCCTGCGGCATCGGGTTCGACCACAGCCATTCGGAGCACACCTGAGCCGAGGCAATTCCCGCGCCGAGGCAGAGCGCCGCCGCGAGGAGAACGCTTTTTGTCCGGAGTTTGATCATCGGATACCCCATTGAAAGGAAAGAAAACAACCGACCAATTATAGACCCTCAGGGAACCCGGCCTCTCTCAACTCTCAACCCTCAGCTCCCAACTACTCATACCTCAATGCATCCGCGATATTGATCCGGGAGGCGCGGCGGGCGGGGACCCAGGAGGCGAGCAGGATCGCCAGGGCCGAGAAGCCGACGATCGCGGCGAGGTCGAGGAATCGAACGAGAAAAGGGATGGAGGAGACGAAATAGATCTCCGCCACGCCGGGCGGAAAGGAGAGCAGGTGGAAAACGGTCGCCGCCCGGCAAATGAGCCATCCGAGGACGACCCCGGAGGCAACGCCGGTCCCGCCGAGGAGCGCCCCGAGCATGAGGAAGACGCGTGAGAAGAAACGGGGGTCGGCGCCGAGCGCCGACAGCACTCCGATGTCACGCTTCTTTTCCTGCACCGTCATCACCAGCGTCGCCACGACGTTGAACGTCGAGACCATGACGATGAGGCCGATGACGAGGAAGAGCGTCGTCTGCTGGATCGCGAGCGCGGAGAAGAGGCCGCTGTTCATCTTCCTCCAGTCCGTCACGGCGAAGCCCGGCCCGGCCGCCTTCTCGATCGCGCGCGACGCCGCGTCGGTGTCGCGGATCGTGTCGAGCTTGATCTCGACGACGTCCGCCTCGGCGTCGAGCCGGCAGAGGCGCCGCAACGCCTCGCGGTGGAGGAAGACCCACTCGGCGTCGTACTCCGCGAAGTTCGTCCTGAAGATGCGGCCGACCCGGAAGCGCCCGGTCCGGGGGACGAAACGGTCGGCGCCACTCGCGCGGTCCGGCGCGGAGAGCGCAATCGCGTCTCCCTCCTTCACGTCCAGGCGCCGCGCGAGCTCCGCCCCGATCGCGACGCCGGGCGGCTCCGCGGGCGAGCCGGGAGTCAGCACTGCCTCCGCTCCGGGCAGGTAGGTGTCGAGCTGTGAGACCGCTCGCTCCAGCCCCGGGTCCACGCCCTTCAACACCGCGTCTGTCCCGTCCGGTGTCGCGGCGGAGGAGGCCACGCCGGACTGGTAGATGACGAGAGCGACCCCCTTAACGCGCGAAACCCGCGCCAGGCGCTCCCCGAGCGCCCGGGTATCGGGCGATGCGCCGGAGGGGAGGGCGAGCGGAAAGACGACGACCTCCGCGTTGGCGCCGATCAGCTTCTCCTGGATCTCCGTCCGGTAACCCGAGAGCAGGCCCATGGCCACGACGAGCGCGGCGACGCCGAGTGCGATGCCCCCGATCGAAAGGAGCGACACCGAGGAGACGAGGCGGGAAGGACGGGACCGCAGGTAGCCGAGAGCCACCTCGAGAGAGAAAGGCATCAGGGAGCGCCCTGGTCGTGAAACGGGAAACGAAAAACGAAAAACGAACGAGAACGCCGAGAGCGGCTCACGTCGTCGTTTCCCGTTTCCCGTTTACCGTTTTCCGGCCTCGACCTGCTCCATCGCCTCGATGAAACTGTCGAACAGCACGTTGGCGTCGTGCGGGCCCGGCGAGGCCTCCGGATGGAACTGCGCGGCGAGGATCGGCAGCGTGCGGTGCCGGAAGCCTTCGAGCGTGCCGTCGTTCAAGTTCCGGTGCGTGGGCTCGATCTCCGCGGGCAGCGTCCCGGCGTCCACGGCGAAACCGTGGTTCTGGGACGTGATGGCGACGGTCGTCGTCAGGAGGTCCGCGACCGGATGGTTTGCTCCGCGGTGGCCGAACTTCAGCTTGAAAGTCCTTCCTCCGAGCGCGAGACCGAGAAGCTGATGCCCGAGGCAGATCCCAAAGATCGGCTTTTTCTCGAGGAGTCCCTCGATGGCACGGATCTGCGCCGCGAGCGCGGCCGGATCGCCGGGTCCGTTGGAGAGGAAGACTCCGTCGGGCTCTCCGGCGAGGATCGCTTCGGCCGTGGAGGTCGCCGGGTAGACCGTCACCCGGCAGCGCGCGGCGTTGAGCAATCGCACGATGTTGCGTTTCATCCCGTAATCCACGGCCGCAACGTGAAAGTGCTCGTTCTCGGCCGGGAAGACCGTGCGCCGGGTGGGCGAGACGGCGAGGGCGAGGTCGGACCCCAGCATCGGCGGGGACTCCCGCACGAGCCGGAGCAGCTCACGTTCGTCGGCGATCTCGGTGGAAAGACCGGCGCGCATCGCGCCCTCCGTCCGGATGCGGCGCACGAGCGCCCGGGTGTCGAGGCCATGAAGACCTATGACCCCCTCCTCCTCCAGGTAGCTCGCGAGGCTCTCCTCGCCTCCCGTGCCGCTCCAGCACTCCGGGAAATCGCGCGCGACAAAGCCGGCCACGTGCGCCTTGTCCGACTCCGCCTCATCCCGCCGCACGCCGTAGTTGCCGATATGGGGCGCCGTCATCACGACGATCTGGCCCGCGTACGACGGATCGGTCAGAACCTCCTGATAACCGCTCATCGCCGTGTTGAAGACGATCTCGCCGAAGGACGTCCCCGCCGCGCCGATGGCGGGCCCGCGGCATGCCGTGCCGTCCTCCAGGACGAGAAGTCCTTGCGCCATCTCCCGATGATTCTGTTTCTATTCCGGTCGGGTTTCAACGAGTTCCTGCCGCGCGCGGGATTCCTGCCTCGGCTGCGGGCAGAGGCCCGGACGTGTCCCGGCCGGGCCACCCCGGCCGGCCGGAGCCGTGACGGCTCTCGCGAGCAACCCGGGCAACGGGCCCGACTCGATGACCCCGGATGGCCGGGAGTCGCGTCAGGCGGTCCGGCCGACGACGGGGGCGAGCAGGCGGACCTGCTGCATCAGCTCGGCAAACATTTCCGGGAGGAGTGCCTGCGGGCCGTCGGAAAGGGCCGCTTCCGGATGCGGATGGACCTCGACGATCAGCCCGTCGGCGCCGACGGCGATCGCGGCGCGGGAGAGGGGCAGGACCTTCTGCCGCTTGCCGGTGCCGTGGGAGGGGTCTACGAGAATCGGCAGGTGCGAGATCCGCTGCACGTAGGGGACGGCGGAGAGATCGAGCGTGTTACGCGTGTGGTCGGAGAAGGTGCGCACTCCGCGCTCGCAGAGAATCACTTCGTAATTGCCCTCCGACAGGAGGTATTCGGCGGAGAGGAGCAGCTCCTCGATCGTCGCCGACATGCCGCGCTTCAGGAGGACCGGCTTGCGCGTCTTGCCGAGCTTCTTGAGCAGCGAGAAGTTCTGCATGTTGCGGGCGCCCACCTGGAGGCAGTCGGCGTATTCCGTCACGAGCTCGACGGTCTCGGTGTCCAGCACTTCGGTCACGATCGGGAGGCCCGTTTCCTGCCGCACGCGGGCCAGGATCTTCAGGCCCTCCTCTCCGAGGCCCTGAAACGAGTAGGGGGACGTGCGCGGCTTGAACGCGCCGCCGCGGTACAGCGTCGCGCCGGCCTTCCGGACCGCGTGGCCGACCTCCATGGCCTGGGCCTCGGACTCGACCGCGCAGGGGCCCGCGACGACCACGACCCCGGGCCCGCCCACGGGCACTCCGCCGACCGAGACGACGGTATTCTCGCGCTTGGCTTCCCGCGAGACCAGCTTGTAGGGGGCCGAGACCGGGATGACCTCCGCCACGCCCGGAAGGTTCTCGAAAGCGCCGGACTCGACCGACCCGCGGTTGCCCGTGATGCCGATGGCCGTGCGCTGCGCGCCCGGGATCGCGTGCGCCTGCAGTCCCAGGCCCTCGACCGTTTCGACGACGCGGCGGACGTCCTCGGAGGAGGCCGCCGAATCCATGACGATGAGCATCGGGTGCTATCATGGGGAACCGACCCGGCCGTGTCAAACCACGGGGGATTCGTGAGGTTCCCGGGCCTCTCGTGGAAAACCGCAATGAGGTGTCCCTTGATCAAACGCATTCTCATCGTCAGTTTCGCCCTGACGCTCTCCGCCTCCGCGGCGTTCGCCTACAACGTCAAGTTGAAGGACGGCTCTATCATCTTCGCCCGCTCCAGGTACGAGGTGAAGGGAACCAAGGCGATCATCACCCTGCAGAACGGAACCGTCACGCAGATCGACCTCTCGACGATCGACGTCGAGGGCACCGAGAAGTACAACAAGGACAATCCCGGCAACGTCATCGCGCTCGAGGAGGGACAGTCAAAGGAGGTCAACATCCCGGTCTTCAAGCCCCGTCCGACCGTCAGCCTCCAGGAGGTCATCCGCCAGCGAAAGACCCGGTTGAACGCGCCGCCCGCAAAAACCGCCGAAGGGTCCGAGGACGGCGCCGGGACGTCCTGGCAACCCCCCGAGCCTTCCGTCGAGGCGGCTTTCCGCAAGGTCCTCGACGGGGCCGCGATCACGCAATACCGCCTGACGGCCTATCGCGGGAAGCTGCGTCTCCTGGCAACGGCCAATTCCGAAGAGGCCGTGTTCAGCATGCTGTCGGCCGCCGCCCGGGCCCTGGCGGACCTTCTGGAGAAAGGCAAGCCCGCCGAGGTCGACATCCTGATCACGACGCCCGCCGGCGAGCCCGCGGGATCGTTCGAGATGAGCTCCGAGCAGGCCCGCCAGCTCGTCAACGGGTCCGTCAGCGTCGCCGACTACTTCGTCAAGAAAGTCATTTTGTAGTTGATAGTCGATAGTCGATAGTCAATCGACGCTCGCGCCCGCTATCGACTATAAACTATCGACTATCAACTCCTTCTTGGAGGGCGCGATGGGGCAACGGCAGCCGCAGAACTTCGCGAATCACCGCAGGATCGTTCCTCTTTATCACGTCGTGATCTTCGGCATCTTCGCCATCAACCTGATCTGGAGGCTCGTGCAGCTGGTCCGATCGACTTCCTGGCAGTCGCTACTCGACCTGCTCGTCGCGTTCGCGCTCATGGGGCTCTCCTTCTATGCCCGCATCTTCGCGCTGACGGTGCAGGACCGCGTGATCCGGCTCGAGATGCGCTTGCGCTTGATGGGAATCCTGCCGGCGGATCTCAAGGGCCGGATCGACGAGCTGACGCGCGACCAGTTCGTTGCCCTGCGTTTCGCGAGCGACGCCGAGATGGCGGACCTGATGCGCGAGGTTCTGACGAACAACATCCGGAACCGCGACGAAATCAAACGCCGCATCAAGAACTGGACGCCCGACGATCTGCGCTGCTGACGCAGCGCAGATATTGACGACTGACGATTGCAAGGCGCAATCCTTCAATCTTCAATCCTTCAATCCTTCAATCCTTCAATCCTTCAATCCTCCAATCCTTCAATCCTTCAATCTTCAATTCCCTCAGTCTTCAGTCATCTCCGGAGCGAGATAGCTACGGGGGTCCTTGCCGATCTGGCGGCGGAAGCGGTCAGCAAGGGAGACGGCCTCCCCGGCGGTCTCCTCCATGGAGATGCGCTCGACGCGGTGGAGGGGAAAGAAGACCGTCGCGGGTGAGAACGAGGGTAAGCCTTCGCGCGCGATCTCGCGGAGCCACTCCTCGAATCCTTCGACCCCGAGCCCCCGGACCGTGACGCCGCTCGCGTCGTAGTGCTCGAGGAGGCCCCAGAACTTCTCGCGCGGACCGGCGAGGTGCACCAGGACAAAGTCCCCCGTTTTCATGGGAGCTTGGCGTCTTCCGAGAGCTCGATCAGGACGCCGTGCCCGGCGTCGGGATGGAGGAAGACGATTTTCTTCCCGTCCGCGCCGGGTGCCGGCCGCTCGTTGATCAGGCGGAACCCCTTCCCGGCGAGATCCCGGACCGCCGCCTCGATGTCATGGACCGCGAAACAGATGTGGTGGATTCCCGGACCGCGTTTCTTCAGGAAGCGGGCGACGGGCGAATCAACGGACGTCGGCTCGAGCAGCTCGATCGAGCTCTCGCCGGCCGGCAGAAACGCCGTCACGACTTTCTGGGCAGGGACCTCCTCGCGGCGGCTCTCCTCCAGGCCCAGGGCGCGGTAGACGGGCAGGGCGCCTTCGATCGAAACGACGGCGACTCCGATGTGATCGATTTTGTAGGCGGACATGGGTTCGGTGTTCTCTCTTCGGAGTTGCCGATTCTACGTTCCGATCACGGCCGAGAACAGCCGCTCGGCCGCGGAATACGGATCATCGCGGCCGGAGGCGACGCGGAGGGCCGCTTCGTTCAGTCCTTCCGCCTCGGGAGCATGTTCCCGAACGTGGCGACGGAAGCGCTCGTCCAGAAGCGCCTCCAGCCGGGCGCGGGCGCGGCGGCGCCGGCGCTCGAGAGCCTCGCCGCCGCTCGCGAGGTATTCCCCGTGCGACTCGAGAGCGGCCAGAGCCTCCTCGACCCCTTCGTTGCGCGGAGCGACCGTCCTGACGATGGGAGGGCGCCAGCCGTGCGCCGGGGAGAGATCGAGCATCATCGAGAGTTCGGCTGCGAGGCGGTCGGCCCCCTCCCGGTCCGCCTTGTTGACGATGAAGACGTCGCCGATCTCGAGGATGCCGGCCTTGATCGCCTGGATGTCGTCTCCAAGGCCGGGCACGAGCACGACCGCGATCGTTTCCGCCGCTTTCACGATGTCCACCTCGTCCTGGCCCACGCCGACCGTCTCGATCAGGACGACGTCGAACCCCGCGGCGTCGAGCACGTCCACCGCGTCGGAAGTGGCGCGCGCCAGTCCCCCGAGCGCGCCGCGCGTCGCCATCGAACGGATGAAGACGCCGGGATCGGTATAGATCTCCGCCATCCGGATCCGGTCGCCGAGGATCGCCCCTCCGGTGAACGGAGACGACGGGTCCACGGCGACGATTCCGACGGTCTTGCCCCGGCGGCGGAGGGCCTGCGCCAGCCGCAGAGCCAGCATGGACTTGCCCGCGCCCGGAGGGCCCGTGATCCCGAGCACGCGAGCCCGTCCGGTCCGCGGAAAGAGCGCACGCGAAATCTCCGGCGCTCCTCCGTCGCGCTCCACGGCCGAGATCGCGCGACCGATTTCACGAGCGCGGCCGGCGAGGACGCCCTCGACCACAGTTGAGAGTTTAGAGTTGAGAGTTGAGAGAAGCCCGGAGCCTTCGTCTTCCGGGGCCCCGCTCAAGACTCAACCCTCAACGCTCAACTCTCGACTCTCAACTCGACAAGAGGCTCTTGGCGATGACGAGCTTCTGGATCTCCGTCGTGCCTTCGCCGATCGTGCAGAGCTTGACGTCACGGTAGAACTTCTCGACGGGGAAGTCCTTGATGAAGCCGTATCCGCCGTGGATCTGAAGCGCCCTGTCCGTCACGCGGACCGCGACCTCGGAGGCGAAGTACTTGGCCTGGGCGGAAAGCCGCCCGTGCTCTTCGCCGCGGTCCTTGGCCTGCGCGGCCCGTTCGGTCAGCAGACGCGACGCGTCGATCTCCGTCGCCATCTCGGCGAGATAGAAGCGGATTGCCTGGAAGTCGCAGATCGGGCGGCCGAACTGCCGCCGCTCCTTCGAGTACTTCAGCGCGGCTTCGTACGCGCCGCGCGCGATCCCGACGGACAGCGCCGCGATCGAGATGCGGCCGCCGTCCAGGATCTTCATCGAGTTCAGGAACCCGTCTCCTTGAGCACCGACCAGGTTCTCTGCGGGAACCCGGCAATCTTCCATGACGAGGGTGCAGGTGTCCGAGGCGCGCATGCCGAGCTTGTTCTCCTTCTTGCCGACACGTATGCCCGGGTTGTCGAGCTCGACGATGAAAGAGGAGATTCCGTGGTGACCCTTCGACGGCTCCGTCACGGCCATCAGGACCGCCACTTTCCCGACCGAGGCGTTGGTGATGAAGTTCTTCGATCCGTTCAGGACCCAGTTTCCGCCGTCTCGCACCGCCGTAGTCCTGGTCCCGCCGGAGTCCGAGCCGGCCTCCGCCTCCGTCAGTCCCCAGGCGGCGAGCCACTGCCCCGAGGTGAGCCTCGGCATGTAACGCCGGCGCTGCGCCTCGGTCCCAAAGCGGAAGATGTGACTCGATCCGAGAGAGGTGTGGGCGGCGAGCGCCAGGGCCACGGAGCCGTCCACGCTCGCGACCTCCTCGACGATGGCGGCGTAGTCGCTCGTCGAGATGCCCGCGCCTCCGTATTCCTCCGGGAAGATCGTGCCAAGAAGGCCGAGCTCGCCCAACTTCCGGAACACCTCGTGCGGAAACTGCTGCGCCTCATCCCACTCCATGACATGAGGCCGTATCTCAGCCTCCGCGAAGTCGCGGACCGTCTGAAGGATCGCGTCGCGCTCGGTCGAGACCGTCGTGCTCATCTCTCTTGATTCTAGCGCGACTGCGTCTCTGACAAGAAGCAAGTCGAGAGTCAAGAGTCTAGAGTCGAGAGTCAAGAGTCTAGAGTCGAGAGTCCAGAATCAAGGCCCGGGCCCCCAAACTCTCGACTCTCGACTCTCGACTTCCCCTTCACCGCGCGGAAGGCGGCGAAGCGGTGACGGTGTCGGAAGCCACTATATCTATATTGGTATAGTAGTGGCGTAAGATCTCGTCGTACGTTGCGCCGGCGAGCGCCATCCCGTAGGCGCCGTTCTGGCAGAGGCCGACGCCGTGCCCCCAGCCGCGCCCGAGGAACACGAATTCCGTCTCTCCCTGAGCGCCGCGGGCTTTCTGGACGGTGAAGAGCATTTCCGGGACCTCGAGGGCCTGGCGCAGGTCGAACCGGCGCAGCACGATCTCGGCGGCGTCCGTCGTCACGCGGATCTCGATCGCGCGGCCGGAAGGGCTCCGGCGCGAGACCACGATCTCTCGCACCTCGGTTCCCGCGACGCGCGCCGCCATCCGCCGCGCGAGCTCCTTGCCCGAGACCCGCCGCACCCATTCGGTCCAGGATGACTCGCGCTCGAAGGACGGCGCGGCGACCTCGACCTCGATCCAGAGCGCGAGGACCTGACTCCCTCTCTTCCACCAGCGCAGCCTGTCCCCCGCCCGCAGCGTCAGCGACGCGGCGGGAAGGTACTGCTCGCCGAACCGGCGCGCCAGCGGCAGCTCCGGATCCACCGGCAGGCCCTGCCGTCCCTCGGGAGTCTTCACCCAGACGTTCGAGGCTTCCCGCCGCAGGAACCGGCCGGAGCCCTCCGTCACGCCCGCCTGGCGCAGCGCGGCCGAAAAGAGAAGGCCGGCGTACTCCTCCTCGCCGAGCGTCCGGTCGGGGGACGGGAGGGACTCCCCCGCGCCGAAACGGAATCGCAGGAGGAAGTCATAGGCGTCGCGAGCCGCGCCGGCAAGGCGTCCCGAGACCGGCGGAGGCTCCGCGTAGTAGCTCCGCTCGCGCGGGAGGAGATGGAGGCCCTGCGCGGAAGAGAGGCCGAAGGCCGCGATCAAGGACGGATAGACCGCCGCGGGCGCGAGCGATGCCGGAGGGGCGCCCCTTCGGTCGAGCCCGGCCCAATTCTGCGCTGTCTCGAGCCATTCGGCCCGGCCCGCTCCTTTCCCCCGGGCGTGGCGCGCGAGCACGTAACCCCGCCACTCCAGGCCCGTCCGCGGCCGCGGGGTGGCCTTCCGATCGACCGCGGCGCCCGGGAGCGTCGCCGTGGCGATCTCCGCGCATTCGACGGACACGAGGTACGGAAGCGCCGGCTCTCCGAAGACGTTCTCGACGTTCTCGGTGCGGCCGCCGCAGGTCGAGACAAAGAGCGCGTCGGCCAGGCGCCCTCCGTGCCCGAGGACGAGGCCGCGCGTCGCTTCGACGGCGGCCGTGGAAACCGGATCCTCGACGGAAATCCCCGAATAGACCTGGCACTTGGGCGTCGCGCAGAGATCGTAGCCTTCGCTCTCGAATTGGCCGCGGTGCGCCAGCGCGTAGGTCCGCGCCGCGACGGACTGGGCTTTTAGCGCTTCGAGCTCGTCGAAGCGCTTGGGTCCCATCTCCGCCGGGACGACGCCGTAGAGGTACTGCTCGAGATCGACGCGGTTGACGACGGTCACGAGGCCGCGCGGATTGACGGCGACGCGAAGGCTCCCGCGGTAGGGCTTGCCTTCGTAGAGGACGCGGGCCTCCGCGTCGGCGGGATAGATGTCTGCGGGCGAGAGAAGCCGGCGGGCGCCGCCATCCTCGACCGTGACCGCGAGGGCTGCCGCCGGAGTGGACAGCGGCACCGCTCTTCCCTCGACGACCACGGCCTCCTCGCCGGCGCCTCGGATCTTTTCCGCCAGCGCCTCGGCCGAGGGGCGGTCGGGGAAAGCGCCCAGAAGGACTCGATAGACGCCCCGGTCGGCGGAGAATGCGACGGCGCCGGGCGTCTGGAACTGGGCGGCGAGCCGGTCGGTCCGCTCGCGCGCCGGCGCTTCCTGCGAGAACGCTCCCGCCTGCACCTGGAAGCCGCCGGCCGCGGCCCCTTCGGGCCGGAAGCGCAGGGGCCCCCGCAGCAGCTCCGCGCGCCCCGCCGAGGCCACGATCCAGCGCTGTCCGGGGGGCCCGTAGACGAATTCCGGGAGGTCGCTCTTGACGCCCACGCGCAGGAGCGTCCCCGAAGGCGCCGCGTCCTTCGGCGCCGGGACGGAGACGGGAGGCACGGCCCCGGTAACGCGTTTTCCCGAAGGCAGCGGTGTCGGCGTCGCGGCAATTTCCGCCGCCGCCGGCGGAGCCGGAGCAACGGCTTGCGCAATGGCGGGCGCGCTCGTCCTGCCGGCGCAGGCGGTCACGCCCGCGAGCAGCAGAAAGAGAAGCGCGCCGGGAGGATCTTTGCGCGAAGACTTCAAAACCGGGACCGGATTTGAGCGCTCAAGACCTGTTTGCGGAAGTCGTCGCCGCGCAGGGTCACTTCCAGGCACATCTCGTAGAGCCGGCTGCGATTGCGGTAGCCGATCCGATCTTCCAGCGTGATCCTCGCCCCGGCCGCGGCGTCGGGATCGTCGGAATAGTTCGTCGTGACGATCGTGATTTTCTTCCGGTTGTACCGCGTGTTCAGAAGATCGTAGAGGACGTCCTGCACCCAGGGGTGCGGCGGGGTCGCGCCGATCTCATCGAGTACGATCAACTCCGCGTTGCCGAAAGGCCCGAGAACCGCCTCCCGCGAGACCTCGGCGTCCGGCCGGAAGGAGGTCGCGACGCGATTCAAGAGGCTCGAGGAATCCGCGTAGAGGCCCCGGACCCCCTTGGTCGAAACGAGCTCCGAGAGAATCGCGCACGCCAGATGCGTCTTGCCGAGCCCCGAAGGGCCGATGAAGAGAAGCCCCGCGTCCACGAAAGGGAATCGGTCCACGAACTCCCGCGCCGTCTGCTTGGCCTTCGCGAGCTCGGCCCCTTTCCCATTGAAGTTGTCAATCGTACAGTTGCTGTAGCGCTCCGGAATTCCCGCTGCCTCGAGCTTTCCGCGCTGCCGCTCGGTCGCCTGGCAGGCACAGGGACGGGCGAGCTTTCGTCCGCCGGAGGACGCGAGAATCCATCCCGTGCCGTTGCACTCCTTGCAGCTGACGTTCTCTGATGACATCCCCGTCATTCTAGTTCCTTCACGACTCAGTCATCGGACGGGGTGACAGGGTGACGGGGTGAGAGCCCCGGATTTCACCTTCTCCCCGTCCCCCAGTCTCCCCGTCTCCCCGTCGCCCCGTCAATTCTCGGGCAACCCGGCCTCCATGAAGACCCGCCGCTCCCTCGGACCTTCCAGATACTTCTTCAGGTCCGCCAGGCTCGCCTCCCACCCCGATCCGACTTCTCCGCGGTAACGGTCGTAGGCCGGTCCCGCGTCGGGGACGATTTGCTCGACGGTGACCAGGCACCCGTCGTCAGAGTCGGCGAAGGTCAGGACCATGCTCAACCCCTGGAGCGCCTCCCCTTCGCCCGGCTCGAGCGAGATCTCGGCAACGACGAGCCGCCGGCCTCGCTCGAACTCCTCGATTTTCCCGAGCACCGTCGCCTCGGTCCTCCCCCGCACGTCCGTGAAGCCGATCGCCCAGTTGCCGCCGGGCCGCAGCCCCACCAGCGCTCCTTCGCACCACCAGGACAGCAGGTCAGACACGCGCGTGAAGGCATCGAAGGCGTCGTACGCGCTCGCCTGGATCGAAACCGAGCGGAAGATCGGGTCGCCCATCGAGCCATTGTACCCACGTCGCTCGCAGTCCGCTCGCTCCCGCGGCGTGAGCCTCCTCCCTCGCTCCGCTCGGGAGACTACTCACGCCG
>Ga0209009_1000469_pt1 | contig 13958 bp, 13 predicted proteins | sample BlaSpr_A8_OM3_M2_FD_187979 | JGI IMG/M metagenome (GOLD analysis project Ga0209009, IMG submission 187979) | Forest soil microbial communities from Thunder Bay, Ontario, Canada - Black Spruce, Ontario site 2_A8_OM3_M2 (SPAdes) (version 2) | ecosystem: Environmental > Terrestrial > Soil > Boreal... | reverse complement strand
CTACCGCCTCGCTGGTGGAAGCCACAGGCTCGGTTAGGGTATCGAGCCGCCCCCGCATTCGAATGCTCTGAGCGCGATTCCTGTGGTCTAGATCGATAACGCCCAAGACGACCCAATGGCACTCCTCGCACGGAGTCTCGAACTCGTGGACAGTGACAACGAGAAAGTGCCTACCTCTAATTGTCAGGTCCGAATCTTTGCACTGAGTCAGCCACGCTCCGTATGTGTTCCACCAAGCCCACTCATCTTTCGCGTCTGCCAGTTTCGCCGCCGAGCGGGCGAGCTTCTTCTCATAATCTGGAATCGCCGACCGGACGATCTCAACTGATGTCAACTTAACACTGGCCGGGCATGGGATCGGCTTTGCGTAATCATCCTGCGCCGTCGCCACATCGAGCCCGAGAATCGCGAAGAGCAGGGCAAGCGCTATGCTCCTCATGTACCCAGGCAAGTCGCCGAACGGCTTGCGGCTCAGCGGCGAGCGCAGCGGAGCGGAGCGAGAACGCTGACGGGCGATGGTGGGCGCGAGGATTCTTGGGTTGAACGCCATGAGCCTCTTGCCACGATACGCCCCTGCCAGCGCGTCCTCAAGGTGCCAGGGCGTGCGTCCCGCCGGCGGGGCCGGGCGCGTGCTATTCGCCCTCGGTGAGTAGAGGAAGAACACCGTCGGCCCACCCATCTGACGCCAACCCGGCGAGCGTCGGCCGCGGTTCGGCGCATCTCGTCTCGAGGGCTGACCGGGAGGATCTGCGTCGGTGGCCCGGCGAAACGGGTCCGAGATGCTCGGTGTGGAATCCCACCACGGGTGCGAACTTGTGTCCGAATGCGGACCCTAAAGAAACCCAACAAAAGCCAACATGACGAAAAACGTGACTCCCTCGCCATCTCGCGAAACGTTAGGAAACAGCGAGGGTTAGCTTTGGGTAGGTTGGTTTTTGTAGGTGTTTGTTTGGTCGGGACGCCGGGATTCGAACCCCCGGCACCCTGACCCGTTTCGGCGGAATCCTTCGGAAAAGCGGGGAATCAGGGATCAGCCGGACCGACGAAATCCGGCGTTTCCGGCACCCGTTCTTTCACCCATTCTTTCACCCGGGGGAATACCTAGAGAAAGTCCGCGCCAGGCGGATCCTCCAGATCGAGCTCCTCCTCGAGCCGGAGGAATAATTTGTGTATCTCGAAAGAGTCGTCCGGCAGGGCTTCCCCGAACACGAAAGAATCGTCCCCAATCGGTAATTCCGAGAACCGGAGCGGCACCGGGTATCTGCCGGACCACGTCGCCGCATGGCTCAGGCGTTTGACTAGCCTTGTCTCCTCTTCCGAGAAGACAAGCCCAAGCCGCCGGCCGAGATCCAGGAGATCGTGTGACCGAAGCTCCAGGGGAAACCGCCGTTCGGGTGTTTTGAGCATGAACTCTTTGTACCTGTCGCGGTTCCGGGCCACCAAGGCACCCTTGAGAAAGTTCTCGACAGCGAACGAGACGAGCATCAGATATGCCGAGTTCAAAGCGTGGAACGGCGGGGTCTCCGAGTGGTCGAGAATCGCAGGCTCGAGGGATTCTGCGACCGCAATCAACTCCTCCGCTTTCTCCTTCCAGGCGGACGGCTTCAGGAGCTTGATCCGGTAATAGGCCCGGAGCATTCCATCCCTGTCGCTCTGGCTCACGGTCATAACGGGATCAGTCTAATTGGGCATCGCCTTGGTGAGCGAGAAGGCGAGGCCGGGAGGCCCGTCCTAGAGTTTCGGCTGGATCTGCATCCGGATCTTGCCGGCGAGCTCGCGATGTCCTCCCTTTTCCAGGATCTCTGCGGCAAACGCCACGCCCTCCCGGAAGGTTCCTTCGAGAGCCGTCTCGATCGGCAGCGTCCCGGGGAGCCAGGTATCCTTGGCGGTTCGTGCCTTCAGCCGCCAGCCTGCCCGGAACTGGCCCAGCGGGTCATCGCCGCGCTTACCGTTGGAGAGTCGCATCGTCGTCGCCTCCGGCATTGGTAGGTACAGAATACTCGCTCCCAAAAGTGGCGAGCTGGGTCCGAACCCCAGCCCGCCTTCATCTTCGCTTTGACCGCGTTTCTCGCTCCAAGCCCCCACCATCCACCTGAATCAAAACTCGTGATTCTCGGCCGCTCGGACTATCGCAGCATAGAATCCCCGTCGGCGTCATCTGATGACATTTTCCGCCGGGACCCGGCTAGGCCCCTACGAGATTCCCTCTTGCGGTGATAGGGGTATCGCTGTCGTTGTGCTGCACGGACAAGTCGCCCACGCGCCCGGATCGAAATGCCCAGTCAAGCGCCGCGCGGGAAGAGAGCACGCTCGCGCCTCAGCTCTCACGGCCCGCTCCGCACGTTGTCGCTCCGCGAGCGCCAATGGGTCCGCCGATCCAACTTCTGCGCATCGGCGGCTGGGGCAGTCCCAGGCCCCTGGCCTCGACAACCGCCTCCTGATCGTCACGAGGACCGGCGCCACCTTCCGGTCGGAATGCTTCGAACGGAGTGATTGAGGAGGCTATCCTCCTTGATGCCACCGGGCACTTCGACGTTCTCGGGACTTACCAGATTCAGTCAGGCCCGGGCGGTCCACCGCGGCCGCCCCGCTACGTCGGCTTCGCGATTGGTGAGACGCTGACCCTCACGGTAATCCTGGCACAAAACAAACAGACCTTCGGGCCCCTTCACGCTGACCTTCGGTCAGGTGCCGCAGATCGGCGATTGTCCGATTGTCTAGAACTGCTAGACGCGCAGCCTTCAGGAGACACTGCGCCCGAACCCTGAGTCCTGAGACAATTCAATGCTGACGGCCTCTCTACGGTCCTCCTCATGACTGCTGTATACGTCGTTTGGCGGCGCCTAAATCCTCTCCAACTCGTAGAGATATGGCACACCAGATGAGCGCCGGGCAGGCAGGCCAGTAGCACCTCGTTATTGCGTACGCAGCGAGGCCGCGTCCTCGAGGAGCACCTGAACCACGATTGCCGTAACGTGCTTTCCGGCTTGGGCCTTCACCTCCCGCTCGAACGCCGCGAGAATGTTCCCGCGGGATAACCCAGCAGCGCGCTGCGCGGCAAGGATCTCCTGGGCGAGCGACGTGGCAATTCCGCGATTGTCAATTAAACCAAGTTGAAGACTGTTACTGATATCCGCAAGCGTGCCAGCAAATGTCGCAAGTCGCTTGACACGCGGGACGGCGCCGGGGGAGGGAGAAAGCTCAAGTGACACCGACGACGTTGAGCCGACTCCTGCGATACCCACAAGCGTCCTCTCCGGTTGAGGACTCCCGTCCTGCGAGAACATCCGCGTCGATAAGGTATATGTCCCGAGCTTCAAGCCAGTAATGGTGATTTTATACAGACCTTGGGAAGGCTGGAATACGTCGGCAAAGTGCGCCACCGCGGTTGGGGGAGCCCCCGTGACATCATCTTCCAACCCGTCTCTGAAATACACAGAGCGTGGAATCTGCTCGGTCACCTGCCCGGTGGCCGGGTCGGACCCCGTGCCGCGCTGTGAGGGGTCGACGACCAAGAACTCCGCAGCATCACCAACCGCAAGATCTAATTCGCTGATGTCTCCGGGTGGATCAGCGACAAAGCCCCGCGTCTCGAATTCGCTGTTGTATTGACTCAGCAGGGTGTGTGGAAATCCGGGATCGGCAATCTGGAAATCGTTTCCGGTCTTGCCGGTCACAACTACGAAGTGGCCGGGGATACCCTGCGGGTTCAACTCCACGCCCACGACTACGGGATAGCCGCCCTGGCAAACAGTGGTGTCAAGGTATTCGGCGGCGGACTGAGGGCTACTGACAGAATTAATACGGGTGGAATGGAACTTCATTGTCCCACCAGAGGCATCACGTGTCGCAGGCCCCCAGTTTACACTAAGCCCTGCGTAGTCAGTGTCAGTGGCGGCCATGAACGCGTTGAGGGAACCGGGATCGTTGCCAACGCCAGTGAAGTTAAGCGCCATAGAAAGCTACGTTTAGGGCACAACCCCTCTGCGCTATGGTCACAAAGCCGGAATGATCATAGAGATCGGCTCCCCAGTGAGGATCGCCTTGGCTGAGGCGTGTCACGTTCACCTGGCAGGCCGAGCCGGTCAGAATGCCGTGCACCGTGAGGTGCTCCTCCAGACTTCCATCGGCGGATCGGTAGAAGAGGTTGTCGCGGTTGAAGTCGACGGCTGGGATCGCGTCGAACCCGGCGATCCTGCCGAAGAACCCGGCCTGGGCAGGGTTGAAGTTGCCCTGATTCACGCCAGGAGGCGGGATTAACTGACAGTTGCCGCTGCCACAGTCGGCGTTGGCGACTCCTGCGGAGACATACGATGGATTGATTACGAAGTTGATGGTCGAAGGATCGTACGAATTCGGACCATAGGGCATGCCGTAAGCCCAGCTGGATGACTGGCCTTGGGCGATGTAGAAGTCCCTCATGTCCGTGTAGCGCGCGTGTGCCGCTGAGCCGGGCACTCCGTACGTGACACCCGAAGCAGTGATCGATGAGGTTCCGTCATCAAGCCACAGCCCATTGATTCGGGCGAGGCTCGCGAGCGTGTAGCCGATCGTGGACAGAACATAGGAGTGACCGGCGAAGGTTTCAGTCCTCGTGTAGGTCCAGTCGATGCGCCCGGTCATACGGGGGTCGGTTGCCGTTGCAGATAGAGGATTGGTGAGGGCCAGCGAGGGCGCCATTAACACCACGGCTACGATCAGGCCCATAAAGCGGCTTGGGCCACTCCTTAGCTGATGGCGCGTAGTGCGCACACAGGCCTCCATCCGCTGCCAGAATCTCTGTGAAGCAATCATGACTCCTCCTGTCCTGGAGCGACTGTGTGGCAGCGGGTCATTAAGGCGCAATGATGCAAGGAACCCAATTCCCGATTGATGTAAAGACATCATTCTTTCCGCTCTCGAGCGAGCGGGGGACGGGCGACAGAGAGAAGATCCCTGCCAAATATTGTGTCGTGTGCTCCTGGAGCCTGAGATGTACGGTGCGCCTGGTGATGCCAGCAGCGTAGATAAGGTAGCCGTCTTGGTATTCGAAAGCCTGAAGATAGGTTCCCGGGAGGCTAGGTGCGGGTGGCAGAGCGGACTCGAAGTTCGGCCAGCGGAATGGGCCTTGCCAGTGGGTTTGCCGAGGCGGCGTTTTCATTCTTAGTCCTTACTCAAGGCTGATCGACGGATCAATCTCTGCCGACCGTGGCCCGGTTGATCAGGATAGTGTCCGGCAATCCGGCGCCCATCGTCCAATACTTGTGATCACAGAAATACAGCATCTTGTAGGGTTTGCCGCTAAAATACTCCATGCAGCCATGCTCGCGGATGTACCGCACCGCGGCATCGAACTGTGCGCCCAAGGCATTCCTGCGAAGGGTATATTCGTGTGGGTGTTCTGGCATTGTCCGCGCAAACTGCCATCCGTGGCGCTCGACGAACTCGGCAAAGTCGTGCTCTCCCCAGGCGCTCGGCTGATCCGCGTCGAAGCATGTCCATTGATTGGCAGGCATAGCGGATTACTCTGCGAACCGCATGAACACTCGGCACACCTTGCGGGAACTCGCGTGGTCACCGGATGCTTTGCAGCTCAAAGGCGAGCGTTGCGGAGCGGGGCAAGTCCACCGGAGCAGCATGGTGGGCGTGTTCAAGCAGGGAACCGGTGCTTTCGCCTATGCTCGGCAAGATAGGGCAGATGTCGGGCGGACAACTTAAGCCGAACCGATCTAGCTATTCCAAGCCGTCTCGCCTCGCTCAGAGGCAACCGCGGTGAGAACAGGATTCGGCCGCGTTCGTCGAATGAGAGAAGACCGCGATCGAACGCCGCATCCACATTCGGCGCGAGCAGAAGCCCGTTGAAACCGTCCAACCTTTCCCTGTTGGTGGAGTCGCGCCACGGTTTGATATGCGAAGCCCGCAGCAGAAGTGAGTGTTTGCAACCTGTAACGGGGCAGAACTGCCACTGCCGCATGACTCGCATTCGAAACAGGCCCTGGCCCAACCGAGTCTGAATCAGCCGCCGCTTTTCAGTCCTGGTGTGTGACGAATTAGCGATTGCTTCAAGATCTTCTGCCAGTCTGTCAGGTTTCCGTCGTAGTGCCCGAATTCGGGCGGCAACCGTCCCGGCCATAGCGCGCCGGCTTGGTGCTGCTGTCTTGAGGTCCACGGGCAGGCGCCAGTACTTTCGGGGTTTATCAAACGCTGGCTTCGGATCGATCTTGCGTTGGCGGCAGTACTCTATGTACTCTGACTCATAAAGGCCGAGAACTGGCGGACCGCCGAGGATCTCTTCGATCGCCCGGTTCGTGTCACCGCCGTCATGAAGGCTGCCGGCCTGCCGGTTCAGACTAGGCGAGTTGCCTCTATAGCCAACGAATCTGCTGGGCGCGAACCTGTAGTTCGGCGATTTGCCGTAGACGACGAAGCAAATCCCCTTCGCCACGAGATCGCGGCATTCGCCGCCTTCTTGGGAACCGGCTGCGGTGAGGAAAGAGTTGAATGTTCTGAGTGATTCAAGTAGCTCCGGTTTGTCGCTAACGAGTGGAAGCATCGCTCTCCTTTTTCACGAAGAACTGCGACAGCCGCAGGGCGGCTAACGGCTGGCGCACAGCGGCGAACTCAGCGATGTGGAGCAATCAGTAGTCCCAATTCGTCATTGTGATTCGTAGCGTGGTCATCGGATCCGTCTTGAGATCCTTCTTGGATGGAGTGATCTTGGTGCTGTGCTGTACCAAAGCGCCTTCTTTTACCTTAAATGGCCCGAGGGAGGACTCCGCAACCTTTTCATCGCCGTTGAACAATTCAAGCAAGAGCTTCACGAATTTATCGTGCCCCGGATTGAGGATGCTGAAGTGCGCTTCTGTCTCGATCTTGTCTCCCGGGATGTCCTTCGAAGAGACGAGCTGGAGTCCCACAATCGAGACGCCGTCGCAGTGGAAGCGGCGAAGGCGCCCGTACTCGGGGCTCGTCACAGAGCTATCCTTCTTGAGATTCCATACCCCCGGATCAGCGGCAATAAACGGAGCTTCGACCACCATCGGTGAATGGAACTCGGTGGGGTCCGACTTTTGGTCGCCTTGGCGGGCGGTCTGACCAAAACTCTGAGTTGCCAGAACGCAACCCAACAGAATTCCGGACAGGCACTTCATGATATTCGCCTCCTCTTGACTTCCTTGTTCGCGACACGACGAGCGAGTCGTTCTCGATTGCGGGTCAAAAGGGGCTCAGGCCTGCAAGCGGGGAGAGTCTACGAAACCTCTTGTGAATCTTATCATCGCCGGGCCACTCGGATGTACGTTTGATCCCATCCGCCGGCCGGAGTCTGCGGCCACCTCGGATTTCGAAGGCGGCGGTCGGTCCGCCAGGTCAACGGCAGTGCTTCTGCGCGGACGGGCACGGACAAGAACTCGGCCCGCTGAACCCAAGGTACTTAGCCGTCGTTGGTTAGAGGTATTCTCCTTCGGGTCAAGTCCCGTCGATTCCGCAAATCCACGTCAGCCTTCGCAGCACGCCGGATGGCCTTGGGTCTGGATGGAGTACAGCGGGACACTCACCTCTTCGCCAACGCGCGTGGGGATGATCTACCGCATCTATACGCGGGGCGCTAGTTTTCCCCACGCGCGTGGTGAGGGCCCAGGATCATGACGAGATGGATGGTCAGGGCAATGGGCTTCTCAACGCGCGTAGGGATGGTGCAGGCATAGCCGTTCTTGCGATACGGGATAGCGAAGGCTGAAGTGCCCGCGGAGCTATAATCCCCGAAGAACCCCGTTCGACCAAAGAAAGCAAGGCCCGGTTGCCATTCTGCCGAAACTGCGGTGCCCGCCTGCCGGATGGCTCCTCCTCCTGCTCGGCGTGCGACCTGCAGACGACGACACCGCAGAGCCCGTTCCCTGCGATCCCGGGCTACGTGATCCAGCGGCTGCTCGGGGAGGGCGGCATGGGCGCGGTCTACCTAGCGGAAGAGGAGGCTCTCGGCCGGAAAGTGGCGTTGAAGCTCATTGGGGAGAAGTTCGCCTCAACTGGCAACGCGCGGACTCGATTCGTTCGGGAAGCCCGTTCGATGGCGACCGTCGAGCACCCGAACATCGTGCGCCTGTACGCATTCGGAGAGTCGGAGGGCAGGGCCTACCTCGTCATGGAGTACGTCGACGGGGAATCCCTCGCGGACCGGCTGGCGCGCGAGAAGAGTCTCGGCCCGGCCGAGGCGATTCGCCTCACTCGCCAGATTGCAGAAGCTCTCGACGCGGCATGGGAGAAGAGGATCGTCCACCGCGACATCAAGCCCTCGAACATCCTGATCGACCGGCGGGGTCAGGCTCGAGTCGCGGATTTCGGCCTGGCGAAGCCCGTCGGCATCATCGACGAATCAGCTTTAACGAACAGCAGCGCGATCGTAGGCACGCCGTACTACATCTCGCCAGAGCAGATCCACGGAAAGGAACTCACCTGTCAAAGCGACATCTACTCCCTCGGCGTGATGCTGTACGAGATGCTGACGGGCGAGAAGCCGTTCGCTGCGACATCACCTCTCGCCGTCCTGGACCAGCACCTCCACACGCCCTTCCCGACGCTCGCCGGAAGAGGTCTCGACTGTCCAGACGCGCTCGCCCAGCTCGTTCGGGTGATGACGCGGAAGGATCCGGCCGACCGGCCAGGCTCCTACACAGACGTGGTCGCCGCTCTCAACGCCGTGGCGAGCGATCGCCCGCTGCCGCAGAGCCTGGCCCGTACTCTTGATCCCCCGCCGGAAGCCACCCGATCGTTCGGAAGCCCTCTCCGCAAATGGGCCCTCCTGGCGATGGCCGTGATCGCCACGCTCGTGGCGACGGCGTCTTTCTGGGGTCGCTACGCCCCGGCGTCGGCGGGGGTGAATCCCGCGTCGGCCTCGATTCCCGACGGCCGGTTGAGCGTCGCCGTCGCGCCGTTCTACGGCCCCGATGACGACTCGGCCAAGGAAGGGCGGGTCATGGCAGCGCTCGTCGAGAAGTCCATCCGCGGCCGCTTCGGAAAAGACGAGGCGACGGTCTTCGGAATCGAAGACACGCAGCGGCCCGTACACGACCACGACGCCGCGCGCGCCCTCGGCAAGAAGCTTGGCGCCAACGCCGTGATTTGGGGGGAAGCGATCGCCCTGCGGGGGGAGACCAACATCCAGCCGTACTTCACGATCATTCCGCCCGAGCCTCCTCCGCCGAAACCGGGAGAATCTGCCCCTTCCAAGGGAGCGACGTTCGGCGATCCGTTATTGGCGTTGCGCGAGGAGGCGCCGTCGCTCGTGGTCCAGGGAGCGGCGCCGAACCAGTTCGAACTTCGCCGAACGTCGGCTTCCGGAGTCGGCGACATGGTGATGTTGCTCGCAGGGGTCCATGCCCTCTACCGTCAGGGAAACGCCGAGAAGGCACTGAAGTATCTCCAGGCGGCGCCGGAGACTCCCGAGACGCTGCGGCATCGCGCGTTCGCGTTTGTCAGGCTGGGAAGGATCCCCGAATCGGTAGCGGCCATGCGCGAAGCCGAGAAAGGCGCGCCCGACCCGCGGGACGCCCAGGGGTATGCCGACTTGGGCGATGCCCTTCTCGAGGCCGACCAGACAGCCCCAGCCGTGGAAGCGTACCGCAGAGCGTTCCAGTCTGCAGGAGACATCACGACACACTTCGGGACGCTGTTCGAGGGGAAGCTCTACACCAAAGAGCCGTACAAATACCGGATAAAGCCGGGGCAGAAGTCCAGAGAAACGACGACATACCTCCTCGGCCTCGACCCGTCGACCGGGAATGTCCTCGAACGTCATTTTCTGCCGGGAGTAGCCCAAGAACTGTCGATCCGAAATGGGACGCTGGAAATCTCCTATTCCTCCGATCCTTCTCGAGCAGATTTATCGACGCTCTGGAAGATCGGGCTCGCGAGAGGCCGACTTGACAAGCCGGTCTATCCGACGACGAACCTCCTTCTACGGGTGCATGCGATGAAGAACCCGCGCCGGATCGCCTCGAATTTCCTGGCAGATTTTGAAACACCACAGACGCCCGATGCTCCGCCGCCGCGGTTCGGATTGCACTTGGACAAGCCCGGAGACGTTTTCGCTGACGCTCCTCGTTCGCTTCCCGAGTTGGAGAGCGCGCTCCGGTTCGCCATTTCGCGTGATCCCACTCAACCGTGGTACCAGCTTTTCCTGGGACAGGCGCTTGCCTCCGAAGGGAAGCGGTCCGACGCGACGGCTGCGTGGAGCCGAGTCTTCGAGGGGTCGTATCCGGCGATCCCGTACTACGACTACTCCTGGATGGCGACCATCTTCGAGCGCATAGGCGAGCGCAACTGGGCCGATCGTGCATATTCGGAGGCGCTGAGGCGCCGCAAGCTTATTCCTCAGCCGATCGAGGACGGATTTCTCATCGAACGTCTTCTCAATATACCTTTCATGCGGACAGCCGCGATGGCGAGCGCGCGCGGGCGCGACCTTCCGCGTCAGTATCTCTGGGTCCAGCGGACTCGCGAGATTTCGGGCGTTTGTAATGAGGGTGAGGCCGGGAGCCCGGCCGCGTGGGAGAAATACTTTCGACAGACTGGCGATCTCGAACTCGCCCGGCGCGAAGCGGCTTACCGGGACGCGCTGAGCCGCGCGCCGATCAATCTGGACGCAGCCAGCACCGAGTCCGACATCGCCCTCTATGTATCATTCGCCGCCTTCGTCGCGCTGTGGTGGGTTGTCGGAAGAACACTGATCGTCCGAGGAATTCGGCGGGTCCCCGGGAGCGGAAGCCGGCTGGGCGCCGGAGTCGCAATTACGGTGCTTCTTGGAGCATCACTTGCAGTCGGCCTCGCGGGGTTGCTTCTCAATCGCATCGGTTTGCTCTCGCACCCATATTGGACGGCGGTAGAAGGGCTCGCCGCCGTGGTGCTGTTGGTCGGCGCATCGTCGGCCCTATGGAACCGCGGTATTCGGGCGGCAGTCGCTTCCCTTTCTCTCGCTGAGCGTCTCGCGATCACGGCCGCAGCCCTGCTCCTGGCTGGAGCCGCAGGAGGCTTCGCGGGAGCGATCGAGCGGTATACGAGCTTGTCCAGGATCCCGATTGGTGCCATGGACGGACTCGGAAACCCGCATTTCGCCGACATCCTGGAATCCTCGAAAGGCCACGTCGGCGACTCCCCAGAGATGCGGTACTGCCTAGCCGTGGCGAGCCACATGGCAGGGGACCAAAACCGCGCCCGGGAGCTCTACTCCTCGATTCCAGATGATCCGCGCGCGAGAGACAACCTTGCCGCCTTGGAGAAGGGCGCGATCCTCCCCGTCCATTCCCTGCGGGATGCCGAGATTGCGAATGCGTTCACCGCCGGAATATGGAGCCGTGCCATGCGTCGGTTCTTCTTCTGGCGGCCGATTCAGCCTAGCAGCGATTCCATCGAATGGATCGACATCTCGGTGTTCCTTGCTCTGCGGTGGACGATGGTCGGGGCAGTCCTACTCCTCGGCTTGACGTTGGCGGTTAAGCGTTCCGGGAACCCAGCCGCCCTTTCACTGAGTGCCCTGGCAAGGTCGTTTGCGATTCCCTTCCTGCTCTCCTTCGCGCTACCGCCGATGCTCTTTCTAGTCTGGCTGCTCCCTTCGCCGGTAATGGGGCCGTACACAGGGAGCTGGTACATCAACTTGAACTCTCACCGCGCCAACCCATACCCCAACCCCGTGACCGTGAAAACTGAAGCCGCCGACCTCGCCTACAACTACTGGACCGACTTCTGGGCCATGCCGCATGCGAGGCCCTTCTGGGGGGCGGTCGCGGTCTCGCTCGTCCTCGGTCTCATCCTCGCTGTCGTGTCTTGGAAACAATCACGCTCGCGCTCGCGGGGCACGCCTTGACCCCGCCCATCAAAGGTCTGGAATGGGTTTCACTTTGCGGCTGGGAGTCGAGACTTCGCAGGACTGGGGCGAGTCGGTCTGCCACGGCAACGAGTCTGCTCTGCGCGGACTGGACACGGACAGAAACACGGCCAGCCAAACTTAAGCTGTTCAGCCGCCGTTAGTTAGCTATGTTGTCCTCCGGGTTCGAGTCCCGTCGGCCCGGCCAATCCACATCATCCCTCGTAGCCCGTCGGATGGGCTTCGAGCCTTTCTCCGCCGTGTTTTCCGCCACCTTGGGGCTCGCCCCGCGGCTCCCATCGATGAACGTCCGTGGACGTGGGTTCACGGCCAGAACACGGACAGCGACACGTCCAACCGGCCTGGCCTCGATGGCTGAACGGGCTGGGGGTTCGATTCCGCCCCCCACAGCCATTTCCCCGTGAGCTTTTCGCGTACAGCAATTCGTCATGCAAGCTCGGCGGCAACGCTACCTTGCCCTGGCCCCTCCTGAGCCTGGATACCCTCTCCGCCGTCATGCGCTACCCTAATGTCACTTGAAGCTCATCGAGATTACGTGTTTGGTTGACGCTGCCGGGTTCACGCGGACGCCGGCGTGGGAGCGCGTATCGAGCGATGTCCGCGAAGCGATCCAGGCGATCCACTGGCCTCCTGACTCATCGATCTTTACGATCCATCCGCAGTCGGGCAAGAAACACGGGCAGGGCAACGGCGTCAAGCCGATCAAGGAGGCGTTCGTCCTGAAGCTCCTCGACCTCGGCTGGAAACCGGAGCAGGGTTACCCGCGCGGAGAGGACGAGAAGGAGAGGAAGTTTTGGCCGGGAGGTTTCGACGCGTGGCTGGATCTGTCCGGAGAAGGTCTCCCGCCATTCGTTGCAGAGTGGGAGACGGGCAACATTTCGTCGAGTCATCGGGCGATGAACAAGATGGCGATGGGGCTGATGGCCGGAAAGCTTTCCGGCGGGGTGCTCGTCCTGCCCACGAGGGCGCTCTACAGCTTCCTTACTGATCGCGTTGGCAATTACCGCGAGCTCGAGCCTTACTTCGAGCTCTGGTCTTCTCTTCCGATCGAGTCAGGCTGCCTCGCGGTCATCGCCGTTGAGCACGACGCGGTAAGCACGGACGTTTCTCGGATCAAGAAGGGAACCGACGGCTGGGCGCTGACTAGAAAAGTGAGAGGGCGGCCTGTGCGGGGCGCTTCACGCGGCGGGACATCCCCTTCGCGGCGTCGCCGAGGTTCTTCGGCACGACGTTAGGCCGTTCGCCCTTGAGTCTCCGGATGATCGGATCGCAATCGCCCAACTCGACGCCGATCCAATGGCGGTGCGTTTCTTCGGCGGCGACGTAGGTCGTTCCGCTTCCGCCGAAGGGGTCGAAAACTAGGTCGCCCGGCCGAGTCGAGATCGAGAGGACGCGGCGCAGGAGCTTGATCGAGAGCTCGTTGGCCGATCGACGCTTAGTCGAGTTGTGCCGGACAGGTGGAATGTCGGTCCACACGTCGGCAACGTTCAGGCCTGCGGGATTCAGCTTGGCGCGATGGCCACCGTAGTCCTTGATGTCACCGCCGCAGTGACGGCAGATCGGGACGGGCATGCGCGGCCGCTCGAAAAACCTCGGCTTGCCCTTGGTGTAGTAGAGCAGGCTGTAGTGCGAAGGATAGAGGCGCCCGGGAATCGGCAGCGAGTATTTGATGTCGATCGCGATCCAGTGGCGAAAGAGCATTCCTTCCTCGTTCAAGCGGTGACCGAGCTCGACGTTCCAGCGTGGGAGGTTGAAGAGGTAGATGGCGCCGCCTGGCTTCAGGACTCGGACACACTCTCCGATCCAGCGAGCGCACCAACCCAGGTAATGCTCGTCGGCGAGCGAGTCGTTGACTCCGTGGCCGTAGTTCTTGCCCAGGTTGAAGGGCGGGTCGGCGAAGACCAGATCGATGGTGGATTCGTTCATCAGGGCGAGGAGATCCAAGCAGTCGCCCTGGTAGAGGCGTCCGAGCTCGGACTGGTAGATCGGCTCTCTCATCTTGCGCGCCGGCTTGGCCGGCTGTCTCCTTGCAGTCATCCTAAGGCGTAAATAAGGCGCAAGTCAACCTCTTTTCGGCGTAGGGAGATCCTAGTCGCGGTCG
>Ga0209009_1000468_pt1 | contig 13963 bp, 10 predicted proteins | sample BlaSpr_A8_OM3_M2_FD_187979 | JGI IMG/M metagenome (GOLD analysis project Ga0209009, IMG submission 187979) | Forest soil microbial communities from Thunder Bay, Ontario, Canada - Black Spruce, Ontario site 2_A8_OM3_M2 (SPAdes) (version 2) | ecosystem: Environmental > Terrestrial > Soil > Boreal... | reverse complement strand
CGATGAGCATCAGGTCCCGGGCCGGGTCGCCGTCGGGCGCGTCGTTGCAGGGCACCTCGTACTTGGCGTCCTCGTCGAACAGCTGCAACCAGTCGTCGAGTCGCCACGCGTCCAGCAATGCGGCCTCTGCGTAGAGGAAGTCCTCGACATGCTGCCTAATTGCAGTGGCCTGCTGTGAGGCCGCCGTGGTCACTGGACACCCGATCGGTCCGCCGCGGCGCCCATCTGCTGCTGCCAGCGCCGCCAGAATGCGCGCATCTGTTCCTCGTCGTTGGCCTTGGGAGAGCGGCCCATGCCGCGGGAGATGTCGTTCCACACGACTCCGCCGCTGGCAAAGCCCTGTTGACACGACTCCAACGCCTCCACGTCGTCGGGGGTGGCGAAGCCGCCCGGGCCAAGGAACGTCAGGAAGCTGTCGAGCCGCCGCTGGCGCAGGGCTGGCAGCTCGTTGGCGGGTGCCAGTTCCCAGGCGGTGACGTCGACGGTGTCGGGCGCGGGCGGATAGAACGTGCGCACGGTCACGGCCATGATGTCGTTGATGATCAGGTTCGGATAGATCAGCATGTTGCGGTTCACTTCGGCCATGGTGTGCGCTCTCTGCTCGCCGTGGCGGGCATCCAGATCCCCCCGCAGCCGGTCGATTTCGGTGCGTGCGTCCTCACCGAACAGCGGCTCCCATTTGGCGACTGGACGTCCCCACGGAGAGGAGTACTCGATCACGGCGTGACCGTTGCCGAGATCGACGGCTCGACCGCTCACGCCGCCGCGCAGGTCGGTGCCGATCGACACCAGGTACTTGAAGTAGGTGTCGTGCGTGGACTCCGCATGGTATCCGTCGATGCTGTTCTCCACCAACAGCTTCCAGTTGGCCGCGAAGCTGTACTGGTTGGTGCCGCGGACTATCTCCACCGACCCGCCGCACCCGTCGATGACGAGATCGATGTAGTCCTTGGCATCGGCGAGATAAGTGGGCAGGTCGACTATGCCGGGGTCGAAGCTGGCGAACACGAAGCCGCGGTAGGACTCCACACGCTCCACCCGCTTGAGCCCCAACTCATCGAAGTTCACGCCACCGGCGTAGGCGTCGCGGTCCGGCACACCCTTGAGTTGTCCTTCGGAGTCGAAGGTCCACGCGTGGTAGAAGCATTGGAACACTTTGGAATTGCCGGAGTCCTGCCGGCACACCAGCGCTCCGCGGTGGGTGCAGGTGTTGTGGAACACGTTGACGTTGCCGGTTTGCACCCCGCGGACCATGAAGACCGGTCGCCCGCCGACCGGTCGCCGGACGAAGTCGCCAGGATTGGGGATCTCCGATTCGTGGCCGACATACAGCCACGACTTGGCGAAGATCCGCTCGATCTCGGCCGCGTGGATGCGCGGTGAGGTCATCGCCGAGCGGTGCACCCGGAACCGTTGAGCCGCAAGGTCGTCGTCGACGATCGGCATGTGTGCTGTCACGGTGGACGTCGTCATCGTTCGCTCCCTTCCGTAAACACGGCAAAACATTTGTTGGAGTTGAAGACATCGGTGGTGACGAGTTCTGACCACTCGAGGTCCAGGCCGAGTTCGCCGACCGCGCCGGTGAGGCAGAACCAATTGAGCATTTCGTGCTGACCTGAATCGACGATCTCGTGGCTGGCGGTGGCCTGCCACGTCGTGTAGTCGTGGTCCACGAACAGCTGATACAGCCGGCGGTCGGCGTCGGTGTCCGGTGTGATGTGCCAGGTCTTGTCGGTGAGGAACGCGTGCGACCAACTAGAGGACGCCACCAGTGCCACGCGCAGGTCGGTTTCGCGGAACGACTGCGCGACCGCGCGGCCCAGCGCAAAGCAGCGCGCGGGCGTAGGCCCGGAGGGATCGAGCCGTTCGCCGGCGATCGCCGCGAATCGCGCCAGGCCACCCCGGCGGGCGATCGCATGCTGCCCGTAGCAGTTGACCGTGATGGGAATGAGCCGATACTCGAAGGCCGACCCGGCGTTCGGGTAGTCCAGGAACAGCTGAGTGTTGACGATCGCGTGCGGAAACGGTGCAGCGCTGCGCTTTTGGTAGGAATACGCGATGTCGAATCCGCGGCCGATCAGGTCGCTGGCGAGCCGGCGCGCGCCGTCGGCGTCGCCGTGCAGAGTGATAGTGCTGTCGTCGGGCAGGCCCCAGGCGTTCGGGCTGCCACGGCGGGTCATCACCTCAAAGGGGTTGACATCGACGTCGCCATACGCGAGCACGCAGAACGGCGGGACGACCTCTTCGCGGAAGTTCTCGTATTGGTCGTCGCCCCACACCACCACGACGTCGGGAGCGAACTCGTCGAGGGCATCGCGGCAGCGAGACAGGTTCTCCACCAGTAGCTTTCGATGATGTGTCGCTGATGCCACACCACCGTCGGCACCCCATTCGGCGCGCATCGGCGCCGACCAGTTGGCAGGGTCCTTGACCTCAGCGGGAATGTCGGGATCAGCCAGTGTCCAGCGCAACAGGTCCGCCATGTGCTCGTCGGTGCCGGCCAGCAGCGGATAGTGGGTCAGGCCCAGACCTAGGAAGTGCGCCATAGTGTTCCTCCAGATTGGTGCGGCAGATCCTGCGGCGCAGATCAGCGGGCAGGTCGGTCACGATGTCGTCGATGGGCTCGGGCATCGCCGGGAAGGGATAGTCGGAGCCGAAAACGACATGATCGCTCCCGAAGAGTTCGAGTGCTGCGTCGAACGGGCGCCGGCCGTATGTCAATGAGTCGCACCAGAACTGGGCGGCCAGGCGGCTCGGCAAGTCGGGGGAGTCGGCGGTGGTGCCGGCCATGATCGCCCCCTTATCGAGTCGGCCGATCAGTGCCGGCAGCGCGCCTCCGCCGTGGGCGAGGCAGATTCGCACTTGGGGTCGGCGGGACAATGCGCCGCCAACGATCAGAGCCGCCGCGGCCAGTGCGGTCTCGATGGGCATTCCGGCGCCAAACCCAAGTGCCAGCCCGGTCACCCGCGGCGACAGGTCCTGGTCGCTGGGATGCACCAGGACCAGAGCGCCAAGTTCATGCGCGACGGCGAAGAACCGGTCCAGGCTCGGGTCGGCCAGCTCGGTACCGCCGACCTGGGTGCCGATCTCGACGCCGAGGAATCCGCGCTGACGCATGCACCGGCGCATCTCGTCGACGGCTCGATCCGGGTCCTGCATGGCCAGGGCGCCCAGCGCGGCAAAACGAGTCGGGTGCTGTCGGACGATCCGGCCGAAGAACTCGTTTTGAACCGACGCCAGTTCAGCCGCACCGGCCGCCGATGCCTGGTAGCAGAACGTCACCGGTATCGGCGAAAGCACTTGCGCCGCAATGCCTTCGCGGTCCATGTCGGTGAGCCGGGCCGCGGGTGACCAGCACCGGTGATCGATCCGGCGGTAGAACTCCCCACCAAACATCAGGTGCGCGTCGGTCTCGCTGGTGCGATCGATGCTGGGCCAGCGGTCGCGGGGATAGCCCCTCGTCAGGTCCGGCAGATCATCGTCGATGGCGTGGGTGTGGACATCGACGAGGCCTGTGCGGGCGGATCGGTGAGCGTCGATGGCCGTGGCTCCGTGCAACACGTTGGACGAATGTGTTGCGGTCAAAGATAGCTATTATGCATACATAATTCAATATGTAGATCCACAATTGCTCAGGGCTGCTGCGGGGTGTTCGGCGTGCGATCGGGATCGTCGGCGCGGATCAGGTCTTGATCGTGGCGGTTGATGGCGTCGACGAACGACTGCTGATCGTGCAGCGCGATGGCGGCCACGATGTCGTCATGGACGTCGAGGCTCCTGGCCAGCAGCTGCTTGTGATGGCGGACGAATACCACCCGGGTCAGTACGGCTTTGATGCTGGTCACGATCAGCTGATGCATCCCCTCCAGGACCGGGATGTGGGCCGCTGCCGCGACGACTCCGTGGAACGCCAGCACGGCGTCGAAGAACTGCGACGCATCGGTGCTGGCCCGCAAGGCCACCATTGCTGACCGCATCGCAGCGACGTCGTCGGGGGTCGCCCGCTCGAACGCCGCCTTGGTCAGCCCGAACTCGAGATATAACCGGGCTTCGAACAGGTCGAGGGGGTGCGGGGTGGACGGCTGGAACCACAGGTCCAACGCGCCGACCCGGACCTGCGAGGGCGAGCTGGCCACGGTGATCCCACCGCCTGGTCCGGGCCGGACGGTAACCAGATCGCGATCACGCAAAATGCGCAGCGTCTCGTTCATCACGGTCGGGCTGATGCCGAACCGGTCCATGATCTCCGAGCGGCGCCCCAGGTGAGCACCGATCGGCAGGCGCGCGCTGAGGATCTCGTGTTCCAGATCGGCCGCGACCCGTTCAGCGCGAGATGACCGCAGCGCAGGCTCACGACGTTGCACGCGCAGCTCCTTCGTATCGCGGTCGGCAGAGCAAGTCTCCCAGATAAAGAATGTAGGAAGTCGGGACTGATGCTCACCCGGGGCGAGTACAGCAAATCGACACCGGATTGCGGAGCACCGAAAGTGACTCTGACGAGGGACCCATAATCCCTCGTGGTGGAGCAGTCACCGTGCTGATCAGCTGGATAGCGTTCCGCCATGCCGCCGGCTGACCGTGACTATCCGCAGCTGCGGGGGACCGGGGACGTCCTCACTCTGGCAGCATGCCCGGGCCCACCGGGTCGCGGTGCGCCCTGTGCGCGGGATGCCGGAAATTTCTGGGGCAGTCGGGCAAATCACCTTGTAAGGGTGTACTTGAGCGTTAGGGTGGCCATCATCAACGCGGGGGAGGGCTGATGCGCTGATGACGACTTACGCCAAGCCCGTCCGCGCGATGGGCGGCTTCTTTGCGATGTCGCTGGACACCTTTGTAATGATGTTCAAGCCGCCGTTCGCCTGGAAGGAATACATCCTTCAGAGCTGGTTCGTGGCACGGGTGTCGGTGTTGCCGGCGCTAATGCTGACGATGCCGTACTCGGTGCTTCTGGTATTCACGTTCAACATTCTGCTGACCGAATTCGGCGCGTCGGACTTCTCCGGAACCGGTGCTGCGATCGGCACCGTGAACCAGATCGGCCCGATTGTCACGGTGCTGGTGGTTTCGGGCGCGGGCGCCACCGCCATGTGCGCGGATCTGGGGGCGCGGACCATTCGCGACGAAATCGACGCGCTGCGCGTGATGGGCATCAACCCCATCCAGACGCTGGTGGTTCCCCGCGTCCTGGCGGCTACCACGGTGGCTTTGGCGCTGTCCGCGACGGTGATCATCGTGGGGCTCACCGGCGCGTTCTTCTTCTGCGTGTTTGTCCAGCACGTCGCGGCAGGTGCGTTCGTCGCGGGTCTGACGACGCTCACCGGCACCGCCGACGTCATTGTCTCGCTGGTCAAGGCGACGCTATTTGGGATGGCAGCAGGCCTGATCGCCTGCTACAAGGGCATCTCGGTCGGCGGAGGTCCGGCCGGTGTCGGCAACGCGGTCAACGAGACCGTCGTGTTCACCTTCATGGTGCTGTTCGCGATCAACGTCATCGTGACCGCCGTCGGCATCCAGTTCACGGTGCAGTGAGGTGAACTGATGAGCGAAGCCGTTCCGAGCAGGCTACATCCGCGGATCCGAAGCGCAAGGGACCGCGTGGTCGGGGAGTGGCTTCGGGTCGGAACGCAGATGCAGTTCTACACCAAGACGCTCGCGTCGATTCCCGATGCCCTGATGCACTACCGGAAGGAAGTGCTGCGGCTGATCGCGACGATGGGGTTGGGTACCGGGGCGCTCGCGGTCGTCGGCGGAACCGTCGCGATCGTCGGCTTCCTCACGGTCACCACCGGCGCCTTGGTGGCGGTTCAGGGCTATAACCAGTTGGCGTCCGTCGGTGTGGAAGCGCTGACCGGGTTCGCGTCGGCGTTCTTCAACGTCCGGCTAATCGTGCCGGGAACCACCTCCGTCGCCCTGTCGGCGACCATCGGCGCCGGCGCCACTGCTCAGCTGGGTGCGATGCGGATCAACGAGGAGATCGACGCGCTTGAGGTGATCGGTATCCGCAGCATCACTTATCTTGCGTCTACCCGGGTCATCGCCGGGGTGGTCGTGGTGATCCCGCTGTACTGCATCGCAATCATCATGGCCTTCCTGGCTGCCCGCCTCGGCACCACCGCCATCTACGGTCAGGGGTCCGGTGTCTACGACCATTACTTCAACACCTTCTTGAATCCCACCGACCTGATCTGGTCGTTTGTCCAGGTTGTAGCGATGACGCTCGTCATCATGCTCGTGCACACCTTTTACGGGTTCACCGCGAGCGGCGGGCCGGCCGGGGTCGGCGAGGCCGTGGGTCGAGCGGTGCGTACCTCGATGGTGATCGCGGCGGTTGAGATCGCGTTGATTTCGCTCGCCGTCTACGGGCAATCCGGCCACTTCAACCTGGCGGGGTAGTGGTATGGAATCCAGGCCAGGAGATCACCGCATCCACCCCGCGTGGTGGACGCTGATCCTGTTGGTGGCCGTCGGGGTGTTCGTGTGGGTGACGACGTCGTTGTTCGCCGGCACGTTCAGGTCCTACGTGCCGGTGACGCTGACATCGGATCGGTCGGGTCTGGTGATGGAAACCAACGCCAAGGTCAAGATGCGTGGCGTAGAGGTCGGCCGGGTCAGCCAGATCAACGCTGAAAAGAACGCGGTGAGCTTGAAGCTTCAGATCGACCCCGATCAAGTCCGCTACATCCCGGCCAACGTGGAGGCACAGATTCAGGCCACAACGGCGTTCGGCGCCAAGTTCGTCGACCTGATCTATCCGAAGGACCCGAGTCCTGCGCGGCTGGCCGCCGGCGCGGTGCTGCATTCGAAGAATGTCAGCGTAGAGGTCAACACCGTCTTCGAGAATCTGGTGGATCTGCTCAAGATGGTCGATCCGGCCAAGCTGAACGCGGTGTTGACCGCGGTGGCCGACTCAGTGCGCGGGCAAGGCGAACGGATAGGCGAGGCGATCACCGACCTCAACCAGGTGTTGCTGGCGGTCAATCCGCGTACCGAAACGATCCGACAGGACTGGCGCGCGTTCAAGAACTTCAACGACACCTACAGCGCGGCCGCCCAGAACATCCTGGCGGTGCTGAATGCCGCCAGCACCACCAGTACCACCATCGTCAATGAGTCGACCGCGCTGGATAATTTGCTGCTCAACGTCATCGGCTTCGGGAAGGCGGGGACCAACCTGCTCGCCACGAGCAGAGATAACCTCGTGGCAGCCGTCAATGTTCTTGAGCCGACGACGAACCTGCTGGACAGGTACAGCCCGGAGTACACCTGTTGGCTGCAGGGCGCGACGTGGTTCCTCAACAACGATGGTTATTCGGTGTGGGGCGGCGCCGACGGCCGGTCGATCCACCTGGATGTCGCCCTCTTGGGGGGCAACGACCCCTACCAGTACCCCGACAACCTGCCCATTGTCGCCGCCAAGGGAGGACCCGGCGGAAAGCCGGGATGCGGATCGCTGCCCGACCCCACGAAGAACTTCCCGGTGCGCGAGCTCGTTACCAACACCGGTTGGGGAACCGGCGTCGATATCCGGCCCAACTGGGGCATCGGGCATCCCTGCTGGGTTGATTTCTTCCCGGTGACCCGCGCAGTCCCGGAGCCGCCCACCATCCGTCAATGTATCCCCGGGCCGGCGGTCGGGCCGGTGCCCTATCCCGGCGCGCCGGCCTACGGCGCACCGCTGTACGGCCCGGGTGGGGTGCCGCTGTGGCCGGGTGTGCCGCCGGCAGGGCCCGGCCCGGGGCCGGCACAGCCCGACCAGAACGGCCAGACGCCACCGTGACCGCCGACGCTCGACGCAACCAGGAGATAGGAGGCAAGCATGGCTAACGTGCGAGGCGCCGCCTGGCGCCTGGGTATCTTCCTCACCATCTGCCTGCTCGGCACGTTCGCGCTGCTGACCATCTTCGCGAATTTTCGGTTCGGCCAAGGCAGGACCTACGCCGCCGAGTTCACCAACGTGTCCGGCCTGAAGACCAGCGACCTCGTCCGGATCGCCGGCGTCGAGGTCGGCCAGGTCAAGAAGATCTCCGTCAACCGGGACGCGACCGTTCGGGTGGAATTCTCCACCGACAATTCCGTCAACCTCACCGAGGGAAACCGGGCCGCGATCCGCTACGACAACCTGATCGGCAAGCGCTACCTGGCGTTGGAGGAAGGCGCCGGGCCGCTCGCTCCGCTCAAGCCCGGAGAAACGATTCCGGCGTCCCGCACCGAACCCGCATTGGATCTGGACGCAGTGCTCGGCGGCTTCCGGCCACTCTTTCGCGCTCTGGACCCGCAAAAGGTCAACGAGCTCAGCGGACAGTTGATCCAGGCGTTTCAGGGCCAAGGCCCCACGATCGGGTCGTTTCTGGACGAGGCGGCCGCGGTGACCAACACGTTGGCCGACCGGGATGAACTGGTCGGGCAAGTCATCATCAACCTCAACGTCGTGCTGGGGTCGCTGGGCGGCCAGACCGACAAGCTTGACAAAGCGGTGACCTCTTTGTCGGAACTGGTCCACGGGTTGGCGGCACGCAAAACGGACATCTCAAGTTCGGTGGCCTATATCAACTCCGCGGCCGGCACCGTCGCCGACTTGCTCTCCCAGGCACGCCAGCCGTTCCAGAAGGTGGTTCGTGAGACCGACCGGACCGCGGGCATCGCGGTGGCCGACCATGACTACCTCGACAACCTGCTCAATCAGCTGCCGGATAAGTACAAGGCCCTGGCCCGTCAGGGGATGTACGGCGACTTCTTCAGCTTCTACCTGTGCGAGATCGTGCTCAAGCTCAACGGAAAGGGCGGCCAGCCGGTGTATGTCAAGGTCGCCGGCCAGAGCACGGGACGGTGCGCGCCGAAATGAAATCGTTCTCTGAGCGCAACCCAATGATCATCGGCGTCGTCGGCGTTGCGCTAGTGATCGCGATCGCGCTCGCCGCGCTGAACTACCAGAAGTTGCCGTTCCTCAGCCAGGGCAAGGACTACTCGGCGTACTTCGCAGACGCCGGGGGGCTGTACACGGGTGCCGGCGTCGAAGTCTCCGGAGACATCGTGGGAAAGGTGTCCAGCATCGAACTCGACGGTCAGCACGTGCTCGTCAAGTTCAAGATCGACAAGGGCGTATTTCTGGGTGACCGAACCGAGGCACAAATCAAGACAAAGAGCCTTCTTGGCACGAAGATCCTCGACGTTTTGCCCCGGGGTGAGGGCCAGCTGACTGGCACCATCCCGACTGACAGGACGGTGTCGCCCTACCAGCTGCCCGATGCCCTCGGTGACTTGTCCACCACCATCAGCGGGCTGAACACCGCCCAGCTGTCGGACTCGCTGGCCACGCTGGCGCAAACCTTTTCCAGCACTCCGCCTGATCTGAAGGACGCGGTGCAGGGGGTGGCGCGGTTTTCCCAGACCCTCAACGAGCGCGATGCCCAACTCCGCACCCTGCTCGACAACGCGGCCAAAGCGACAACAGTGCTGGCCAAGCGTACCGATCAGGTGGTCAGCTTGGTGAAGGACACGAATGCGCTTCTGGTACAACTGCGTTCGCAGAGCGGCGCCTTGGATCAGATCTGGTACAACCTGTCCGCGGTGTTCCGGCAACTCAAGGGATTCATCGCCGAGAACAAGCAAACGCTGCGGCCGGCCCTGGACAAGCTCAACGGGGTGCTGGCGATCGTCGACAACCGTAAGGAACGCCTGCAGGAGGCCATCAAACGGCTCAACGGCTACGCGATGTCGCTTGGTGAATCTGTCTCCTCGGGTCCCTTCTTCAAGGCATACGTGGTGAACCTGTTCCCGGGCCAGTTCGTCCAGCCGTTCGTCGATGCCGCATTCTCCGATCTCGGATTGGACCCGGCGACGTTGCTGCCGTCGCAGCTGACCGAACCGCAGACCGGCCAGCCCGGGACACCGGCGTTGCCGGTGCCGTACCCGCGGACCGGCCAGGGCGGCGAGCCGAGGCTGACTCTGCCCGACGCGATCACCGGCAACGTCGACCCCAATTTGCCGGCACAGTTCCCCGGCCGTTATCCATACCGGCCGGAGCCGCCGGCCCCGCCGCCCGGTGGCCCACCGCCGGGGCCACCCGCGCCGTCGCCGCCCGAGATCGCATCGGTACCGCTACCGACACCGTCTCCGGTCTATGTGCCCGCACCGGGTGAGGTGGCGCCCATACGGCCGACGGGAGGCCAACCGTGATGGCCAGGCCGCGCCTCCTATTGGCGGTCGTCCTCGCGGTGGTGCTGGTCGCGTCCCTTTTCGTCGCGGTGCGCACCACCGGTCAGGTGTCCCGAACCCGAGTGGTCGCCTACTTCGACAACAGCGGCGGCCTCTTCCGCGGTGACGACGTGCGCATCCTGGGGGTGCCGGTGGGCAGGGTCGACAAGATCGAACCGCAGCCCGACCGCGTCAAAGTGACGTTCTGGTTCGATCGCAAGTACAAAGTGCCGGCCGACGCAAAGGCCGCGATCCTGTCGCCGCAGCTGGTTACGGGTCGCGCCATCCAGCTCACGCCGGTGTACACGGGCGGGCCTGCGATGCCCGACGGCGCCGTCATCCCGAAGGATCGCACTGCGGTGCCGGTCGAGTGGGATGAGATCCGGGCGCAGCTTCAGCGGTTGACTGAACTGCTACAGCCCACCAAGCCAGGCGGCGTGAGCACGCTGGGTGAATTGATCAACACCGCCGCCGACAACCTGCGCGGGCAAGGCGCCAACATCCGTGACACCGTCATCAAGCTGTCGCAGGCGTTGTCCGCGCTCGGCGACCACAGCAAGGACCTCTTCTCGACGTTGAAGAACCTGTCGACGCTGGTGACGGCGCTGCACGACAGCGCCGATCTGCTCGAGCAGCTCAACCGCAACCTTGCCGAGGTGACTTCGCTGCTCGCCGACGATCCGAACAAGGTCGGTCAGACGGTCGAGGACCTCAACTCGGTGGTCGGCGACGTGCAAAGCTTCGCCGCAGACAACCGGGAGGCGATCGGCACTGCGTCGGACAAACTGGCGTCGATCACCACGGCGCTGGTCCAGAGCCTCGATGACATCAAGCAGACGCTGCACATCGCCCCGACGACGATTGACAACTTCAACAACATCTACGAACCCGCCAACGGATCGCTGACCGGCGCGCTGGCCGCCAGTAACTTCTCCAACCCGATCGCCTTCCTCTGCGGAGCGATTCAGGCCGCCTCGCGCCTTGGGGCCGACCAAGCGGCAAAACTCTGCGTCCAATACCTGGCACCGATCGTGAAGAACCGCCAGTACAACATTTTCCCGCTTGGCGAGGACCTCTTCGTTGGCCCACAGGCCAGGCCGAATGAGGTCACCTACAGCGAGGACTGGATGCGGCCCGACTATGTTCCGGCGGGACCACCGCCTGCTGCGCCGGGCCCGCCTGCGCCGCTGGCGGCCGAGGCGCCGGTGCCGGCGCCGGCGAGTGCCCCACTGGGTGCAGAAGCGCCGCCGCCCGCCGGCACGGTCTCGACCAACCCGGCGGCCGGTCTGCCCGGCATGATGGTGCCCCCCGGTGGTGGCTCATGAGCGCCAGCTACAGCCGCCGCACCTTGGTGTACCTGATGATGGTTGCGGCCTTGGCCGCATTGTCCGGCTGCACCTGGCACGGGCTGAATTCCATTCCGCTGCCCGGCACGCAGGGCCGCGGCCCGGGCTCTTTCGAGGTCAAGGCGCAGATGCCCGATGTCAGCAATCTTCAACAAAATGCCAGGGTGCGGGTCGCTGACGTGACGGTCGGCACGGTGACGAATATCCAACGCGAGGGTTGGCATGCGTTGCTGACGATGCGCCTCAATGGCGACGTCGATCTGCCCGCGAACTCGACCGCCAAGATCGGCCAGACCACCATCCTCGGTTCGCTGCACGTCGAGCTGGCGCCACCGACGGACACCCCACCGCAAGGCAAGCTGCACGACGGCTCACTCATTCCGCTGTCGCACGCCGGTTCCTATCCGACGGTGGAGCAGACGCTGGCGGCGCTGTCGCTGGTGCTCAACGGCGGCGGACTGGGACAGGTACAGGACATCACCGCGGCGTTTTCCACCGCATTCCGGGGTCGCGAGGCCGACCTGCGAAGCCTGATCGAGCAAGTGGACAAATTCACCGCGTACCTCAACGACCAGAAGGGCGACATCATCGCGGCCACCGACAGCCTGAACCACCTGGTCGGGCAGTTCGCTGCGCAGCAGCCCGTCCTGGATCGGGCGATCGCGACCATCCCCGACGCGCTGGCGGTGCTCAACAACCAGCGCGACAACCTCGTCGAGGCCGCCGATCAGCTCGGCAGGTTCGCCGCTCTCACCACCGATGCGGTCAACCAAACCAAAGAGAACCTGGTCAAGGAATTAAGGGAGCTCGGACCGGTGCTTGAGTCGCTGGCCAACGCCGGCCCGAGCCTGACGCGAGCGCTCAGCCTGATTCCCACCTTCCCATTTCCGAACGAGACCATCGAGAAATGGCAACGCGGTGACTACGCCAACCTGACGGCGATCGTCGACCTCACGCTCAGCCGCATCGACTCGGGACTCTTCACCGGCACCAAGTGGGAGTGCGACCTGACCGAGCTGGAGCTGCAGTGGGGTCGCACCATCGGCCAATACCCCAGCCCGTGCACCGCCGGTGGCCCGTTCAACCCGGGCAACCCGCTGACCATCCCGTACCGCTGGGACCAGGGGCCCTAAATGCATCTACACAGAGGCGTCAAGATCCAGCTGGCCATCTTCGCGGTCATCGCGGTGATCGCGATGTCGTTGATGTCGCTGCACTTCATGAAGCTGCCGGCCAAGTGGTTCGGGGTCGGGCGCTACACGGTGACGATGGACCTACCGCAAACCGGCGGGCTGTACAGCAGCAGCAACGTGACTTACCGCGGGACGGAAGTGGGCCGGGTGGAGTCCGTCCACCTGACCAACACCGGCGTCGAAGCTGTGCTGTCCCTGAAATCCGGCATCGACATTCCGTCGGATCTCATCGCGCAGGTGCACAGTCAATCGGCGATCGGTGAACAGTACGTCGATTTGCGGCCCCGCAACGGCACCTCCCCGCCGCTCAAGAACGGCGACGTCATTCCGCTGGCCGACACCACCGTGCCGCCCGACATCAACGCCGTGCTCGCCGCGGCGAACACCGGTCTGCAGGCCGTGCCTCAGGACAATCTCAAGACCGTCATCGACGAGTCGTACATTGCAGTGGGCGGGCTGGGCCCCGAGCTCACCCGCATCGTGAAGGGTTCGACCGACCTGTCGATCGAGGCCCGCAAGAATCTCGACCCGCTGATCGCGCTGATCGACCAGTCGCAGCCGGTGCTGAATTCGCAGACCAACACGTCCGATTCGATTCAGGCGTGGGCGTCGCACCTGGCCACCGTGACCACTGAACTGCAGACCCACGACCAGGCCGTCGCCGGCTCCATCACGGGCGGCGGCCCGGCGGCCGGTGAGGCACGCCAACTCATCGAGCGGCTACAGCCCACGCTGCCCATTCTGCTGAACAATCTGGTCAGCATCGGCCAGGTCGCGCTCACCTACCAGAACGACATCGAACAGCTTCTCGTCCTGCTGCCCGAATCCGTAGCCCTCGAATCGGCCGGCAACGTGGCGAACGCGAACACCAAGCAGGACTACCGGGGCCAGTACCTGAGCTTCAACCTCAACCTGAATTTGCCGCCGCCGTGCACCACCGGGTTCTTGCCGGCCCAGCAGCAGCGCATCCCGACCTTCGAGGATTATCCGAACCGCCCGGCCGGCGACCTGTACTGCAGAGTCCCGCAAGACTCGCCGTTCAACGTGCGCGGCGCCCGCGACGCCCCGTGCGAGACCGTGCCCGGTAAGCGCGCCCCCACCGTCGCACTGTGCGAAAGCAACGAGCAGTATGTGCCGCTCAATGACGGCTACAACTGGAAAGGCGACCCCAACGCCACCAACTCTGGCCAGGACATCCCGCAGCTGCCGCCCGGCTCACCGCCAGCAGCG
>Ga0209009_1000467_pt1 | contig 13989 bp, 11 predicted proteins | sample BlaSpr_A8_OM3_M2_FD_187979 | JGI IMG/M metagenome (GOLD analysis project Ga0209009, IMG submission 187979) | Forest soil microbial communities from Thunder Bay, Ontario, Canada - Black Spruce, Ontario site 2_A8_OM3_M2 (SPAdes) (version 2) | ecosystem: Environmental > Terrestrial > Soil > Boreal... | reverse complement strand
GCCGATCCCGTCGATCGGCGAGATCACACCCTGCAGCACGAAATACAATCCGCTGAACTCAGAGGTCCGCTCGATGGCCAGCACGTCGAGCGCCGACTCGACCACGCACAGCAGCGTGGCGTCGCGCCGCGAGGACAAGCAGATCGCGCAGAGGCTGCCCTCGGCGATGTTGTAGCAGCGCTCGCAGTAGCCGATGCGCGCCTTCACATCCTCGATCGCGTGCGCGAGCGAAGCGGCACGCTGGCTCTCCGATCGCAGCAGATGGAACGCGAGCCGCTGTGCCGTCTTGGGTCCGATGCCTGGCAGTCGCGAGAGCTCCTGGATGAGCCGTTCCAGCGGCTCCGGCAGCTGCGGCATTCTCGATTACAACAGGCCGGGCGGCAGGCCGAGCCCGGAGGCGACCACCTGCATCTTCGACGCCGCGAGCTGCTTCGACTTTTCCATCGCCTCGTTGACCGCAGCGACCACCAGGTCCTGAAGCATCTCGGTGTCGGATGCGGCCTCCGGGTCGATCGTCACCGAGACCAGCTTCTGCGTCCCACTAGCGACCGCGCGAACCGCTCCGCCGCCCGCGCTGGCCTCGACCATCTCTGTCTCCAACTCGGTCTGCACCTTGCTCATCTTGTCCTGCATTTGCTGGACCTGGCGCAGCATTTTCATCGGGTCCTTCACTCGGACACCTCCTTCACGCGCGTCACGCGACCGTCGAACCTGCGTACCACCTCGCGGACGAAAGGATCGTCCTCGGGGCTCGCCTTTGGCGCGGACTTCGCAAGGTCGCCCTCTCGCAGCCGGAAGTCGACCTTCACGCCATCCCCCAGCCAGGCGCGCACGTGCGGCATCAGCTGCATCGACTGCTCCTGCGCTTTCTTGTGGTGAAAGCCATACCGGAACCACAGCACGAGCGACATCCCGTCGACCTCAGGCTGCGCATCGAGGTAAGCGGCGCGCACGGTGCGGTTCAATTTCTCGAGCACGTCAGACCAGCCACTGACATCAGCGCTGGCCGCCGTTTGGGACACCGGCACAGGGGCGCTCGCGACCGGGCTTGGCGCCGGAGCGGCCTCCTCTCGAGCCGGAGCAGCAGGAACCGGTTCGCTGGTCCCGAGCTCAACCGCAAGGCGCGCCAGCGTGGCCTCCACCAAGAACCGCGGTTCGGCGTGCCGGCGAACCTCGCCGTCCAGGTGCAGCAGCGCGTCCAGCACGCTCGACAGGCGTCGCGCAGTCGGCTGGTCGCGCCTGGTGAGCGCCGCCACCAGGCGGTCCCGGCACCCCTCCATCAATCCCCGCACCACCTGCCGCAGCTCAGCTCCCGCGGCGTACACCCGGCCAAGCTCCGCCAGCGCCTCCGCGGCCCGACCCGCGAGCACGTCGTCCAGCAGCGAATCGAGGAGTCGCGGGTCTGCGATCCCCAACAGCGCGCGCGCCGACTCGAGGGAGATGGGCCCCGAAGCAAGGGGGACCAGCTGGTCCATCAGCCCGACCGCGTCTCGCATCGATCCCTGCGCCGTGCGGGCGATGAGCTCCATCGCCTCGCCGTCCACCTGCACGTTCTCCGACTTAGCGATGTGCGTGAGCCGCGACGTGATCTGCTCCTCGCTGTGCCGCCGGAACACGAACTGCTGGCAGCGGCCGATGACTGTGAGGGGGATCTTCTGCGCGTCGGTCGTGCAGAGGATGAACACGACGTGTGGCGGCGGCTCCTCGAGCGTCTTCAACAACGCGTTGAACGCCGGCTCGGTGAGCATGTGCGCCTCGTCGATGATGTAGACCTTGAACGGCCCCAGCGCGGGGGCAAGATTCACCTTCTCGCGCAGGTCGCGAATCTCGTCGATGCCGCGGTTGGACGCGGCGTCGATCTCGATCAGGTCGAGCGCCGACCCGGCCGTCATCTCGACGCACGACTGGCACTTGTTGCACGGTTCGGCGGAATCGCGCGCGCGACCCGTGCAGTTGAGGGCTTTCGCTAGCAGCCGCGCCGCCGAGGTCTTCCCCGTCCCCCGGCTCCCGCTGAACAGGTATGCGTGCGCGACGCGCGCGCTGATGATCGCGCCCTGCAGGGCTCGCGACGCAGCCTCCTGCCCGACCAGGTCGGCAAAGGTCTGCGAGCGGTACTTGCGGTAGAGGCTCTGGTATTCAGGCATGAATTCTCAAATGGCCGCGCACCCCCGCCTCGATCGAAGACTCCCAGCTCGCACCGCGGTCCACGGCTCCGGCCCGGATTGCTGCGGCACCCTCGAGTTTCTCCTTACCGCTGCTTCCTTCCGGACCTGACGGGGTTCGGAGACCCGAGCTGCGCAGGTCCCGACCTTCAACGCCGTTCGCCGCGGCCAGGCGTGAGAACCCAGACCTCAGCACGGGAATTCGGTCCGGCTAAGGCGGATTGCCGGTTCAGGGTACCGCCAGCACCCCACTTAGCGCGACCACGCCCAATCTTACCCGGGCTCGGTGGCCACGACCGGCCGGCGCGCAACCCACGCCAGGTGCACGAACGTGGCGATCGTCGCGATCGGGATCGCCACCTCGGCGCCGACCACGACGTTGCTCGCATCCTGGCCGAGGAACCGGAAGAGGCAGATGCCGCCGACCAGCACGATGATGAGCGACGTCGAGATCTGCCCGGTCACGGTGTGGCGAAGCTCCGGCCTTCGGTTGAGCGAGATCAGCACCAGCCCGCCCGCCGCCGGCAGCAGGTAGCGCGCGACGATCACGAGCGCGAGCCAGAACGGGAAGCTTCCGCTCAGGGACAGCCCCACCGCCACCGCGCCGAGCAGAACTCCGTCCACGATCGGATCCAGGCCGCCGCCAAACGTCGACGGCCGTTCGAACCGGCGCGCGACGGTGCCGTCGACGAGGTCGGTCAGGCCTGCCACCGCCAGCACGACGGCCAGCAGCCCGAGGTGACCCGGCGACACCGAATAGGCAAGCGCCGGCGCCGCGAGATGCGCCCGCGCAAGCGTCACCTGGTTCGCCTCGCCAGGGATGAGCGCCTCCACCGCCGCGACCACGACGAACCACGCCACCAGCAGCCACGCTGGGGCCGGCGGCTGCGCGAGCCATACCCAGGCCACGCCCAACACGAGGTACACCACGCCGCCGGTGACCCCGACGCCATTGAGTCTCACGACCACCCTAGTGTGCCGGTGGCAACGCTCCCGGCGATGGGCTTGCGGCAGGAGAAGGGCTCTGGGCGGGCGGGACGTACGGCGCCTGGCCCGCGTGCGGGTTGGCGCCGCACGGATAGTTCGGCTCGCCGATTCCCTTGAGAAAGATCTCGCTCACGCCGCCGCTCGTCACGTACCCGCCGTCGTAAGCGCAGACCTGGCGCGTCACCACTCCCGCGGGCTGGACCCACATCGGCGGCCACGGGTGGGTCTTGTAGTACTCCTCGACGAACGGCTTCCACACCGAGATGCCGACGTTCTCGCCGAACAGGACCGACGTCGGGCACTGCCAGCCGGAAGGCGGGAAGTTCGTCGCGAGGTACGCAAAGCCCGAATTGCAAGTGGCTCCGGCGTCGATGTGCATCAGCGACGCGGCGATCGCAAGGTTCGGCGTGTAGCCGATGAAGATCGATCCGGTGTACGCCTCTGTCGTGCCCGACTTGCCGGCGACCGGCTTGCCGCCCAGGTCGCCCAGGTAGAGCTTCACCGGCCCGCGGAGCAGGTCCGTCATCACGTATCCGAGGTCCGGGCTGATCACCTGCGTGCGTCCGGCGGCGGGATCGAATGACTCGAGCACCTTGCCCGTCGCGTCCGTCACCTTAAGCACCGGGTGCGGGCTGATCCGGTAGCCGCCGTTGTCGAACGCAGAGTAGGCGGCGAGATGCTCGGCCATCGAGATCGCATCCGGGCCGAGTGTGGTCGCGACACCCGCGGGGCTCTGGATCGTGGCCGTGACCCCGAGGTTGTGCATCAGGCTCACGACCCGGTCGCCGCCCTCCTGGCCGTACGTCCAGAGCGCGGGCAGGTTGCGCGACTGCGCGAGCGCGCTGCGCAGCGTGATCCATCCCTCGTGCTTGCCGTCCCAGTCGCTGAACGTGTGCCCGCCGATAACCCCCGACTCGTCGTTCAAGAGACTCGCAGGCGTGACCAGCCCTGCCTGCAGCGCAGCCGCGTACGTATAGACCTTGAACGACGATCCGACGCCGCGCCACCCCAGGGGATCGACTCCCGTGAGGTTGATCTGGCCGCGAATCGCGGCGTTGTTGTAGTCGGCGCTGCCGACCATGGCGAGGATCTCACCGTCGGCGGGATTCATGACCAGCATCGCGCCCGTGTTCACGCCGCGGTTCGCGTAGGTGGCCACGCCCGACTTCACCCACTTGTCAGCCATCGCCTGCGTGCTCAGGTCGAGCGTCGTCGTGATGCGCAGGCCTCCCTCGTAAAGCGCCTGCGAGCCGTAACGCTGGGTTATGTACTGCTCGATGTAGTCGACGAAGTGCGCGGTCAGCGGGTTGTGCGGCCCCGGCTCAGCCTTGTGGGCGGCGATCATCTTCGTGACCAGGTCGCCTCCGTAGATCGAGTCCGCGGTGGACCGGCTCAGGTCGCCCACCGCGACCAACCCGTCGAGGACCGTACTCCAGCGCCACTTGGCCGCGGTCAGCTGACCCGGCGTTCCGAACGGGTCGTAATCGGCCGGCGCCTGGGGCAGGCCGGCGAGAAAGCTCGCTTGCGCCCAGGTCAGGTCGCCGGCGTGGACCTGGAAATACGTTTCCGCCGCGGCCTCAGCTCCGTAGGCGCCGTTGCCGTAGTTGATCGTGTTGAGGTAGAGCTCGAGAATCTGAGGCTTCGTGTACCGGCGCTCCATCTCCTCCGCCAGGAGCAGCTCGCGGAACTTGCGGCTGACCGTCCGGCCCTGAGCTTCCGCGCTGTCCAGCACGACGTTCTTCACCACCTGCTCGGTGATGGTCGAGCCACCGAGTGTGGCGGAGTGATGCGTCAGGTCATAAACGATGGCAATGGCCAGCCGGCGGTAGTCAACGCCGGAGTTCGAGTAAAACGTGCGGTCCTCCGTGGCAATCGTTGCCTGCTGCAGCTTGGGGCTGATCTGACTCAGAGGCACCACGGTCCGGTTCTGGTGGTACAGCGACTCGATGATGTTCCCGTTTCGATCGAGGATGCGCGTCGTCTGGGTCAGGTTGGCTGCCTGTATGGCCTGGATCGACGGAAGGTCACCCGCGAAGTAGTCGACCACGCCGATCGTGCCGGCGGTCCCGATCATGCCGATGGACGAGATCACGATCAGGCTCACCAACGCAACTCGCATCAGCCAGAAGTGCGAGCGCCGCTTGTGCGGGCGGCGCGACCGGGTGCGCGCCCGGACGCGGGGTTTGCGCGCGGGGGGCGCGCTCTTGCGGGAACGCAAGGTCAGGCGGGACCTCCAGGACGTTTACTACGACGCGAACTGAGACCGTTGGCGGGAGTCTAACGCAGGCCCAGCGCCTCTGCTCCCTGGTCGGCAAGGCCCAGGATCGGGCTGGACAGGATCCCGTAGGCGGCGATTACAACGCAAAAAGCGACCGCCCCGAACGACGACAGCCCGGTCAGGACAGGCGGCCTCGTCGTGCGGCGCGCCTCGTCCGGGGGGCTCTGGATATACATGACGCGCAGTGTTCCGGCAACCGCGGCCACGCTGAGCGCGGAACCGAAGACCCCCAGCGCCAACAGGGCAAAGTGCCCGCTCTGGGCCAGCGCGGCCGCAACCGCGAACTCGCCGAAGAAGCCAGCCAGGGGCGGTGCTCCCGCCAGCGAGAGCATCGCCAGCGTGAGCCCGGCGGCACGCGCGGGGCGCAGTGCGCCCATGCCGGCCAGCGCATGCTCTCCGCCATCCGCGCGACCCATCACCGCCGGGCCGCAGGTCGCGGCCACGGCAAACGCGCCGAGCAAGAACAGGGATCCGGCCAGCCCGCTGCGATAGTGGGTGACCAGGCCGGCAGCCACCCAGCCGATCTGTCCGGCCGCAAGGTACGCCAGCCTCGCCCGTGGCGACTGCGCGGCTAGAGCGGCGGCCCCGCCGCCCACCATCGCCAGCGCGGCGATCACCTCGAGATACGTCGAGTACACCGTGGGGATTGGCGTGAGCGCGGCCACCAGCTTGATCGCCACGGTCGCGGCCGCAGCCGCCACCAGTCCGAGGACGAGTCCCGCTCCGAGCGGAGACGCTCCCAGGCTCGCCGGGATCGAGGCCAGCTGGAACGGCGCGAGCGCCGCGCGGACCGCCAGGCCGCTGATCACGAAGAACACCGGGATGGCGAGGGCGAGGGTCGGAGCACCGCTGAAGAGGACCGCGCGCATCGTCGCGAGGCTGGACGTGCCGGCCGATGCATAAAGGAAGGCGAGCCCGATGAGAAGCATCGCGCTCGCCATCCCACCTGTGACCACCAGCCGCAACGCGAGGTCGGGCCGCCGCAGCGCGACCATGACCACGCCCGCCGCCGCCGCAAGCTCGAGCCCGGCCCAGAGCGCGACCAGGTCACCCGCAGACGCCGCGACCATCACACCGAAGGTCGCGACGAGCGGCATGGCCAGGCCGATCGTCAGTGAATCTTCGGCCGTCCAGTCGACGACCGCGAACGCGATGGTCGCCGCCAGCAGGACCGCCGCCTTCGCGAAGAGCGCGAAACGGTCCTGCACCAGTGCGCCCTCGAAGTAGCTGCCCAGCGTGGCGCCCGCCCAAAGCTCGATCCCCAGCGCGACGAGGGTCAACAGAGACACGACCGCGGGCAGAGAACGGCGAGCGGTTGGTGAGATCCAGCCGAGCCGGCCGGCCGTCAGCAGGATCACAGCCGTGGCCGCAACAAGCGCCTCGGGCAGCAGGACCAGGTTTTTCACTGCCCGGACCCCGGCGTCGGGAGGACGTAAGGCGACGCGATGTCGCTGATCCCCGCGGCCATGACGTTCACAAGGCCCTGGTCGAACAGCGGCGAGTCGGTGCCCGGCAGCTTGGGTCCGCCCGGAAACAGCCCGACCCAGAGCAGCCCGCCTGCCAGCAGGCCGAGATACCAGGTCTCGCCGAGCGATGCGTCCGAGACGCCGGGCGCGTCCGGATTCGGCGACGAGAAAAGCACGCGCCGCCACAGCGACGCCAGGGCGACGGCCGCCACCGCCAGGCCGGCCGCCACGGCGAAGGCTCCGATCGGCTGTGTCTTGAAGGAGCCGAAGAACGTCATCAGTTCGGAATCGAACGTCGCGAGGAAGGGTACCCCGAGAACGGCGAGGCCGGCGATGACCATCAGCCAGGTCACGATCGGCATCCGCGGGGCCAGGCCGGCCAGCACTTGAAGACTGCGCGACTGCGCGCGCTCCGACAGGGTTGCGCAGACGCCGACGATCAGCGCCGCTGCGAGGCCGCCGGCAAAGAGCGAGAGCACGGCGCCGGCGATGGAGAGTGGCTGCAACGCGGCTAGCGCCAGGGCTGTCACTCCGCCAGGGATCAAGGCCAGGTACGCGGCCGCCTGCCGGAGATCGAGCGCGCGTAGCGCAACCAGGGCGCCGTAGCCGACGGTCACCGCGGCCAGCGCCGCGAGTAGCGGGGACAGCAGGTGCGCGGCCGAAGGCTCGGCCGCGACCAGAGTGCGTAATAGAAGGTAGGCGCCGAGCCGCGATGCGCTCCCCGCGACGATCACCGTCACGCCGACCGGCGCCTCGGAATACACGTCGCGAGCCCAGCCGTGCAGCGGAAAAAGAGGAAGCCTGGTCGCCGCTGCGACGAGCATGAAGAGTCCCACCGCGAGCTGCACGCGCGGGCTGATGCTCGCCTTCAAAAGGACGTCCATGTCGAAAGACCCGCCACCGGACGCGGCATACAGCGTCATCGTCCCGACCACGAGGGCACCGGTGCCCAGGCCCCAGTAACCGAGCAGCCGCCAAGCCGCGGGATAGCGCCGAGGGCCGCCCCATCCAATCACCAGCATCGCCAGCGGAATCGCGGCCGCGGCCCAGAAAAGGATGAGCACGAACATGTCGCGCGCGACGATCGCGCCGTTGACCGTCGCCTGCGTGAGAAGCAGAAGGCAGAAGTAGGAACGGACGCGCTCGCGGACTCCGAGCGACGCGAGGACCGACACGATCCCGATCAGCCCTGACAGGATGAGCATCGTCATCCCAGGCCCGTCGACCCCCAGGTGGTAGGTCGCGCCCACCGCCTGGAGCCACGGCACTTTCTCCTCGTATTGCACGGTCGGGAGGAACGACTGAAACTGGTTGTAGGCGATGCCGAGGACAAACATCATTCCGAGGTTGGTGAAGAACGCGATCTGCTTCATCAACGTGTCGTAGCGACCGCGCGGGTTCGGCATGGCGGCGATCGCGATGGCCACGGCAACCGGGACCCAGACCGTCAGGCTGAGCAGAAGCGACGAAGAGAAGATCCCGGCGCCGGGCACCGTGGGCGTCGGGCTCGGGCTCGCGGCAAAAACTGCCTGTGAGACGGACTGCCAGATCACCTGAACACTCCAGGCACGACAAGACCCACGACGACCGTGAGGATGACGGCCGCGATGATCACCAGCGGCACTACGGGCAGGCGCGCGCCGGCGACGACCAGCCGGCCCGTCGTGTCCAGCGCGCCGCCGACTCCACCATCGCCCACGGGGATCCAGCGCTCGCCAAGACGCACCGCGATCTCAGTCACCGGCGCGACGATGAAACGCTCGAAGTTGCTGGACGCCGTATAGGACAATCTCCGGAGCCACACACCGGCCCAGGCCGAGACGAGCAGTGCGCCGTCCTTGTCGCGGAGGTACGCCAGCACGGGAATAGCGAAGCCGATCAACGCCACCACGAACCAGAGCACGTAGGCCCCCGCGCCAGGCGTCGGGTGCTTGTTGCCGTCGACGAAATCGAGCCAGCCGTGAATGAGCGAGGCCACCAACAGCAACGCTCCCCCCAGGACGAGCCAGTACGGCCACGCCAGGGAGGCGGAAGCCGCTTCGCGCACGCGGTCCGGCTCGAACGCGCGCCGCCTGCGCAGCGGGCCTAACGCCACCGCGAGGAAGACCCTGGCACCGCCGATCGCGACGAGCAGCACGGCTTCGCCCATGGCGAGCCCGAGGTTCGACCTCGAGCTGACGCCGAATGCGAGTGCACCCACTGCGCTCAGGCCGATCACCAGCGAAGCGACGAGCACCGCGAGCGCGCTCACGCGCATGCGCGTCCACGCGTCTCCCATTTCGGCAAGGTCGTCCGTGCGCATCGCGGCGGCGATCGCCGAGATGGCGAGCACACCAGCCGCGCGGGCAGGCGCCACGGCAAAAACGCACGCGACTCCCGCGATTGCAAATGTCGCGCCTTGCACCTGGAACCCGTGGATCAAGACCGCGGCCCCGATCGCAGTGGCGCCGGAGCCGAGCAGCGTGACGATGCGCCGCGGCTCGTTTCCGACGAGCGCGAGCAGCGGAGCCGCGATCGCGGACGCTCCGCACGCGTACAGGAGGCCCTTCACGGTCTGAGTGTTGGAGGCCACGACGATGGGCATGAGCCTGTAGAGCACGACGATCGCCAGCACCGACCACACCGCCTGCGCCAGGGCCGACGCCGCGGGCGGCGCGGTCACCGCGGTCCGGGTCACCCACGAGTGGAGCGGCCACAGCGCCAGGCGTCCGGCCACTCCGACAAACAGCAAGACCGACGCAACCACGAGGGAGCGCACGGTCCAGCCTGGGTTGGTGTGGAGGATCGGAAGCAGCGTGGTCAGGTTGTTGACGCCGTAGCGCGCGTAGAGCCACGCGACGCCGCAGAGCAACGACAGGTCGGTGACGAACGGGAGCGCGAGCGCGACCCTGGCGCGCAGCGCCGCCTCATCCATGGCCCATCGATGCGCGAGCAGAAGGTAGGTCGCGGCTCCCGCCACGCCCCAGAAGGCGAGCAGCTCCGCGAGGTCCCAGCTGACCAGCACGCCGGTGGAACCGAACAGCAGCACGCTGATCAGCGCGTTGAACCGCGCGGCGCCCGGCTCCGACCGTCCCATCACCTGGTGCCAACCGAGCACGCCGATGATGCACAGCTCGACCACGATCAGCGCCACGACCGTGAGGTGGTCGACGCGCAGCACGATGTCGATTCCAAAGCCCTGGAAGTTCGTAGGCCCGGTGAACGCGACCGGCACGTTGACGTACGAATAGGTGGCGAGAAACGGCGTGGTCTTCTTCGCCAGGCCCCAGCCAACCAGAAGGCTGGCCAGCAGCGTAGTGACTGCACCAAACATCGCGAGGTTCGCCGACGACCGTCGGGTTCGCACGCTCGACAGTGCGATGAGAAACGCGGCGAACGGCGCGATCACGATGAGTGGAACCGCCCACGGGAGCGTGGTCGCGGGGTCGAACGTGAACCCGGTCGGGGGCCGAGATCCGGAAGCCGTGCCGGATGCCGCCGCGGCGATGTCAGAAAGAGCGAAGAGCAGGTTCAGCGCGAGGTCCCCCGGCCCGCGATCCCCACACCGAGCGCGACCAGCGCGAGTGCCGCCACCGCGACGAGGGCCGCGACCTCCTGGCCGAAGATCTTGGGGTCGCCTTCCGCCGAGAATCGCGCCGCGCCCGCGAAGGCGACACCCGCCCCGCCGAACATTAGAGGCAGCCCGGCGAGGGCCGCCATCAGGTCTCTTTTCCACGTGGCGACGAACGCGCCCACGGCGACCAGGGCGACCGCGACGAAGAGCACGGTGACGAGCCCGGCGCTCACCGGCCTCGATCCCGCACGCGCCAGGCGGCCGTCGCACCAACGAGCGCGACCAGCACCAGCGCGCCTACCGCCTCGGTCGCCAGCGCGTCATGCGCGAAGAGAAGCCGGCCGATCGCGGCGGTGCCGAACTCGCCGCCCTTGTAAGCCGCGTGGACGAAATCGCCTCGAAAGGCCGCATACGCCAGTATCGCAAAGAGGCCCGCCGCCGCCACCGCCCCGGCCTGGCGCCAGACCATTCCGACAGGGAAGTCCACGACTCGATACCGCGGCGCGGCGATCAGCAGCCCGCAGCCGGCGTAGCAGACGAGCGCCACGAGCCCCGCAAAGTCGGCGGACAGGGAGGCGTAGAGGCCGGCGATCCCGAGGCCGGAAACCCCCAGGGCAAGGCCTCGCGCGCCGCGCCCGGGTAGGAATGCCACCAGGAGCCCGCCGCCGAGCGAGATCGCGGCGGACACGTAGAAGCCAATCGCGTGGAGGGAGTCCATCGGCACTCCGTGGTTGCTAAGTGGGGGTTTACCAGCTAGTCGACGATGCCGCCGGCTACAAGGCGCCAAGCATACAGGAGCCCGGAACCGGCGATCCCGACGAGCGCGACCGCCGAGACGGCGGCTCCGACGGTGGCTTGGGCCGCGGTGAGGCTGAACGCGTACGCCCCCAGCAGTAGCAGCAGCGCAAGCGCGAGGGCGGCCGCAGCGACCCTGACCGGGTCCCAGCGGGCGAGCGCGCGCGACAATGCAGTCATGCCGGCAGTATCGCAGGCGCTCATCGACTTCGCCAATCACTTCCGCCCTGAGCCCGGCCCGGGGATCGAGATCATCGCCACGCCGCGCTACCGCGCCTCGATCCAGCCGGACTTCCCGATCGCCGGGCCGAACAACGTCTCCTGGATCAGGTGTCCGGCGGGCGAGGCCGGCGAGGTAATCCGCGAGGCGCGAGCGATTTTCGCCTCACGCCGGCTTCCTTTCATGTGGACGCTCGACCCGGAGGCGGAGCCCCCCGACTTCGCCAACGACCTCGCGAAGCACGGCGTTCACCCAGATCCGCACGGCGCCGAGTCCCAGGTGATGGTGATGTCCATCAACGCCAAAGTGGACCCTCCACCGATCGAAGGGCTGGAAATCCGCGACGCTCTCGCGGACCTCGAGACATTCCGCATGGCGGACAAAGCAGCGGTCGAGGCGTTCGAGGCTGACATGCCCGCAGACTCGCCCGAAGCCATCGCCATGCAGGACCGCCGCCGCGTCAACTTCGGCGCTCAGGGCAACCGCCACCTGCTCCTCGCGACCGTCGATGGCGAGCCCGCGGGCGCTGGCGGAATGAGCGTGTTCCCACCGGCGGGCGCAATCTTGCAGGGCGGCGCGGTCCGCCCGAAGTTCCGAGGCCGCGGCATTTACCGCGCGTTGGTGGCGGCGCGCCAGGAGATCGCGCGCAACGCCGGCGTGAGCGGCCTCACCGTGTGGGGCGGGCACATGTCGGGCCCGATCCTCGCGGGCCTGGGCTTCGAGAAGGTCGGGTGGCGGCGCTTCTACCTGGATGGCTCGACCGGGTAGGGCGCCGACCCTGGCGGGCCGGCGCCCAATCTTTGTTCTCTACGGAAGCGTCGCGCTGAAGACGTTGGTCGGGTCGATATTCGGGGTTGCCGTCACGTTGCTACTCGCTGGTCCGCACAAAGGGTTGCCCGTCGGAGCAGCGTTCGGGTCGGACGGGTTCAGGTTGCAGTTGGTCATAACGAACAGCGCGATGAACCCGGTCCCCGTGCTCTGCAGTCCCTCGTAGTCTCCGAGGAAGAATCCTCGCGCGACTGGAGCGGACATCAGGTCGAAAGGTCCGGCGACGTGCTGGGCGGGGCTGAAGGTCGCCCCGCCGTTGCTGGAGTAGATCACCTGGTAGTCGATCGGCCATGTGGTCGTGTTGGTAGGCGAGAGCCTGCCCGAGTCGTAGTACGTGACGGCGATCTTCCCCGACGCGTTGACCGCAATCGTGGGCGTGAAGATCGGCAGCGGACTCGGGCCGACGATTGCTGTCGGGGTGCTCCACGTGGCGCCGCTGTCGACCGAGCTGCTTAGCAGCACCTCGTTGTCGAACGTTCCCACGCCCTGCTTGACGTTCTTCTTGAAGTTCGTCGAGCTCTCCCAGACGACGTAGAGCTTGCCTGAACCGTCAATGGCGACTTCCTCCAGGCCGTCCCCAACGCGGGCTGCCTGTCCGGTGTTCGGGTCGACGACGCCGGCCGCGTTGAACGGAGCGATCACCTGCGGCGACGTCCACGTGGCGCCACCGTCCGTGGACTTCACAAACGCCAGCTGGGCGTTGCTGTGGGTCCCCTGGAACGGCGTGTTCGGCGGAACGATCAGGTCCGTGAAGTCGTAGAGCACATCGGTCTTGGGGTCGACAACAATGATGTTGCCGATGGTCTGCTGCCTGTTCCCGGAACCGATGATCGTCTGCTCCGGGCTCCAGGTCAGACCGAAGTCGGTGGTCTTCGAGAACTCGGCCGGGCCCGTGTAAGCCGCCGCGTGGATGCGATCGTCAGGCTGGTCGGTCGGGCTGATCAGGTTGTCCCAAACGGTATAGGCGACACCGGCGTGGATCGGATCGGCCGTGGTTGCGTTCTTGTCGGTCGAGAACTGCAAGGTCGGGAACGCAACGATGGTCTGCTGGTTCGTCCAGGTCTTACCCCCGTCATACGACGTGGCCGCGGAGACCGCGTTGCGGTTCGTGCTGCCGTCGAAGGAGAGCGCTGACGAATAGGCTGTGCCGTCCGGCCCGAACGAGACCCATGGGTCGGACCCGCGCTCGTAAGGCAGGCCGCCCGGAGCGCAATTCGTGTAGGGCACGGTGACGTCGGTCCAGCTGCCGCCGCCGTTCTTGGAGTAGGCGCCGGCGATCCCCCGCGCGCCGCCATTGTTCCAGCGGTCCTGGTGCCATTGCCCGACGATGTCCTTCGTATTGGTCGGGTTCACCGCGACCTGCGGCTCCACCTCGGCGTTGAGGTAATTGGTCCCCGGATTATTGGTCGCCGGTACGCAGCTTGCGTAGGGACTCGTCGCCCCCGACGCCTGTGCGATGGTTGCTGCCAGTGCGGTGTTGGCGAGTGCGGTGTTGGCGAATACCAACGCGCACCCGCATGCAAAAGCAAAAGCCGATCCGAGCTTACCTTTCATCTGCCTCTCCATTCCACACCAAGGCGTGGCGCGTCCTCATGTTTATGCAGGGCCCCGCCCCCAACCCCTCCGACTCTATACCGGCACAGGGACTGCTCGCAACAGCCCCCTTGGTTGCTCAGGCGAGCGATTCCACCCATTGGCGG
>Ga0209009_1000466_pt1 | contig 14000 bp, 15 predicted proteins | sample BlaSpr_A8_OM3_M2_FD_187979 | JGI IMG/M metagenome (GOLD analysis project Ga0209009, IMG submission 187979) | Forest soil microbial communities from Thunder Bay, Ontario, Canada - Black Spruce, Ontario site 2_A8_OM3_M2 (SPAdes) (version 2) | ecosystem: Environmental > Terrestrial > Soil > Boreal... | reverse complement strand
ATCCAGGATGCCCTTGAATTCTATAAGCTGTCCTAGCTTCACCGGACTCTGCAAATCTTTTGCTTGAACAATGTTTTCGTAAGTGATTCCGGCTTTCTCGAACTTCCAGTACACGTCGATTTGGTGCGGAGTTGTTTTGCCCTGCAGGATTTTATTGCGTTCTACGATTAGATTGGCAACTTTCTCCTGATCGTAGATGGCCTGAAAGATTGCCTGCACTAAAATCTCGTAAGACAGCCCCGTATTTGTCTTTCCTTTGGCCATTATGGTTCGCCGGGATAGTAGATGCCAAGCTTGCGGAACTCTTCCTCGTCCTCTTCCGTAAACGGGTTCTTTTGCAGAGGTAGTAGGTTCATATCGTCTGAATTCTACACCCTGATCCGCGGAACCAAGTTCAAGTTGGTTCTTGCGCAACGCAGAGTGGCCGATTTCTCTCCGCTCACGTGACGGCAGTCCGCAAACTCTTGCGGGCAAGAAGTCCGCTTGTGGGAAGTGCCGAATCGAAGCGAGTCCAGTGACCGACCAGAGGTGAACGGAAAAGCGGGCGAGGACGTAAGTCGAATCAATGCGGTCGTCGGGTTATGAGCTAAAAGGAAGAATAGCCCGTCTTTGCTTCTCAATGACTTACGTGGTAGTTGGTGTACCTATTTCACGGATATTCAGGGGTATTCTGTTCCTCGATTTGTTCCCAGTTTTTGAGGTGACTCTTCACGTGTCATTTCAAAGCAGGTAACTTTAGTTGATCCCAGTATTTCAGAAATTCAGCCATCGTTCCGTGCGCATATCTTCGCAATGTTGTCCGTTCCTGTTCTGTCCCGTCGGATCGTTCAAAATTGGCGTATTGGGCCGGCCCAGAATGGCCGACGGTAAGAAAGTTCTTCCGCAGATTTCCGATAGCAACGGGGATGTCCGCGTGACCTATGACGGGACTGCTTGCGATTGCCTCAACCGCGGACCTCGGTCCCTCCTTGAACGCACTCAGTATCCACACAACGTCGTAACTGTCTTTTGCTTTGTCTCGCTCTTCGATTGCAAATGCCTTTAGAACCAAAAATGGCAAGAGGCCCGCAACGTTGACTTCTACGCCCTCACGGATTCCACCCCCATCCAGCGTGTCACCGTCGAGCTTCACAGTGAAATTATCTAAAGCCGCCAGTTCCGCGCCCCTGGTTCTGATCGCACTGATTTTTGCCCCAACGCCCTTTCCTGGATTTCGCAAAAGCTTGCCGGGTGTCCCATCTCCCACCGGACAAAAGAACTCCAGCAAAACTCTGATCCCGTCGACGTTCCGCTCCCATCGAAATGTTTCTTCCTGCCCCGTATCGGCGTTTCTGGCTGGTGCGAATCCGCTATCCTTCAAGTTCTGCTGCAGTGTGCGGTAGAATTCCTCCTCTTCCGCCGAAACCGTGATCCCCACAACCACATCGAGATCAGTGGTGCCAACGTGTTCTTTGATGTCTTTAGGGACATCTCCAACTAGGTAGCGGGGTACCATGCCTCCGATTAATATCAACCGTGCTCCCCAAGGTCCGATTTTCTTGAGAATGGTTCTCAGTGCCTTTTCACAGGCTGCGAGCGCTTCGGGAGTGTATTCTGACTGAGGATTTTTTCCGGCGTCTAATGCTGTCATTAGGAGAATATCCTTTCGCGGAGATTTCGTGCAGCTTCAGGAGCCCGCCCGGCACTATTTATCGTTTCGATGTACGCCCGTGGAGGAGTTACGATTCGGAGATTCGGAGTAGTTTTCGGCAGTGGCCAATTTGCATGGGCGCTGTCCGACGCATGTAAAAGCGGCACGTTATCTGCAGATTGCCACACTTGTAAATTCGACCCCTTCTCCACGATTTCTCCACCCACGATTGCTGCGACTTCTTGGGCAGGCATTCGGGCGTCTAGCCAAATGGCAGGATTCACCTCGGTCGTCAGAGTTGGAGCATAGATATTTGCGGCCGCAACCCCTCCAAGCGCCCATTCGCCTTTTAGGCGATTCAGATCGGAAAGTTTTTCGAGCAGCTCATGCGGAGATCTGCTCCATACATAGAGATTGGTTACGCGCTCCGGAGGTTTCTCCTCGCCCGCCCACAGGTCAAGGAGTGCTCCTGCGTCTTTAACCTGCCAATATCGGTTTGGGCCCGTTTCAAATACCTCCAAGAGATTCAGACGTGAAAGGCGGGCTAAAACCCTGCTTACGGTCCCTGGGGAGACCTTGGTGCGCGCGACAAGCGTTTTTACAAGGAGCCGCTCATGTTGAAAGAAGCTTAGAATGCTTTCCACGACCAGACCGGACCGACCGCGCAATTTCGCTTGCCCGGAACCGCTAGCTTGCCTTTCTGCCCCATCTCGGATTTTTGTGTCGATCAGAAATCCCGGACCGGCCAAAAAACACACTCCCGTTTCTTCCTCTACCCAGGAGATTCTTTCCTTGCGCAGCAATTGCCGGGTCGACTCACTCAGTTGCCGAACGGCGATTAAAGATGCCTTGTGTTTGTGGGTTGAGATCTTCTTCCGATTCTTCACAAACTCCGCCGCCTTTTCCTGACTAAGCGTGGGCATGTTCAGAACTTCAAACGTATGCTGGCGGCCGCCGTTTATGGCAATCAAGAGTGTGTCATCCGTGCTCGGGCTTATGGTGAGACCGGTCACTTGATCTAAAGCGCGATGGAGCCAAGGCGGAATTCGTGGACCGCTTCGCATGCCAATATTTTACTCCGGGCCTATATTTACAGCAACATTAAATATGGCTATTTCATTAAACATTCCAATGTTTTCATATACTTACATGGAAGACCGGCCGTAACGGCCGTAAACTGGCCTCAGCACTATTCCTCGCCAAGCGGATAGGTATATATACCTATCCGCTTGCTAATTCGTGCTTGATGAAGAATCTCGTCGAGGCTACATTGGTATATATACCAATGTAGCCATGAAAAACGATCCGCGTAACGCCATTCTTCTCGAACGCTTCCAAGAACGACTCGCTTCTTCCGCGAAGCGAGTCTATTCGCCGATGGATCTCGCTATCCAAATCACACAATTGCATGCGGAACACGCCTTTCCCAAGTCCACCTCTGAACGCAAATTTCAACGATTGATCATCGAGAGTGGGACTTTGAAGGAAATCGCCCTCACCGCAACCTACCCATTTGAAGCAAAGCGATATCATTGGGACTCCTTCTCACCGTACGAACTCGCCCTATCAATAAAACCGGGCTCCTATCTTTCGCATGGCACGGCCGCCTACTTGCATAACCTCGCGGACCGCGAACCCGAAACGATTTACGTGAACAAGGAACAGTCGTTTAAAAACTCGAAAGGGAACTTGACCCAGGCGGGTATTAACCGAGCATTCTCAAACAAACAGAGGCATTCGGGATACGTCGTCATGCACAATCAACTGAAAATCACCCTCTTAAGCGGCAAGCACTCTGATCGCCTCGGCGTGATCAAGATGACAGGCCGTCAGGGCGAACAGCTAGAGCTTGCGGATCTCGAACGCACCCTCATCGACATCGCGGTCCGACCGGCATACTCAGGCGGAGCCAAAGCGGTTGCCGAAGCCTATCGGCGAGCCTTGCCGAAGACATCTATAATGGATCTCACCAGAATGCTCGCTGATCTTCGATACGTCTACCCCTATCATCAAGCGATCGGATTTTATCTACAGAACGCGGGCCACCCGTTGCCGCCCTTACAGGCTTTACGTGAGATGGGCATCAACTTCGACTTCTATCTCGAACACGGCGCGAAATCGACGCGGTTTGATCCTTATTGGCGCGTTCATTGTCCTGAGAATCTTCCGTGAACGACACGCGTCGATGCTCACGGTCTCGGGACAAGCACCAGTTTATCTAAGCCGTTGTTCAACGATACGTACAGTCCCAGAGGAAATCCTGCGGTACCTACAATGATCAACAAAAACCCCTGTAAATTGTGCCTTGACTGAACAAAGGACTCTCTGATGCTGGCTATATCGTATCCGGAAGGGTTCGGCTTCTTTTCAGGATGTGTGTGCCAATCGCCCACGTAATGCAGCCGTTTTTTATGCCAAAAGTCGATCTCGACCTGCTCAGCCGCCCGATCCGGCACATACAACGCTCGATCGCGAAAATCAGAGCGTCGTGGACCGGTTGCCCGTTCAATAGTGACTTTTTCTGAGGAAAGCTTTGCAAACAGCTGTCCCCCCGCTTCAAGCGAGTCCGGTCGCGTTTGTTGGTGTGTCCGAAAATGTTTAAGTACACCGCGACTAATCTTCAATCGTTGCATTGATTGGCCGATTTCAAATTCGAGCCCGCTTGCCCACGACACGGTTAGTTGCATACAGGACAGGTAGCGTCTTTCTCCCAGACACGCTCTTCTAGAAAACCACCGGCCGCGCGCTCCTTCCTTCCACCAATCCAGTCCGCGTTCCAGACACCACCCGCGGCGACCAGCAGGGATTGGGGACCCGCCCACATCCGATGCGTCGACGTCGAGATCTTGCCGAGCAAGCAATCCAGTGCCAAAGCTGATGCGAGCGCGGTTGTCCAGGAAAGTTCGATGGGGCCGTAGGGCTGATAAACAGCGCCGCAGGCGGGCTCGTGTTTCGTCTCAGATTTTTCCCAATCAGTAATATTCGTCTTCGCGTCTCCCAGCCGTGTAAATTGACACTGCAAGCACGCACTGCTTCGCTCAACGGCAACCGCGTGCCCTGCGCACGCGTGCGGCTCCGTCCATACATATATGACTTGGGACGGTCCCATTCCGCTACGATGCCAAGCGTTCACGGTGCCCTCCACCGTCCAAATTCCAGTTGCGCAGACAATAAGATCCCAATTCAGCAGAAGCAGAGGCTCCTTCGCCAGGACCTCACCAAACCCTTCACTTCTACTGTCAAACTTTTCGTGAGGAAAACAAGTGCGCAATTTCTTCGCGAGCTGCTCCGCCTTCGAATAGCCTACTGAGTCTGCTCCCAGAGGATGGCGCCCAACGTTGGACCAAGTTAGAACCTCCGGGTCTAGCAGCAATTGGCTGCCTACGCCAGCCATCGCAAGTTGAGTTGCGACTGGGGCTCCGACGGCCCCACATCCAACGATTACTACCCGACGATCGCCCAGAATACCTTGCCGAGAATCCTGATCACGACCATGAATCCACGATGCATCAGCACGTTCGACCTTCGAGCGTGATACCGCATTTTGGCTCTTCAGTATTCGTTCGGCGATCAGCCTCCGAGGAACACGACCCGTACGAAAACCTCTTTCGATCGAATTCACCGAACGTCCTATAACATCTGTTCTTGCCGCATTGAAGATCTTCACCGCGCCAAAGCAAGGCCCATTCTCACTCATGGAGCCAAAGACCACCGTAATCGCCCCCTTTTCCTTGGCTGCTAGCTCCGACAAAATTTCCGAACCACCCGTCGCACTTGCCATCCGCCAGACATCAGAAGAGTGTCGCGGATATTCCTCGGGAACTGGCGGCAAGTCTAACCACAGCAAACAAGACGCTTCGGTTTCATCGAACTGCGTTTGGTCACCGCGCAAGTTTTTTAGCCACTGCAGAACCTGACCTTCGGTTTCACCGACGACAGAGAATTGCCTGCCGCGCCAGATTCGCAAGCGTCGCGCTGGTCCATGGGCGCCAATGAGGCTCCAAATCGGAGGTTCGCCCGACGATATTGTGCGATTCCAGTAAGAGTAAAACTCCGCGCGAAAATCTTCGCGGTTACTGCGATTTTCCGACGCACGAAGAAGTGGAAAAGCCCCCTCTACCAACAGCTGCCGGGTCATTTCGATCGGCTGCGACCCATCAACCGTAGCTGACTCATCGGCCAAACAGAGCATTCCATCTGTCTCTATGTGCGGCCACGTCATGAACGGAGGACCATCGACGAGCAGGAATCTCGGCGACGAAAACGGAAACAGGGCATCCACACAGATGTTTAGCTTCCGTGGCTGTTGAAGAGGCTGGATTGTCAAACGCCAACCGGAGATGAAGGCACCAGCGCGTATCGTCTTCACCTCCGCGTCTGGAATCTGAACCGCACCGCATTCGCAACGCAGAAAGTCATCTAGCTGCAGGATCGCGTGCTGCCGACGCTGATCGAGCGTCGGGCCGTCAGGCATAGCGCCGATTGCCTTCTTTTTTTACCGCCGCGGTTTCCGCAGCCCGTGCTCCAATCGCATCCACGATTCCGGACGTTAAAATGGCCGGCGCTCCAGAGCGCGTCTTCTGGCCAAGCTCTTCCATCTCCTCTTGCGCCACGCAAAATTCTAGCGGTGCGGGGGACTCAATTGTTGGATATTGGCCCGTGCAATAAAACTTCCCGTCTGCGTTACCGACAATTTTTTCGTATTCCCGTTTTGCGCCGTAGCACGGAGGATCACAGTCGTCATCCTTGATGGGACAGCTACTGGCAACGATTTTGCCGAATTTTCGAACTTGCGACAGGGCCGATCGAGCCGATTTCGACACTTCACCCTTCTCACGCTTTTCCGACCAGCTGTCGTACGACAGCGTGTGCCAGGAACAGTGATGAGGTGTTTGCATCAGGTCATACGCCATTACGGACGGCGCATTCTCATGCTTCTCCCACAGACGCTCCCAGATCGCCACTTCAGCATCGCCTCCGGTCAGGAAATTCTTCGACGTGCGTCCTGCGGCGCTGTCTCGCAGCTCAATATTCACCACGACGCTGGAGTGGTTTCTGCTCAACACGCCTTCATCTTCGTCATTGTCCGACTTCGGTAGTGGAGCGAGAAGGCGTGCCTGAAAGAAGGGATTATACGAACCGTTAATTTTCGAGAACACCTCATCAATCTTCACTAAGATCGTCCCCAAATCGTCCGTTTTTCCATCCTCGTCTTCTCCCAGCACCAGGATCCGATCACCTTCCCCCACACCGACGAAGTTTTTGGAGCGGTTCACCTGAACGCGTCGTTTGGCTTCCGTATTGAACGCGGTCGCCTCATCGCAGAGCTTGTTCAACCTGCTCGCGCGGCGGAACACGATCGGCGAAGACCATATCTCTCGAATTAAAATGCGCTTTTCGCTGTCCTTCTTTTTATCGTCCGGATACTCGTCCGGCGACCCGAGGTAGAAGTGCTTGGTAATTCCGCGACAGTGGTCCCAGTCCGCATGGCTGAGCAAAAAAGCGTCGACGTATGGCCGGCCTTTACTATCGCGCTTGAGACGATCTCGCAAATCCCTCGCGACATCGCGAGTAACGTCTTCCGGATCGTCAGCGGACGCCCGAATGTTGCAATCGATCAACACTTTCGTGTCTAAGCTATCGGCTAACGCGATTAGTGTCATATCGCCGTTATCGACTGGAAACAGGCTAACCGTTGTCCTACGCTCTTTGCTCATTCTTCCTCCGAGATATCGCTACTCAATATCACAATTGCGAAACCGCGAACTGCAACTCCTTCGAACCCCCGTCTACATTCGAATGCTGGAAGCTCGAAAACTTTAGGCGCTGGACTCCTCCGCCGTTTTGGCTGCTCGCCTCGTGCTTCTCGCGGAACTTTTCTGGCTGCCCTTCACGCCCGTTGGAAGAGTCTCCGAAGTTGCCAGTAGCCGTTCCGCGTACGCCTCAGCTCCACGCCGAACCCAATCTGGCCTGATCACGAACCACCAACAGAGGAGCAGGAAAAGGTCCAAGGTCACAAAAACCGCTGTCGAAATTTCGATCTGTCCCGCTGTTCGAATTCCCCTTACCAGGAATACGGTCTCGACGAGAGTGCAAAGCAAACACAGGCATAAACCAATTGCCTTCATGCCTAAAAGATTGCGTCGAAACCCGTAGCTCATTAGTTCTTCGAATAACAGTCGATAAGTTCTTGTATCCCGAGTTCGCTCAAGCAAAAGATTGGAGTAAGCCTCGTATACCGAGTCTGCCGCGGCAGGATCGGCGTCCTCTTCGGCAGCAGTTGGCATAGCCCCACCCAACAATTCCGTTGCTTTTGCGTGGTACCTGGATCGCGTGTGCGGATTTAGCGAAGGATCCCGATGTCGCAATTTGGTCATGCTTGGCTTGCCGCCCCAGCTGCTAAACAGGTCAGCTTGTTTCCGAACGCCAAAATCGCGGGTCACATGAGCGAGAAGATACGTGAAACCGGCCGCAGCTAGTGGCCCTGTCACCGTTCCCAGAACGACAGAGGACTTCAGACCAACCCCCGCAGCCAGCATCGCCATGGGTAAACCGACCAGAAAGGCAGGTTTGAGCCTTGCGTTCCGCGCATATTCGTTTGAGACGTCGAGATCACCTTTATTCATCATTCCACTCATCCTTAGTCCACTCGACTGACCGAGTTCCTCCTGTCGATGATACGCGTCAGGACGGCTTCGGTTCTCGCGTACTGTCTCGAGGCGCGCCCGCAACTTGACTCCTCACTATGTTTCGAACCATGCCCTATTTATACTGCGATTCACATGAGCCGATTTTGCCGCTCCGGAAACAAATATTCTTCCACTGGACGGCAAAATCGCCCTCCCAGAATCGCATATACTGCTGGCATCGTAGGAGCGAATGCAGGAGTATTCCTTTGCCGGCGTCGATGACTTCAGCGAGGTTCTTAATCGGCTCGTGCTTTACGCCCAGAACCTCAGTGCAGGATTGGTGTGCACTGGCGCAGTGGAGAGGGCTCTTCGGGGCGGCGATGGTGCCGAAGACTTGGCAATGAGTGTCCTCTGTAAGTTTATCGATCCGAATGATGCCACCCGTCGCCTGGTCCGAACACAAAGGTGAGCCAACCCCAGACAAGGTTCTTGCCTATCTAAAGAAAGTGTTACAAAACGATTTTTTGGATCTCAAGAAATCCAAGCGATATACCACGACCTGCTCTTTAGAATCATACGAGGAGGAGGCAGACGGTCGCACTCTAGACGAACTTGCGGTCACATACTGGACACCGGAAGCGGAAACATTGAAGCGGGAGCGCTTAATTTGGCTTCTAAAGCAGTTTGACTCCGAACCCGAACTCAAGGACATCGTGAAGCTATTATTCGACCCCGCCGGGTACACAGCCTTCAGCAATCAAGAACTCGCCCAGCTCTTGAATACCTCGGTCAAGGAAATCGAAAATCGTAAGAAGCGAATTAAGGTGCGGTTGGCGAAACTCGCCGCTTCTTGCAGCGCGGAAGGAGCGAAACGTGTCTAAGCAAAAGGCCGACCGATACTTTGAGGAAATTAAGCGCATTGCCCGAGACATCGGCGAAGGAGAGGAGACTCTCAGTCCAGAACAGGTTCGTGTCCGCCTGCGCGAAACCGGCGTTGATCCAGATGAACTGAAGGCACGTCTCCATCAGGTTGCCCTGAAACTGGCCGAAAAGGAGCGTCTCGCCAATCGCTCCGTTTCCGCACTTCTTAAACAGGCGATTGATACGACTCGACCCGACGACCAACTCCCACACTCGCCGTCAGCAGCGGCAACATTCGCCCAACGATGGCTCGACAAGTTCACCTCCCCATTCGTTTTGCCGACAAACTTCGAAGTGCAAAGAGCCTACCGGAATTCCACCGAACTGTCGGAGTTCGACAAGTCTGATTTGGACCAATTGGAAGAACGACTAAAACGGAAAGTCAAAGAAGAGAATGAACCAAAAGCCTGATCCCGTACTCGTAGTCAGCCAGTCACTGCTCAGCCGATTTGGCAATGATTGTGGAAAACGGCTGCCTCAAGTCCTCACCGAGATCGGACTTGAGCTCATCTTTCGAGAAGCCGATGGCTATGAAGGAGCGCTTCTCAGGATAAAAGGCGTCCCGCGTGGATTCGTGGTGGTCAACTCTAAGATTCAGGAAGAATCTCGCAAGCGCTTTACCATTGCGCACGAATGTGGCCATTTTCTTCTCCCGGCCCAGCAAGACCTTTCGGCTCCCTGTTCGAAAAGCGCCATCGAAAATTGGGACGAAGAGCTACATCAGCCCGAGCTCGATGCCAATCGATTCGCCGCAGAATTATTGATGCCGAGAGACTTCGTTGCTCCTCAACTCAACGTTGAACCGAGTCTCGATTCCATGAAATCCATTGCAGAAATCTGTTCAACTTCCCTAACAGCGTCAGGTTTCCGTCTGATCGAACTTACGAGTTTCCCTGCGGCCGTCGTCTGGTCTCAAAATAACCGCGTGAGGTGGTACAAAGCGTCCGCTGAATTCGTGCGTTGGGTCCGAAAAGGAGAACTGGACGGCGCAACGTTTGCTGCGGATTGCTTCAAGGGTCGTAATGTTCCACAAAAACTGGAATCCGTTGCGGCATCCGCGTGGCTTTTCGAAAGGGGACTCAAGTCCGAAGCACGAATTTGGGAGCATTCCGTTCCATTGCCTAATTACGGCGCGGTATTGTCACTGCTGGTGATGCGGGAGCCAGTCGAACAGGACGGGAGTACATTCCCGATTGAAGATTCAGACCTAGATCCCGAAGAGTTCACTCTACGTCGCAAACGATGGCCCACGAAGAGATGAGCAAATCCCCCCAGTGAGCCCGATGAAGTTCGGAAAACGTTCAGCATGCGTTCCGGTGCCGACCCGGTTCAAGTTGTGAAAGTGAGGGCGCGGAGTGACATAAGAAATCAAAGACGAAACCTACCGGAATAGTGTCATTCGGTGGTGCTCCTTCCAAGATGCGCCCGGGATTCCACTGCGCATCCGTGCGCGGCTTTGGCGCTGCATATTTTGAACGTTTCGTAGCCACCGGCAAAATACTTGCAACGTCAACACACCAACAGGGCATATCGGACCGCAGGTCGTCGCGAACCTTCTTGCCGCGAACGAGGCGGTGCTTGTGACTCAACTCTGCGCTCCTTTCAAGGGAATTGTGCCCGTCGCGAGTGAGTCAATTCAAGGGGGGCAGTGTCCATTCGTCGGGTTTTCTAACCCACGGTCGTTGAGATTGCACTGGACACAGCAGCGGCTCGCTTAACTCGGGTCTTGTTCGGAATGAGTTCGAGGGCACGCTCGCGCCGACGAGTCAGTGCCATCTCCCAGCATTAACCCAAGATGTGAGGCCAGCGCACTGCGAACCGGAGGCGGCCGCTTCAACCACCGTTCTTGGGTTACCCGCAACTCAGCCCATTTGTGCCACGCTGAGAGTGAAATATATATTCCGAAAAGGCACCTTAATGCGACCGAGGCGCTGTATATTCCTGCTTTCACATTCGAAGAACAGGACCGACGGCGGTGTCTTTGAGCGAAGACCCGCGAGAGCCATGTGGGCGCAGCTCAACAATCTCTCGGACGACACTGTGATGGCGCATCTCGCCCGAGGTCATGGCGACGCCATAGCGGTGCTCGTTGAGCAGACCATTCTGGACGGTTGCGCTGCCGGAAAAACAGAGCGACGCTCAGTCTGACATCATTTGAGGAAGCTCTTCCCACGTAGACTTACGGGTCCGCTAGGCGATTCGCCACATTCCGCTATATCATCACTTGCGATGTTCTTCATGACTGATGCTGACCGATAGCCAGTGGCTCTTCGCCAAACGCGGTTTGTGCTTGACAAATACATCATCTAGGGCATATTAAGAATGAAGGTTTACTCTGTTTCGGAAGCTGCTGCGGTTTTAGAAGTTGATCGAACGACGCTGCGACGTTGGATCCGGGAGAAACAGATTCCAGCTCCAACTCCCGGAATTGTCGAGGGTCGGCTCTCGAAATTTTGGACGGAGAACGAAATGAACAAGATAAAGGAACACAAAGCCGCAGGGTATTGGGGCAAGGGGATCGACAGAAGAACAGGTAAGAAGGCTAAGAAAACAAACAAGAAATAAGCGGGACGCGCCGGTGTATCTAGCACCGACACGCCCCTAACCAAAGTCGCACCGGAGTGCAACGATGGCTGCAAGAGACGTTATCCATTTTCTATTCTCCGCGCAACTCACCTCGCGCTTGTTTTTTCCGACTCTACTTCCTCCTGAGCCGGCCTCAGAATCTCCTCCCTAACTGAGTCGCAATTGTGTCTGTCGGTCCAGTCGGACTTGCGACCACCTCGCTATCCGTGTGCCCTAACAGTTCGATCAACTGCCGGAATACAGCATTTCCGTCGCAAGCAAGGAGAGTTCAAATGGAAAAGGCTCATTTGTATGAAGCAATTCTGTTGGTCAATCGAGGCGTTGACGAGGCCGTGCGCGGCCTCGAACGCCTCAAACGGGCTAAGGATTCGCAGATGGATTCGTCGTGCTTCGATGAAGAACTGGTGCTCTTCGAGGATCATCGCGCACGGCTCAATTCCTATTTCTGCAGTGCCCTTCAGCGTGTGGAGCAACGGGATTCGACCCGCTTCGAGGCTCGTCATCGCGAGTATGAGAGGAATACGCTGGATGAAGTGCAGGTCTATCGCAACATGCAGGTTTTGGAAGATCGCCGGCGCGTTGAGGGAAAACCACCCAGGGTGCGGTTTTTCACCCACGAAGAGCAGCTCGAATGGGAACGGCAGTACCCAAAGCCGCCCGGCGATGTTCTGCGGGCGGAAGGAGAGGCCAGCTAATGACAAAGAAAAAAGGAGCGCAGACGGCGCAGCAGAAAGATTTACCGAAGCCTGGAAAGCAATATCCCGGCGTGCACGGCAAGATTGTGGACTGGGCCGAACACGTTTTCGAAGAAGGGATGCTGTACGTGCGAGTGCGCTTCACGGATAAAACCGAACTATGTTGGAGCCTGCAGGCGGCGCACGTACTTAGGGAATCCGACCTGAGCGACTGGAAAACGGGAGATTGCAAACAACTGAAGGTGTATGCAGAGAACGAAATCGGATGGCCGGAGTGACCAGAAGATCGGTCTCGCTAATTGCGAAAGGCTGGTTTGCAGCGAAGCCAGCCTGAACCGCCGCGGTCAACTCCGACAACACGTTCTAATCGTCCTCCGTCGCGTTTGCAAGCCATCCTACGCGAGAGCCTGGCTTCTTGCTCCTGTGGCGCGCTGCTCATCCTCATTCGCGTGTCTTTTAATTTCTCCACAAAACTCTAACCAATTCCGTCAGCGCAATTCCATCTTGTTCCATCGTGTTCCTTCTTATTCGGCGCGAGTGGGTACTAAGGTAAAAAATATCCACTGGCACCCGGTCAGTTTTCATTTTCGTTGGCTGATTAGTATAGTGAGGGGAGTTCTCGCCGGTAATTCCCGTCGATCCGCGGAAGCTCCCCTCGCGAATATTCTGTCGCGGTCACATTAGGTCGCTGAAGTATAGGAGCTTTGCCATGTCCCGAAGGTATGACGGATACGAAATTGATGATTCCCGCGGGCCTGGATTTGGTTCGGGCCGGGATGTGGACCGTGGTTCTTCCTCGTCTGTGGACCCTCGCAGGGGCCTTGAGGCTGCCCATGAGAAAGAGAAGGAAGCTGATTGGCTCGACCGCCAGCAGCAAACGCGCGGCGATCGCGAGCGTCCGTCGCCAGCTCGCGAACAACGCGTCAACGGGATTCTTTCCCAACGCAGTCGCAGCGCCTATGCTGATCGCGACAAGACCTACTCACTGCGGGATTCCGAAATTCATGCACTCTCTGAAGTCGGGAAGTTTCGCGTTGTCGCCGCTCAGGACCTTGTGCAGTTTGCCTACAACGGGGACCGTTCCCGCATGGAGGGCGATATCGAGAATCTCCGTCGCCAGGGACTTGTGCGTCAAACAACCCTCTCCGACAGGGTGCATAAACCAACGCCGGTGGTTTCGCTGACGAAAGAAGGTCACAAGCTGTTGTCTCGCGGCAAGGTCGTGGCCACCGGGCAAGCCATCTACTACGGCTTGAAGAAACCGCAAGAAGCCTTTCACGATGCAGACCTCTACCGGCTGTACCACAAGGTCAGCGATGAGATCGAGCGCAACGGCGGACGCGTCAATCGCGTGATCCTCGATTACGAAATGAAGGAAGAGCTTTACGGGAAGCTCGCCAAAGCCTTGCGAGACAAGACTTGGGGACCGGAGCGTGAAGCCATTAGAGAAGAAATTGCGGAGAAATACGACCTCAAGGTTGTTCAGGGAAAGATCCCCATCCCCGATTTGCGGATTGAGTATGCGGACCAGGACTTAAT